>Ga0099829_10000028_pt1 | contig 67253 bp, 53 predicted proteins | sample CZO8metaG_3_FD_79336 | JGI IMG/M metagenome (GOLD analysis project Ga0099829, IMG submission 79336) | Vadose zone soil microbial communities from the Eel River Critical Zone Observatory, Northern California, USA - CZOApr15con2H2.8 metaG | ecosystem: Environmental > Terrestrial > Soil > Vadose...
ACGGCCCGGACCCGCCGAGGCTGCCGAGGCCGGCCGCGAGCGGCCCCATCTTCTCCTGCTGCAGCTCCGCCGCGGCGTGGTAGGCGTCTCGGACAGCCGCGAGCACCAGGTCGGCGATCGTCTCCGCGGTCTCGGCCGGGTCTTCGGTATCGATGGCGGCCGGGCTGATCGTGAGGTCCACCAGATCGCCCTGCCCGTTGACCCGGGCCTTCACCAGCCCGCCGCCGGCGGTCCCTTCGACCTCGGCATCGGCCAGCTCTTGTTGCGCGCTCATCAGCTGGTCCTGCATCTGCTGCGCCGCGGCGAGCAATTGTTGCATGTCCATCTGGCCGCCAGGGTCCACTGCGCCCCCACTCGGAACGATCGGCTCGTATCACTCTGTCGCATCGAGCCTACGGCCTGTCGGCGCCATCGGGTGCCATGGCGCGGCGTACCCGCGACTCATCTACGGCCGACTGTGGAAAACAGGGATTGGTGAACTTTTTTGCCCCGCACGCACGGGGCAAAAAAGTTCACCGATAACGAGTATCCACGGCGTGGCACGCCCCATCCGGTGGGCCGACCCGGTTCTGGCCATGACGGGCTCCCGCCGACGACTTGACCGTCTCTGGCGACTGACCGACGTGACTGGGCATTGGCTAGGCTTCGTCGATCTCGGCAATGATCCTGCCGCCGAGTTCGCGCTTGATGAGGTCCATGCCAGTCAGGTCCTCTTTGCTGGCCGCCGGGCCACCGGGCGATTGGTCCACGTGCGCTCGGTCCGCGGGCGCCAAGTCCGCGGCCGCCGGGCCAGGGCGCGCCGGACCTGGCTGGCCGGGGCCGGCGTGTATCCTGCCGCGGTCTACCGGCTCGGACTGTCCGGCGTCAGACCGCGCCGGGTCAGGTTGCGCCGGGTCGGGCTGCGCGGGACCCGACCGCGCGGGACCAGCCTGCGCGGGGTCAGCCGGGGCGGGGTCAGCCGGGGCGGGGTCAGCCGGGGCCGAGGACACCTGCGGGTGCGGCGCCCGGTCCGCCGCGAGGGGACTCGCCGACACCCCCCCGAGCTGAGTGCCGAAAAGCGCTCTGACCTGGAGTTTGAGACCGAACGAGGTGGCCAGGACCCGGCCCAGGTCCCGATCGCAGCCGCTGCTGGAAAAACCCTTGACGTCGCCTTCCCTGGCAAACCGGATGGTGAGGACGCCGTCCTCCACCGTGTGCACGGCGGCGTTGCTGAGCAACATCCAAGCCACCCGGCGCTCGCGCTTGACGGCCTCGAGGATCTCCGGCCAGCGCTGGCTGACCGACTCGTAATCCGCCCGTCCGCCGACCGGCGGGGAGCCAGCGGCGGCCTGCCCTCCGGCAGTCCGGGGGTCCTCCCGCACCGCGGCTTCGTGCACTGGCTCGGCCGACGGTCGCCCGGCGGTGCGCGGCTCGACCGCCGCGTCCGGAGGTGGCTGACGGGAGTCCGCCAGCTGACGGGACTCGCCCGACCTGGCGGACCCATGGGCTGTACGGCGCTCATCTGGCTCTGCGGCGTCCGACCCTGCGGCATCCGCTCTGGCCGGTCCTGGCCCGGCTGATGCTGGCCCGGCCGACCCTGGCCCGGCCGGTCCCGGCCCGGCTGATGCTGGCCCGGCTGATGCTGGCCCGGCCGATCCTGGCCCGGCTGATCCTGGCCCAGCCGATCCTGGCCCAGTCGCTTCAAGCCTGCGCTCCAGCCGCTCCAGCCTGGCCAGAAGCGCTTTCTCCCCCGTACTCGCGCCCGGGAGGAGCACCTGGGCGCAGGCGAGTTCCAGCAGCAGCCGCGGCGACGTCGTCCCGCGCATCTGGATGAGGCCCTCGCTGACGATCTGCGCCGCGCGGGCCAGTTCGGCCTGCCCGAACCGCCCGGCCTGCTCGCTCATCCGGTCCAGCCGGTCGGCGGGCAGGTCAAGGAGCCCGGTTTCCCCGGCCCCTGGGACGGCCGCGAGAACGATCAGGTCACGGAACCGGTCGAGCAGGTCCGCGGCGAAGCGCCGTGGATCGTGCCCGCCCTCGACGACGCGATCGACGGCGCGGAACACGGCCGCGCCGTCCCCGGCCGCGAACGCGTCCGCGACCTCGTCAAGCAGGCTGTCGTCGGTGTACCCGAGCAGGGCGACGGTCTCGTCGTAACGCAGGCCATCCTCGCCGGACCCGGCCAGCAACTGGTCAAGGACCGAGAGCGAGTCCCGCGCCGATCCCGCACCCGCCCGCACCACCAGGGGCAGCACCGCCGGCTCGTAACCGATGCCCTCGGCGCGCAGGATCTCCTCCAGGAGTTCCCGGAGTATCCCGGGTGGCACCAGCCGGAACGGATAGTGATGAGTCCTCGACCTGATGGTGGGCAGGACTTTTTCTGGCTCGGTCGTGGCGAAGACGAACTTGAGGTGCGGCGGTGGCTCCTCAACCAGCTTGAGCAGCGCGTTGAACCCCTCCCGCGTCACCATGTGAGCTTCGTCAATGATGTAGATCTTGAATCGCCCGGATACCGGGGAGTAGAAGGCCCGCTCGCGCAGGTCCCGCGCGTCGTCGACACCGCCATGCGAGGCCGCATCGATCTCGATCACGTCGAGGCTGCCCGGGCCGTCGGGGGCGAGGGCGATACAGGACTCACACTTCCCGCACGGATCGGGGGTGGGCCCCTCTATGCAGTTGAGCGAGCGCGCCAGGATCCGCGCGCTCGTCGTCTTCCCGCACCCCCTCGGCCCGCTGAAGAGATACGCATGGTTGACCCGGCCGTTACGAAGGGCCTGGCGGAGCGGTTCCGTTACGTGATCTTGGCCTTTGACTTCAGCAAAGGTCGCGGGCCGGTACCTGCGATACAACGCTAGCCGCGCTGGTGGCCCGTTGCGCCGGGCCTGGTCCTCGGGGGCGGTGCCGGGCACGTCGGCTGCCATGACCTCATCCTCGCCGGGAAGGTAACGACCCCCCGCACACCCACCAGAGCCCGCGTACCCTTGCTGCCTTCCGGCCCTGGGGGAGTTGGCGGGATAAGCGCCGTGCGGGGGGTCTGCAGTCAGTCTAGTGGCGGACCGGACACGGCTGCGCCCTGATTGATCGGGGCCGACCGCAGCGCTGGCTACCTCGATCCGCCGGTAAGCTGACCGACGGAGGATTCGCCTAGTGGCCTAGGGCGCACGCTTGGAAAGCGTGTTGGGGGAAACCCCTCAGGAGTTCGAATCTCCTATCCTCCGCCACCCCTGACCAGGCAGAGCGTCGGAGACGCTGCGGATATGGTGACCGTCAGCGTCTCGTTGGTCTCAGTTTCGGTCTCAGTTGAGCCCTCTCGGTCACCTGGTCAAGGTGTACACCGTGTCGCGCCTTCCCGGACCCCCGTGCCGGAAGAGACCGTCTCTTCGGCAGCTGGGGCGCCTGGTCCATCGAGCCGGAGGAGACGAGCGTTGGTCGACATCAAGAAGCGCCGCGCCGATCGGCCGCGAGTGATGCAAGCGATCTTCGACGCCGCCGAAGGCAGCGAGGCGGTGCTTGTGTCAGGTGCCCAACTCCTTCACGACCTTGGGCTATCGGACCAGGACTTGCGAGATGCTTGCCGGTACCACGAAGGCGAGGGGCTCATATCTTTGGGAAAGGGCATCGGGGGCACCCTGACCCCATCTCACATGCACAGAACGTCTCACGCCGCTCTACCGACATGAAGGGTAGTGAGTTGCGGGTAACCGCCAGCTCCGACCCCGGCTCACCAGATAAGCCGAACGAGGATGGCGTCGTTATCTGCGCCGACACCGTTGCCGTGCTGGATGGCGCGACCGCACGAACGGACACTGGGTGCATTCACGGCGTCGCATGGTTTGTCGAGCATCTAGCTAAGGCCTTCGCTGAGCACTCGGATCTCAGCCCGGCTGACGCACTAGCTTCGGCAATCAGCGCCACTGCCGATCAGCATCGCGACACGTGCGACCTTGCCCACCCGGGTACGCCCTCCGCCGCCGTGGCAATCATGCAAGCAAGGAGTGGGGTACTCCGGTATCTCCTCATAGGGGATATCACCCTGATGATCGACACAGCCCACGGGCTCCAAGTTATGACCGACGATCGAGTCGGCACTACTGCCCGCACCGAGCGTGCCACAGCCGATTCCCTTCCCAGCGGATCTGCCGAGAAGGACCATGCGCTCATTCGGATGAAGCGCGCTGAACTCGCCGCCCGTAACGTACCCGGCGGATTCTGGATTGCCGCTGCGGACCCCGGAGTAGTGACCAACGCACTGACCAGCGAGGTCCCCCTCCGAGAAGTACGCCGCGCAGCCATGCTGACGGACGGAGCCGTCCGGGCGGTGGACCCCTTGAAGCTCTACGATTGGCCTACCCTTCTCACCGAACTAGGTACGAGTGGACCCAATGAACTGATCAGGCAAGTCCGGGCCGCGGAGAATACCGATCCGGCGGGAGCACGTTGGCCCCGCAACAAAATTCACGACGATGCGACGGTGGCCTGGCTGAGCTTCGATCCCACAGATTTATTCGCCCACCAGGACGCGGCATATGACTGAGTCAGCACGGCGCAACCACTCATTTCAGCAGTGACGACGTGAGATCCTCGCTAGAGTCCACGATCAGGCAAGAGATCGTTCTGCGGCCATCGGCCCAGGCCTGCGGCTCCGGATAGATCCAGATCAGACTCATCGTCGCGGTCAGCTTCGATCGATCAACAACGGCCGCGATGCTGGCCCTGCAGCCCGGCAGTGCTTGCGCGCGGAACGCGGCCCGCCCTGGATACGCCGAGCCCGGGACCGGCAGTTGCGCTATCACTTGAGCGTTGTGCGAACTCACGCACGGAACTGCCGTTACCTGCGTCAGCCCCAGGGCGGGCTGGCTCCCCGATGGGTTCTGGAAGCAGTCCCCGGCACGCAGCGAGAAGACATCGAGGTGCCCGTTCTTGGCGATCTGGCCCGTTGTGGCCGACCGTTGCGCGGCGGTCTCGGCATTGACCACAAGCACAGAGGCGATACCCACTACCCAGACTCCGGACAGGCACAGCCCGGCAATCGCCATTCCCTTGCCCCGTTGCGGCCGATCGCGGAGCTTATTCAGCGCCACGATGCCGAAGATCACGCTCAGCAGGACACCGCCGAGTAGCCCGAGGATGAACGAGGCAATTGCGAAGCCATTGGTGCCCGGCGCGGGCCGATCCGCGGTGTAGTAGTGGACGCCAGGAGTAAGCGGGGGTGCGGCGGGCAAGTTGCTGCTCGCCTCCGTGTCGTCCTGCACCCAGAGTTGCCACCCTGGAGGCGCAGGCGGCCAGGCAGGATCGGGCTGCCAGCCCGGCGGCGGAACGAAGCCGTCCGGGACGGGCGGCCAGCCAGGTGGAGGATTAAGGCGGTATGCCAACGGGGCCATTCCTCTCGTGCGCGCAGGTGGGACCACGGTAGCCGCGACGAAGCGCGTCGGCGATCGTGCCGAAGTTCCGGTTAAATAACGGTTTGCGAGGCATGAGGTCGCAAGGTCAGCCCGGCCCTGGTCTCAAATGTGGTCTCATTCACTCCCGTCCGGAACCGTTCGCCGAAGGTGGCGCGCAACGAATCCCTGCAGGCCACGGACCGTGGCGACCGGCCGCGAATCTCGGGCAACATTGTTGGAAAGCGTGTTGGGGGCAACCCCTCAGGAGTTCGAATCTCCTATCCTCCGCCATCGCGACCAGGCACAACGTTGGTCCTCGCCGAAGGTCGGACTGTGCACCATCTTGCGTAGCCTCCCTCCAGTCTCACTGATTCAGTTGATGCGCCGTGCAGCCCACCATGCGGCGATGGCCAGCAGTGCGACCGCCGCGGCGACGAAGATTCCTGTCTCAATGCCTTGTATTGGCCAGAATCGGCTGTCTGGCTGGTAGGTCGTGGAGAACTGGAAACCTCGCTCAGCCGTCCCGGCAGTCGCTGGAGAAGGGCATGCGACCCGGTCTTCCTCGGCGAGCAGCTGCCTGACTGGGACCGCTTGCCGGGAACGACCTGGCTAACCGGGGAGCAGCCGAGGTGAGGCGCCCGGTGGCGCTGAGCGCTCGTGTTGCGCGTGTTTACTACCGGTATGTCCATCCTTTCCCCATACTGCGTGATTGGCGACGTTTGACTGCGAGCGCGCCGAGCGTCCTGCCATGCTCCCTGATGGGAACAGGCAGCAGGGGCCCGGCGAGAGGCACTGGAGGCTGGGTAGGCGGGCAGAATCCGGCGTGAGGAGCCTCGTGAATTCAATACCCCGGCATCGCAGGAAGCGGAAGATCAGGCGGACCGGCCAGCACACGACGCCTTCTCGGGGACACCCTGTCCGGGATTGCGCAACGGTTCTATGGCCGCGCTGCCGACTGGCGCTGGCTGTATGAAGTGAACCGCTCAAAGATCCGCAACCCCGGCCTGATCTACATCGGCCAGGTGCTGAGCGTCCCCCGTGTTCCCCACGCCTCGTCCCCCGTCTACCGCACGCACACGACCGCATACACGCCACGACACTCCAAGCCGTCGCCCGGCGGCGGCAGCCGCGTCCCTGGCCACCTGTACGGGACGCTTGGCTGCAGCGGCCTGGAGGCGTTGTGGCGGTCGGCCGGGGGGGCACGCTGGGCACAGGTCACGGCGGCTTCCATCGCCATGGCCGAGTCCGGGGGGCAGCAGTACGCCACGGGAGCCGCTGGTGAACGTGGCTACTGGCAGATCAACCCGGTCAATGGGGCGCTGTCCACCTATAACGCGTACGGCAACGCGCGGTCGGCGGTCATCATGTCCCGCAATGGCACCAACTGGTACCCATGGACCACCTGGTCGGACGGGGCATACGCCGGGCGCTGCTGATCGCAGGAGGTGAGGCGGGCGAGTGCATGACGGCAGCCAGCAACGGCCAACGCTTACCATCTGCGTTCAGCCGGGGCGATTTAACGACAGTCGATGAACCAGACGGCGGTAGGGTCCGTGAACATCCACAAGCGGACTTTCCAGCCAACCGGAGCAGATTCTTGATCACGAAGCGCCTTCTAATGATCATTCCTGCCGCACTGGTCGCACTCGTGACCGCCTGCGGCGGCTCATCCGGCACCAACAGCCCCCCGGCCAGTAGTACCCCGTCGTCGTCTGCGCCAGCGACCGCGCAGAGTTCGAGCCCGCAGCAGAGCCCGACCCCACAGGCGAGCAGCAGCAGTAGCAGTAGCAGCGGCGGCATCCCGCAGAACGGCGGCGGAGATCACGACGCGGACAACAGCGGTGGTCCCAGCGACGGCGATGGGAACATCTGAGCCGCCGCCGGGAAACCAGCCGGGACGAGGGCCAATGCACGCTCATCGAAGCCACGCGGCGATGGCTGTGGCCGGGATGGCCGCTGGAGTGATCGCCGCGTTCGCCCTCTCCGGCTGCGCCGGCAGCACCAGCGGGACCTCAGCCAGCAAGGCGAGCGGTGCCGGGCAACAGTCCGCCCGGCACCGCGGCCCCGCAGGGTTCGCGTGGTTCCACTCCCGGTCGACCCCGGACAGCTGGCAGCGCGTCTCCCTGCCGAACGGCACGGCCGTCCTGTCCTATCCACGGTCTCTGCACCCGCTGCACAGTGACAAGGGAACCGTCACCGAGGGGATCACCACGAAGTCTGGCTTTGTGCTGGTCTACCTCAACGCGACCCCCAGGCAGGGCAACGAGACGCTGCGGAACTGGCCCGACTTCCGGGTCCAGCACCTGCTGGGTGAAAACGCGAGCGCCGCCACCCGGGCCGGCCAGGCAACCGGCCTGGAATTCCGCGGCGGCCGGGGGTCGTGCCTGCTCGATTCCTACACCACCAAGGTGGGCGCCAACCACTACCGGGAGATCGCCTGTTTCGTCCAGGGCGCCCATGGTGCGAGCGTCCTGGTGGCCGCCACTGCGGCCGCGGACTGGGGGTCCTACGCGGGCCTGCTTGAGGAAGTGGTCAACGCGTACGCGGTGAGCTGATGTGAGCGAGCCGGAGGGGCGCGGTGTCGCCTGGACTGAGGAGCGAGGAACGAGCGAGGAGGGAAGGCGGCGCAGTGAAGGGGGAATGGGGAGGCGGGCGGGGCCGCGCAGGCGAGCGGGAGACACAGTGAGCACCCGCCCCGAGCTGACGCGCGGCGCAGCTTGCCGGCGGTACTCGCCGTCCTCATCTAGACTCGTGGCGTGATCTTTAAGCAGATCGGGGACGGTCGCCCCTATCCCGATCACGCCCGGGGCACTCGCGAGTGGGCCCAGGTGCCGCCCCGCCCGGTCCGGCTGGACCAGCTGATCACGACCAAGGCCGTGCTCGACCTCCATCTGCTGCTAGCCAAGGATTCCACGTTTTACGGCGATCTCTTTCCGCACGTCATCCGGTGGCGCGGGGAACTCTACCTGGAGGACGGCCTGCATCGTGCGCTCGGAGCCGCCCTGCACCAGCGCTCTGTGCTGCACGCCCGAGTGCTCGATCTCGACGCGCCGCAGCAGCCGGACCGGTCGGCCTCTTCGGCACGGGATGCCGTGCCGCCCCGGTGAGGGCGGGCGTCATCCATTCGAGCAGCGGCGGCATCAGCGCCCGCCAGGTGGTCATGGTGTGGCCGCCACCCGGTTCGATGTGCAATTGCACCCCGGGCTGGCGCGCCAGGAGCAACTGCTGGAACTTCCGGACCGCAGCGACGCCGCCTATATCCTTGCTCCCCACCCCGAGCCAGAAGATGGGGATCCGGGCGCTGACAGGCAGCGTGAGCAGCCGGTAGAAGGGCGTGTTCTGCCTGAGCAGGGCGGTGTCCCGGCCGAACGGGGAGATGAGCCGGGGCGGGTTGCCCAGGAGATCTTTGAACGGCGCGAAGTATCCGCTGAGCACTCCGGAATAGCCGTAGCGCAGCCGGTAGATCAGGGCCAGGTTGGCGGCACAGTAGCCGCCCTCGGAGTATCCCGCGATACCCCACGCCGGGCCCGGGGGCTGCAGCCGCAGGACGCTCGACAGGTACTGGGATAGGTCCACCGCGAGGAACGTCGCATCCTGCGGGCCATGCACGACGTTCAGGCACTGAAGTGAAACACGGCGGCCGCCGTTGGGGTCGGGCATTACCAGCGCCACGGGCTTGACCACCCGGTCGTTGAGGAGCGTGAAATACGCGGCCGTGACACCCACCACGTTGATCCAGTCCTGCGGTCCGCCCGGAAAACCATTGATCAGCTCGATAGCCGGAAACCGGTAGTTGCGGTATGCCTGGCGGAAGTACTGCGGTGGCAGGTACACGTACACATGCCTGGTCAGGTGGCTGGTCTGGCCCCGCACCGTGAGCCGGAACGTCTGACCCTGCTGTGCCGCGAGCGTGACGTTGATGGTACTGCCGAGGATCGCGCTCAGGTTCTGGCCGGAGGCAGTGTTAACCGTCGGCAGGGTCGGCCCCTGGTTGGCGCCCGGCCCGCCCAGGTCGGCAGCCACCGCGCCCCAGGTTTGGTAATAGTCGTAGTACTTGTTGACGGCGGCCACGCCGAAGAGCATCGCCGGGATGAAGGCCAGGCACGCGGCGAGGACCCGGAAGACCGCCTGCCTGGCGAAGGCGACCCAGCACAGCAGCCCGCAGAAGGCCACCATGAGCAGCAGGAAGAGCGCGGTGCTCTGCGGCGCTAGCACTCCACTCCCCTCAGCCCGGAGGGCCGACGCGGCAGGCCGCTGCGTTCGCGTGCCGGCTGCGGCGCCGGGCAGTGACCAACGGATCTCGCTGCTCAGGACACTGGCGGTGGAGGTGGGATTTGAACCCACGGAGGGGTTGCCCCCTCACACGCTTTCGAGGCGTGCGCCCTCGGCCACTAGGCGACTCCACCGCGGCTGAGCCTACCCGACCCGCGCTGCTGCATTAGGGTGCCCGACCCGCGCTGCTGCGTTAGGCGCGCCTTGAACGCGTCCCGTGGATCGCTGCGTGCCGTGCGGCCCGCCGGGTAGCGCAGCGGGAGGACGCTTCATTCCTCTTCGCGCCTCCGGCGCGCGAAGAACTCACGGATCAAGGCTCCGCATTCATCGGCCAGAACGCCGCCGATCACCTCGGTGCGGTGGCCGAGTCTGCGGTCGCGGAGCACATCCCAGAGCGACCCGGCGGCGCCTGCCCCGGGGTCTGGCGCGCCATACACAAGTCGCTCAATCCGGGCGGCGGTGACCGCCCCCGCGCACATGGTGCATGGCTCGAGCGTGACGACGAGCGTGCAGCCGGCCAGTCGCCAGTCGCCAGCCTCCCGTGCGGCATCGCGGATGGCCACGATCTCCGCATGCGCGGTCGGATCCGAGTCCGCCTCGCGCCTGTTGTGCGCGCGGGAGATGATCGTGCCCGCTGGATCGAGCACCACCGCCCCTACGGGCACGTCGAGGCGAGGGCCTCTCGCCTGGACGGCTTCCACGAGGGCGGCCCGCATGGCGGGCTCGAATGCCGTGCGGTAGCCGGCGGTCACGCCACGGGCCGCGGCCTCACGGGCCGCACCTCACGGACTCGGGACTCACAGACCCGGCCTCACGGGCCGAAGACGACGTCGAGGGCCCGGTCCAGCGCGTGGCCAAACCCGAGCCTGGTCGCGATCTTGGCGATGGCCTCGTCGGGAAACTGATCGAGGTCACCCGCGAGCGCCCCGAGATCCATCTCGTCAATGCCCAGATCGGCGAAGATGGACATGTCCCCGGCCGGGAGCACCTGGTCGAGGTCGTCGTCCCCCGGGATCGGAATGTCCAGGTACTCAAGGACCTGGCGGGCCAGTGGCCAGTCCGCAGCGGCCGTCAGGTCCGACAGAAACACCGACACCTGCCCGCCGATCACCCGGAGCGCGACAAAGAAATCGTCGCCGACAGTGACCAGCCCGATGGTTCCGCCGATGCTGGGCTGCTGACGGAGGGCATGGATGAGCCCGCTCAGGTCCTCAGTGAGGGCCGTCGGCAGCACCTCGGTGTCCCAGGTCTCGTCCTCCCGGTAGACGATCACGGCCACGTCGCCGTCACTTACGTCCGTCATCGCCACCTCACAGGCCCTTCCAGCAAGGAATGGTGTCAGATCGGCGGCTTCCCCGCCCGGCATTCCACAGCCTAGGGTCCAGGCCGTCATGATCGGAAAAGGGCGTCACTACTGACAGTAGCATGATTGGCACCTATCGTGGCGAATCGGCTTAAAGCGCTACCTTCGGGGCAGGGCACGCGGCTATTCGCGCCGAACCGGCGCGGGACGTACCAGCATGATCTCGAAGCAGGTACGTTTGGCTCTCTACGGATCGCGGGCATTGGTATAGCAATTACTCTGGGCTAAAGTGAGATAACTGACCGGCGCGCGGGTAACCTGGGAGCTGATCATGAACGTGAAGAAGATCGTCACATGGGCGATCGTCATCTTCATCGCGTACTACCTGTTCACCCAGCCCACAGGAGCGGCTAACGCAATGCATAACCTCTTCAAGCTGCTCGGGACGGCCGGGCATTCTCTGGCCACGTTCCTGAATTCGCTCTGATCTAGATGAGGCTGATCTCGCCGGGCCAGATGGGCCCGGCTGCGGTCAGCAAGTACCTTCTGCCGTACGAGGAACGGGTCGTCACCGTCCGGAAGCACCCCGCTATCCTCGCGGGCCCGATCACCACGACGCTGGTCGGGTTGCTCCTCGCGCTGCTGCTCGCCACGACGATCCTGAAGGGCAACGCCACCGCCGACAAGATCCTGCTGCTCGCATGCGTGCTGCTCATCCTGCGCCTAGGCTGGAAGGCCCTCGAGTGGTGGGAAGGGTACTTCGTGGTCACCTCTCAGCGGATGCTGCAGGTGGAGGGCGTCATCACGCGCAAGGTGCTCATGATGCCGCTGGTCAAGGTGACCGACATGACCTTCAGCCGCTCTTTCGGCGGCCGGGTGCTGGGGTACGGTACGTTCATCCTTGAATCGGCGGGTCAGGATCAGGCACTGGACAGGGTTGACCACGTTCCCTACCCGGAGCAGCTGTATCTCGAGATATGCAGACTGATATTTCCGGGCAAGGAGGACGAGGGCGACGACTGATCGTGCCGACCGCCGGGTTCTCCCCTTTCCCCGGGGTTCGTGCGGCGGGACGATCGCGCTGAGGCGTCCGGCCGCACGAGCCTGCCCGGACGCTTCGATGACCCGCCCCTCACGCTGTGTCTCCCGCTCGCCTTCGGGGGCCCGCCCGCCTCCCCATTCCCCCTTCACTGCGCCGCCTTCCCTCCTCGCTCGTCCCTCGCTCCTCAGTCCAGGCGGCGCCGCGCCCCTCCGGCGCGCTCATGCTGTGACGAGCACGATGCCGACCGCGGCCAGGCACAGCCCTACTCGCTGCACCGAGCGCATCCGCTCACCGAGCAGCACACGGGCGAGCAGCACCGTCGCACCCGGGTAGAGCGATGTGAGCACGACAGCCATGCCGAGCAGGCCCGCCCGAGTGGCCAGGATGTAGCAGGCGTTCGCTCCCGCGTCGAGTACCCCCGACGCGATCGCCGCAAGGAGGATACGGCGGCTCGCGCCACGCCAGGCCGGCGGCGCTCCCATCCAGACGGCAGCGCCGATCACGATCACCATCCCGGTGATCCGGGCGGCGGCGACCGGCCATAGCACGCCCGATGCGCCCGCGTTGCGCAGGAAAAGAAAAAACAGCCCGAACGCGACCCCGGATGCCACACCACATCCGATGCCCCGGGCCGCGCCGGGCTGGCTGGCCGGCCGGGTGGGCGCGCCACCGTCCAGGCTCACCAGCACAATCGCGGTCAGGCAGATCAGCGCGCCCAGGTAGACCGCTGGCCCGGGCCGTTCACCGGAGGCCAGCGCCACGCTCACCGGCAGCACAGTCGAGACCAGCGCGGAGACCGGTGCTACCACGCTCATCGGCCCAGCGGCCAGGCCCGCGTAGAACACGATGAGCCCGCCACCGCCCGCCGCACCGCCGGCCACGGCCCAGCCGAGCCCGGCCACCCGCACAGGAGCGCCAACGGCCAGCGCAGCAGCGAGAATAATGATGGCACCGGCCGGCGCTGACACCGTCAGCACGGACAGTGCCCTCGCACGCCGCGACGCCGCGCCGCCGAGGAAGTCGGCACTGCCATAGAGAACCGCGGCCGCCAGGCCGAAAACCACGACCACGAGCATGCTCCGATGAAGATCGGTCGGAATAACGCACTATCTGGTTCACTCTACCGACCGAGCTCCGACGACGAAAACGGATAAACGATGGCTGCTGCTGCTGATCTTTCAGGCGCCCTGGCGCGGACCATCCAGTTCCTGCGCGCCGAACGGGGCTGGTCCCTCGACCAGCTTGCCGCGCGGTCCGGGGTGAGCAAAGGCGTGCTCGTCGCGCTGGAGCAGAGCCGCTCCAACCCGAACCTCGGCACCCTGGCCAGGATCAGTGACGCATTCGGCGTGCCGGTCACCCGCCTCGTGGACGTGCCCGACGAGCCGAGCGTGCGCATCACCGGCCCGGCGGAGTCACGGGTGTTGTGGCACGGGCCGCTGGGCGGGACAGGCACGATCATCGCGGCGACCGATCCCCCGTGGGCGGCCGAACTGTGGCGGTTCACCCTGCTGCCCGGCGAGCAGTTCGGCGGGGACGCCCACGCCCCGGCGACCCGGGAGATGGCGTGGGTAGAAGAGGGCACGCTGACCTTGACAGTGGCCGGCATACGGCATCAGGTCTCCGCCGGGCAATGCGCCAGGTTCCCGGGAGGCCTCCCGCACGCCTATGCGAACGAGGGAACGGAACGGATCCTCCTGACGATGATCGACGTCGTCCCCCCGGCCCCCGGCTAGCAGCACGACGGCGTTGTTAGCCGGGGCCGGGACCGGTGTCAGCGAATCGCATCGCGGCCCAGGTTCGTCCGTACTTATGTATAAGGTCCAGAGACCTAGGTCCAGAACCTCAACTCGGTCACCCCAAGCGTCCATTGCTGGTTGGATCCGCCGTTGCAGGTCCATAGTTCGACCAGGGCCCCGTTGGCAGTGCTCGCGCCGGTGACATCCAGGCACAGCCCCGACTGCGTTCCGGTGATGGTGCCGTTGGAGTTGAGCTGCCACTGCTGATTCGCTCCGCCGTTACAGGTCCAGATCTCGACCTTCGTTCCGGCGGTTGTCTGGTTGTTGAATGCGTCCAGGCACTTGGCGCCGCCGTACACCGTCAGCTGGTGGGAGGAGGTGGAGGTCCAGATCTGGTTCGAGCCGCCGCTGCAGATCCAGATATCGAGCTGGGTGCCGTCCGTCTGCGAAGAGCCCGGCACATCGAGGCATTTGCTGGCGCCGATGGCGTGGATCTCGCCCGATGGGTTCGTGCCCGTGGTCCCGCCGGCCACCCGGTACATGACGGTGCCGTGGGCCGGGACAGAGGCGCTGATGGTGCCGCTGGTCGTGGACGTCGCGCCGGTCCACAGATTGGTCAGGGTGTAGCTCGATGCTCCGGTCTTGCCGATGGCGGCGGCTGTCGTGGTGATGGTGGCGGCAGATCCAGTCTCGTTGAACAGGACCACCGAGACATCGCCGTTGGCGAGCGGCTTGGCCAGTACGTCGTGCCCGCTTGAGGAGGAGGCTTCGGTGGCCTGCTTGCCCAGCGAGTCCTGATCGACCGCGATCACTGCCTTGTTGGTCAGGATGGACAGGGTGGCGGCACTCGCATTCACCAGGTTGCTGCCCTCGATGAGCGGGGCCGCCATCTCTGCCCACAGGCTGAACTCCGACTGGTTTTCTGCGGCGCTCATCCCGTTGCCTATCTCGAGCATGTCTGGGTCGTTCCACGCGCCTGGCTCGGCGGACGAGGCCAGGCCTACGTTGATGTGGAAGTTGTTCAGCATGCTGGAGAAGTTGGCCTGGATGTCGGTGGTGGTGCGCCAGAGGTTGGAGATCGGGGCCGCCCAGGTCCATGGCTGGACGCTGGAATCCCATCCATTGCACATGCTGAACGCCATCGGGCGCCCGGTGGCGCTCAACGCGTTCCGCATCCGGGTGTACAGGGTCTGTGCGACCTGTTGATGTGTCTGGTTGGGGAAGCTGCTGAACGGGATGTTGCACCAGTCGTACTTGAGGTAGTCGACCGACCAGGAGGCGAAAAGGTTCGCGTCCTGCTGTTCGTGCCCATAGCTGCCCGGAAACCCACCGCAGGTCGCCGTGCCGGCGTCCTCGTATATGCCGAGCTTGAGGCCGAGGGAGTGAACGTAACTCGCTACCGCGGCTATGCCATCGGGGAACTTCGACGAGTTGGGCATGAGATTGCCGCTGGCATCACGGCTTGACGCCATCCAGCAGTCGTCGATGTTGACATACTGATAACCCGCCGCCTGCAGGCCGTCGTTATGCATGGCGAGCGCGGTCTGCTCGACGAGCTGTTCACTGACGTTGCAGCCGAAGGCGTTCCAGTCGTTCCATCCCATCGGCGGGGTCAGCGCCAGCCCATTGCCCAGCGCGCTCGCTGCTGGCGCGGACGCAAGCGAGATGACCGGTGCGGCGGGCAGGATCAGCGCGGCAGCTAGTACCAGCTTCCAGGCCCGGGCCAGCCGGGGGGCGGCGCTGCGTGAGCTTCTTTGCTTCATCGGATACATGGGCTGCCACCTCTGAAGATCACATGACGTAGGGCCACCCGGCGGAGTCCCAGCCGAGAAGGTTGATATAGACGTAGCTGGCCTCCTCCGCGTCCGGCGACGGCCTCTGCGCGATGCTGTAGCGGGTGGTGTTCCAGCCGGCCTGCTTCCCGGTGGCCGGGTCGATCTGGATCATCTTGATGCCGCTCCAGAACGACCCGAGCGACAACCACCAGCGTCCGCCGCTGTCAACGCTGAGGCTCGGGTCGATGGCGTAGAAGTTGCCGGCACTCTGCGAGGCGTAGACGAGACCCTGATCGTGCCAACTGCCCGGCGCGGCGGTGGAACTGGTGGCCAGGCCGATCGCGGAATGGTTGGACCCGAAGCTGGACACCGAGAAGTACAGCCAGTAGGTGCCGTTGTGATATGACACATCCGGCGCCCACAGATCGTGGATGTTGCCGTAGGCGCTGGCCCAGGTGGCCCCGTTGGGCAGCACGAAACCGGCCAGGGTGAACGCGACGCGATCCGCAGAACTGCGGATCTCGATGCCGTTGTGCGTGGAGAACAGGTAATAGGTACCATCCGCCGCGCGGATTATCGACGGGTCATGCACCCTGACGTCGCCCGTGACCGTCCCAGGGTTCGGGTAGCCGATCGCGGCGGCCCCGGCAGCCACCGCGGTCCGGGAAGCCGGGACGGTCCCCGCAGCCGGGACGGTCCCCGAAGCCACGGCGGCTCCGGAAGCCGGGACGGCCGTCATCCCGCCGAGCGACAAGACCAGCAAGGACCCGGCAACGCCGCCAAGCCATCGCTTGCCGCCTCGGCGTTGTAACATCCCTCGCTCCTTCTCCTGCTCCACCCGGCAATCCGTGCCTCGGCCTGGTTGTTAGCGCTAACAATTGCCGTCAGGCGTTCACCTGCCCGGAGCCACAACGCTGTATGCCGCAAGCGTCAGCTCGAACAACCCAGCTGTCAAGGCCAACACCGGCGCCTGCCACGCGCGCGCTGCGGCCGTTCCAGCTTCAGTCGTCGTACCTGGGAACGAGCCGGCAGCAGCGCACGCCGCGGCCGGGAATGGGAGACGAAAGTTTCGCGTAACGCGGATCGCCAACGAGCCCGCCGGCCATCACCGGCCGCTTTCGGGGTGCCCGCCGCCTATGCCGTAGCTGCGGAGCAGCCCGGCGACCTCATCGCTGGGTGGTTTGAGGTCGTCGGGCGAGAGGGTGACCCCCGCGGTGGATGCGCCCGCCAGCATCAGCCAGGATTGCCCTCGCCTCCGCCGAGATCGGCGATCTCGGCGGAGGTGGTGCAGGGGCGGAGGCTCGGGGATTTGAACCCCGGATGGGCTGTTGACCCAAACCGCATTAGCAGTGCGGCGCCATAGACCGGACTAGGCGAAGCCTCCCGACGACCAGATGGTCGGCCTCAGCGTACCGGTACGCCACAAGGCGCGCCAAAGCGGTTCCTTCATGATCATGGTATTCTTTCAGCCGCCGCGGCTGAGGGAATACCGTGATCTTGGAACGCCCAGGCGGACGGACGAGGCGGACGAGGCGGACGGCGGTGCCGGAACTCAGCGGACTTCGGTCACCTCGTAGTCGCCCTTGGCGTACGCGTCACGGATCCGGGTCTTGGCGAATTTTCCGACGCTTGTCTTCGGCACCTCGTCGATGAACGACCACCGCTCCGGAAGCTGCCAGCGCGGCACCCGGCCGGACAGGAACTCGCGCAACTGCTCCGCGGTCACCGCGGAGCCCTCCCGGCGCACCACCGTGGCCAGCGGCCGCTCCCCCCACTTCTCGTCGGGGACACCAATGACGGCGGCCTCGGTCACGTCCGGGTGGGCCATCAGGGCGTTCTCCAGTTCCATGGAGGAGATCCACTCACCGCCGGACTTGATGACGTCCTTGGCCCGGTCGGTGAGCCGCACGAACCCGAGCCGGTCGATGGTGCCCACATCACCGGTGCGCAGCCATCTGTCGCGGAACTTCGCCGGGTCGTCGTCCTTGTAATACGACCCGGTCACCCAGGGTCCGCGACACTCGACCTCGCCCACCGCCTGGCCGTCGTGCGGCAGCACCTCGCCGCCGTCGCCGACCAGCCGGGCCTCGACCGTGCAGAAAATCCTGCCCTGGGTATCCCGGTACTCCCATTCCTCCTCCGGCGACAATCCTGCGGGCGGGTGCGCCACGCTGCCGAGCGGGGAGGTCTCGGTCATCCCCCAGGCATGCACGATCCGCACCCCGAGCTCCTTCTCGTACGCCTCCATCAGCGAATGCGGGACCGCCGAACCGCCGCATGGGACCAGCCGCAGCGACGACAGGTCACCGCCGTGTTCACGGACATGGTGGAGCAGTGCGTTCCAGATTGTCGGCACCGCGCCGGCCAGCGTCGGCCGCTCGGCTTCGATCAGCCGCACCAGCGGCTCGGGCTGCAAGAACCGGTCCGGCATGATCAGGTCGGCGCCGCACAGCACGGCGGCATAAGCCAACCCCCATGCGTTCGCGTGGAACATTGGCACAACGGGAAGCACCCGGTCCCGCTCGGACAAAGCGAACGTGTTACCCAGGCAGACGCCCATCGAGTGCAGGTACGTGGACCGATGACTATAGAGGACGCCCTTGGGCCGGCCGGTCGTGCCGCTGGTGTAGCACATCGCCGCCGCGGTCTTTTCGTCGAGCTCAGGCCACTCAAATGTGGCTGGCTCGGCGGCCAGCAGTTCCTCATACGAGTGCACCTGACGGCCAGGGTCAGCCAGGGACTGGGCCAGGGCTGGATCCGTTTGGCCGGATGGTCCTGTTACCAGGATGTGACGGACCGTTTCCATATCGGGCAGCACCCGCGCGAGCAGTGGCACCAGTGTGGCGTCCACGATGATGACGTGATCCTCGGCATGGTTGGCGATGTAGGTGAGCTGCCCAGGGTCGAGCCGCAGGTTCAGGGTATGCAGCACCGCGCCCATGGATGGCACGGCCAGGTAGGCCTCCAGGTGCTCGGCGTTGTTCCAGAGCAGCGTCGCGACCCGCTGGTCGCCGCGAATGCCCAGCCTGCGTAGCGCGTTCGCCAGCCGCGCCGCCCGCTCGCCGGTGGCCGCGTAGGACTGACGCCGGGTGCCTTCCGCCGTGCAGGTCACGACTTCCCGGTCGCCAAAGACCGATGTGCCATAACGCATGAGCGCTGTCACTGTCAGAGGCACATCCATCATCGTGCTTTGCACGGCCCACCTCCTCGTGGTCGCACCCAGTGGCGGCTTCACCAGGCACGTATTCGCCTTCCGGGTGGATCGTGTCACGACGTGGGGCGATTCGTCATCCTCCGAGGAGTTCGGCGTCGATCCGGAGCTTGGCGACCGCGCGGGACACAGTGCTCTTGACCGTGCCCTGGCTCACGCCGAGCACGTCGGCGATCTCCGCCTCGCTCATGTCCTCGTAGTAACGGAGCACGACCGCGGCGCGCATCCGCCGCGGCAGCCGCTCGATCGCGCGGCGCAGCGCATCCTGTAGTTCGCTGTCGCCCGCGTGGTCGGCCACGGCCTGTTCGGGGATGTCGTCGGTCGGATACTCCTCCACCCGGCGCCTTCGCCACCAGGAGATGTGCGTGTTGACCATCGCCCGGCGCACGTAGCCGTCCACCGCACCCCGGTCCTCGATGCGGTCCCATGCCTGGTAGGCCTTGGCCAGGGCGGCCTGCACGAGGTCCTCGGCGTCCGCGCGGTTATGGGTGAGCAGGTATGCCATCCGGAGCAGGGATGCGCTGCGCGTGGCCACGTACTCACGGAAGGACGGGTCGCCCGCGCCGGGACCATGGCCAGGCTCCACGCCGACCTCCAAGCCCGGCTCTAGGACACTCACAGCGTCTCCCGCTCGCCTGCGGGGCCCCGCCCGCCTCCCCATTCCCCCTTCACGGCGCCGCCTTCCCTCGTCGCTCGTCCCTCGCTCCTCAGTCCAGGCAACGCCGCGCCCCTCCGGCTCGCTCACAGCCCAACCGTACCCAGCGAAGGCGCACCCGACTGCACCTGACCCAAGTATTGGCAAGCCTTCTGACCTGGCCTTTTGACAGTTGTGCCGGCATATCCGGCACCCGGCGCCGCGGCCAACGTGACCGAACCGCTTGACGCGGACCAGTCACCGCACCCATCGTCATGATCTGGGCCGGGCTGTCCAGTGGAGGGATGATGTTCGACCAAAGTGGTGACTTAGCGTGCTGTGCTGGCTGCACTGGGTCAGGGACCGCGGAACTGATCGCGCGGCGCCGGTTACTCAAGGCCGCAGTCTTCGGACCATCGGATCGCCCGGGCCGGGCCCGCGCCGCCGACTGGGCCGCACCGCCGCACGGCCGGGCCATGTATCCGGGTGGGGTGCTCACCGGAACGGTGGTCGACGCCAGCCCGCACATCCTCGCGATCCGCCGGGCCGACCGCGAGGAGCGGCTGACCATGATGCCCAGCACGAAAGCGTGGAGGGGCGGCCAGGTGGACCCGACCGCTCTCAGGGCCGGAGACCGGGTTGTGGTGCGCCTCGACCCATCGCGGCGCGGGGTAGCGGAGCGGGTGTGGGCGAACATCAGCCGCGTCACGGGAGTGATTGTCGAACGGGACCGGGCGAGCATCGTCGTGGACGTGGGAAAGATGAGAGGGCGCCGGGTCGTCGTCATCCCGAGGCGCGCGGAAAGCCGCATTCAGGTCCGCTTCCCACGCCTGGAGCCCGGATACCTTATCGACGTCATCGGGCTGCGCCATGGCGGCATCATCGAGGGCCTGATCCCCGCGACATCCCAGCCCGCCTACGGTGCCGACCAGGTGCCACGCCCCCCGCAGACGCTCGGTCCCGCGCTGGACCGCATCGGCGGCTCAGCCACATGGCACGAGCCGGCGAGTGAACCTGACGACGTCGAGGGGGTCGCCTATCCCCTGCTCGACCCGGAGACGGGGTGCGCCGATGAGCCATCCCGTGGCCTTGGCTGTGTGCGGATGCCCTACCTCTCGGTGGGCAGCCTGCTCAAGGTCCGCAACGAGTGCACGGGCGGCTCCCGCGTCCTGCCGGTGACCGGCTGCGCAGCGGTGGCCCGGCTTTTCTGCGACCGCTGCGTCACCTGCGGCACCTCACCCCGCGGCCGAGTGGCCGACCTGGCCCTCGCCAGCTTTGTCGCCCTCGGCGGTGACCTGGAACGCGGGTGCTTCAACGCGACGATCACGGTAGGCCGATGACGATGCACGGCATGACCGAACTGGCCAACGACCTCAGGGAGGTCCAGGCCCCGGTCCTCGCAGCGATGCTGCTCGGCGGGTGTGCCACCAAATTCAGCCGGGTGTTGCGGGCCGGTTCGCTGGAGGCCGGCCTGGGGCCTACGGAACTGTTCCCCTTGCCGCTCCGGAGGCCAGCGGCCATGCTCGTGTGCGCGGTCGAATGTGCCCTCGGTATCGCCTTGACGGTCACGGCACCGGCCGCGGCCCGCAACGGGACCGGTGCCTTGGACGGCGCCGCCGCGGACGGGGCGCGGATCGCCGCGACCGCTTTCTTCCTGGTAGCGATGAGTGCCCTGATCGAACTGCGTGGCCGCCGTCCGGACGTAGGGTGCGGATGCTTCGGTGACCTCAGCGTGCGCCCGGTAGGCGCCCGCTCGATCGCCCGCTCGGCGCTGCTCGCAGTGGCCGCGCTGGCGTCGATCGGCGGGCCGGGCCTGCAACTGCCGCCCCCCGACCCGGGCGCCGGGGTGCTCCTGACCTGCCTGTGCGCCGAGTTCCTGGTTATCGCGCTGCTGTCCCCGGAGGTAGGCGAGACTCTGGTCCGGCTTGGCTACGCGGAACCCTGCGAACTGCGCAACATCCCGGTGCGGCATACGCTCGCCGCTCTGCACCGAAGTTCGCATTGGCACCGGCAGGCCGGCGTGATCACCAGCGATGTGCCCGCCGACATGTGGCGGGAGTTGTGCTGGCGGTACGTGGCGTACCCGGGCCGCCTGAATGGCGCCGTCGCAGATGTCGTATTTGCCGTGCAGATGAAGCAGCGCCGCCCGGTCATCCGGTCGGCTGTCGTCCCGAGGGAAACAGCGGCCGTCCCCGGAGAAACGCGGGCGCCGGGCGCCGGGAAGGCTGGGGTCGATCTGCCGCCAGGCGTTGTGCGGTTGAGCGCTATGCCAATATCTAAGGCCCTCTAGCAAGCACCGTAGATACAGCCATACTCCAGGATAGTCAGGCGGGCTGGGCGCGCAGGAACCGGCCGAAATGCGGGACGGTGAAGGCGATAAGGCCGCGCTCGGAGCTGTAAATCAGCCCCTTCTTGATCAGCCCGTCCCTGGCCGGTGACACGCTCGACGGCTTGCGGCCCAGTTCCTCGGCCACCTGCGATGTCTGGACCGGTTCGTCTCCGAGCATCGCCATCGCCCGCATGTACTCGCGTTCCGCCGGGGTGGCCCGTTCGTACCTGCTGCCGAAGAACCCGACCGCGAGCTCACCCTCCGCCTGCGGGCTCGCCACACTCACGTCCCCGGCGGTAACCGGGCTGGCGGCGGCGACATCCCAGGTCACTTTGCCATAGGCCTGAACGAAATAAGGGTAGCCGTCGGCGGCCGCGTACAGCGCGTCGAGTGCTTCCGGCTCGAAATCGGCCCCTTCACGCTGGGCGGGCGCGAGCAGGGCGAGGTCCGCGGCGGCACGATCCAGCCGGTCGATCGGCACGTACCTGAACAGCCGCTCGGAATAGCTCTTGCTCGCCGACAGGACCGACGGGAGGTGCGGCAGCCCGGCGCCCACCACGATCAGCGGTCCCCCGGACTGCGACAGCTCGTGGGTGGCCGCACAGAGCGCGGACATATCCGCCGGGGGGACGTCCTGCATCTCGTCGATGAACAGCGCGATCCCCACGCCGAGATCGGTGGCGACCGACGCGGCATCGGCGAAAAGCTCCGTGAGGTCGATCTCAAGATCCCCGGAATCGGCACGCCCGCGCAGCGCGGGCACGTCAATGCCCAGGTGCGGCGCGAACGTCCCCTTGGGCGCTTTCGGATCACGGGAGGCGAATGCCTTCAGCACGCCCAGGAACTGCTCGATCCGTTCCGGGGCGCGATGCCGCGGCGCCAGTTCGCGTACCGCCATGTGTAGCGCACCAGCGACCGGCCTCCTGATCGACTGCTCCGGCCGCGCCTCGATCTTGCCCGTGCCCCACAGCCGCTGCAGTGCCATCGACCGAAACGAGTTCAGCAGCACGGTCTTGCCGACGCCGCGCAGGCCGGTGAGCACCATGCTGCGTTCCGGGCGGCCCCGCGCGATCCGCTCCAGCACCACCTCGAACTGGCCTAGTTCCCGGTCCCGCCCGGCGAGTTCGGGCGGCCGCTGGCCAGCGCCTGGCGCGTAAGGATTCCGTACCGGGTCCACAGCATAGGAGCCTATTGCGGCGTCTAGCGCGTTCCTTAGATTTGCATAGAAAGCACTGCCGGCGTGCCGCGCCCCGCGCGGCACGCCGGCAGGCTTCCTTCGTTCAGCCCAGCTAGCTCAATTGCAGCAGCAGGCTCAATGGAGCAGGTTGAACGTGTTCGCGGCGTCGTCCACGTAGTAGACGCCCGCCCCATACGGCGCCACGGCCAGGCCGAACAGGGCACCGTTACCCGGCGGGGAGCCCGTGTTGTCCAGCAGCCTGGTGTCGATCTGCTTTCCGCCGGGGGTTGTCTCGACGAGGAACCCGTCTAGCGCGTTCACGGTCAGCACATCACCGTTCGGCGCGACGGCCAGGCCCAGCGGAGTGTTGAGCGCCCCGGTGGTGACGGTCTGGCCGGTCCCCGCGCTGCTTTCGCGCCACGGCGCAGCCGGAATCGCGGCGATCCGGTTGCCCACGCTGTCGGCCACGAACAGCGTGCCCCGGGAATCGAGGCCGACACCGGTCGGCCCGACCACCAGCGCCGCTGGCAGCGACGGCCCGCCCATTCGCGCCGCACCCCTTGTCACGGGCCGCGCGCGCCCAGGGTTCAGCCGGCGGCCGACGGATTTTGCCGGGATCTCAGCCCTGGCGCTTCAGCGCTGGTTCTGGGTCCGGTGCCCAGGCTGGTTGAGCCGGGCCAGGTATGCGTTGTAGGCGGCGAGATGCTCGTCATCGTCGATGCCGCCGCTGGCCTCTTTGGCCGCTTTAGTCCCGGAGGCGCCGCTGGGGGTGCCGGCCTCGTCGCGCGGGGCGTGCGTCGCCACCAGTTCGTCGAAGTTGGACTTCCGCACGGTCTCCAGCCAGCCATGACCGCGCGTGGCGGCCAGGTCGTCACGGCTCCACATGAGGAAGACGATCATGATGAACGCGAGCATGATCGCGCCGCCGCCGATCCACATCACCGCGCCACCCCAGTGCACATCCTCCACCGGGCTGGGCGCGCCCGCCGGGCGGCCGCTGGCCGGCATGCCAGGCATCCCGGTGGTGGCGTAGCCGAGCACCAGCCCGGTGAACGTGTCCACCGGCATGACCAGGATCAGCACCAGGAGCCGGATGGGATATGACACGCGCCAGCGGATCGGCTCACGCCCGAAGATCGGCAGGAAGAACAGGTAGCCGACGACGAGGTACAGCGCGTGCTCGGCGTCATGCAGCGCCGGATTGGTCATGACCAGGCCCATCAGGCCGGTCAGGTGCGTTCCGGCGATAGTCGCCGCGTAGGCGGCCAGTCCGAACGGCGGCCAGGTAAGGAAGCTCACCACCCGGGACCGCATGACCCGCTTGGCCCACGTGTGCAGCGGGTTCCTGCTCGCGTGCAGCAGCAGGGTGAATGGCTGACCGACCACCAGCATCGGCGGGGCAATCATGATCAGCATCAGGTGCTGGATCATGTGATCCCAGAACAGCACGTCGTCGTAGGCGCCGATGCCGCTCTCGGTGGCCACCACGATGACAGCCAGGCCGCCGAGGAACATGGCGGTCCGCCACCACGGCCACGGCCGGGCTGGATGACGGCGCGCCACCCGCCACGCACCCCACAGGTACAGGGCAGCGGCGACGGCGGCGATGGCCGTGGCGACAGGCGCGAATTCCCAGTGGTCCAGGATCGCCTGCCAGCCGAACGGGGGCAGCATGGATGCTCCTTCAGGTCCTCCCGGTGAGCCTACTCACCCGCGTTGCGCTTGGTTAGTCAGCGGTCTTCCGGTGCGTTCAGGCCAGGCAGACGGCATCGAGGCAGCGCTGGAAGACAACGAAATATGAGAGGCTTAAGCCGGCCGGGCTGTTCACGCAAGCCCGGTTGCTGGATGTGCGGGCAGTGGCGGACCAGAGAGGGCAATGTGGCCCCGGTCCCGGACGACCCGCAGCCGGGAGGGTTCGCCTAGTGGCCGATGGCGGCGGTCTTGAAAACCGCTATGGGGTGCAAGCCTCATCGTGGGTTCGAATCCCACACCCTCCGCCCGCCCAGCATGACAGCCATTAGGTGACGGTTCCATTACCTGGTGGCACATGAGGCAACCTAACCAGCTGCGATCGCGTCTACCATCCGCGTAGTGTCGTGCACCGCAGGCTGCACCTAGTAGTGCAGTAGGGGCTCCACGTACACTCAGGACAAACGGACCGCAATCGATGGCAAGACCACGGCACACGGTCAAGGAGCTAGAAGCGCTTCTCGCGGAAGCGGAAAGCAAAGCACTGGCGAGTTGACAAGAAGGCTACGTACTTCAGGCTTCGGTGCCCGTGCGGGAAGCACATGACGTGGGTACATCTCACGCCATCGAACCCGAGGTACGCGCAGGAGAAGCGGCAGAAGCTTCAAGGCACAGGGTGCTGGTAGTCGGGGGGGAGCGCCGGTGTGGTTGCGGCGGAGGAGGCGGCCCAAATGATGTTCTCAGTGAGTGTCCCGGTCGAGGTGATCGGCTACACCGGGGACCTGGGCGACACCATCGAGCAGGTCGTCGACGAGCTGGCGAACCTCAACACCTGCAATAGCGATCTGCTGGACTTCTTAGCCGACTCCGACGCTACAGACGACACGGCGGACTTCACGGTCACGGTGCAGGCTCCCAGCCTGGAGGAAGCCATGGCGACGGGGGTGAGCTGCATCCGGGCTGCGATCCACGCCACAGGCGCGTCCACCCACGGCTGGGACGACGAACCCGACCAGGACACGGTGGTCGTCTACAGGGTGGACTCAGACGAAGGCGTGGAAGTGCGCCCGCTCGTCGACGCCTGACAATTAGCCCTACGCTGCCGCGCCGATAGCGGATCATTGCCCTATGCCCGGGGCCAATGACCGGGAATCCGTCGCAGGTCAGGCGCCACATACGACGCGGAGTACAGACGGAAGCGGGACGCATGCCTGCGCCGGGCCTTTCTCTCCGCTGCCTTTTGGCCCGCGTGACGGCAGTGACGCTCCGTGACGACGGTCCTGGTCAGGGGCTCGGTGAGCATCTGGGTAAAGATGAACCATAGTTTCCCGGCGAGGCGGCGTGGGATCGCAGCTGAGTCTCCGACCTCGCTGATCAGGTCTTTGACGAGGTTGTTCAGGCTGTCGAGTGCGGGGCGGTCGATATGCTTTGACATGCGCATGGGCACCAGGATCGCGGTGGTCAGCGTGTCCAGCCGCGCCTCGAGTTCATCGATCTGGCTCACTGTGGACTCCGTTGCTCGAATGCCGCCCGCGTTGCCGATCAGTATCCAAGAGTTGCAGCCGCCATCGGTGATCTTCAATGGGCGGTGCTGGATGTGAGACAGCCACCGGTTGATAGCCTGCCGTTTCGGCCTGAAGGACCGCAGAAGATCCAATCCGCAGAACGCCTCACGCCCGTCTATTGGCACGAAGGATCATGAGTTGCGAGTGACGGCCCACTCCGAGCCTGGCTCGCCAGATAAGCCCAACGAGGACGCCATCGCCATCGTTGCGGGCACGGGGAAGCGGTTCGAGCACCACGTCGTGCACTTCCCGCACGCCTCGGTGACGGCTGTAGTGACTGACGGCCACGACCGGGTCTTGCTGATACGGCGGCACCGGTTCATCACGGGGAGGTGGGGATGGGAAGTGTCGGCCGGGTGGGCTGATGCGGGTGAGGACCTGGCCGCTGCGGCCAGGCGCGAGGTCGAGGAGGAGACCGGATACCGGCCGGGCCCAGTCCGGCCCATGATCGCCTACAACGCCCTCAGCGGGATCAGCGACATGCGGTTCACCGCATTCCTCGCCGAGGGCGCCGAGCGCATCGGGCCGCCCAGCGATCCCGGCGAGTCAAGTCAGGTGGAATGGGTGCCGCTCGCCGACGTGCCCCGGCTCGCCGCGCAAGAGCAGATCCAGGACGGCCCCTCATTGACCGCGCTCACCTATTACCTGGCTGTGGAACGGCCACCCTGACCTTGCAGTACGCCAGGGCGCGGCGCGGCCCTCAGGATCAAGGCAGTGCGAGGAGCCACCCGAGAGCCGCCGGAAGCTCCTGCTCCCACCAGACGCTGTCGTGGCCGCCGACCCATTCGTGGTGGTGGCAGGGGAGCCCCGCGCGTTGCAGGCGTTCAGCCCACTTCCGGGTCGATTGGCGGAAGCCCGGCTCCAGCGTGCCGGCCGCCAGGTAGTGCCGGATGCCGGCGGTCCGGGCCGCACTGGTGATCCGGCCGGGGACGACGCCGGCGCTGAAGGCAGCCACCCCGGTGAACAGGTCCGGCCGCCGCTGCGCGGCGGCGATCGACCAGGCGGCGCCGTTGGAGTACCCGGCCACCAGCCACGGCTTGGCCGCCACGTCCAGCCGCCGGGTAGCCCACGGGATCACCTCATCGACCACGAAACGCAGATGAGCATTGAAGCGGCGCCGGTCGTGACCGGCCAGGTATTCCCGGGATCGTGGGTCCGGCCATCCGGCCGCCGGGTCAATGACGGAGTGCACGCCCACCAGCACCGCGGCGGGGACAGCACCGGTGAGGATCGCGGGTTCGAGGATCCGTGCGAACATGCGCACCGATTGGCCGTCAGCCACGATGCAGGCGGGCAGCGGTCCCGGCCGGCCAGACTCGGGCGGGCGGTAGACGGTCAGGTCGCGCGGGGCGCCCAAAGCTGCACTGTCGATCGTATGGTCCTCGATCTCGCCGACCAGGGATTCGGCGGCCGGCAGCATCATGGGTGCCTGTGGCCCGCGCCACACGATATGGTCCACCGACGGTTGGCCAAGCTCCGGCTCGCCGGCCCGGCGGGCGAACACGATGATCGAGATCACCGCCTCGGCCAGGCGGCGGATGCGCAGCGATGCCTCCCACAGGTCGTCGCTGCCCGGCACCGGCCAGAGCGGCGGCTGCACACCAGAACCCAGCTGGACCTCGTCGGCCTCGCCTTTCCAGAGCACGTGCAGGATGTCGTCCTCCGCCCAGACGGCGAGCGGCGCGTCGCGCAGGTGGGAGCGTAAGGCCGCAGCCTCGCGGGGATACCACACCCGGGTCGCGTCGTCAGCGTTGGGCTCGTCGGCAGCGGCTGTGGCAGCGGCGGCGTACCGCTTGGCGGCCCGGCGCTGATTGCCCTCAAGCAGCGACCGCGAGCGTTCGGCGATCGTTTCCCGGCCGGCCGCCGCCCGCTCCTGGTCAGTGACGGACGGGTTGCCGTACGCGATCTCCTCGCCGCCTTCGACGCGAGTCCAGACGGCGAGCGGATCCGGGTCCGAGTCAGGTCGGCTGCCCACAAGCTTCACCGTAACCCGGCCACGGACCGAGGCCCATTGTCGAATCGGCGGGCGTCCTGGTCCCGGTTACTCCTGGCGGCGTAGCACGACGACGGATCGTCCGGCTACCGGCAGAGCCCGGCCGCTCTCCAGGGCTACGCCCTCCCGGCCCGGGCCTGCGGTGTCGATGACCAGCTCCCACCGCTCCCCCCAGAGCTTCGGCAGCGTCCACTCGATGGGCTCGTGATGGGCGTTGAACAGTAGCAGGAAGCAATCGTCGATCACCCGCTGGCCGCGCCGGTCCCGGTCGGTGATCGCCTCACCGTTGAGGAAGAGGCCGACCGTGGGCGCGGACCCCGCGTCCCAGTCGTCGTCGCCCATCTCAGCCCCGTCCGGCTTGCACCAGCCCAGATCCACCGAGCCCCGGATGGGAAGGCCCTGGAACCAGCGGCGCCGCCGCAGCACGGGGTGCTCGCGCCGCAACGCGATGAGGCGGCCGGTGAAGTCGAGAAGATCCTCATCGACGTGGTCCCAGTCTTGCCAGGAGATCTCGTTGTCCTGACAGTAGGCGTTGTTGTTCCCGCGCTGGGTGCGCCCCGACTCGTCCCCGCTGAGGAGCATCGTGACCCCCTGCGAAAGCAGCAGGGTGGCGAGGAAGTTGCGCTTCTGCCGCTGCCGCAACTCCAGGATGTCCTTGTCGTCGGTGTCGCCTTCGACGCCGCAGTTCCAGGAACGGTTGTGGCTCTCGCCGTCGGCCCCGCCTTCCCCGTTGGCCTCGTTGTGCTTCTCGTTGTAGGAGACGAGGTCGCGCAGGGTGAAGCCGTCGTGGGCGGTGACGAAGTTGACGCTGGCTCCTGGATGGCGGCTGTCGGCCTGGTAGAGGTCGGAACTGCCGGTGAGACGGGAAGCGAACTCGCCGAGGGTGGCGGGCTCACCCCGCCAGAAGTCCCGTACCGTGTCCCGGTACTGGCCGTTCCACTCTGACCACAGGGCGGGGAAGTTGCCCACCTGATAGCCGCCTTCGCCGATGTCCCACGGCTCGGCGATGAGCTTGACCTGGGAGACGACGGGGTCCTGCTGGATCAGGTCAAAGAAGGCCGACAGGCGGTCCACCTCGTGGAACTGACGGGCCAGGCTTGCGGCCAGGTCGAAGCGGAACCCGTCGACGTGCATCTCGATCGCCCAGTAGCGCAGCGAATCCATGATCAGCTGCAGGGTGTGCGGGTGGCCGACGTTGAGGCTGTTCCCGGTCCCGGTGGTGTCGTAGTAGAACCGGGGATCGTCGGCCAAGCGGTAGTAGGCGGCGTTGTCGATGCCTTTCATCGACAGGATCGGGCCCATATGGCTGCCCTCGGCGGTGTGGTTGTAGACGACGTCGAGGATTACCTCGATCCCGGCCTCGTGCAGCGCCCGGACCATCGCCTTGAACTCGGCGACCTGCTCGCCCCTCTGGCCGCCCGCGGCGTACTCGTTGTGCGGGGCGAGGAATCCGATCGAGTTGTAGCCCCAGTAGTTCCGCAGCCGCCGCTCGACCAGATGAGCGTCGTGGATGAACTGATGAACTGGCAGTAGTTCGACGGCGGTGACGCCGAGCCCGGTGAGGTACTCGATGGCGGCCGGGTGACCCAGGCCGGCGTAGGTGCCCCGCTTCGCCTCAGGAATATCGGGATGCCGGGCGGTGAACCCCTTGACGTGGACCTCATAGATGACCGACTCATTGAGCTGGATGTCCGGGGGCCGGTCGTTGCCCCAGTCGAAATACGGGTTGTGCACCACTGACCTGGGCACGAAGGCGGCGCTGTCGTCGTCGTTGCGGGAGTTCTCGTCGCCGAAGTTGTAAGGAAAGCACGCCTGGGCCCAGACGACCTGGCCCTCGATGGCCTTGGCATAGGGATCGAGCAGCAGCTTGGCCGGGTTGCAGCGCTGGCCCGCCTCGGGCGCCCACGGTCCGTGAACCCGGTAGCCGTAACGCTGCCCAGGCGCCACCGACGGGAGGTAGCCGTGCCAGCAGGAGGCGTCGATCTCGTCGAGGACGACCCGCTCCTCGTTGCCGCCGTCGTCGTAAAGGCAGAGCTCGACCTTCTCAGCGACCTCGGAGAACAACGAGAAGTTCGTCCCGCCCCCGTCGTAGGCGGCGCCCAGCGGATACGGGCGGCCCGGCCAGATCTCGATGGCATCGGTCATATATGGCTGAATCCTTCGGTTACGAGGGCGACAGTGTCAGGCGGGAGGGCCACGCCCCGCGCCGTCCGTTCGACGCTGGGGGCGGACGCGGCGAGCAACTCGGCCGACGGGCCTGCCGGGAAGATCCAGGTTCTGCTGCCGAGGTTACTCGCCACGGCAACCGGTCCCCGGCGGACGACAAGCCAGCCTACGTCCTGATCGTATTCGGTCTGGACGCGGTCGAGGCGAGGATCCGTGAGCGCCGGAATCTGCCGCCGCAGCGCTATCAGCCGGCGATGCCAGGCCAGCAGGCTCGCGTGAGAGTCCTTGACGGGCTCGGCCCAGTCGAGCTTGGAATGCTCGAATGTCGCCTCATCCTGGGGATCGGACACGTCGTCCGGGTGCCAGCCGAAGGTGGCGAACTCGTGCCGCCGACCCTCACTGACGGTACGGCCGAGCCCCGGGTCGGAGTGGTCCGTGAAGTACTGGAACGGCGTGCTGGCGCCCCACTCCTCGCCCTGGAAGAGCATGGGCACGAACGGTGCGGTCAGGAGCAAGGCGGCGGCCACCCGCAGCCGGCCCTCGCTCATCAGCGCACTGCTGCGCTCACCGGCCGCGCGGTTGCCGATCTGGTCGTGATTCTGCGCGAAGACCACGAACTGCCTGCCGGACAGCCCCGATGGCGTCCGGCCGTGGACCCGCTGCCGGTACGGAGAGTACGTCCCGTCGTACACCCATGCCTGGCGCAGTGCCTTGGCCAGCAGTGTCAGCGAACCGAAGTCCTCGTAGTAGCCGCTAACATCCCCGGTCAGCGCGGCGTGCAGGGCGTGGTGCCACTCGTCGGCCCAGCAGGCGGCCAGCCCGTAGCCTCCCGCGTCGCGGCTGCGGACGAAGCGGGGGTCGTTGAGGTCGCTCTCCGGGATCAGGAACAGCGGGCGCCCCACCTCGGTGGCCAGCGCGTCCACCTCGACCGCGAGCGCCTCCAGGAGGTGGGTGGCGGAGTCATCGACGATGGCATGCACGGCGTCGATGCGCAGCCCGTCGCAGTGGTAGTCGCGCAGCCACATGACGGCGTTGTCGATGACGAACCGCCGGACCTCGTCGCTGCCGGGACCGTCGAAATTGACGGCATCCCCCCAGTTGGTCCGGTGGCGCGGCGAGAAGTACGGGCCGAACTCCGGCAGGTAGTTCCCCGCCGGGCCGAGGTGGTTGTAGACGACGTCCAGCACCACGCCGAGTCCGTGGTCGTGGGCGGCGTCGATGAGCCGCTTGAGGCCATCCGGCCCCCCGTAGGCATGGTGCGGGGCGAACAGGTCCACTCCGTCGTAACCCCACCCCCGACAACCGGAAAATTCCGCCACGGGAAGTAGTTCGATGATGTCGACACCCAGGTCCACCAGGTGCCGGAGATGATCGATGGCCCCGTCGAACGTGCCCTCCGCGGAGAAGGTTCCGACGTGGCACTCGTAGAGGACCGATCCTGGCAGCGGCACCCCCCGCCAGCCGCTGTCGCGCCAGGCGAAGGCCGAGTGGTCGACGACCCGGGACGGGCCGTCGATGCCCTCGGGCTGGAAGGCCGAACGAGGGTCAGGACGGGGCGGTCCGCCGTCGAGACTGAAGGCGTAGTCGGTGCCCGGGCCCGCCTGGTCCACGGAACACGCCCACCAGCCGCCCGCCTCCCTCCGCATGGGAATGCGCTGCTCACCGAGGAAGGCCTCGACGCGCTGTGGACGCGGTGCCCACACCCTGAACCTGTGCATCATGCTGTATTTCCCGCTCGCCTCCGGGGCGCCTGGAGGCGTCGCCTTCCCTCGTCGCTCGTTCCTCGCTCCTTAGTCCAGGCAACGCCGCGCCCCTCCGGCTCGCTCAGGTAGTCTCCCGCTCGGCCCAGGATCGCGACCGGAAACCGGCCCAGCAGCGCGGCCAGGCTGGTCTCGCCGCCCGGCACCGCCTCACCATCCAGAACGCTGACCCAGGCACCGCCGGGGAGCGCGACGGTGGTACCCGACCAGTCATCCGCAAGCCCGGTGACCAGGCGGGGCACGACCACGGCCAGCCCGCCGGTCCGGGTGAAGGCCACGGCGTGGGACGACGCGGGCCCGAGGACCGGCAGCGGCTCGTGACCGGAACCTGGGCCGTAGGCAGCGGGATGACGGCGCCGGTGCCCGAGGAGGCGGTGAATCAGCCACAGCTTCGGCCCGCCTTCGTCGTCGCGGTCCAGCGCCCTCTCCGGTCCCGCGCCGGCCACGGCGGCGAAGAGCCGCCGCCGGGCGTCGTAGTCGACGGGGCGGCGATTGTCCGGGTCGACCAGGGACAGGTCCCACACCTCTGTGCCCTGGTACAGGTCGGGAATGCCGGGGCAGGTGAGCAGCAGGGTCGTCTGGGCCAGCGAGTTGACCCGGCCGCGCTCGACGAGCCGGTGCCTGGCCAGGAACGCCTCCAGGTCAGCGACGAAGCCGGGGTCCGCGAGGATCGCGGTAGCGAAGGCGCCCAGAGCGGCGTCGTAGTCGGCGTGCGGGTCGGTCCAGGAGGTGTGCACCTTCGCTTCCTTGGCCGCCTTCTCCATGAAGGCACTGACCCGGCCGGCGTCAATAGGCCAGGCACCCACCAGGGTCTGGTAGAGGAGATATTCGGCATTACGGTCGGGCCATCCGTTTTGCTTAAATCGCTTGTTGCGGTGCGCCCAGCGCTCCGCGGCATGCTCCCAGGCCTCGGGCAGCTCCGACAGCAAGGCGATGCGGGCCCGCACGTCGCCACTTCGCTTCGTGTCGTGGGTTGACAGGGTGAGCATCGCCTCCGGCCATCGCCTGGCCGCTTCGGTCATGGCCTGGTGGAACTCCTCCACCGGAGCGCCGAAGCGGCCCGGGTCACCGCCCACCTCGTTCAGGGAGGCCAGCGGCTGATACCGGTAGAAGGCGGTGTCCTCCACCCCTTTGGCCATGACCGGCGCGCTCACCTGGGCGAAGCGCAAGGCGAAGTCAGCTTCCACATCGCCGGGGTGGTCGAGCACGAGAAGTTCGCCGATGAAACCGACGAGCTCGCCATCGAGGTCGGGCCGGTGCTGCCGGACTGCGGCCACGGCGGCGGCCACGTAGGCGCGATCCGCTGACGTAACGGGGCGGCCGGGGCGGGCATAGGTGCGGTACACGGGGAAGGCAGCGATCACCTCGCGCAGCGTGTCCCGCAGGTCGCGGCGGGTCTGGTCGCGCTGGCGCCGGTGGCGCTCGCAGACGTCCGCCAGCACACCAGTGAGACGCTCCACTTCGGCGGCGAGTTCCTCACGCATGATCTGAACCTTGGCGGCGTGCACCACCTCTGCGTAGTCCGCATGCTCTCCCGTGAAGCGCGCATAGCAGTCGCGCATGGCCGTCTCGTGGCCGGAATCGACGAAGAGCCGGTTGACGTGGTTCAGGAAGTCGTAGCCGGTGGTCCCCGCCACCGGCCACGAGCGGGGAAGCTCCTCGTCCGCCGCGAGGATCTTCTCGACCACGACGTACGCGCCCCCGGTCGCGCCGTGCAGCCGGCACAGGTAGCCCTCGGGGTCCGCGAGCCCGTCCACGTGGTCCACCCGCAGCCCGTCGACCACCCCGTCAGCGACCAGGCTGAGTATGAGGCGGTGGGTGTCGGCGAAGACGGACTCGTCCTCCACCCGCAGCCCGGCGAGCGTGTCGATGTCGAAGAACCGCCGGTAGGACAGCTCCTCGGCGGCCGTGCGCCAGTAGGCAAGACGGTAGTTCTGCTGACTGAGGAGCGCGTCCAGGGCGTCCGGGTCCCGGTTCAGGTCCTCGATCTCGGCGTCGATGGCCGCCGCCACCTCCGGCTCTGCCCCGGACAGCTCGCCGAGCCGGGCGCGCAGCTCTTCCTTGCCACGGTGGCGTTCTTCCACGTCCGCCGGGTCGGTCAGGCTGGCGAGGGGCAGGCGGCCGTAGGCGGCGGCCAGGTGTTCCAGCTCCCTGGATCCGGCGCGGGCCGCCGCCCGGCTGAGCAGGCCGTCGAGCGTGCGGGGCGACAACGGCGCCTCGTGATCGTAGTAGCGGACGGTGAACGATCCGGCGTGGCGCTCGATGACCAGTTCCCCCGCCTCCAGCACCCGGCCGTAGTGGTCACCGAGGACGGGCATCAGGACGGTGTCAGCCAGCTTGGCCTGCGGCGGGTCCCAGTCGATGTCGAAATAGCGTGCGTAACGGCTCGAAGGGCCGTTCTCGAGCACATCCCACCACCAGGCGTTGGCCCGCCCGGCGAGTGCCATGTGGTTGGGGACGATGTCGAGCACCTGGCCCAGGCCGGCGCCGGCCAGCCGACTGACCAGGCGGCTGTGCGCGGCGGCGCCCCCGAGCTCGTCGTTCAGCCGCCCGTGGTCGATCACGTCGTAGCCGTGGGTGCTGCCCTTGGCGGCCTGAAGGTAGGGCGAGCAGTAGAGGTGGCTGACGCCGAGGGCGGCAAGGTAGTCAACGACTGCGGCAGCGTCATCGAAGGTAAAACCGGCGTGGAGCTGGACGCGGTAGGTCGCCGCCCGCATGCGCCTCATCCGTTACATCATCTCGCGTCGGCCGGTCGGTGTCACTGACCCCAATGGTGATGTAGACGAATAATGATGTCACTGCGAGCAGCGAGGCCAGTAGGCTCGGCGTGCGATGCTCCTGACGATCACCTCAACCGCGCGACCTGCCACGGACCTGGGATTCCTGCTTCACAAGCACCCGGATAAGACGCAGAGCTTCGATGTGTCGGCCGGGCAGGCCCACGTGTTCTACCCGGAAGCGGGCGAGACCCGGTGCACAGCCGCGCTGCTGCTTGAGGTTGATCCCATCGGGCTGGTCCGCGGCCGGCGATCCGCCGGGCCGGACGCGTTCTCGCTAGCCCGGTACGTCAACGACCGGCCCTACGCGGCGTCGTCGATGATGGCTGTCGCCCTGGCCCGGGTCTTCCGCACCGCCATCGCCGGGCGGTGCGCCAGCCGGCCGGAACTGGCCGCCACCGCCCTGCCGCTGGAGATCCGGATCCCGGCGCTGCCGTGCCAGGGCGGGCCCGCGGTTGCTGAGCGGCTCTTCGGGCCGCTGGGCTGGACGGTCGAAGCGAGGCCGGTGCCGCTCGATCCGCTGATCCCGCAGTGGGGTGACTCCCGGTATGTCGGGTTGCGGCTGTGTGGGCGGGTGAGGCTCGCCGATGCGCTGAACCACCTGTATGTGCTGCTGCCGGTGCTGGACAACGCCAAGCACTACTGGGTGAGCACCGACGAGGTGGACAAGCTGATCCGGGCCGGCGCCGGCTGGCTGGCCGCGCACCCGGACCGTGACCTGATCACCCGCCGCTACCTGGCGCACCGGCGTGACCTGGTGCTGACCGCGGTGGGCCGGCTCGCCGAGGCCGACGACACGGAGCCGGAAACGCTGGACAACGCCGTGAGCGACGGTGAGCCGGAAGAGGCACCTGAGCGGCAGGTCTCCCTTGCCGCGCAGCGCAGGGGTGCGGTCGTGGCTGTGCTGCGGGCCGCCGGGGCGGCCACCGTCGCGGACCTTGGCTGCGGAGAGGGCGCCCTGGTCGTGACCCTCCTCGACGACCCCGCGTTCAGCCAGGTCCTGGGCGTTGACGTGTCGCACCGGGCGCTGGAGATGGCGGCGCGCCGGCTGCACCTCGACCGGATGCCGGAGCGGCGGCGTGACCGCGTGCAATTGCTGCAGTCTTCCCTGACCTACCGCGACGAGCGGCTCGCGGGATTCGACGCGGTGGTCCTCATGGAGGTCATCGAGCACGTCGACCCGCCGCGGCTGGGCGCCCTTGAGGCGACCGTCTTCGGCTCGGCCCGCCCGGCCACGGTCGTGGTAACCACGCCCAACGCGGAGCATAACGTCCGGTTCGCCGACCTTCCAGCCGGGTCGATGCGCCACCGTGACCACCGGTTCGAGTGGACCCGGGCGGAGTTCCGCGGCTGGGCGGACGCGGTGGCCGCGAGGCATGGCTACGGCGTGAGGTACCTGCCGGTCGGAACGGATGACCCCGAGGTCGGCCCGCCGACGCAGATGGCGGTGTTCTCCCGCCATGGCTGACGCCGAAGAAGCACCGCGCCGGGCATTGGGCATTCCCGAGATGGCCCTGGTGGTCCTCGTCGGGGTGTCCGGCTCGGGCAAGTCCACGTTCGCCCGCAGGCACTTCGGGCCGTTCGAGGTTATCTCCAGCGACTTCTGCCGCGGCCTGGTGTCAGACGACGAGAACGACCAGGCCGCGACCGGTGACGCATTCGACGTGCTGCACTACATCGCGGGCAAGCGACTGGCCGCCGGGCGGCTGACCGTGGTGGACGCCACGAACGTGCAGCCCGAAGCGAGGAAGCAATTCGTCGAACTCGCCCGGTCCCATGACGTGCTCCCGGTGGCGATCGTGTTGGATGTCCCGGGCGAGGTATGCACCGCCCGTAACACCTCCCGTCCAGAACGAAATTTCGGCGCTCATGTCGTCCGCCGCCAGCATGACCAGCTGCGCCGGTCCCTGCGCTCACTCAGCCGGGAAGGCTTCCGTAAGGTGCACGTGCTGCATGGCGTGGCCGAGATCGACTCGGCGGTGATCGTCCGGGAGCGGCTGCTCACCGACTACCGCGACCGGACCGGGCCGTTCGACGTGATCGGCGATATCCACGGCTGCCGCGCCGAGCTGGAGACCCTGCTGAGCCGGCTCGGGTACGAGATCGAGCGGGACTCCGGTAGCCGGTCGGTTGACGCGGCCCACCCGCTCGGGCGCACGGTGGTCTTCCTTGGTGACCTGGTGGACCGCGGGCCCGACTCCCCTGGGGTGCTGCGCCTGGTGATGGGCATGGCAGCCGCCGGTCACGCCCTCGCGGTCCCAGGCAACCACGAGAGCAAGCTGGTCCGGGCGCTGTCCGGACGGAACGTACAGGTCAGTCATGGCCTGGCCGAGACGCTTAGCCAGCTTGCCGCGGAGCCCGGGGAGTTCCGCACGCAGGTCGAGATGTTCTGCCGCGAACTGGTCTCCCATCTTGTCCTGGACGGCGGCCGCCTGGTCGTCGCGCACGCCGGGCTGAAGGAGGCCTACCACGGTCGGGCCTCCGGGCGGGTGCGCAGCTTCGCCCTGTACGGGGACACCACCGGCGAAACCGACGAGTTCGGTCTGCCGGTCCGTTACCCGTGGGCGAACGACTACCGGGGCTCAGCCATGGTGCTGTACGGGCACACACCCGCGCCGGAGCCGGAGTGGGTGAACAACACCATGTGCCTGGACACCGGGTGCGTATTCGGCGGCATGCTCACCGCGTTGCGCTATCCCGAGAAGGAGATCGTCTCCGTCCCGGCCGAAAGGGTCTGGTACGAGCCGGCCCGGCCGTTCCCCGCCCCCGGTCTGCGGACATCCGGCGGCCAGCAGCCGACGGCGGGCGCGGCCGGCGCAGGCGGCGCGGCCGGCGCAGGCGGCGCGGCCGGCGCCCGGCGTGACGCTGGCGTCCTGGACATCGCTGACGTGCTGGGCAAGCGCATCGTGGAAACCCGCCATCACGGCCGGGTCACCGTCCGCGAGGAGAACGCAGCCGGCGCCCTGGAGGTAATGAGCCGGTTCGCGATCGACCCGCGGTGGCTGCTCTACTTGCCGCCGACCATGGCTCCGTGTGCTACCTCGCCCCTGCCGGACCTGCTGGAGCACCCGGCGGAAGCGTTCGACGCCTACCGGACCGAGGGCATCGCGGAGGTCATCTGCGAAGAGAAGCACATGGGCTCGCGGGCCGTCGCGCTTGTCTGCCGCGACGAAGCGGTGGCCCGCCGCCGCTTCGGCGTAGCGGGACCAAGCGCGGCCAGGCCGGACACGGCAGAACCGGGCGCCCCCGACGCCAACCCGAGCGCGGCCGACGCTAGCCCGAGCGCCGGTGCGGGCGCGGTGTACACCCGCACCGGACGGCCCTTCTTCGGGCCCGCGCTGACCGACGAGTTGCTCGGTTCGCTGCGCGCAGCGGTCAAGGCCAGCGGCCTGTGGGACGAACTGGACACCGACTGGCTGCTGCTCGACTGCGAGCTGCTGCCCTGGTCGGCCAAGGCCGAGGCCCTGCTGCGGCACCAGTACGCCGCCGTGGGCGCGGCCGCGCGGGCAGCATTGCCGGCCGCCGCGGCGGCGCTGGAGATGGCACTCGAACGCGGGACGGACGTGGCGCCGCTACTCGACCGGGTGCGAAACCGGGCTGCCAACGCGGACGCGTTCACGGCCGCCTACCGGCGGTACTGCTGGCCGACCGACGGCCTGCACGGCGTCCGGCTGGCGCCGTTCCAGATCCTCGCCACCGAGAACGCCAGCTACCACGACCGTGACCACAGCTGGCACCTCGCGCTGGCAGACCGGCTGGCAGACGCCGCGCCCGGACTGATCACCACCACCCGCCGCCTGATCGTGGACACCACGGACCCCGACTCCACGGCGGCCGGAGTCGCCTGGTGGGAGGAACTCACCGCCAGTGGCGGTGAGGGCATGGTGGTCAAGCCGCGAGCCAACCTCACCCGCGCCCGGCGCGGGCTCGTCCAGCCGGGAATCAAGGTCCGGGGCCGCGAGTACCTGCGGATCATCTACGGGCCTGACTACACCGACGCGGAGAACCTCAGCCGGCTTCGGCAGCGAAACCTGGGTCACAAACGCTCCCTGGCGTTGCGGGAGTACGCACTCGGGCTCGAAGGACTGGAAAGGGCGGTACAGAAGGAACCGTTCTGGCGCGTGCATGAAGCAGTTTTCGCTGTGCTGGCCCTCGAATCGGAGCCAGTAGACCCGCGGCTGTGACCCAGGGCGGCCGGAGCGGCCAAACGCCCAGCCACCCAACGAGCCCTGTGCGGGTTTAGGCACCTTGGCCGTCTGGGCCATGCGGGCCGACGACTACCTGAACGCCGCTGGGGTGTGACCGGCATGGGGTGTCCTGCTGGCCGAGGTGTCAGTTCGGGGCCGGTCCCGGGCGGGCTGGGCGGCGCGGGCGGGCGAAACCGTCGCCGACCTCGGCCGCGAGCGTCAGGTAGGCGTCGGCCGTCGCCCGGTTCAGCTGGGCCAGGTCCACCTCGGCGCCTTCCTCCAGGTGCGGGTCGTAGGGGATCCGCACCACGGCCCGTGACCGCGCGGCGAAGTGCGCCTCAAGCCGGTCCAGGCCTACGGTGCTCTTGCTGCGCGGCCGGACGACGGACAGCACGACCACAGCCTGGCGCACGAGGTCGCCATAGCCGTGCGCCTGGAGCCAGTCGAGCGTCGCGCTCGCGCTCCGCGCGCCGTCCACTGAGGGCGAACTGACCAGCACGATCTGATCCGCAAGGCGCAGAACGCCCGCCATCGCGGAATGCAGCAGGCCGGTCCCGCAGTCGGCCAGGCTGATCGAGTAGTAGTGCTCGAGGACCTGCGCGACGTCGTAATAATCTTCCTCACAGAACGCGACCGACACAGTGGGGTCGCGATCGGAGGCGAGGATCTCCAGCCTGCTCGGTGCCTGGGTAGTGAATCCGCGCACGTCCGCGTAGCGCTGGATCTGGTCCCGCTCGTTCAGCAGGTCACGGACGGTCGCGGAGGTCTCCAGCCGAAGCTTGTCCGAGAGCGTGCCGCGGTCGGGGTTGGCGTCAACGGCGATCACCCGGTCACCCCGCACGGAGGCCAGCGTGGCTCCCAGGCCCACCGTGGTCGTGGTCTTGCCGACGCCGCCCTTCAGGCTCATCACGGCCACCCGATGGTGACCGGTGCTGACTGGGGTCCGGGCGCGCGCGGTCAGCTCGCGGCGCCGCAGTTCCGCCGCCGACTGAGGGGCCCGGATGAGGCCGCCAGTAGCCTGGTAGACCGCCCGGCGCCAGCCACCCGAAGGCGCCTTGTGCCTGCCAGGCAGCAGGACATCGGCGGTGAGGCTGTCGGCAGTCTCATTGGTCCGCAGCCCTCCGGGCGGCCGCCCTGTGGGCCCCTGCACAGGGCGTGGCTGCGCTGGGGGCCGCTGCAACGGGGGCCGCTGCAACGGGGGTGGCTGCAACAGGGGTGGCTGCAGTGCGGGCGGCCGAACTGGGGACGGTTGCACTGCGGGCTGTTGGGCCGCGTAAAGCCGGGCGTTCGTCTCGTCGCCAGGGAACGTCGCCGACCTCGGTGCTCGACACTGGTCCGGCTCGGGATACGGGCCTGCTGCCGGAGGTGCGTCCGGCACATGATGCGGGTCGGGTACGGGATGCGGATCCGGTACGGGACTCGGATCCGGTACGGGACTCGGATCCGGTACAGGACTCGGATCCGGTACAGGACTCGGATCCGGTACAGGACTCGGATCCGGTACAGGGCGCGGGTCGGGCACAGGGCGCGGGTCCGGCATGGGAGGCGGATCAGGCACAGGACGCGGGTCCGGTGCCGGGATCGTGCCAGCGAAAGAAACAGGTTCCGGCGCGGCAGGCACCTCTGGTACGGACGGCGCGGCAGGCGTACCTGCCCAGGCGGCCATCTCCGCAGGTGTCTGGGTAGGTGGCGCGACCTGCGCTTCGGCCTGGGGTTCAATGGCCGGCACGACCGGGGACTCAACAGCCGACCCGGCCGAGGACTCAACAGTCGGCTCCACCAAAGACTCAACAGGCGGCTCCGCCTGGGGCTCGGCAGCCGGCTCCGCCAGGGACTCAACGGTCGGCCCGGTCAGGGAGTCAACAGCCGGTTCCGCCCCGGGCTCGACAGCCCGCTCCGCCAGGGAGTCAACAGTCGGCCCGGCCAGGGACCCAACAGCCAGTTCCGCCTCGGGCTCGACAGCCGGCTCCGCCGGGGACTCAACAGCGAAATCTGGATCGGGCTCGGCCGGGGCGTAAGGCGTAGCCGCCGACCAGTCCTGCGGATCGGCCCGGGCATAGGACATGCGTTGAGGCCACGCCTGGGCATCGGGAGCCAGCGGCGCGTAGGGCGTCGGCTGCGGGTCCGCGCGGCTGAGTTCGCGCGCAGAGCCATAGTCGTCCGGCAGGTCATAGTCATCCGCTGTGTCGTAACCGCCAGGAGGACCGTAAGCATCGGCCGCGTCGTAACCGCCAGCGGGACCGTAAGCATCGGCCGCGTCATATCCGCCAGGAGGACCGTAAGCGTCGGCCGGGTCGTAACCGCCAGCGGGACCGTAGGCGTCGGCCGCGTCGTAACCGCGGGGAGGGCCGTAGGCATCTCCCGGGCCAGCGGGCCCTTCGGGCGACTGCGCGGACTGAGGACCTAATGCGCGAGTGCCGAACGGCGGCGGCTGGCCGAAGGGGCTCGGCACACTGGAGGGCGACCAGCTGAACTGACCATCCCCTGCGCTCTCGTTCTCCCCGCGCCGGTCACCCTCGGCACCAGGTCCAGATGTCAAGGGGTCCGGCCCGCGTGACTCGCCTACGGCCTTCTGCTCCTGGTCGTGATCGGCCAAGGTCGTTCCCCTCAGCTCTCATCGGTAGGAGAATGGCGTGCCCGAAAGGCCCGGATGAGTGCCTCAAGCCGAAGCCTAGGCCACCCGGATACCGGCAGCACACCCCCGGAAACGATTTGCTACCAGGAGCTCGCATGCGTGCCATCGTGATCACCACACCCGGCGGCCCTGACGTCCTTCGCCTGGAGGAGGTCCCAGATCCCGTGCCGGGACCCGGCGAAGTGGTGGTGGAGGTGGCCGCGGCGGGGGTCAACCGCGCGGATGCGATGCAGCGCGAAGGTGGCTACCCGCCGCCCCCTGGTGCCCCGCCCTACCCGGGCCTTGAGTGCTCCGGCCGGATCTCCGCGGTCGGCCCGGGCGTCACGGGCTGGCAGAGCGGCGACGAAACATGCGCGCTGCTGGCCGGCGGCGGTTACGCTGAGCGGGTCGCGGTACCGCAGGGGCAGTTGCTTCCCATCCCGGACGGCGTGACGCTGACCGAGGCCGTCGCACTACCGGAGGCTGCGTGCACGCTGCAGGCGACCGTATTCCTGCAGGCACGCCTCCGTCCTGGGGAGACATTGCTGGTGCATGGCGGAGCGGGCGGCATCGGGACGATGGCGATCCAGATCGCCAAGGCGCTCGGGGTGACAGTCGCCTGCACCGCGGGATCGCCCGCCAAGCTGGCCCGGTGCCGCGAACTGGGCGCGGATCTGGCGATCTCCTACCGCGACGAAGACTTCACCGCCGCCATACGTGACTTCACCGAGGGCCGCGGAGCCGATGTCATCCTCGACATCATGGGCGCCCCTTACCTGCAGCGGAACCTGGAGGCCCTGGCCACAGACGGCCGCCTCATGGTGATCTCCCTACGGGGCGGCAGCCGTGCGGAGGCCGACCTGGGCCTGCTCATGCGCAAGAGGGCGAGCATCCTCGCCTCCACCCTCCGGGCACGACCCCTGGCGGAGAAGGCTGCGATTGTCGCGGAGGTCCGGGAGCATATCTGGCCGCTCATCGGCTCCGGGAAGGTCGCGCCGGTCATCGAGCGGGTGCTGCCGATGGCCGACGCGGCTCAGGCGCACCGCCTGCTGGACGATGGCTCACATGTGGGCAAGATCCTGCTGGTCAATTGATCCAGCGGCCCCGAGGCGCACCCACTGCGCGGGAGGAGCAAGACTAGGACCATGGATGACCGGATAAGCCCCAACGCAAATCCCCCTGGGAAGGTGGTCGTGGTCGGCCCGGACGGGATGGCCGCGGATGGCGACGCTGCCGAGGCGGGCGGCGAGCGTCCCGTAATCGAGATGGTCGAACAGCCGGCGAAGGTGATGCGGATCGGCAGCATGATCCGTCAGCTACTCGAAGAAGTCAGGGCGGCCCCGCTTGACGAGAAGAGCAGGGCGAGGCTCAAGGAGATACACCAGAGTTCGATCAAGGAACTCGAGGACGGGCTGGCGCCAGAGCTGGTCGATGAACTCGAGCGGCTTTCGCTGCCCTTCGCCGAGGACGAAACGCCCAGCGAGGCTGAACTGCGGGTGGCCCAAGCGCAGCTGGTCGGCTGGCTGGAGGGCCTGTTCCACGGCATCCAGACCACCCTGTTCGCCCAGCAGATGGCCGCCCGGGCGCAGCTGGAGCAGATGCGGCGGGCACTACCCCCCGGCATGATGCCCGGAGGTCCGGACGAGGGGCCACCCCAGCAGCAAGCGCGCTCCTCGGGCCCCTACCTGTAAGCCCGCCCCACCGGCCGTCGCCGCCCACCGCCGCACTGCCCTGTCAGGCCTAGACGCGGCCGTACCGTAGCCGCGCCAGCCAGGCGGCAGCCTGCGCGAACTCGGCGTCGGAGGTCCCCGCGCGCACCTGGGCCCGGCCGCCGTCGTGGCGCGGGTAGCTGCCCAGGAACCGGACCTCGGCGCAGACTCTGCGCAAGCCCATCAGCGCCTCGCCGACCCGGGCATCATCGACGTGGCCTTCGCAGTCGATGGAGAAGCAGTATTTGCCGAGGCCATCCCCGGTCGGCCGGGACTCAATGCGGGTCAGGTTGATGCCACGCACCGCGAACTCGGTGAGGATCTCCATCAGCGCACCCGGGTGATCTTCGGCCAGGAACGCCACAAGCGACGTCCGGTCGGCGCCGGTGACCGCGGGCGGCGGCCCCGGCAGGCTTACCACGACGAACCGGGTGACCGCGTCCGCCCGATCCTGCACATTGCGGGCGAGCACGGCAAGGCCGTAGGTGTCCGCGGCGAACGCCCCGGCCAGCGCGGCGTCTATCTCTCCATCGGCAGCCTGTCGTGCCGCCTCAGCATTAGAGGAGGCTGGCCGCCAGCCGACGTCGGGCAGGTTCTCGGCGAGCCACCGCCGGCACTGCGGCTGGGCCTGCGGGTGCCCGCCCACTGTCTTGATGTCCACGATCTCGATTCCGGGCCGCGCCAGCAGGGCGAAGGCCACCGGCAGCAGCACCTCTGCGCGGATGACCAGGTCCACCCCGGTGGCGAGCTCGTCCAGGGTGGCAGTCACGGCGCCCTCGACCGAGTTCTCGATGGGCACGACCGCGCGCTCGACCACCCCGGTGCGCACGGCCTCAAGGGTGGCCTGGATGGTCACGCACGGAATGGCTTCCACGTCCGGCCCACTGGCGAAGGCGAGCAGCGCAGCCTCCGTGAACGTACCCTCTGGCCCCAGGTAGGCATACCGGTCTGGCATGGCCCTCATGATGCCAGCCGCTGGGAGCTGGTTAGCACGCGGTCACGGGTCAGGCTGGTGAATGTGCCGTTGCACCGGTTCTGACCGTTGCAATGCGACATTCACCGGATTCAGGTCGGCGAAGCGGGGGCGCAGGCGCCACAGAAACACCATGAGCCACACGGTGACGGCGAGCAGGATCACCGGCGTCACCCCCGTCCTGACGACGGAGCGTAGCCAGCCCAGGTCGGCCGGCATGGTAATGCCTCTCGCTGGCAGATAACCGAAAGCGAGCGCCGCGGTGCGCGCGAGCAGCAGCCAGTCCAGAACCAGCACAGGCCGGACCAAGACGGGCCCGACCAGGGCAGGCCGAGGCAGCACGAGCCGGACCAGCACGGGCCGAGCCAGCACGGGCCGGACCAGCACAGCCGAGGCCGAGATGGGCAGCAGCGCGAGAAGCGCCCAGCCGAGGCCGTCATACCAGGGCAGCACGTAGAGCCACGCCACCAACCAGGCGAACACGAACGCGAAGACGCAGCCGACGGCCACCCCGGCCACGTTCACACCCGCGCCTCCCCCCAGCGCGCGGAGCAACAGCACAAGCAGCAGCACAGCGAGCGCGATCGCTCCCGCCTTGACCAGGTCACCGGCGATGCCGCCGCCGACGATGAGCCCCAGTCCGGCGCGGACCCCCCGCCACGGCGAACCGATGGACACGAAACTCCCGGCGTGCAGGGCCGGCCTGAAAGACGCGAACCCCCAGGGTGCGAGGGACGCTGTCACGATCACAGCGAACCCGGTCACCAGGCCGCTGACGGCAACGGCGATCCAGCGCCAGTGCTGCCACCAGGCCGCCACGGCGGCCACCACGAGGCCAGCCACAATGAGGGCCATCGTCAGCTTCACGGCGGCCCCGAGCCCGGCGATACCACCCGCCGCCAGGGCCACCAGGAACCGCCGTGGCGCAGGAACTTGGCTGGAAGCGTTCGGTAGGCCAAGGGAGAAGACGGCGATCGCGGCCACCCCGAAAAAGATCGCCTGGCTGTCCACGTGCTCGCCGGCCACCAGGACCTGCAGCAGGAGCGGGTTGAACGTCCACAACAGGGCAGCGCGAAGTTGACGCGGCGCGCTGCCGCGGGTCAGCCGGTGCAACAGCAGGCCGGTGGCCGCGAACGCCGCCACGTTGAGCAGCGACAGCACGAACACGGTGAGCCGCACCGAGGTCCCGCCGGCCAGCGCCGCCAGCGCCTGCCCGCCGCTGGCCAGGCCGCCGTACACTGACGGGCTGCCCCGCCAGTCCTGCACCGCGCGGGCCACCGGATCACCGAGCCGGGCCAGCATGGCCGGGGTGGTCGTGTAGGGGTTATGACCGGTGACCACCATCCGTCCGTAGGCGGCATAGCTCAAATGATCTGATGAGCCGAACGGAGGTACCAAGGCAATTGCCGCCGCCGCGACGATGCCTGCGCACAGGATCGCCCGCGGGGGCACCAGCCAGCCCCGGTGCGCGGCGCGCAGGCCGAGGCCGAGGCCGAGCGTGCCCGCGGCCAGCGCGGCAGCGGCCAGGGCGACCGCGAGGGCGGGCGGCGGGTGCGCGGCGAAAGCCCACGGCGGCTGGCCGTGCTGGCCGGGCAGCGCCGGCTCCATCACGGACGGGCCGAGGATGGCCACGCCCAACGTCATCGCCACGCTCAGCGACGTGGCGAACAGCCCGGCGCGGCCCATCAGCTCAGGGAATTCCGCGCGGCAGCCGTGCCATCGGCTGCCTGACCGCCAGGGCGCGCGCGACGTCGGCGAACTGGCGGGCGCGATGGACCTGGGCCCGCCAGTCGCCGCCGGTCGCCCGGTGCGCCAGCGGGACCTCTACCTCGGTGATGCGCATCCCTATGCGGTGCAAGTCGATGGTGAGCGCGGTCTCGGCGCCGAACCCCGGAGCGAGCGGACGGGCGGCCTCGAACGCGGCGCGGGTGAGGCAGCGCTGTCCGTTCAGCGGCTGCGCGGGGCACCACCCGGTGGCCCGACGGATCCCCGTGCCCGACAGGGCAACCACGAATCCGTGCCCACCCTGCTTCACCCGGCTGCTGAACACCGCGATGGTCATGTCCGCCTGCCCCGAGCGCACCGGCTCGGTGAGTGGCGCGGCACCCGATGCCGACTCCGCCAGGTCCGCGTCGAGGAAGAGCAGATGGCGGGGGCGGCCGGAGTGCTCGCGGGCTTCCAGCAAGCGGACTGCCTCCGCGCCGGTCTCCATGGCCGCGCTCTTGCCCCGGTGCCGCGCATGCCGCACCACGGTCGCTCCGGCGCTCTCAGCGGTGGCGGCGGTCCCGTCACGAGATCCGTCGTCCACCACCACGATCATGTCGACTCCGGGCAATCCCGCGGCCGCTGTCACGGTCGCGCGGATGCGGTCAGACTCGTCTCTGGCGGGAATCACAACGGCAACGTCACCGCTCGGCGGCATAGGCCGATCCTAGGGCATGGCCGGGCGTTCCACGGTCTGCCATGCGTTGGGCCGGGTTGGGCTTGCTACTGGCCCGGGACCACGGCCGGGTCCTCGAGTACGGTGAACACCGTCTCAAGCCCCGTCACCTGCAAGATCTTCCGCACTGCGGGCCTGGGGCCGGCCAGTTCCAGGGAGCCGCCCTGCTCGTTGGCCCGCCGGTGGGCCGCGAGCAGCACGTTCATGCCGGTCGAGTCGCAGAACTCCACCGCCGACATGTCAACTACGAGCCGGGCCGGATCCCCGCCGGCCAGCGCCGCCGCCAGTTCGCTCTGCAGCCTCGGCGCGGTGTACAGGTCGATTTCACCGGCGAGTGTCACAATGGCGCGATCGCCCTGAAACCGGGTTGAGACCTTGAGCTCCACGTGCCGCACCTTACCGGTCCGCGGCGTCAAGAACCAGACGCTCACGGAGAGCACACGGTCAAATCACGCCCGGCCGGGCGTCTGGTGCGCGAAGCTGTGAGGGAACAGCGACCGAACAGCAGGCACGAGTGAGCCGGAGCGCCCTGGGATGTACCCCTCGCCAGAGAACCCGGACCAGCCGGACCCGCGGCATGGAGGACTGTGGCCGCCGCGTAGCGGTCCCCCGTCGGCGAGCGTGCCGCTGTCCGCGCCCCTGGCGGCGAACGTCCTGCCCGCCGGGGCCAGCGCACCGCCCGCGGTGCCGTTGGCCCCGGTGCCGCCTGCGCAGCCGCTTCCCGGATCGGCGGCGACACCGACGGACGAGCAGCGGGCCAGGATCCGAGACGATGTCGAGGGTCTGAGGCTGCGGGCCAGCGTCGCCGCATCCTGGCTCGAGACGAGCGCCCACTACGCCCAGCTGATCAACCGTGCGGGTGTGGTGCCGGTGACGGCCCGGTTCGGCCGCGAGGACCTCATGTTCCTGGGCGAGGCGCGCGGGCAGATGCTGCGGTTCGCCGAGCTGACGCTGCGCCTCATCGACCTGCACCAGCCGGGCGACGCTGAAGGGATCACCACCCTCCCGTCCAGCCCCATCCTGCGGTGCAGGAGTTGCATGTGGCGCTGGCCGTGCCCGACATTCAGCATCGTCACCGAGGTTATGGACCGCCCGGCTGCGACGTGACCTGCCCAGGCACTGCCTGGTCCCGTCCCGGCACGCCCTTCCGGGACGGGACCAGGCGCGCGGAGCGACTATGGTGCAATCATGGGTAAAATCTTCCTGGTCGTCATCGCCGCGCTCGCCGTGATGATGCTGCTGTCGGTGATCGTCGCCGCCCTGCATATGCTCTTCTGGGTCGCGCTGATTGCCGTCGTGGGCATCGTGGCGCTGCGGGTTGGCCGTGGTACCCGGCGGAGTTCACGCAACTAAGGTCTGCGTGCGCGGCCGGGGCAGCCTCAACGGCTCAGCGGCGGCAGCCTCAACGGGCGGACATGGGCTGCTGCGTGTCCCGCGGTAAGCCCAGGGAACAGCTCACCGCTGCCCCGGTTCGCTTCCGGGCACCTTAACGCGATGGGAGCTTTCGGCGACCTTAGCCTCGGAGCTTTCGGGGGGTTGGCTCTGGGAGCTTCGGGACCTTAGCCCTGGAGCTTTCGGGGACCGTAGCCCTGGGAACCGTTCAGCAGGCTGGTGTTTCCCCGGATGATCCCCGGGGCATGCGGCGCGGGAAGCACCGCCCACACGGTGGTACCCAGATCGTCGCTGCGAACGCCCCAGCTCGAGCACAGATGCTCGACGATGGCGAGCCCGCGGCCGCCGATCGAGGAGAGGGATGGATGGAACGCGCGCGGCAGTGTCTCACTCCCGCCGTCACCCACCGCGAGTTCGATTCGCGCCGGGCCTAGCGCCCAGGACACCCGCACGCGGCACCCGGGCAGCGGACGGGCGTGCAGGATGGCGTTGCTGAGCAACTCGCTGACCACAAGCGCCGCGTCCCCGATGGTGGCTGAGAAGATGCCGCAAGCACGGAGTTCCGTAATTAGTTGCCCTCGGGCCATGCCAACGCTGGATGGCACGCACGGGAGCAGCACGACGCTCGCCTGACTCACCTCCATGCGCGTCCCGGCCCGTGGGCGGGACCGTGCCAACCCTGGTACCAGCCAAAATGCCCCGCGCGTCAGCACCGGAAACCGCCATCAGCCCCACGAGCATCTGCCGTTAGCTAACGGCCCGCCGGTGCTCAGCAGCCCGTGATCCGCCCATCACAAAACGCCGGCCATGGCCCGCTTCGCTTTCGGTGAGCCGGTAACCGCCATAACATGTCGTGGCCATGACAGCACCGAAGCGCGGGGCCGTGAGAGACGGGTCATGCTCTGCGATGGACCTTCGGTGACCCGGCCAACAGGCATGACCCGGCCGGGAAATCCTGGACGAGGTGAGCCGATGGACCGAGCGGCGGCACACCGCAATGATGCATCGGGCCTGGAAAAGCGGGCGCACGCCGAGGAGGCGTCGGTCGGCGACTCAGCCGTCGGCGTGCCAACAGACGGCACTGGCCGACGCCTGCCCACCATCCGGTCCGTCGCCGCAAGTCCCGTCGCCAGGCATCTCGCCCTGCTGATCTGCTATCTGGCCGCGGGCGTGGCCGTGACCTGGCCCCGGGCCAGCTACCTCACCGGCACTCTGCCCTCCTCACGGGACTCGGCTAGCTATGTCTGGGGATTCTGGTGGGTGGCGCGGCAGGTTACCCACCTCACCGGTCTATGGTCCACCGGCCATATGGCGGCTCCGGTGGGAATCGACCTTGGATTCCACACCCTGATGCCGCTAGCCGGCCTGCTGATGACGCCCGTCACCCTGGCCTTCGGCCCGAGCGCTTCCTACAACCTCATGGTCATCGCTGTTCCCGGTCTGCTGTGCTACGCCATGTACCGGGCCGCGCGGCTGTGGCTCCCCTCGCAGACCGGCGCGATCGCCGCCGGGGCATTCTTTGGTCTCTCGGCCATGCTCACGGAGCAGGACTGGTACCACCTGAACATCGCCGCCGGGGCGCTGTTCCTGCCCATGGCACTCGAAGCGTCGGTGCGCCTGCGGCGGCGTCCCGGGACGCGCCAGGCCATCATCCTGGGCCTGGTCATGGGCTCGGCCATGCTCACCGATCCCGAGTCCGTCGTCCTGGCGTCCATCCTTACCGCGCTGGTCCTGCTGCCCTGGCTGGTGCGGCAGCACTCACTTCCGGCGCTGCGAGCGGCCGCTGTCGCCGTGGCGACGGGGGCATTGATCGCGGCGCCCCAGATCGTCGCGATGGTGCAGGAACTGGCGGCCGGCAATCTTGCCATCCAGCCGGAGCTCCTCGCGGTGACCTACCAGCACTACGGGGTCGGCTTGCCCGGCATGTTCGAGCCGACACCCCGCGTGGCCGATTTCGGGCTGGCCAAGCTAGCCGCCCCATTCCTGGATAATGAAGGGCTGCCGATGTTCGGCGTGGTGCTAACCGCCGCGGCCCTGTTCGGGCTGGCAGTCGCCTGGCGGCGGCGCAGTGCCAGGCTCCTAGCGCTGCTGTGGGTCGGCTGTGCCGCGCTTGCCCTCGGCACCTCCCTGTGGATCGCCGGCCGGCAATACATTCCCTTCAGCCAACTCCGGCACGGCGTGCCGGTGTCGCCGATCATGCCCTATACCTGGTTCGTCCGGATCCCCGGGTTGTCCAGCTTCCGCGAGGCCGACCGGCTCGCGATTCTCGGTCTGGTGCCGGCCGCACTGCTCGCCGGGGCGGCGGTCGACTGGCTGCGTTATCACGCCAGGCCGCTGATCGTGGTGGTGCTCGCCCTGGGCGTGCTGGAAGCCGGGTACTCAGGCAGCCCGAGGATCGGCTCCATGCCGACCGCGCTGGCCAAGCTGGATGGCCCCATCGCCGCCGACCGGTCGGGCTCCGTCGTCGTGGACATCCCGTACGGGCTGCGGGGCGGCATCCCGGTATACGGGAGCAGGTTCGCCGCGGAGGCGCTGGTGCTCGCCACCGCCGACGGCCATCCGCGCGCGATCGCCTACACCTCCCGGGTACCGGCCACCACCATCGCCGCCATCCGCAAGCACGCGTTCTATACGTACCTGATCCATACTCAGCACTACAACGCCGCGCATTACATTCCGCTTTCCACGGAGCAGGTAGCGGCGGCACGGCAGGACCTGCGGCACATTGACGTCGGCTGGCTGCTCGTCTGGCACAGCAATCGCGCTATCCTGCGCTTCCTCGCGCAGACCGGATTCCGGTTTGACTACCGCGCGGGTGGCGTATTGGTGTACCGCCCGGCCTTCCGCTGATCGGCGGCAACTGCCGCGTCAACATCCGGCGCCGCCGCGATCATCCTGATCATCCCGCCCAAGCAAGGGCAACATGGCGCAAAACGCCAGCGGCAGCTCAACGCAGGCCGTGGCCTGCGAGGTCAGCTGATTGGCGGGAGGCCCTCCACCGCAGCGCAGCGCGGCATGGGCCGACGCGCGGCGCATGCACATCGGCTGGGTGCTCCTCTGGTATCCGAGGGGTCACATTCGTAACTTCCTACGCCATACGGGCTTCCGGTTCGATTACCGTGCGGACGGCGTTTCGGTGTACCGGCCGACCCCGCCGAACTCGTAAATTGCGGCTGTTTTACTCCTTCTTCATAGTTTCATTTTGATAGCTTGGAAATTCCTTGGGGGCCGACTATTCATCGCCACATTGTTTGCATTCCTGGCTGGATTATGCGGCCTGTCATGGCACCATCATTCCGTGCAGACGGGGGAGGCCCCTACCGGGGAGGTGGCCGCCAGGCAGATGGATGCCGGGCAAGTGGATGCCGGGGAGGTGGCCGCTGGGCAGGTGGCCGCCGGGGACGACCGGGCTGGGGACGCGCGGGCTGGGGACAACCGGGCTGGGGACGACCGGGCCCGGCAGGTGGATGCCGGGGACGCGCGGGCTGGGGGGCCGGCGGTGGGCGGGCCGGCTGGGTGGGGCGGGCCGGTGGCCCGCCATCTTGTGCTGCTGGCGTGCTATGTGGCCGCCGGGATCGCGGTCACCTGGCCGCGGGTCACCTACCTGGCCGGCCGCCTGCCCGCCACCCGCGACGCCGGCGGTTACGTCTGGGACTTCTGGTGGGTGGCCCGCCAGGTTTCCCACCTCGCCAGCCCCTGGTCCACCACCTACATCGCCGCCCCCGTGGGAACCGACCTCGGCTACCACACCCTGATGCCGCTGCCCGGCCTGCTGATGACCCCCGTCACCCTGGCCTTCGGGCCCAGCGCCTCCTACAACCTGCTGTCCATCGCCTGCCCCGGGCTGCTGTGCTACGCCATGTACCGGGCCGCCCGGCTGTGGTTGCCCTCGCAGACCGGCGCCATCGCCGCCGGGGCCCTGTTCGGCTTGTCTTCCATCCTGGCCTGGCGCAGCTGGTATGAGGTCAACCTGGCCGCCGGGGCCCTGTTCCTGCCCATGGCCCTGGAAGCCTCCGTGCGGCTGCGCCGCCGCCCCGGCCGCCGCCAGGCCATCATCCTGGGCGTGGTCATGGGCGCCGTGGTCCTCACCGACCAGGAATCAGCCGTCCTGGCCGCCATCGTGACCGCGCTGGTCCTGCTGCCCTGGATGCTGCGCCACCCCGCACCAGCCCGGCTCTGGCCACCAGCCCTCGCCACCGCGGTCGGCGCCGTCATCGCCACCCCCCAGATCGTCGCCATGACCCAGCAAGCACTCACCGGCGGCGCCTCGGCACCGCAGGCCAGGTCTCTCGCCATGGATTACGTCAACTCGGGCGCCGGGCTGGGACAGTTGTTCGCCCCGTCGCCACGGGTCGCCAACTTCGGCATGAGGGGCATCGCCTCCCTCTACTACAGCGGCCCGGTGAGCATGGCCACGGTGACGTTCGGGGTGGTCCTGACCGTGCTGGCCCTGCTCGGGCTGGCCGTCGCCCGGCGGCGGCGCAGCGCGCGGCTGCTCGGCCTGCTGTGGGCCGGCTGCGCAGCCCTCGCCCTCGGCTCCGCGGTCTGGATCAGCGGGCATCCGTACGCACCCCTCAGCCAGGTCTCGCATGGCGCGCACTTGTCAGTGCTCCTGCCGTACACCTGGTTGGTGAGGATCCCTGGCCTGTCCAGCTTCCGCGAGGCAGACCGGTTCACCATCCTCGGCCTCATCCCCGCCACCCTGCTCGCCGGGGCCGCGGTGAACTGGCTGCGCTACCACGCCAGGCCCGTGCTCATCCCGGTACTCGCCCTGGCCCTCCTGGAAGCAGGCTGGTCAGGCAACCCCAGCATCCCGACCATGCCCACCACCATGCCCGCGCTCGACGCCCCGATCGCCGCCGACCCCTCAGCCTCGATCGTCGTCGACATCCCCTTCGGCATCCGCGGCGGCCTGCCCGTCATCGGCTCCGCGTTCCCACCCCAATCCATGGTCCTGGCCACCGCCGACCACCACCCCCTCGCCGCCGCGTTCATCTCCCGCATCCCCGCCGGAACCCTCAGCGGAATCCAGCACCACCCCTTCTACGCCGCCCTGCTCAACGCCGAAGGCGGCGACCTGCACACTGCCCTGGGGGAGTTCAGGGCGGTACGGGCCGACGCCCGGCGCATGCATATCGGCTGGGTGCTCCTCTGGCACCGCAAGCACGATGTCCTGCGCTTCCTCCGGCGGGCCGGTTTCCGGTTCGGCTACCGGATCGACGGTGTCTCCGTCTACCGGCCAGCCGGTCACTAGGGTGTGTCCCACTAACTGCTGTGCTGGACTGCGTCCGCCGCAGGTGGAAGGTCGCCCAGGAGGCCTTCGGCGGCCAGGCCACGGACCAGGCCACGCAGGCCAGCCGAGAGACCTGCCCGCTCCTCGGCGGACAGGGAGGCGATGATCCGGGCCTGCCTTGACTGCCAGGTCCGCCAGACCCGGGCCGCGATCAGCCGGCCTTCGGGCGTGAGATACAGCCGGATATACCGCTGGTTTTCCTCATCGCGGCCGCGCCTGATCCAGCCCTTGCGCTCCAGGCCCGACGCGAGGCGGCTCACGGTGCTTTTCTCAAGGCCGAGCAGGGTGGCCAGCTGACCCTGCGCGATGCCGCGCGCCGCGACCAACTCGATGAGCGCCCTGGCCTCGGATGCCGACACCACCGGAACGGGCGCGTCGGGCATGCCGTCGACGGCGGTCGCCGCGTCCGCACTGCGGGAGTTCACGGCCTCCGCGGCCGCGGCCGGCGACGCGACGGCCCGGGCCAGCGACCCGGCCGCACCTGCCATGGCGGCCGGATTCACCACCCGGAGTAGCTGTGCCAGCAGCCCGACCAACTCCGCGTCGTCGATTGAGGAGCTCACATGAACAGTTGTACCGCACAACTTCCTGGGTGGTACGTTTTACGCGTGATAGTTGCCCCGTACAACTCCGGACCCGGGCTCCGGCACGCATCCCCGGGCCAGCCTGATGGCCGGTTGCGTGGCAGGCAACCGGGCGGATGCGGTGGAGCGGGCACCCGGGCGCGTACGCGCGCCGTAGGCTCACCGTCGTGAGAAATCAGGGAAGGGTGAGCGGGCCGGGCAGGCTCAGCGGCCTCGATGGTGACACCGAGCTCGCGGGCCTGGCCACCGCGATGGCGGTCCCTGAAGCAGTCGGCGACGATCAGTTGCCGGACGAGCCACTGCCCGAACTGGCAGCAAGATACGGCCTCACGCGGAGTGCGGCGCGGCCGCCGCTCCTGAAGTACCTGGCGGATCTGTGGCAGCGGCGCCACTTCATCACGGGCTTCGCGACCGCCCGCAACGTGGCAATGTACACCGACGCCCGGCTCGGCCAGGTCTGGCAGGTGCTCACGCCTCTGCTGAACGCGGCCGTCTACTACCTGATCTTCGGCGTGATCCTGGACACCAGGCGCGGAGTGCCGAACTTCATCGCCTTCCTGGTCGCCGGGGTCTTCATCTTCAACTTCACCCAGCGGTCGTTCATCATCGCGTCCCGCGTGATCAATGACAGCCTGCCGCTGATCCGCGCCTTGTACTTCCCGCGCGCCGCCCTGCCGCTCGGCTATGTGCTGATCGAGCTACAGCAGCTGATGATCTCGATGGTTGTCCTGGTCACGATCGTGCTGGCCACCGGTGAGCCACTGACCTGGTACTGGTTTCTTGTCATCCCTGTGCTGCTGTTCCAGGCCTTCTTCAATGTCGGGGCCGGCCTTATCCTGGCCCGTATCGGGGCCGGGGTCGACGATGTGAGTCAGTTGCTGCCGTTCATCGTGCGGACGTGGATGTACGCGTCCGGCGTGATGTTCAGCATCCAGACACTGAAGAACCTTGCTGGGCACCACAAGCTCAGCTATCTGCTTCAGATCAACCCGGCCGCCGTCTACATCACCCTGACCAGGACAGCGCTGCTAAAGTCACAGCGGCTGAGCATCCCTGGCGCCGCGCCGTACAATCGCCACCTCTGCACCCTCTACTACAAAGATCCGGCCAAGCACATCTATGACAGCGCGCATTGCATGCCCCTCGTGAGCAATACAGGCCTCTGGCTGTACGGCGTCGGCTGGGCGATCCTGGCGCTCATCATCGGCTTCTTCTACTTCTGGCGCGCGGAGGCGAGGTACGGCCGTGGCTGACCCCATGGTGATCGTGGACGACCTGCATGTGGTGTACCGGGTGTACGGCGCGGGCGGAGACAAGGGAACCGCGGCCACGGCACTCATGCGGATGCTGCGCAAGCAACGGCGGCCCTCCATCCGCGAGGTGCACGCCATCCGCGGCATGTCGTTCGTCGCCTACCGGGGCGACGTCGTCGGCGTGATCGGGCGGAACGGCTCTGGCAAATCAACCCTGCTGCGCGCGGTCGCCGGACTGCTCCCCGCCGAGAAGGGTGCTGTGTACAGCGATGGCCACGCCGCGCTGCTCGGCGTGAACGCGGCGTTGCTCGACGACCTCACCGGCGACCGGAACGTGGTGCTCGGCTGCCTGGCCATGGGCATGAGCCCGCAGGAGGTCAAGGAGAAGCACGACAAGATCGTTGAATTCTCCGGTGTCGGCGACTTCATCAACCTGCCCATGCGTGCCTACTCCACCGGCATGGGCTCGCGGCTGCGGTTTGCCATCGCATCCTCCAAGAGCCACGACGTGTTGCTCATCGACGAGGCCCTGGCCACCGGGGACGCCGAGTTCCAGCGCAAGAGCCACGAGCGCATCGACGAGTTGCGGCAGGAGGCCGGCACGGTGTTTTTGGTCGCGCACAACCTGAGCGAGATCCACGAGACCTGCAACCGGGTGATCTGGCTGGAGAAGGGCCAGATCGTGCGGGCCGGATCGGACGTCGCCGGAATCCTCGACGCCTACCTGGCCGCCTCCGGGAGCGCGCCCCGCTTTCGCGAGCTCCGCGAGGCCGCCGAAGCCTGACCCTCCGCGGGCTCACTGAGCGGAAGCCGATCGTTCGCAGGCGCCGCTGGCCGTGTCCTCCCGCGTAGGAGGACACGGCCAGCGGCATTGATGTGCGGTCATCGCCCGCGGCTGCGGGCCCGCGGTCAGGTGGCCGCCCAGACCTCGGACACGTTGCCGTAGCAGTCCTGCTGGTCCAGTTGGGTGCCGTTGACAGTGCTCCCACCCGGATCGTCCAGGCACCTGCCGGAGTTTGCGTTGATCAGCTCGCCATTCGGGCCGATCAGCCACTGCTGGTTCGGCGAAGGCTGGTTGTTGGTGCGGGTGCAGGTCGACAACTGGATCTTCGCACCGTCCAGCAGGCTCAGGCCGGCTACGTCCAGGCACTTGCCGTTGATCCGAAGGGTTCCGTCCGTGGCGAGAACCCATTTCTGCGTGGTACGTCCGTTACAGCCATAGATCTGGATCTTGGTGCCGTTGGCGGTACCGCCGGCGGTGTCATCCACGCACTTGCCGGCCACGCCGGACTGGACCGGGCTGGCCGGCAGCGTCCAGGTCTGGTTGGACGTGCCGTGGCAGGTATAGATCTGGACCTGGGTGCCGTTCGTGGTGCTGTAGCCGGGGTCATCCAGGCACCGTCCGGAAGCCGGGTTGAACAGCACCCCGAAGCCGCCAGGAACCACTGCTGGTTGCCTCCCCCGGTGCAGGGCCACAGGTCGACCTTGGACCCGTTCGCAATGCTCGCGTGGACGATGTCGAGGCATTTGCCGTGAATAGTGACGGTGCCCGCGCCTCCGGGGAACCCGTCGGGCACGAACGCCCAGTTCTGCGAGGCTCCGCCGTTGCAGGTATAGATCTGGATCTTGTTGCCATTCGCGGTGCTGTTGTTGGTGTCATCCAGGCACTTCCCGCCCAGCGCGAGCCGCACCGTCCCGGCCGCGGCAAAGTAGGCGGCCCGCATAGACGCGACCGTGGCCATATTGAACGTCACCGACCCGCTGGCAGCGGTGCCGTCGGTGGCCTTCACTGTCACCGACCCGGTTCCTGCCAGGCCCGTGTCGGTGCCCGAGATGACCCCAGTCGTGGGGTTGATGGCCAGCCCGGTCGGGAGACCGGTTGCCGAGTAGGTCAGTGTCTGGCTGGACACGGAATCGACGGCATGGACCGGCAGGGTCAGCTTGACACCGTTGGCGATGTCCACGGTGCCCGGGTTGAGCACGGTGACGATGTCCCCGGTGGCTCCCTCGGAGAATCCGGTGACGCCGCTGGGGGTGCCCTCGCCCGTGGGTCCGTTGTAACCGGCCAGGGAGTCCGCGGCGTTGCACAGGTAGAGCCGGGTGGACTCGCACGCTCCGTTGGACCCGCTGGTGACCTTGTTGAACGCCGAGGTGTGCTGGTACGGGTAGGAGGACGGGTAGGTGCCCGCAGTCGGGGTTCCGGCCAGCGCGTAGGTCGAGGTGATGATCGGGGTGGACACACTCGTGCCACCGATTTGGTTGTACCCCGAAACCAGACCGACCGTGTTGGGGAACGTGTCGTAAACCGCCACACCGGTATTCGGGTCCGCCACGGCGGACACGTCGTTCTCGGTGCGGTTCAGGCAGCCGGTCGTGGCATTGGTGTCGGTCTGCCAGGACGGCTTGGGCTCCAGGGTCGAGCAGCCGGACCCGGTGCCGGCCCAGGCCGTCTCGGTCCCCTTGGTAGTCGGGGAAGCGCCGGTCAGCGTGGTGCCGCCCACCGAAGTCACCAGCTGTGACGTGGCCGGGTACTGCGTGCCGTACCCGAAGTCGCCTGACGCGGCGGTGATCACCACGCCCGGGTGGTTGAAGGCGCTGTCCAAGGAGTTCTCGCCGGTGAACTCGGCGACGCTGCCCCAGCTGTTAGACACGAACTTGGCCTGGCTGGCCGCATAATTCTCCGCCTGGGCAAAGTCCGTGAAGCTGGGCGACTTCGCCTCGACCAGCAATATCTTGCAGTTCGGGCAGATCGCGGACACCATGTCCAGGTCGGTGGACTCCTCGATTTCCCACCCGCCGGTCGAGTCGGTGCCGGGCAGGGTCGCGCCGCCCGCCTGGTTAACGATCTTCAGGCAGCCACTGGCCACGGTGCAAGTGGGCAGGCCCGCGTCCGTGCGGTACTTGGCGAGGTCGGCCGCCGCGTTCGGGTCGTTGAACGCGTCCACGATCGCCACCGTGCCGGTGTTCGGCGCCGCCGCAGCCGACGTCAGGCCGTACGCGTTCTGCAGGTCGGCCGGCGTGTACCCGACACCCGTTGGGATTGCGTTCGGCTTGATGGCCGCATGCGGCCTGGCCTTCGTGTTGACCAGCACATCGCACTGCATCTGGCCGGCCCGCGCCGGGGTGTTGCACCCCCGGGCAATTCCGGCCGGCAGCACCGGTGTGGGCAGCGGCGACAGGAAGCGCGGTGCGGCCTGGGCTGGCCCCCCCGGCGCGACGGTCGCGGCCCCGGCAGGCGCGGGCGGCGGTTGTCCGGTGGCCGCCCCGGCCAGCGACGGGATGCCCGCCAGTCCCAGGACGGCCAGGGCTGGCACCGCGACGAGCACGCCGGCCCGCCATGGGCGCATGAACGCGCGCATGAATCCTCCGTGAGGAAGTGAAAGCGGAGAGATTGCCTCACCGCATTGGGGAGCGGTGTCGTCAACCCCGAGTGGCGCCACAGCCATAGAGATCTATATCAGTCCGTAAAGGACACTGACAATAGATTTCGGAAGTATTACCAGGCAAGGAGAAACCCGCCGTAAAAGCAGCAGATCAGCGGCCCGCAAGCCGGGAAAAATCAATCGTCGGAGCCGGGCTGGCTCCGCTTTCAGGAGCGTGCGCGACGCAGCTGCAGGCGCATGCAGGTGCCGCCGCCGGGCCGGGAGCTGGCGGCCACCTCGCCGTCCTGGGCCCGGGCCAGCTGGCGCACGATATAGAGTCCGAGGCCGATCCCGCCGAACCTGCGCCGGTCGCCGGTCTCACCCTGGACGAACCGCTCGAAGATCCGCTCATGATCCCCGGGGGCGATGCCGATCCCCTCGTCCTGCACGCTGACCTCGATCCAGTCGCCCGCCAGCCGGGCCGCCACCGTGACCGCGCCACCCTCCGGTGAGTACTTGAAGGCGTTCTCCAGCAACTGGCCGACGATGATGTCCGTGGCCATCGGGTCACCGTGGGCCGCGGGCAGCCGGTCGGGAATGTCGGCTGCCAGCGTGTGCGCCTCGGACAGCGGGCGGAATGCCACGGCCGCGGTGCGCAGCAGGGCCGCCAGGTCGAACGGCCCGTTGGTGACGGTGAGCTGATCCGCGCCCGCGCGGGAGCCGAGCAGCAGTTGCTCCACCAGCCGGCCCAGCGACCCGGCGCGCTCGGCAATGGTCTGGACGGCGCCGCGCCGCTCGGCGTCGGTCAGCTTGTCCCACCGGCTGGCCAGGGTGCTCGCGAATCCCTGCACCACGGTGATCGGCGTCCGGAGCTCGTGACTGGTCGTGGCGAGGAACAGGTCCTTGGCCTCCTCCAGTTCCTTGGCCGCGGTGACGTCCCGGAAATCGACGACGCGCTCATTCCGGCCGTTGAGGACGTTGCACAGCACGTCAAGCCAGCGGCCGCCGGGCAGCCGGTAGGTCAGCTTGGCGCCGCCGGGCTCGGGGACCGGGAACGGCAGCGGCCGTCCGGTGACCTCGTCGGCGGACATGCCGGTGAGCTGGTGTGCGGCGGGATTCCACTGCTGGATGAGCCCGTCGCCGTCGAGCACGGCGATGCCGTCGGCGCTGGCGTCGATCACGGCCCGCTCGTGCGCCCGCTGCCTGACGACCTCTTCGAAGGCCATCGCGTTGGTGAGGGCGACACCCGCGTGGCCGGCCATCAGCTCGAGCAGTTCCAGCTCGACGTGCCCGACCTTCCGCCGGCTGTACAGCGCGTACAGCGCCCCGTAGGGGCGCCCCCCCACATGGGAGAGGCTGAGCGCGATCGTGTGCAGCCCGGGCAGCGCGGACCAGATCAGGTCGCCGAAGCCGCCGTCCTCGTCGGTGGCCATCATCACGGTCCTGCCGGACCGCATCAGCTCGCCGACCAGGCTGGTGGGCAGGTCCGCGGTGCGGCCGCGCAGGCTGCGCGGCAGCCCGTCCATGCTCACCAGGCGCAGCCTGCCCTCCTCGATCAGCACGAACCCACCCGCGTCCGCGCCGGTCAGTTCGCGCAGGCTCGCGGCGATCCGGTCAAGGACGGCCTCCAGGTCGCGCTGGGCGGTCATGTCGGCCACCACGTCGCCGAGCTTGCGGACCACCCTGGCCCGCTTGGCGATGTGACTGCGGGCCGCGTCGTCCTCACCTGAGCGGTGGCAGACGTTGACCCAGCCGATCACATCGCCGGCGCGGTTGGTCAGCGTGCTGATGTCGATGCGGAGGTCGAGCAGGCTGCCGTCCTTGCGTGCCCGGCGGGTGGCGAACGAGATCTGGCCGCCGCTGCGGAGCCGCTCCAGGACCGCACCGTGCTCGGCCTTCAGTTCCTCCGGGATGATCGGGGGCTCCTGGCCAACGACCTCGGTGGCCGACCAGCCGAACATCCGCTCGGCGGCCGGATTCCACAGCAGCACCGTCCCGTCCGTGCTGAACGCCACGATCGCGTCGGCCGCGCACTCGATAACCGCGCGTGCCGTCGCGTCCACCCGGTCCCGGCCGCCAGCCGGTGGCGTTTCGACCTCCACGCCCACATCGTGCCATCGCAGCGCAGCCCCGGCTCAGCAAAAGCTAAGGTCCGGCGTATTCGCGCGCCGCCCGAGCCGCCCGTGGTTTTGGCTAGTGGATACGCCAGCGGACGCCTGGGTCGGCGGTCGAGCAGGCGCCAATGACCAGGCGCGTGCCGCTGGCCGTCGAGTCGCCGGGGTCGGCCAGGCACAGGGCAGAATGGGGATTCTGCAGCTCGACGCCGCCGCCATCGGTGAGGATCTTCCACTGCTGTGCCACGGCGCCGTAGCTGCATCCGGCCAGGTCCAGGACAGAGCCGCTGGCAGTAAGCGCATTGTAGACATCCAGGCACATGCCGTGGACACGCACGGTGCCGTCCGGCTCGGCGGTCCAATTCTGCGCGGCGCCACCGTTGCACGGCCAGAGGTCGATCGGGTTGCCGGGCTTGGTGCTATTGCCGAAGTCATCGAGGCAGCCGCTCGGGATCTGCGACACCACCGGGCCGGCCGGCAGCGTCCACTTTTCCGCGTTGGCGGCGGTACACGACCAGATCTCCACCGGGGTGCCGTTGGCCGTACTCGAGCCGGGATCGTCCAGGCACATGGCCGAGACCGGGTTGACGAGTTCCGCCGTCGTTCCGACCCGCCACTGCTGGCTGGCAGCCCCGGAACAGGTCTCCAGCACCGCCTTCGACCCTTGCGCGGTGGCCGATCCGGCAACGGACAGGCACTTGCCGTTGATTCGCAGCGTCTGGTCCTGGACAACGGTCCACTGCTGGGACTTGAGGCCGCTGATGCACGACCAGATCTGGATCGTCGTTCCGTTCGCGCTGCTGTCACCTCTGTCGTCGAGGCACTTTCCGGCCAGGTTCAGGTGCACCGGCCCAGTCGGGCCGGTGCCGGGCGCCGCGGTCACCGCCCAGGTGAACGAGGCGGATCCAGGGACGCTGAGCGGGGCGGTCACGGTGACGGTGACAGGGTGGGTTCCCGCTGGTGATGCGGGCCAGCCGGTGATCAGTCCCCGGCTGCTCATCGACAAGCCCGCTGGCAGGCCCGTCGCGGAGTACGACAGGGTCTGCCCGGCAGCCGAGTCGGCCGCTTGCACCTGCAGATCGACCGGATTGCCGGCGACCGTGCTCAGCGTTCCAGGCGACGTGACGGTGACCTTGCCGCGGATGTCCCAGGTGAAACTGACCGACCCGGTCGCCGCGCCCGCGGTCGCGGTCACCGTCACCTGGTAATTACCGGCCGCCGTCGGGGTGCCGGAGATCTGGCCGGAGGCCGAATTGATCAACAGTCCCGGTGGCAGGCCGGTCGCCGCGTAGGCCAGGGCCGACCCCGAGGAGACGGTGAAGGCTTTCACCGTCACCGGCGTCACAGCGGAGCCTGCAATGCTGTTCTGGGTGCCGGGAGCGAAGAGAGGGATCACGGCGGGGTTCAGCTGGTCGAGATCGGTCTTCCCGGATATTCCTGGTACAATGCCGGTGCTCGAATACTGCCACAGGGCCCAGTTGCTCCAGCCGACCGGCAGCGTGGGGCTGGCGGCGGTGGTGTAGTTGGCCACCCACATCGGGTCCCGCCCGAAGGCGGTGCTGCCCCCGGTGCAGGATTGCCACCAGTCCGCGGTGGTGTAGACCATCGGAAGCTGGCCGGTCCGGCTCTGGACCTCGGCGATGAACTGGGAGATCCAGGTCACCATGGCCGACGGGGTGAGGCTGTAGCAAATATTGCCGCCTGGCTCCTGGTTGATGTACGGGTTGTACTCGATGTCCAGCGCCAGTGGCGGCACGCTGCCGACGACCGTGGCATTGCTAACCAGGTAGTCCGCCTGCTGGACAGCCGTGCCGTTCGCCTGCTGGTCACCCGGCCACGGGTTCGCGAAAGAGTAGGCGAAGACGGACAGCCCGGCGGTCTTGGCGGCGGCCAGGTCTGAGGGGTAAAAGGAGTTGGGGTAATACGTCGCCTCGGTGGCTTTGATCCCCGTGAACTGGTACCCGGCCCCGGCGACCTGCGTCCAGTTGATGGGGGCGCCTAGCGGGTACTTAGCGGACTTCGGGTGCTGCGCGGACGCGACGTCGATGCCCTGCACCGCGCCCGCGAGTGCCGCGGCTGGGGGCGCCACCGGGCCCGCCAGCACGGAGCCCGCCGCCGCCGACGCCGCGGGATGCACGAGGGCGGTCTGGCTCTGCGGGCCGGCCAGCGCCTGGAGCAACTGGGGCGAGTGCGTGGCGTCCACATTGAAATGGTTGATCCCTGGCTTGCTGGCCAGCGCGGACGCCGGGGCCGTCGCCTGCGCCCCGGCCGCAGCCGCTGGCCAGGCGGGCCCCCCCAGGACGCCCAGCCCGGCGACGATGGCCACGGCGAATGCTCGCCGGACGGACGGAAATGCGCGCATGAGTGCTCCGGGGCAGGGACGGTCAGGGTTCAAGCGAAACCGCACCACCAGTACCCCCCGTCGCACGGTACACCCCCCTGTCGCAGCGCGCAGGAGAAGTCATATCACATCCGGGCGCAGCGAATCCTGGGGTACCCGGGGCCAGTCATGGGGGTTACAAGGCGGGTCGAAGGCGGGGTCAACGGATCAGCCACGCGGTCCCCGGGCCGGTGGACGCGCAGGAGCCGAGCACCAAGCCGGTGCCGTAGGCCGTGGAGTCGTTCGGGTCGGTCAGGCACTTACCCGATTTCGGGTTCTGCAGCTTGACCGCGGAGTCGTCGGCCAGGACGTGCCATTGCTGCGCGGCCGTGCCGTTGCACGAGAACAGGTCCACCCGGGAGCCGATGGCAGTCCCGCCATGGTAGATGTCCAGGCACCACCCGCTGGTCCGCACCGTCCCATCGGTCTGGACCACCCACCTCTGCGCCGGATACCCGTTGCATGGCCAGATCTCGACCTTGTTGAAGTCCGCCAGGCGGCCGCCCGCGTCGTCCAGGCACTGCCCCGCGACCGCTGAAAGCACGGGGCCGGCGGTCAGCGTCCATTTCTGGTTCAGTGTTCCGTGGCACGTATAGATCCACAGCGCGATGCCGTTGGCCGTTCTCGAATAGGGGTCATCCAGGCACATGCCCGATCCCAGGTTGACCAGGCTGGCGCCGGTCCCCACCCGCCACTGCTGACTGGCGGCCCCGGTGCAGGCCGCCAGCGCGACCTTGGACCGGCTAGCGGTCCCTTGCGCCGCCATGCACCTGCCGTGGATCTGGATCGCCCCGCCCGCCACCGTCCAGTTCTCGTAACCCCGGCCGTTGCAGGACCAGGTCTCGACCTGATGGCCGATGACGTTGCTGTCGCCGCCGTCGGTCAGGCACTTGCCCGCCAGAGCCAGGGCAATGGGCCCGTTTGTGCTGGTCGGGAACACCTGGCTGACCGTCCAGGTGAAGGAGGCGGACCCGGTCAGCCCGCCGGAGGTGGCGCTGGTCTTCACGTGATACACGCCCGCCGCGGTGGGGACACCGGAGATCTGGCCGGTCGCGGCGCTGATGGTCAGCCCCGGCGGCAGCCCGGTCGCGCTGTAGGACGGCGCCGCGCTGCCGGCGACGGTCAGCATGGCCGCCTTGACCGGCGTAACGGCCGTGTTGACCCTGGTCGCCTGGTTCCCGGGGTTGAAGACGGGCACCGCGTGCGCGTTGAACACGTCCAGGTCGGTGTTCCCGCTGGTGACGATCCCGGGCACGGTGCCACCGCTGGTGTATTGCCAGATGGCCCAGGTGCCCCAGCCGACGGGCAGCGGCGGACCGCCCCCGGTCGTGTAGGCGGCCACCCACAGCGAGTCCTGGCCCAGGGCCGTGCTGCCCGCGCAGGTGTTCCACCAGTCCGCGGTGGTGTAGAGGATCGGGAGGCGTCCCGTCCTGCGCCTGACCTCGTTGCTGAAGGCGGCCGCCCACGAGGTCATGGCGCCCGGGCTGAGCCCGTAGCACTCGTTGGTGCCATCCGTCGCCGAGTAAGGGTCGTACTCGATGTCCAGGCCGATCGGCGCCACCCGGCCGCTCCCGTCCGCGGCGTTGGCGATCACGTAGTCCGCCTGGGCAGCGCCGCCGGAGACATTTGGGATCGCGAAGTGGTAGGCGATCACCGACAGCCCCGCCCGCTCGGCGCCGGTCAGGTCCGATCCGCCATACGGGTTGGCGTAATAGTTCCCCTCCGTGGCCTTGATCGCCACGAACTTGTACCCGGCTCTCGCGACACTTGACCAGCCAATGGCGGCGCCGTTTACGTGCTGGTACGACGCGACATCCACGCCGCGCACCGCTGTGCTCGCCGATGATGTCACGCCCGGGAATGGGCTTATGGACCTCGCCGGGTGCGCCAGGCTGGTCGGGTCGGGCGGGCCGACCAGTGCCCGCAGCAGTTCGGGCGAGTGAGGGGCCCCCACGTTGAACCGGTCGATCCGTGGCGGCCCGGCCAGCGTGGCGGCCGGGGCGGCGGTCTCCGGCAGGACGGCCATGCCGAGCACGCTCAGGCCAGCGACGGCGGCGATGCCACTCGCCCGTCGCAGTGCTGCGGAACGGACTAGACGCATCGATGCCCCCATCAGACGGCTCGCCGCGCGGGTCACGGAGAGCAGCGAGCGTCATGATGGCAGTACCGCATCTTCATTTGTGCAGAAACACCATGAAATTAGTTCGTAATCACTATGCGTGCCTATTCGCCCACTCCCGTCGGCGGGCCCGGTTCATTTCGTGCAATTCAGACAATAGTTCATTGCTGTCACTTATTGGAATGACAGGAGTTGTTTCCTGAGTACCTATGTGAACTATGTGAACAGCCATGCGGGCCGGGCAGCCGGGAGGTCCGGGCCGCGAGGGCAGCCGGGGGTCGGGTGTGCGGGGACCGCGGCCGGTGCGCTGGCAGGAACTTGGGCAGGTCTTCAACCCGGTCCGCTAGAACCCGCGGGGCCGGCGGGCCGGGCCCGGGCTACCGGAGGAGGCGGGACATCCGCCGGTCGGCCAGGGGCTTGCCGCCGGTCTGGCAGGTCGGGCAGTACTGCAGCGCCGAGTCGGCGAACGAGACCTCGCGCACCGTGTCGCCGCACACCGGACACGGCTGCCCGGCCCGGCCGTGTACCCGGAGGCCCGATTTCTTCTCGGCCTTCAAGTCACCTGCCGCCAGCCCGGCCGACCGAGCGACGGCGGTCTGGAGCGTGCTGAGGATCGCCTCGTGCAACCCGGCTACCTCATCGCTGGTCAGCGTGCTGGCCAGTTTGAAGGGGGACATCTTCGCCGCGTGCAAGACCTCGTCCGAGTAGGCATTGCCGATGCCTGCGACGATCTTCTGATCCCTGAGCACTCCCTTGATCTGGGTCCGGCGCCCGGCGAGCAGACCCGCCAGGGCCTCGACAGTGAAGGAGTCCGCCAGCGGGTCGGGGCCGAGCGCGGCGACACCCGGGACCTCGGCGGGATCGGCGACCAGGTAGACAGCGAGCCGCTTCTTGGTCCCGGCCTCGGTCAGGTCGAATCCGGTGGCGTCGGTGAACCGGAGCCGGAAGGCGAGCGGGCTCTTACCGGGGCGGGGTGGCTCTGCGGGCAGGTTCTCCCTCCAGCGCAGCCAGCCGGCCCTGGCCAGGTGCATGACGAGATGCAGCGGCTCGCTTCCGGGAGCCACCGCCACCAGGTCCAGAAACTTGCCGTGGCGGACCGCCGTGTCGAGGACCCGCCCGCGCAGCGCGGTCAGGTCTGGCTGATAGGTCTTGAGCACCGAGATGGCGGCGCTGTCGGCCCGCTCGATGACCCGCCCGGCGGCCCGCTCGCGCAGGAAGATAGCGAGCGACTCGACCTCGGGAAGTTCCGGCACGACATCAATTCTGCCTGGTTCCGGGCAGTGCCGGTTCCGCCAGGTCAGCCCGGAAGGGGTTCGGCTCTTCCCCGGCAGCCCCGGCGAGCGCATCCTCTTCTCATGAGCACTTGGGCCGGAGGAAGCGAGGCCCATGGCAAAGAAGGCGGGATACCCTGCCGACGCGGCCCTGCCATTCGGAGACTCGCGTCTGGCTAGGTTATTTGCTTGAGCGAAACTAACATATTTTACAGATACTCCGGTGTGCGGAGCATGGACTCACAAGGACGCGAAGCCATGGAACAGGCAGAGCCTCAACCACACCAGGGCCAGCCTGCCGAGCCAGGTCGCCCGGACCGCCGCGACGACGCCCAGTCCCGGTCCACCCCATCAAGCGACCTGGACCACCCGGTGGTGGCCGGCTACGACGGATCACAGTCGAGCCGTCACGCGCTCGCTTACGCCGCCGGGATGGCCCGGCGGCTCGGGCGGCCGCTCGTGGTCGCGTACATCTGCTCGCCCGGCGTCTACTGCGAGCCGCTGACCGGCCAGGTCATCGGGGCCGGCCGGGACACCGAGGAAATGCAGCGCTGGCTCCTCGCCGAGCTGGACGAGGTCTGCGACCGGGCCGGGCTCGACGTGCGGGTCCTCACCCGGCGCGGCAGTCCGGCCAAGGAACTCGCCGCGGCGGCCCGGGAGTTCTGCGCGGACGCCCTGGTGATCGGGGCGCCCGAGCACGTCTGGCACCATGTCGCCGGCTCGGTCCCGGGCTGGCTCACCAGGCACGCGCACTGCCCCGTGATCGTCGTGCCGTG
>Ga0099829_10000030_pt1 | contig 65900 bp, 60 predicted proteins | sample CZO8metaG_3_FD_79336 | JGI IMG/M metagenome (GOLD analysis project Ga0099829, IMG submission 79336) | Vadose zone soil microbial communities from the Eel River Critical Zone Observatory, Northern California, USA - CZOApr15con2H2.8 metaG | ecosystem: Environmental > Terrestrial > Soil > Vadose...
AACGAGCGACGAGGGAAGGCGGCGCCTCAAAGGCGCCCCGGAAGCGAGCGGTAGGCAGAGCACGAGCGACGAGGGAAGGCGGCGCCTCAAAGGCGCCCCGGAAGCGAGCGGTAGGCAGAGCACGAGCGACGAGGGAAGGCGGCGCCTTAAAGCGCCCCGGAGGCGAGCGGGAGACCCAGCATGAGCAAGCGAGGGGAACGGGGCTACTCGCCAGCCTGGCGGACCGGGACCACTATCTACCTGCCCCCGCTGATCAAGATGCTCATGAAGCGTGACTGGCACGGGCAGGAACACTTCCCCGCCGACGGCGGCATGATCGTCGCCGCCAACCACCTGTCCTACGCGGACTGGGCGGCGATGGCCCTGTTCGTCCATCAGGCGGGCCGCTATCCGGCGTTCCTGATCAAGTCCTCGGCGTTCGACGTCAAGCTCATCGGACCGTACCTGCGCATCCTCGGCCAATTGCCGGTGCGCCGCGGCCAGACGGACGCAGCGCTCGTGCTCAAGGACGGCGAGCAGGCCCTGGCCGCCGGCGAGTGCCTGGTCATCTACCCGGAGGGGACGGCGACCCGCGACCCGGCTGGCTGGCCGATGGTGGCCAAGACCGGCGTCGCGAGGCTCGCCCTGGCCAGCGGCGCCCCGGTGATCCCGGTGGCCAACTGGGGCGGCCAGGACATCCTTCCGTACGGCAGTACCCGGCCGCACCCGGTGCCCCGCAAGACCGTCCACATGCTGGCTGGGCCGCCGGTGGACCTGTCCGCGTTCGCCGGGAAGCCGCTCACGGCGCCGACCTTGCGCGGCGCCACCGATGCGATCATGGCCGACATCACCGGTCTGCTGGCCAAGATCCGGGGTGAGCAGCCGCCGGCCGTCCCCTACGATCCAGCCGCCGCCCGCCGCGCCGCCAGGCAGGAGTCCGCCGCTGCCGCCGACCTCAGCCGCCAAACGGAACGGCCAGCCGATGAACCACGCAAGGCCACGCCGACGTGAGAGCAGCTGTCATGGGGGCCGGCATGTGGGGCACCACGTTCGCCCAGGTGCTCTGCGACGCCGGCACACCCGCTGTGCTCTGGGCCCGCAGGCCTGAGCTTGCGGAAACGATCGCGGCGCGGCACGAGAATCCCGACTACCTGCCCGGGATCGCGCTCACCCCCGCGCTGACCGCGAGCGCCGATCCAGCCCATGTGCTGGACGGCGCGAGCCTGGTCGTGCTGGCGGTGCCAGCCCAGTCGCTGCGGCAGAACCTCGGTGCGTGGACGCACCTCATCCCGCCCGGCGTGCCGCTGGTGAGCCTGATGAAGGGGATCGAGCTTGGCACGTGCGAGCGGATGAGCGAAGTGATCGCCGAGGTGACTGGCGCGGGGCTGGAACGGATAGCGGTGATCTCGGGGCCGAACCTGGCCAAGGAGATCGCGCAGCGCCAGCATGCGGCCACGGTCGTGGCGTGCGCCGACGACACGGTGGCGAAGTGGCTCCAGCAGGCGTGCCACACGCCCTACTTCCGCCCGTACACGAACCCGGACGTGATCGGCTGCGAACTCGGCGGGGCGGTCAAGAACGTCATCGCGCTGGGCGTCGGGATCGCGGTCGGCATGGGTCTCGGCGACAACACGCGGGCCACCCTGATCACCAGGGGCCTGGCGGAAATCTCCCGGCTCGGCGCGGCGCTCGGCGCGGACCAGCACACGTTCGCCGGGCTGGCCGGCATGGGCGACCTGGTCGCCACGTGCAACTCGCCGCAGTCGCGCAACCGGACGTTCGGCGAGCATCTGGGCCGCGGCAAGGCCCCGGCTGACGTGGCCGCGAGCACCACCCAGGTGGCGGAGGGCACGAAGTCGGCGGAGCCGGTGCTGAAGCTCGCCCATGCCCATGGTGTGGAGATGCCGATCACCCAGGTGGTGGCCGGGGTGCTGCACGGCGAGATCGCGGTCGGGCAGGCGGCAGTGCTGCTGACCTCACGTTCAGCCAAACCGGAGCGTTATGGGGTATGACGGCTGGCCGGACGCTCCGGCGGCGGACGAGGCCACGAGCTGGGAACTCGGTGAGAACACCCGGGCTGTGCACCTGCCGGCGCCCGCTCATCAGCCGCCCGCCACGGCCAGCTACGACCACCCCGCCGCCGAGGCGTTCGCAGCCGCGGTCGCGGCCATGGAGGGCAGCCACCTCCCGCAGCCGACCATGGCCCAGGCGTTCGCCTCGGGGATGGCCGCGACCAGCGCGATGTTCTGGACGTTCACACAGGCAGGCACGCACGTCGTGGCGCCCGCCTCGGTGCATCCGGGCGTCCACGGGTTCCTGCGCAACGTGGCGGCCAGGTTCGGGCTGCGGTCCGACTTCGTGGACATGACCGACCTGCGGCAGGTGCAGACGGCGCTGCGCCCCGAGACGCGGATCGTGTACGCCGAGACGCTGGGCAACGCGACCGCGGCCGTCGCCGACCTGCCCGCCCTGGCCGGGCTGGCGCACGCGATCGGCGCGCTGCTCGTCGTGGACTCGACGCTGGCCCCGCCGGTGGTCTGCCGCCCGCTCGAGCACGGCGCGGACCTGGTGCTGCATTCGGCGGCCGGCTACATCGGCGGTCACTGCGCCGCGGGCGGCGGCGTGGTGGCGGGCCGGCCCGACCTGATCGGCATGATCCGTGACGTGCGCGTCGACACCGGCGGGTCGCTCGCCGCCGACCAGGCGATCCTGCTCCGTGGCGGCCTGGAGACACTCCCGGTGCGGGTCCGCCGCCAGTGCGCGACCGCGATGCTGTTCGCGGCCGCCCTGGCCAGGCATCCCGCGGTGCGCGCGGTCGAATACCCGGGCCTGGCGCATCATCGCGGGTACGAGGTCGCCAGGCGGCTGTTCGACGCGGGGCCCGAGGGCACCCGCTGCGGCGCCATTGTCACGGTGACACCGCACGGGGGGCGCGAGGTGGGATACGCCTTCGCGGGCCGGCTTCGCATCGCGCAGGTGGCTGAGCCACCGGGCGGCGCGCATACCAACGTCAGCCATCTGGCCTCTACCGCCTATCGGGAGTTCGACGAGGCGGCGCTCGTGGCGGCGGGCATCGATCCGGGGGCGGTCAGGTTCTCCATCGGCCTTGAGGACGGCGAGGACATCATCGCCGACGCTCACCTGGCGCTGGACTCCCTGGGCACGGTGCCAGCCACGAGCGGGTCCGGCTAGGAAGCGATGCCCGGACAGGAAGGGAAAGCATGAACCGGCAACGCAAGATCAGGGTGGCGGTGGTGTTCGGCGGGCAGAGCCCGGAGCACGCGATCTCCTGCGCGGGCGGCGGGGCGATGCTCGCCGCGATCGACCGCGACCGCTATGACGTCATCCCGGTCGGCATCCTGCCGGACGGGCGCTGGGTGCTCACCGCGGACGAGCCTGAGCGGCTCGCCATCGCCGGAGGCGAGATGCCCTCCGTGGAGTCGGTGGCCGGGCCGGGAACCCGGGTGGCGCCCTGGGCCGCCCCGGGAGGCCACGACGTGACGGCGGCGGGCGCGCTCACCACCGCCGAGCCGGGGGCGATCCCCCGTGAGCTCAGCGAGGTGGATGTCGTGCTGCCCATCCTGCACGGCCCGTTCGGCGAGGACGGCACCATCCAGGGCCTGCTTGAGCTGGCCGGAATCCGCTATGTCGGGGCGGGCGTGCTGGCCAGCGCGGTCAGCATGGACAAGGAGTACATGAAGCTGATCTTCAGGGCGCGCGGCCTGCCGGTCGGCCCCTATGTGGTGGTCCGTGACCGGGACTGGCAGCCTGCCCCGCGCGGCGGTGCGTCACCGTCAGCAGCCGCGGCGCGCAAGCCGGTCCTCGACGCGATCGCCGAGCTGGGCTGGCCGGTCTTCGTCAAACCCGCGCGGGGTGGCTCCAGCATCGGGACGTCCAAAGCGGCCGATCCCGCCGGCCTGCACGAGGCCATCGAGACCGCGAGACGCTACGACCCGAAGGTTCTCGTCGAGAAGGCCATCGACGGCCTGGAAGTCGAGTGCGCCGTGCTCGAAGGGCTGGATGGAGGGCCGCCCGACACCAGCGTGCCGGGGCAACTGCTGGTCGACGGGGGCGAGGAATTCTGGGACTTCGAGGCGAAGTACCTCGACGAGGCGAGCGGGATGGCGATCCCGGCCCCCATTCCTGCCGAGCACCTGGAGGAAATTCGCCGGCTCGCGGCCGCGGCCTTCGAGGCCGTGTCCTGCGAGGGCCTCGCCCGCGTCGACTTCTTCTACCGGCCCGACGGCGAGATCCTGGTCAACGAGATCAACACGATCCCGGGCATGACCGCCGCCTCATACTTCCCGAAAATGTGGGAGGCGAGCGGGCTGCCCGTGGGTGAGCTCATCGACCGGCTGCTCACCACCGCGCTGCGCAAGCGCCCGGGGCTGCGCTGAGCCGCGTGACCGTTCCGTTCCCGCATGAGGGGGCCCGCAAGGCGGGCCCCCTCAGCGAAACGGACTACTACTACTTCTTCTTCGCGGCGAGCTTCTTCTCGCCGTTGACGACCGCCTTGAAGTCCGCGCCGGCCCGGAACTTGGGCACGGATGACCGCGGTACCCGGATGGTCGCCCCGGTGGCCGGGTTGCGGGCGGTGCGAGCCGGGCGGATGGTCTTCTCGAAGACCCCGAACCCAGTAATAGCGACCTTGTCTCCTTTGGCCACCGTCAGCTGGATCGTGTCCAGCACGGCGTTCACGGCCTCGGTCGCGGTCTTCTTGTCCCCCAACCGTCCGGAGATCGCATCGATCAGGTCACGCTTGTTCATCACATCACTCCTGCGGTTCCCCCACGGGAGGTCGCGGACAGGGCAGCCGGACCGCGACCTCTGACCTGCCCGAAATTAAGCGATGCAGCGCCCGGAAACAACCACCACCGCTTAAAATCCCGGCGTGTCGGGCCATGAAAGCCCCGAAATCCCCTCCACGGAAGGATTGTCAGCCGACCTGGGCGGCGGTCGGCAGCCAGTCCGCCCGGTCCTGCTCGAAGCCGGTGATCTCGTCGGCGTGGCGGAGCGTCAGCGAAATATCGTCGAGCCCCTCCATCAGCCGCCACCTGGTGTAATCGTCGATATCGAACGGTGCGGTGAGCACCGGCGGCCGCGTGCCGGGCCGGCCGGCCCGCACTTCGCGGGCGCCCAGATCCACCGTGATGACACATTCGGGGGCGGCCTCGACGGCATCGGCCAACGCGCTGACCACCCCTGCGGGCAGGCGCACCGGGAGCAAGCCTCCCTTAGTCGCGTTATTACGGAAGATGTCGCCGAAACGCTCCGATATGACCGCCCGGAAGCCGTAGTCGGTGAGCGCCCACACCGCGTGCTCACGCGATGAGCCGATACCGAAATCCGGGCCCGCGATGAGTACCGTCGCACCGGCCGCCTCCGGGCGGTTCAGCACGAATTCAGGATCCGCCCGCCAGGCTGCGAACAGCCCGTCAGCGAAACCGGCGCGGCTGACCCGCTTCAAGTACTCCGCGGGAATGATCTGGTCGGTATCGACATTGCTGCGCCGCAGCGATACAGCGCGGCCGCTATGGGTGACGAATGGCTCCATGGCACTGCTCTCCTCTCACGTTCACAGGTCGGCCGGGGCGGTGAGGCGGCCGGTGATGGCGGTCGCCGCCGCGACCTGGGGCGACACCAGATGCGTCCGGGAGCCCTTGCCCTGGCGGCCCTCGAAGTTGCGGTTGGACGTAGACGCACTGCGCTCACCGGGGTCCATGGTGTCCGGATTCATGCCCAGGCACATGGAACAGCCCGCCGAGCGCCACTGCGCCCCAGCGGCGGTGAACACGGCATCCAGTCCCTCGTCCTCAGCCGCGGCCTTGACCTCCATCGATCCAGGCACCACCAGCATCCGGACCCCGTCTGCGACCTTCCGGCCGCGGAGCACCTCCGCGGCGGCCCGCAGGTCCTCCAGCCGGCCGTTCGTGCACGACCCGACGAACACGGTATCCACCCGGATATCGGTGAGCAGCGTTCCGGCCCGCAGGTCCATGTAGGTGAGCGCGCGCTCCGCCGATGCGCGTGCGCCGGGGTCGGCCATGGACTGCGGGTCCGGCACGGCCGAGGTCAGCGGTGCCGCCTGAGCCGGGTTGGTGCCCCAGGTCACGAACGGGGTGAGGGTGGCCGCATCGAGGGTGATGTCCCGGTCGAACACGGCGTCAGGATCGGTGGGCAGCGACCGCCAGTAATCGAGCGCCGTCTCCCAATCGCCGCCCTGGGGGGCGTGCGGACGTCCCTGCAGGTAGCTGAAGGTGGTGTCGTCGGGCGCGATGAGGCCGGCCCGCGCACCCGCCTCGATCGACATGTTGCACACCGTCATCCGCCCATCCATGGACAGGCCCCGGATGGCCTCGCCGCGGTACTCGATCACATGCCCGACCCCGCCGCCGGTGCCGATCTGCGCGATGACCGCCAGGATCAGGTCCTTCGCGGTCACCCCGAAGGGCAGCGCGCCGGTCACGTTCACCGCCATCTGCGCGGGCTTGGCCTGCGGGAGAGTCTGGGTAGCGAGGACATGCTCGACCTCGCTGGTGCCGATCCCGAAGGCCAGCGCGCCAAAGGCGCCGTGCGTGCTGGTGTGCGAGTCACCGCAGACGATCGTCATCCCCGGCTGGGTCAGCCCCAACTGCGGGCTGATGACGTGCACGATCCCCTGCCCGGCATCGCCCATGGGAAAGAGCCGGATGCCGAACTCGGCGCAGTTCTTGCGCAGCGCCTCGACCTGGACGCGGGACACCGGGTCGGTCACCGGGCTGCCCGGGCCTGCGAGCGGCAGCCCGGGGCCGGTGACGCCGGACGTCGGGACGTTGTGATCCTCGGTCGCGATCGTCAGGTCGGGCCTGCGCACGCCACGGCCCGCGAGCCGCAGCCCGTCAAACGCCTGCGGGCTGGTCACCTCGTGCACCAGGTGCAGGTCGATATAGAGCAGACCGGGCTCGCCGTCGGCGCTGCGCACGACACGCGAATCCCAGATCTTCTGCGCCAGCGTACGTCCCATCGATGTCCCCTTCCGCCGGCCTCGCGCATCACCGCGAAAGGCCCTCGTCAACGCTTGCGTCTCGCACTGTGAGACGGCAATATCGAACCATGGACAACTCTAGCGGAGTCGGCGTGCTGGACAAGACCGCTTCCGTGCTGAACGCGCTCGAATCGGGGCCTGCCTCGCTCGCCCAGTTGGTCCAGGCCACCGGCCTGGCCAGGCCGACCGCCCACCGGATCGCCGTAGCGCTTGAGCGGCATCGGCTGCTCGCGCGCGACGCGCAGGGCCGGTTCATCCTGGGACCGCGGGTCGCCGAGCTGGCCGCCGCCGCGGGCGAGGACCGCCTGCTGGCCATCGCCCAGCCGGTCCTCATCCAGCTGCGGGACCAGACCGGCGAAAGCGCGCAACTGTACCGCAGGCAGGCCGACACCCGGATCTGCGTGGCCGCCGCGGAGCGGGCCGCCGGGCTGCGCGACACCGTCCCGGTCGGTGCCGCCCTGCCGATGACCGCCGGGTCGGCCGCCCAGGTCCTGCTCGCCTGGGAGGAGCCGGAGCGCATGCACCGAGGGTTGCGGGGCGCCAAGTTCACCGCCACGTCCCTCGCCCAGGTGCGCCGGCGGGGCTGGGCGGCGAGCGTGGCCGAGCGCGAGGCAGGCGTCGCGTCGGTCTCCGCCCCGGTGCGCGGCCCGGGCGGCAAGATCATCGCGGCGGTCTCGGTCTCCGGTCCCATCGAGCGGCTCACCCGCTCCCCGGGCCGGCTGCACGCCGCCGCGGTGGTCGCCGCGGGGGATCAGATCAGCGCGACGCTCCGCCGCACCGGCTGACTACCAGTGGCCTGTAAGGGGAGACCACCAGTGCCGCGCCGGCTGGTGACCGCGCGCATAACAAGGCAGGCGATACTCATCTTGTGCGATCATGCCCGAAGGTCCCCCGTGTTGCGGGACGGTGGCCGCTGACCGTCTCGTCGCGCCCGAACGAGGCTCGTTCACCGGCCACACCCCCAGAAACCGTGAGGTCGCGCCGATGAAAGTAGCCGTCGTCAAGGAGATCGCTCCTGGCGAGCGGCGGGTGGCTCTCGTCCCTGAGATGATCGGCCGGCTGCGCGGTGCCGGGCTCGAGGTGCTCGTCGAATCGGGGGCCGGCGACGGCGCGTGGCTCGCCGACGGGGCCTACGCGGACGCTGGCGCGGCCATCGTGAGCCGCGATGAACTCCTGTCGGCCGCGGACCTGGTCGTGACGGTCGGCCGGCCGGCCGAGCAGATCATCGGCAGGCTGAGGCGGGGCCAGGCGATCCTCGGGATGCTCAACCCGCTGGCCGACCCCGGGCTGGCCGCCCTCTTCGCCGCCAACGGGGTGACCGCGATCAGCCTGGACGGCCTGCCGCGCACGCTGCCCCGGGCACAGGCCATGGACGCCCTGACCTCCCAGGCCAACGTGGCCGGCTACAAGGCGGCACTGGTGGGCGCGGCCACGTTCGGCCGGTTCTTCCCGTTGCTCATCACCGCGGCGGGCACCGCCCGGCCCGCGAAGGTGCTCATCCTGGGCACCGGCGTGGCCGGCCTGCAGGCCATCGGCACCGCGCGCAGGCTCGGCGCGGTCGTATCGGCCTACGACGTGCGGCCGCAGACCAAGGCCGAGGTGGAGTCGCTGGGCGCGACGTTCGTCGAGCTGACCTCGGTTCCCGCGGCGGCGGGTGAGGGTGGTTACGCGCGCGCGCTGACCGACGAGGAACGGCTGGCCCAGCAGGCGGAACTGACCGGCCACATCGCCCGCAGCGACGTGATCATCACCACCGCGCAGGTGCCGGGGCGCAAGCCGCCGCTGCTCATCACGCACGACGCCATCAAGGCCATGACCGCGGGGTCGGTCGTGGTGGACATGGCGGCGGGCCCGCTCGGCGGTAACGTGGCAGGCTCCGTGGCGGACCAGACGGTGGTGACCGAGAACGGGGTGACCCTGATCGGCGCGGGGAACCTGCCGGCCACGGTGCCGGGCGCGGCATCGGCCGCGTTCGCCCGGAACGTCAGTTCGCTGCTGCTGCACATGGTGGCCGACGGCGCGCTCGCCATCGATCCCTCCGACGACATCCAGGCCGGAGTGGTCATCACCCACGGGGGAGAAGTTATCCATCCCGCCACCGCAGCCCTACTCGCCGATGACCAGACGCACTCCGCTGGAGGTACCGCCCAGTGACGACGGAACTGCTCACTGACATAACGATCTTCGTGCTCAGTCTCCTCGTCGGCTTCGAGGTCATCAGCAAGGTTCCCGCCACCCTGCACACCCCGCTGATGTCCGCGGCCAACTCGATCCACGGGATCGTGCTGGTGGGCGCCATGCTCATCGCCGTCACCGCGGGCAACGCACTGGGCTACATCCTGGCCTTCGTGGCCGCCGCCTTCGCCGCGATGAACGTGGTCGGCGGGTATGTGGTCACCGGCCGGATGCTCAAGATGTTCCGCCGCGCACGCACCCCGGTCTCCCCCGGCAGCCCGCCGGCCGGCGTGACGGGCGGCCCGGGAGCACCAGGGGGACAGGTCCCGGGCGGCCCTGGGGAGACATCATGAGCGCCATCGACTGGATTACCCAGCTGCTCTACATCGCCGCGGCGACCTGCTTCGTGCTGGGGTTGCACCTGATGAACTCCCCCGCCACGGCGCGGCGCGGCAACCAGGTGTCCACCGCGGGCATGGCCATCGCCGTGCTGACGACCCTGGTCCTGGTCATCCACGCGGGCACGGTCAGTGTCACGGGGTGGATCGTCATGATCGCGGGCGCTCTCCTCGGTGGCGGGGCTGGGCTTTATGCGGCGCGCACGGTCCAGATGACCGCCATGCCGCAGCTGGTCAGCATCTTCAACGCGGTCGGCGGCGGCGCCGCGGCCCTCGTCGCGATCAACGACTACGTCAAGGCGGCGGGCGCCTCGGCGGGCGTGGCCGAATCGACAACGGTCGCGACCATCCTCGACGTGCTCATCGGCGCCGTGACGTTCTCCGGGTCGATCATCGCGGCCGGGAAGCTGCAAGGCCTGATCAACGCGGCACCGATCAGCTTCCGCGGCTCGCGCGCCGCCAATATCGCGGCCGCGGTGGTGGGGGTCGGCGGCGGCATCTACATGATCGCCACCCCGGACGTTGTTGTCCTGGTCATCATCATCCTGGCCGCACTCGCGTTCGGCGTGACCATGGTGCTGCCGATCGGCGGGGCCGACATGCCGGTGGTGATCTCGCTGCTGAACGCGTTCACCGGCACCGCCGTGGCGATGGCCGGCTTCGTCATCGGCAACTGGGCGCTGATCATCGCCGGCGCCCTGGTCGGTGCCTCCGGTGGCATCCTCACCAAGCTCATGGCTGACGCGATGAACCGCTCGATCCGCAACATCATCGTGGGCGGGTTCGGCACCGGCGACGGCCAGGCCGCTGCGCTGGAAGGCCCCGGCGGGGACGTGCGGTCCATCGCGGCCGACGACGCCGCGATCCAGCTCGCCTACGCGTCCAAGGTCGTCATCGTGCCCGGCTACGGCCTGGCCGCCGCCCAGGCCCAGCACCAGGTGGCCGAGCTGGCCAAGCTCCTGGAGGAACGCGGGGTGGAGGTCAGCTACGCCATCCACCCGGTCGCGGGCCGGATGCCAGGCCACATGAACGTGCTCCTGGCCGAGGCCAACGTGCCGTATCCGCAGCTCAAGGAGATGGAAGAGATCAACCCCGAGTTCCCCCGGACCGACGTGGCGCTGGTGATCGGGGCGAACGACGTGACCAACCCGGCCGCGCGCCGCCCCGGCACGGCGATCTCCGGCATGCCCATCCTCGACGTGGACAACGCGAAGAGCATCATCGTGATCAAGCGGTCGATGGGCCATGGCTACGCGGGCATCGACAACGAGCTGTATGTCAACCCGAAAACCAGCATGTACTTCGCCGACGCCAAGTCGGCCCTGACCAACCTGACCGCCGCGGTCAAGACCCTCGTCGGCTGAGCCGGGGGCGGCGAGGCGTTTCCGCGGAAACGCCTCGCAACGACACCGATTCCGCACCGGGCTCGTCCTGACGACAGCAATCCCGCACCGGGCTCGTTCGCGCCCCCGCAGGCGGGGTCAGGTCATACGGCTCCCCCGGAACGCCGCTACCGGGTGCGCAGCCAGGCGGCGCAGTCCGGCGGGAGCACTCCGCGCTGGAGCGGGGCGCTGCTGATCAGCACCTTGTCGTGCGGCGGCATGTCGACCGGGTGGGCCGACAGGTTGAGCACGACGGTGACGTCGTCGCCCCTGCGGTAGCTCAGCACGCCGGCGGGCGAGCCGAGCCATCGCATCTCGGCGGAGGCCAACGCCGACTCGGCCCGGCGCAGCCGGAGCGCGGCCCGGTACAGCTCGAGCATGGAGCCCTCGCTTCCGGACTGCGTCTCGGCGGTGAGTTCCTTCCACTGGGCCGGCTGGGGCAGCCAGGGCACCGATCCCTCGGGGCCGAACCCGAACGGCGGCTGGCTCCCGGACCAGGGCAGCGGCACGCGGCAGCCGTCCCGGCCGCGGTCGGTGTGCCCGGAGCGCTCCCAGAACGGGTCCTGCAGCAGCTCATCGGGAATGTCCTCGACTTCCCACAGGCCCAGCTCATCGCCCTGGTAGAGATAGACGGCGCCAGGCAGGGAAAAGGTCAGCAGCGCGGCGGCCCGGGCCCGGCGGGTGCCGAGCTGGAGATCTGAGGGCTCGCCGATCCTCCGGTCACTCATGCTGAACGCCGTGTCGGCCCGCCCGTAGCGGGTGACATGCCGCACCACGTCATGGTTGCTGAGCACCCAGGTCGGAGCGGCGCCCACTCCCTCATGCGAGTCCAGGGTGGCGTCTATCACCTCGCGCAGCCGGGCCGAGTCCCAGGCGCAGCAGAGGAAGTCGAAGTTGAACGCGGAATGCAGTTCACCTGGGCGCAGGTAGCGCGTGAGCCGTTCGGCGTCGGGAAGCCACACCTCCCCGATGAGCACCCGCTCTCCCGGGTAGGAGTCCGCGATCCGGCGCCATTCCTGGTAGATGCCGTGCACGGCGTCGCGGTCGACGTAAGGATGCTCGCCGCCCGGCGGCCCGGGGTCGAGATCGCCCAGATCCGGGTCCTTGGCCAGCAGGGCCGCGGAGTCGATGCGGAATCCGTCGACCCCCCGGTCGAACCAGAACCTCAGCACGTCGGCGAACTCGGCGTGCACGTCGGGATGCGCCCAGTTGAAGTCCGGCTGGCCGGGGCTGAACAGATGCAGGTACCATTCCGCGTCGTTGACGCGGGACCAGGCGGTCCCGCCGAACTCCGAGGCCCAGTTGTTCGGCGGCAAGCTCCCCCCCTCGCCCCGGCCGGGGCGGAAATGGTACCGCGCGCGCTCCGCTGAGCCAGGCTGGGCGGCGAGCGCATCGGCGAACCACTGCTGGCGGTCGGAGCCGTGGTTCGGCACGATGTCGATGATGATCCGGATGCCCAGCTCATGGGCCTCGGCGATCAGCCGCTCGGCCTGGTCGAGGTTGCCGAACAGCGGCTCGATCGCCCGGTAGTCGGCCACGTCATAGCCCGCGTCGGCCATCGGCGACGGATACCACGGCGCGAACCAGATCGCGTCGATCCCCAGCTCGGCCAGATACGGCAGGCGCTCGCGCACACCGGCCAGGTCACCTATGCCGTCGCCGTTGCCGTCGGCGAAGCTGCGCAGGTACACCTCGTAGATGGCAGCTGTCCGCCACCAGTCACGCGGCACGGCGCGCTGGCCAGTGTGGGGCACGTTAACCTCCTGGGAATTCTGTGGAGTCGGCGGGTTTCTGGTTCCGGGCGTCGTGCGCCCGCGATCAGGGGGCACCTCCAGGTCGTTCATCCCTTGAGGCCGCCGGCGGTCAGGCCGGACATGATGTTGCGCTGGAAGATCAGGAAAAAAATGATCGTGGGAATCGCGGCCATGGCGGAAGCGGCGATGATGAGGTTCACGGGTGTAGTCGTCGCCCCCGTGATCCCGACATTGATCGTTTCCCTGGTTGGGGTGTAGCCGCTCTCGACAAGCAGCGGCCAGAGGAAATCCTTCCAGACAGCGACGAACCCGAAGATCGTGACGACGCCCAGGATCGGCCGGGAAATCGGCAGGACTATCGAGCGAAGAGCCCGCAGCGGGGACGCACCATCGATCGCCGCGGCATCCATCAGCTCGGCTGGAATCGAATCGAAGAACCGCTTGAGCAGGAAGATGTTGAAGGCGTTAGCAACCGAAGGCAGCCATATCGCCTCGGGTGTGCCGATCAGGTTCACATGCAGGATCGGCAGGTTGGCGACGGTGAGGTACTGCGGCACGATCAGGACGGTGGAGGGGATCATCAGGGTGGCCAGCATCATGCCGAAGATGGCGTTACCCAGCACCGGCCGGAGCTTGGAGAACGCGTAGGCAGCGGCAACGTCGAAGATGAGCTGGAACGCGAGCGCACCGAACGCGTAGTACAGGGTGTTGAACATCAGCCGGCCGACGCTGAGGGTCTTCCAAGCGGTGACGTAGGTGCTCGGATGGATATGGGCAGGAAAAAACGTCGGCGGTACCTGGCCCGCTTCTTGGGTGGACTTGAGCCCGTCGGTGAACAGGAAGTAAAGCGGGCCGATGAACACCAGCGTGAAGACGACGACGACCAGGGTCAGGACGATCCGGTAGGTGAGCTTACTGCCCCGTCGGTTCAGCTGGGCCTTGGATATCAGGGTCCGTGACGTTGCGTCGCGCTGCGCCGTGCGGCGCCTCGACGTCTCGGCCCTGGCGGCGAGCACTGACACGTGAGCTCCTGTCTCCTAGCCGCGCTCGCGGCTCAGCCAGAGGTAGGCGCCGGAGAAGGCGCCGAGCACCAGCATGAGCACCACGCCGAGCGCCGAGGCGCTGTTGTAGTTGCTTGAGCCACTCATGGAGAACGCGTAAATGTAGATGAGGTCGACCACAGACAGCGTGTTGTTGTTCACTCCTGGCCCCCCGGTCAGGATGAATGCCTCGATGAACATCTGCATGGTGGCGACGATCTGCAGCATCAGCAGCAGCGAGAGGATCAGCCTGGTCTGCGGCACCGTGACGTGCCAGATCCGGCTGAACAGCCCGGCGCCGTCGAGTTCCGCGGCCTCGTACAGTTCGCCGGGGATGTTCTGCAGCGCGGCGAGGTAGATCAGTGTCGCAGCGCCCATGTTCATCCAGGTGGCCGCGATCACCACTGAGATCATCGCGGTGGTCGGCATGGTGGTGCCTGGCGACTGCACCCACTGCGAGGTCGGCAGGTGCAGTAGCTGCAGGATGCGGTTGAACAACCCGTAGGTTGGGTCGTAGAAGTAGGAGAAGAGCAGCAGCGCCGAGGCGGGCGGCAGCATCACGGGCAGGTACACGAGGATCCGGAGATAACCCTTGGCGTGCCGCAGCTCGTTGAGCAGGATCGCGGCGAAGAACGGCACCGCGTAGCCGAGGACCAGCGCGAGCCCGGTGAACTCCAGCGTGTTGCGCCAGGCCGTCCAGAACGTCGGATCGTGGAAGATCCGGATGTAGTTTTGCCAGCCAGCCCAGCTCGTCACGCCCAGTTTGGTCTTCTGGAAGCTCATGATGATCTCGCGCGCCATCGGGTACCAGGAGAAAAACGCGAAGCACAACACGGCACCGATGAGGAACCCGTGCGCGGAGAGGTTGCGCCTGAGCTGCTGGCTCCGCCTGCCGCGGACGGCCCGCCGCTCGAGCGGGCCAGGGCTGCCCTTGGCCTTGCTGAGCGTGACCGCAGTGTCCGTCATCGATTCTCCGGATCCTCCTAGGACGAGGCCAACCAGCTAAGGAGCGATGACTCCGCTGGGGTGCGATGGCCGCGCTGAGGCGCAATCAGCCGCGCTGGCGCCGGACTCGCCGCGGGGGCCGGGAAGCCCGGCCCCCGCGGCGGCCTCCTACCCGCCGCTATTTGCCAGGAGTGTGTTGACGTTGCTCGCTGCCGTCGAGAGCAGCTGGCGGAAATTAGCGTTCGGTTCGGTGAGCGCGTCGAGCATCGGCGTGTTCAATGCCGTGTACAGCGCCTGGGCGTTGGGCGGCTCGCCCATGCCATTCTCGTGCGCGGCGACGAAGGTCGAGTAGTAGGGCGTGTTGATCGTCGCGCTCGCGTTGAGGAGCTGCTGGTACTTCTGCGCGGTGGCACCGGTGAACAGCGCTGGCTCAGGGAAGCCGACCGGGAAGCCGTCAGCCTTGCTCCTCGTGAAGTTGAACTGGCCCTTGCCCGGTGTCAGCGACTCGAAGACGAGCCACTTGATGCCGGCCTTGATCTGGGCCGGCGTGTCGCTCTTCGCGAACATGTAGCCGTTGCCACCAGACAGCGAGCCCGCGGGGGTGCCGCTGGTGCTTGGCAGCGGGCCCATGCCGTAGTCGTTTATGTTGCCGTGGTCTACCGGGACGATGGTGTTGTAGATGTCGTCAGGCGCCGCGATGTACATCCCGAGCTTGTTGGCGGCTATCTGCTGTTGCAGCGTGCCCCAGGCGAGCTGCTGGGTCGGGCTCATGCTGTGATCGACGAACCGCATCTGGTGCAGTGCCTGCAGGATCGCCTGGGCCTGCGGTGCGTTGGTCGAGTTGTCGAAGGCCGCCTGGCCGTTGGAGCCCACGATCTGGCCGCCCATCGCGTCCATCTCGGAGGTGAAGTGCCAGCCGCCGACGGGGCTCGCACTGTAGTCGCCGTAGCCGTAGATGCCGTGGCCGAGCTTGGCGATCGCCTTGGCGTCCTTCTCCACGTCGGCCCACGTGGTCGGGGGCTTGTTGGGGTCGAGCCCGGCCTGTGTGAACAGCTTCCTGTTGATGATCAGGCCCTGCGTGTAGTTGGACGTCGGCAGTCCGTAGAGCGTCTTGCCCGCGGTTTCCGCGGCCATCGCCGACGGGACGATGTCGGCCAGCGCCGGTACCGTCTTGGAGTTCACGTAGGAGGTGATGTCGGCGGCCTGGCCTGCGTTGAGGACCTGGTGGAGGTCGGTGAAGTAGGCGTAGTAGAGGTTGGTCTCGGTGCCGGCCTTGAGCGTCGCGGTGAATTGGGCCGGGACCTCACACTGGCCGGTGTAGGTGACGCTCTTGATGGTGATGTTGGGGTTGGCCTTCTCAAAGGCGGCGACGTCCTCGTTCCACTCCTTGTGCTGAGCCGTCGCGGTGGCCGGCGGTTGGCAGTTGACGGTGATGGTCACCGGGCCGCTGCTGCTCGCCGTGTTCGAGGGACTGCTGCTCGAGCACGCCGCGGCGGCCAGCCCGAGAGCCGCGACGGCGGTGAGGCCGACTATCTTGCGACGGCCGGCCCGGCGGTGAAGTTGTCTGCTCATCGTGTCAAATCTCTTCATAGCGACCTCTATGTCGGGTGGAGCGACGGGTATGCGGCGGTGATGTGAGCTCGGTCACCAGGTACCGGAGACGTTATATGTGCTTTCATCTGCTAGCAAGACTTGGATGATTTATTGAATGATAACGACTTCACAACGCACAACATGGACAGCCAGTGAATCTAGACGCGGCCCGGCCTCATCTCGCCGTGACCTGCACGAGCGTGGGGGGGACATCACCCGGGCCAGCCGGGATGGGATCCGGCCCTGACCCAGATGGCCAGGCCGTCGCGCAGAAAGCGACTTGCTCTGTGCCGCAAGCCCTTGCAAGTACTTGCGTCAAATGCCGTATAGTTGCGTCATGACACGACGGCTTGCGGATGTAGCCAAGAAGGTCGGGGTCAGCGAGGCGACGGTCAGCCGGGTGCTGAACGGCAAGCTGGGGGTCTCCCCGTCAACGAGGGACGCCGTGCTGACCGCGCTGGACGTGCTGGGGTACGAGCGCCCGACCAAACTGCGCGGAGAACGCGGCCGGCTGGTCGGCCTGGTGCTGCCAGAGCTGCAGAACCCCATCTTCCCCGCGCTGGCCGAGGTGGTCGGCGTGGGTCTGACGCAGCAGGGATTCACCCCGGTACTGTGCGTCCGCGCGGCCGGCGGGCTGTCGGAGGCGGATTACGTCCGGATGCTGCTCGGTCAGCAGGTGTCCGGGATGGTCTTCGCCGGCGGCAACTTCGCCGAGGCCGACTCCACGCACGACCACTACCGGCTGCTGCTGGAGCGGGGCGTGCCCGCGGTGCTGGTCAACGCCGCCGTGGATCACATCGGCTTCCCGCGCGTTTCCGTCGACGACGCTGCCGCCGTCGAGCAGGCGTTCGGGCACCTGGCGTCCCTGGGCCACCAGCGCGTGGGCATGGTGATCGGCCCCGAGGACCACATGCCATCGCGCCGTAAGCTGGCCGCCTTCCTGGCCATCGCCCCGCGAACGGGAGTCGATACCGCCGGGGTGGTGGAGCGCACCATGTTCTCGCTGGAGGCTGGGCACGCCGCTGCGACCCGGCTGGTGCGCGCGGGGGTCACCGGCATCATCTGCGGCAGCGATATCCTCGCGCTCGGCGCGATCAGGGCGGTGCGCCGCCTCGGGCTCACCGTGCCCGGCGATGTGTCGGTCATCGGCTACGACGATTCGGCGTTCATGAGCTGCACCGACCCGCCGCTGACCACCACCCGGCAGCCGATCGACGCGATGGGCCGGGCCGTGGTCAGCACGCTCGTGCACCAGGTGGAGGGGCTGACCGTCGCCCCCGAGGAACTCCTGTTCGAGCCCGAGCTGGTGGTGCGGGGCTCGACGGCGCCGGCCAGCAGCCGGACCGCCGCCGGCCAGCGGGCCGCCGCAGGCTAGCCGGGTAGAGGCAGGCTGGCCGGGGTGCCGCTCCGGCAGCGCTCACGGGTATCGTTCGGCAAAGGTATCGTTCGGTCCATGGCGGCGAGCCCGGAACTCACCGGGGCACGTGAGGCCAAGGTCGGCGACATAACGGTGCGGCGGTTCCTACCGCTCCGGCACCGCCGCACGGTCGGCGCCTGGTGCTTCGTGGACCACTACGGGCCGATGTCGGTCGATGGTGTGGCCGGGATGCAGGTGCCACCGCACCCGCACATCGGTCTGCAGACCGTCACCTGGCTGCTTGATGGCGACGTTCTGCACCGGGACAGCCTCGGTACCGAGCAGATGATCCGCCCCGGCCAGCTCAACCTGATGACCGCCGGTCACGGGATCGCACATTCCGAGGAATCCCCGGACGGCCACGACCCGCGGCTGCACGGCGTCCAGCTCTGGCTGGCGCTGCCCGATCGGGTCCGGCAGATGGCGCCGGCCTTCGAGCACCACGCCGACCTGCCCGCGCTCGGCCTCGACGGGTTCGAGGTCACCGTGTTCGCGGGCTCGCTGGCCGGCGCGGCGTCCCCGGCCACGGTGCATTCGGCGATCGTCGGCGCCGAGATCGGCGCGCGCCGCCACGCCCAGGCCCGGATTCCCCTGCGGCCAGGACACGAGCATGTGATCTTCGCGGCGCTGGGGGCAGCCACGGTCGATGGGGCCGCGCTCGCCCCCGGCACCCTGCTCTACCTCGGCACCGGGCACGAGTCGGTCACCCTGGCCGCGGCCGAGGGCAGCACGCTTTTCCTGCTCGGCGGCGAGCCACTCGGCGAGCCAGTGCTGATGTGGTGGAACTTCGTCGGGCGCACCGCCGACGACATCATCGAGGCGGCACAGGACTGGGGACGCGGGCTCCGTTTCGGGAAGGTCGCCGGCCCTGAGTGGGAGCCCCTGCCCGCCCCGCCGCTCGATGCCGCGATGCTGAAGCGGCAGCGCTGAGGGTCCGCGGGCATGTCAGACCGGATGTGGCGGGCGGTCTCGGTCTTCCGTGTGCTGGCGCTCGGGTACGCGGCCGTGCTGATCATCGCCGACCATAATCGTTATGCGCATCCGGCGGGTGGTATTGCCGTTCTGGCCGTCATGGCCGGGTGGTCCGCGGTGACCATCGTGGCCTATGCCCGTCCCGGGCGCCGGAGCCGGTGGCTCGTCATCGCCGATGTGGCGGTCGCCGCGGCGCTGATCATGGCCACGCGGTGGGTGGACACGCCCGCCCGCATCGACCACGGAGCGCCGACGCTGCCGACCTTCTGGGCGGCCGCGTCGGTCCTGGCCTGCGCGGTCGCGGGTGGACCCTGGGCGGGCCTGGCCGGCGGTCTGGCCATCGCAGCGGCGGATCTCGCGGAGCGCCAGGGGCTGCCGCGGGGTTCTTTGAACGGGACCGTCTTCCTCGTGCTGATCTCTGGGCTGGTTGGTGGCTATGTCATGCGGCTCGGCCTGCGCGCGGAGGCAGCCGTGGACAAGGCCGCCCGGAGCGAGGCGGCAACCGCAGAAAGGGACCGGATCGCGCGCGAGATCCACGACTCGGTCCTGCAGGTTCTCGCGCTGGTGAGCAGGCGGGGCCGTGAACTGGGGGGCGAGGCGGCCGAGCTGGGCCGCCTGGCCGGTGAACAGGAGCGGGCACTGCGGTCGCTGGTGTCCCCTGGCCCGCTTGCCGCGCCCATAGGCCAGCTCGACCTGCGGCTCCTGGTGGAACCGTTCGCCTGCGACCGGGTCACCGTGTCATGCCCGGCGACCGCCGTTCTGATGGCGGACGCGACGGCCCGGGCGCTCGCCTCGGCTGCGGGCGAGGCACTCGACAACGTGCGCAACCATGCGGGACCGGATGCGCGGGCCTGGGTGCTGGTGGACGATGAGGGAGCGGCGGTCGCGGTGAGCGTGCGCGACGACGGCACCGGGTTCGACCCGGCCGGGCTTGCGGCGGCTGCGCGGGCGGGACGGCTCGGCGTGGCACAGTCGATCGTGGGACGCCTGCGCGGCGTGGGCGGGGAAGCGATTCTGACATCCGTGCCCGGGCAGGGGACCGAGGTGGAGCTCCGTGTGCCCAGAGGCTGACCGGCCGGTGCGGGTCCTCGTGGTCGACGACCACCCGATATGGCGCCACGGCGTCGCCCGCGACCTGGCCGAGGCCGGGTTCCTGGTCGTGGGCACGGCCGCCGACGGCAGGCAGGCGCTGCGGATCGCCGGTGCGGCTCGGCCCCAGGTGATCCTGCTCGACCTGCACCTGCCCGACATCTCTGGTGCCGAGGTCACCCGCCAGCTCCTGGCCGCCGACCCCGGCGGCAGCGTGCTCGTCCTGTCCGCGAGCGGCGAGCGCCAGGACGTGCTCGACGCCGTGACCGCCGGTGCGAGCGGATACCTGGTGAAATCCGCGCAGCTCAGCGAGTTGCTGACCGCGGTCCGCGCGACAGCGGCCGGCCAGGCGGTGTTCACCCCCGGGCTGGCCGGCCTCATCCTCGGCGAGTACCGGCGGCTCGCCAGCTCACCGGCCCCTGGCACGCCGCAGCTGACGCCCCGGGAGAGCGAGGTGCTCCGCCTGGTCGCCACCGGGCTGACCTACCGCCAGATCGCGGAGCGGCTCGTGCTTTCACACCGGACGGTCCAGAACCACGTGCAGAACACGCTGGTCAAACTGCAGCTGCACAACAAGGCGGAGTTGGTGCGCTACGCCCTGGAGCACGGCCTGGAATAACCGCCAGTCAAGCGGCACCGGCATCGCGGGCCGCCGCCAGTCGAGCGGTCACCGGCCGGTGCGCAAAGACTCGGCCAGATGAGCGCAGGTGGCGCCCAGTTGCTTCCACTCCGCGGGCGTCAGCTTGTCGAAGACGCGCGCACGGACCGCCGCGACGTGCCCGGGCGCGGTAGCGGTCAGCTTGGCCAGGCCGGATGCAGTCAGCTCGGCGAACATGCCGCGCCTGTCCTCCTCGCACTCCACCCGGCGAACCCAGCCCGCCCGCTCCAGACGGGTCACCGCCCTGGTCATCCCGCTGCGAGTGGACAGCGCCGCGTTGGCCAGGTCCCGCATGCGCATCCGCCGGTCCGCTGCCTCGGACAGCAGCACCAGCAGTTCGTAGTCGGTGAACGAGATCCCCGCGTCGTCCTCAAGCTGCCGGTCGAGGACCTGGATAAGCAGCCGGGTGGCATCCAGGTAGGCCCGCCAGGCCTGCTGCTCCGCCGCGTCCAGCCACCGCACCCCATCCATGGCGTCCAGTGTACCGATATAGTTGACAACGCAACGACACCTGTCCGCCTTGTGCCGCCCGGCGGGCTTGTGCCGCCCGGCGGGCTTGTGCCGCCCGGCGGGCTTATGCTGCCCGGCGGGCTTATGCCGCCCGGCGGGCTTGTGCCGCCCGGCGGGCTTGTGCCGCCCGGCGGGCGATCAGGGCCCGCCCGCCGCCGTCCTATACCCCAGCGACGTCAAGCGTGATAGTCGTGCCGGTCAGGGCCTTGCTTACCGGGCATGAGTCCTTGGCGTCCTGGGCGATCTTCTGGAACGTGTCCTGGTCGATGCCTTCCGCGGAACCGCGAACGGTCAGCTTGATGCCGCTGATCCGGAATCCGCCCGCCGGATCGGGGGCCAGCGTGACATCGGCCTTGACGGTCAGGGCGGGCGAACTGCCGCCGGCCGCGCCGAGCAGCGCCGAGAACTGCATCGCGTAGCACGCGGTGTGCGCGGCGGCTATGAGCTCTTCCGGGCTGGTCGTGCCGTCGGCGTCATCGGCGGCCCGCTTGGGGAACGAGACCTCGTAGGTGCCGGCGCCCGAACTGAGCAGTTCGAGCGTGCCGGTTCCATCCTGAAGGCCGCCTGTCCATGTCGTCTGGGCGCTGCGGGTCGGCATTGCTCCTCCTCGTGGCCAGGCACTGCCTGTCGGCCATGGCACACCCCTCACACTACGGGTGCGGGCTTGACGGTCAGGGCTTCTCGGCACCTCCGCCGAGAGTTCTTACGGAAGTATGAATATTTCGGTTTCATAACCCTCGGGTCACGGGGTCGGTCTATCGTCTGCCCGCGAGGGCCTTATGCGGTGGAGGTAGCTGGATGTACCCAAGGCGCCGGTCTGACCGGCGGCGGCGTTCAAACACGGACCGGGACTGGGAGGTCCCGGACCCGTACTTGGACTGGGTACCCGACGACAGGGAGTACATACCGAAGTTCAAGTTCCCCGTCGTCCCCCTCGTGGCGCTTGGCCTGATCGTCGGGCTGCTCGTAGCGGCACAGATGTCCCACACGACGTTCATGCAGAGCGCGTTCGGCCACCTGGGCCTTCATCATGGTCAACCCCCCCACCACCCGCGCCCGCACCCCACCGCCAAGCCGACCGCCCAGCCCACGGTCAGCCCGACACCGACCGCGCCGGGTGGTGCCGCGGCGATGGACTGCATCCTCACGGTGCCCGCGAACCCGCTCAGCCCTCGAGGGCTGGCCACGCCGTACCAGATCGGCAGCGGCTGCTCGGAGGCTAACCCGGACCTTCAGGCGTTCGTGCAGGCGACCATTCTCGACCCGGCCACCGGGAAGATCGCGGTGTACGAACCGCTGGTCATCACGGCGGGGACGACGCCGGCGGTCGCGCCGGTCGTCCCCCGGCTCCCGGCCGACGCGGTGGTCAACTTGCTGTTCGGCTTCAACGGCAACATCCTGACCCTGGTCGGAACCAATGACTCACTGCGGCAGGCGGGCTGCGTCAGCGGCCTGGACGGCTCGCCGTTCGGGCAGGTCTCCTACTGCAACGGGGCCGCCTTCTTCCAGGCCGCGGACGCCGCCGTCGCGGTGGGCAAGCTGAAGATCCCGGCCGCCGGCACCGGCAAGGACGGGCTGGAGTGCCCGACCACGCGGAGCTTCACCCTGATCGACCAGGACCAGAGCGACAACGTGACGACGCGCTACCTGCTGACGGCGAACGGGCAGACGGCCCAGAAGAACACCGCCAACCTCGCCAGGCTCGCGGGTGCCACGACCGTTACCAACGGAAGCGACAACGCGCTGGTCAACTTCTTCCTCGATCCGGCGCTCGGATGCGCCCCGTTCACAGCGCCTGACCTCTCGAATCCCGGGCAGATGGGCACGTCGCAGGCGCTGGACGAGCTGGCCGCCGCGGCGGCCCAGACCGCATCGATCGCCCTGACACCGGTCAATGACCCGATGACCATGGAAAACGGGGCGTTCAGCGTCCGGAAGACCAATCTGTACCGCCAGGGAGTCGACCAGCCCCTGCTCCCGGCCGGCGCGAACACGACCGCGAACGCGCAGGCATACTGCACGGACATGGTCAATATCCAGACCGCCAGGCTCGATCTGGACAAGGCGTTCACGGCCGGCGCTCCGTCTCCGGTCCCATCGCTCGGGAACAACCTCTTCACCTTCCTGGCGGCGCGGCTGTCCGCCTCGTTCGGCAACCTCAACTGCAAGAACTACGGCCTGACCGACCCAGTCACGCTTACCCTCGACGCGAACGGCGTGGCCACGCACGCGGCCCTGAGCGCCGCTATGCAGACATCGACGGGAGGCCCGGCACGGTCCTCATTGGCGCCGACGACACCACCTGGCACGCCGTCCACAGGAGGGCCTGCTGCGGCGTCCGCCAGTCCGTCGCCGTCGCCGTCGGCGAGCGCGAGCCCTTCCCCGGGGTAACCCGGCCGGTGCTGGCTGGCCCGATGTGCTCTCAGACCCCCCGCTCCTGAGAGCACACCCGGCCAGCCAGCCCGACGGGCGGCTACCGGGACCGGTCGGCCACGCGCACCGGGGTGCGGTGGTCGAACTGGAGGCCGTGGAGCGTGCACGGCCCACTGTCCCGTGGGCACAGGACCGAATGCCCGGAAACCGTCGCGCGGTACAGGCGGTAGGGGGCGGGCGCCTGGACCTGCTCGGGAGTCAGGGGGTCCGAACCGTGCTCGGCCGGGCCGGGATAGACGGCGAGGCCCGGGCCGAGGTCGTGGGCGGCCACCTGCTCAGCGGTGGCCGACATGTAGACGGCTTGCCCCGTGCCCGCGGGAACTCCGGAATCGAAGATCACGATACTCAACTGCGGGCGCCGGGCGAGGTTCTGCGAGTGCGTCGCCTCCGGGGCCGAGATCCAGTAGAACTCGGTGTAGTTCGCCGCCGCATAGAACACCGGGGACGCCCAGGGCTGTCCTTCCCCGTCGGCGGTCGCCAGCGTCATATACCTGTTGCTGTCGATGATCGCCCTGGCGATCGCGACAAGATCCTGCTCTGCCACGGTCCTCTCCTGAGATCAGGCTCTACTGGTGGTGGTGTCCTTGCTGCCGCCCAGGTAACCCTTCTCTGCCGGACGCGCCTCGCCGGGACTGAACTGGGGCTTCGCCCATCCCGCGCCACAGATTATTCAGATGCCACTTTAGGGGTCGCCACCTCCACCTCAAGGACGTGCGCCTCGCGCCGGCGGGATTGCCTCCGGCTGACGCGGACGGAAGTATGTTGTGTCCTGGACGGGCGAGCCGGGGCGACGTGGGCTGGGAGGAACCCGGGATGGCATTCCAGGGGTGGCCGGAAGAGGCACTGGACTTCTACGAGGGCCTTGAAGCGGACAATTCACGGACCTACTGGACCAGGCACAAGGCGGTCTACGACGAGAAGGTCCTCGGCCCGATGACCGAGCTCGTGGAAGAGCTCGCGCCCGAATTCGGCGACGCGAAGATCTTCCGCCCGTACCGGGATGTCCGGTTCAGCAAGGACAAGTCGCCGTACAAGACCAACATCGGAGCGCTCGTCGGCAGCGGCTATATCCAGCTCTCCGCGAGGGGCCTGGCGGTCGGCGACGGGATGTACGGCATGACTCCCGGCCAGCTGGAGCGGTACCGCGAGGCGGTGGCCAGCGACGCCACCGGAGAGGAGCTGGAGGGCGTCATACTCGCCGTGGAGAAGCACGGGATCGGTGTCCACGGGCATAATTCCCTGAAGACCGCGCCCCGGGGATACCCGGCGGATCACGAGAGGATCGAGCTGCTCCGGCACAAAGGGCTGATCGCCTGGAAGGAATGGCCGGTCGAACCCTGGCTCGGGACCGCGCAGGCGCGGAAGCACATCGCGGGCTTCCTGGTTGCCAGCCGGCCGCTGAGCACCTGGCTCGACACCCACGTTGGTCCCTCGACGGCCGAGGCGCCGATCACATGAGGCCAGATCCCGGCGGCCTCACCGGGCGGGGATCATGGAGAAGGGGTCGACCCTCCGGACGGCCAGGATGTACCAGGCGGTCGCTCCGGTATGGAGTGACGCGTAGTACGAGCCGCCGCCGCAGTCGCTGAGCCCGTCTCTCGAGGCCGCTATGATCCCGAGGCCATCGTGGTTGAGCCCGTGCGCCTGGGCGTAGTAGACGACCGACACATACCTTGCCGCCCACGTGCCGTCCCCGGGATTGCCGCGGTACTCAAGCGCGTCGGCGAGATGCGTGGTCCCCTCGAACCAGACGCCCGAGCGGTCTTCACGGCAAGAGCTCACGCCGCTGAACCCGCCAGCGGTGACGGCGAGGTTACGCATGTCCCAGCCGAGCGACGCCGCATAGGCAGGATCCCGGAGAGCCAGGTATGACCAGCTGTTGACATCTTCGGGCATCACGCTGTTGTTGGGGGTAACCCATCGCTGGTCGTTCCGACATAGAACCGGCTCTGCCCGGCGTCCCACATCCTCACGACGAAGCGCCTGGCCCACCCCGCCCTGGCCGACCAGGCCGAGTCGCCTGTCTCGGTGGCGAGCAGCCCGAAGAGGGCGTAAAGGTCAATGTTGTGCTCGGTGGACTTCCACCCGATCTTCTGGCCGTTCGCGGTCTCGCCGCCCGTGTACCCGCCTGGCCCGCGCGGGTCGTAACAGTGGGCCTGGACTCAGTTCCCGATCGCTTCCGCGGCCGTGAGGTAGGCCCTCCCGCCCGTGGCCGCGTAGAGGCGGACGAGGGCCTGGCCGGCCCACGCCATGCCGCCCACAGCGTGGCCGGGTCGGTGGCCGTGACATCGGCCGGGCTGCGCAGCGGGGTGGGCGCGTACGCAGCCCGGACGCGCCCGTCGTGCCGCGGATCGTTCGCCTGCACGTACAGCAGCCCGTCGCCGATGACCCTGGCCCGCGACCGCGCGGCCGCGGTGCCTGCGGCCAGGTACGCGTCGATGAGCAGCGCGTCATCGTAGGTTTCTGAGGCCGTGAAGTGCTGCTGGCCCAGCACGCCCCCGGTGAAGCTCTGCACCAGGCGGGGGGTCGTGCCTGCGGCGTACCTGTCCATCATCTGGCTCAGGAACGAATAGGCATTCGCGACGCTCCTGTCCAGCTGCCTGGCCGGAACCCCGACGGCCTGGTCCGCTACGGCCCGGCTCTCGACCGGCCCGCAGCCCGCGACGCCAATGGCAGCGACGGCCAGCCCGGCCGCCACCGCGGTACACGCCAGTGCGATCCCCCTCATGCCGCTCCCCCGCCGTCGGCACAACCACGCTAACGCGGTGATCGCCGGGCGACCGGACCCGGGGGCCCGGCAGGCCGAAGCAGCTCCACGACTCAAGATCGAGGTGCTGGCGGTACAGCACCAAAAGACGCCACAGCTCGGTTCGCGAGGCATCCGGCGTGGAACGACGGGACGTGTCCCTGCGGGACGGCAAGCCGGGTCTCGAAGCCGCGGGCGGTGAGCTCGGCGGCGAGCTTCTCCAAGGCTGCGATGTCTGCTTCTAAATTCGCCATGGCTTAACAGTGGCGACCCGCCGGTTACTGTAGAAACTGGGATCAGGCAGGTGTCCGCGCCAGGTCCGCAGGCAGTCCGCACACGACTGGGTGTGTCACCGATGGACTTCGCGCAGGCACTGATCACGCTCATGGACGAGCGCGGCATCAGTGGGTGTGAGCTGGCCCGCAGGGTCTACTGCGACAGAAGCTTGATCTACCGCTACCGCACGGGCAAGCAGCAGCCGTCCGCGAATCTGGCCTGCAAGCTCGACCAGGTGTTAGGTGCTGGCGGGGAGCTGATGGCGCTCGCGCTACCTTCGCCGCATCCATCGAGCGCTGCCCAGCCCAGGGCAGACGGCCGCACGCTCGCTCTCGAACCTGTGATCAGATACCCGCTGGCCGACGCCGACTACGTAACTCACTTGCGGGAGGCCGTCCAGCAGTTCGCCTTACTGGAAACCCGGTACGGCGGCAGCGATGTGCTCCCTATAGCAGCCCGCACATTCAGGGCGGCGCATTCCCGTCTCGCATCGGGTGGCTATGTCCCGGCGGCCGAGCGCGATCTGCAGGCGGCGGTTGGCGAAGCCGGGGAAGTGACCGCGTGGGTTGCCTACGACTCCGATCAGCAGCCGCTTTCGCGCACTCTCTGCCAGGAGGCAATGCTGGTCAGCCGCCTCGCTGGTGACCGCAGCATGGAACTGTTCGACCTCACCCACCTAGCCATGCAGAGCATTCACCTGCACCGCTCCGCGGAGGCCCTGCGGATCGCTGATGACATGCTCGGCGGTCCGCAACTCGCCGTACGCGTAACGGCGTTGCTCCATCTGCGGCGCGGCCGGGCGCTGGCCCAGCTGGGCGACAGGCCGCGAGCCTTCGCTGCGATCGGCAAGGCGCGAAGCCTCCTGTCCGACGGGATCACCAGACGCGACCCGGTATGGACATGGTGGATCGACGAGCCTGAACTCGCGTGGCACGAGGGAATGGCGCACGCCGAGCTTGGGGACTGGCCGGCGGCGGTGGCGCTGTTCCGGGCTTCGTCGGCCGGGCGTAACGCACACGCGCGCGCCCGCGACCGCTACAACGACACCGCCCACCTGCTGAACGCGCTCGTCCATGTAGGGGCGTGGCGAGAGGCCGAGCCCGTAACTGCGGGCCTTGTCGAGACCGCCGCCGAAGTGGGCTCAACCCGCATCGCGAACCTTCTCCGCCGTGTCACGCGGCGCATCAAGGCCGAGGACACAACGTCGGCTCTCGCCGACAGCGCGGAGGAGCTAGTCGGCGCGCTCGCCTGAGACGGCGACTGTGCGGTCAGTAAGAACGTGACCGGTCGTTCCATGATCACGGAAGATTCCCGCCCTATACGACCACCAATCTTCCGTGATCATGGAAGGACCACCTAACGCGGAATGAGGCTTTCCGCATTAGGTTCTAGCGTTCCCTGTATGAGGGGGAGGCAGGGACATGGCCGATAAAATCCTTGGCCCGCGGGCGCTCAACCGCGCGACGCTGGCCCGCCAGTTGTTGCTGCGCCGGGCCGAGATGACGGCCGCGGACGCCATCGAACACCTGGTCGGTATGCAGGCCCAGGCGCCCGAGGCGCCCTATGTGGGCCTCTGGACACGGCTGAACGGGTTCCAGGCCTCGGAACTGGCCGAGCTGATCACAAGCCGGCGCGCTGTGCGCCTGCCGCTGATGCGCGCGACCGTGCACCTGGTGACCGCCCGTGACTGCGCGGCGCTGCGGCCGTGGGTCCAGGTCGTCCTGGAGCGCAGCTTCTCCAGTCAGGCCTTCGCCCGCAACCTCGCCGGCCTGGACATGGCGGCGGTCAAGGCGGCCGGGCACGCGCTGCTGGACGAGCGGCCGCGCACCCGAGCCGAAATCGGCCGGCTGCTGGCCACCCAGTGGCCCGATCGAGACCCGACGTCCCTGGCCCACGCGATCACCTACCTCGTGCCGGCGGTGCAGGTACCGCCGCGCGCCGTCTGGGGCACCGGCGGGCCGGCCGCTATGGTCCCGGCTGAGTCCTGGATCGGCCGCCCGCTCGACCGTGACGTGCCACCAGATGACCTGGTCCTGCGCTACCTCGCCGCCTACGGCCCGGCCACCGTCATGGACGTGCAGACCTGGTCCGGCCTGACCCGGCTCAGCGAAGTGACCGAGCGGCTCCGGCCCCGCCTGCGCACATTCCGAACGGAGCACGGCAGCGAGGTCTACGACCTGCCCGACGCGCCGCGACCCGACCCTGACACCCCAGCGCCGCCGCGCTTCCTGCCCGCGTATGACAACGTCCTGCTCTCGCTCGCGGACCGGTCGCGCCTCATCCCGGATGCCCGTCCGGTCCCGCTCCCCCCCGGCCACGGCGCGCGCTCCGGCACGCTGCTGGTCGACGGCCTCTTCCGCGGAACCTGGAAAATCACCCGCCACCAGGACAACGCGACGGTACACGTGGAGCCCTTCGTTCCGCTGCCAGACGAAGGCGCGATCATCGAAGAAGCACGGCGCCTGCTGGATTTCGCCGCGTCCGATGCTCCTCACCACGACGTGCGCATCTCCGCTCAGTTATCTCTTCGCGGTAGAGATCACCCAGCCTGACACAGATACCTTCTGAACGATCATCGCAGCGTGACGGTCCGCACGAAGCTGGCGGCGTCCCGCCCCTGGCCTGGCCCGACAACCCAGCCAGCCCGGCGTGCCCGGAACCCGGCGCCTGGCAGCCCGGCAGCCCGCGGGCGTGCTACGCCGCCACAGCCTGGTACGGGGCATTGGTTCTCATCCATTTTATCACTTTGAGTAATCGTACAACTACTCCACGACACATCCGGGTGTTTTCCTGGCTCATCTCATCACTTTGAGTGAGGTCATTTACCCCTAACGAATCAGAGACTCGATCACTCTTTCTCTTAGTCTGTGGAAATACCCGCCGCACATGAACGGTGCAGCAAATCACTAGCCAAGAATGGCAGTTCGCTATGGCACGGCTTCCCTCGATACAGGGTTGGCCAAAGCACAGAAAGAGGAGATCGCATTGAAGCTCAGAGCCGGCAGTCAGGCCCACTGGGTCGGCGCGTGCATCGCTGCTGTCGCGCTGCTGGGGACCGCGGCCGCAGCGGATCATATGCGCTACCGGTTCGAGACCGATGACTCCACTACACCGGCGCAATTCATGACCGCGCTGGCTGACGGGCGATTCGCATGACCACTATCGCGCTCATACCCGCCTACAACGAGGCCGAGAGCATCGGGCCGACCCTGACGGCACTTGCCACGCAAGAGACTCCGGTAGACCGGATCATCGTCATCGCGAACAACTGCACCGATAACACCGCCGCCGTGGCCGCCAGCTACGGGGCGGAGGTCATCGTGATGAAAGACAACCCGCATATGAAGGCTGGTGCGCTGAATTACGCCCTGAAGACAATGCTACCCAGCCTGGAAGAGACAGATCGCATTCTCGTCCAGGACGCTGACAGCTTCCTGGACCCCGGTTTCGTCACCGCAACGATGGCCGCGCTTGATGATGGTTACAGTGCAGCGGGCGGGAATTTCCGGGGTCGTGAAGGTGGCGGACTCTGCGGGGCATTCCAGCGGAATGAGTATCACAGGTACAAGCGCGAGACTGCTCACAAGGGCGGGAAAGTGCTGTGCATCACCGGGGTCGGGACCATGTTCACCGTCTCCGCACTCCGCGCTGTTGTGCGGGCCATCGCGGACGGGAGCCTGCCGGACTCCGGGGGAGGCTACTGCTACAGCTATGCCACCCTGACCGAGGACAACTGGATGACCATGGCGCTCAGGCAGCTGGGCCACAAGGTCATCTCGCCCACGGACGCCACGATGACGACCGAGGTCATGCTGACCTGGCGCGAGCTAGGCAAGCAGCGTCTCCGCTGGAAGCGCGGCGCCATAGAGGACCTGCTCAGCTTCGGTGTGAGCCGCAAGACCGTAGGCGGATGGCTTCGCCAGCTGGTCGGCTTCATCGGCGTCGTCTGCTCGATTACCTACGTTGGCCTGCTGCTCGCGGCTCCGCTGATGAGCGGAGTTCACGTCCGGCCGTTGTTCCTCGGTATCACCGTCCTGTACGCCTTTGAAAGGGCGTTTACGATCCGCGGCCGTGGCTGGAGGATCTCAATGCTTTCCCTGACACTCGTTGGGGAATGGATTTACGACCTATTTCTGCAGGCTGTACACGTTCGCGCTCTGGCTGGCACGGCCTTGCGTACTAGCACTAGCTGGTAACCGAAAGAATTGGAGGGGTCATGTACCACAAGATGGTAGGCACGGGGGTAGGGCTGGGAACAGCGCTACCGACCACCGGAATCAGTGTCCTGTACTCGCTGCTCACCGCGTTCGTCTTGATCAGCGTCGGCTGCGCGATGCTGCGGCTCGTGCCTAGGTTCCACCGCCGGTCACGATGAGACGTGCAGTCGCCTGCCTCTGCCTCCTGGCAGCGGCAGGCGTCCTGCTTTGGTCCGGCTACCGGGTGTGGGACCCGTTCGCAGGCGCCAGGCAGCACACGGCCCAGATCGCCCTGGCCAAGTCCTGGGGCTCATCTTCCGCGCTACCGGTTCCGGTAGCTTCCAAGCCAACCGCCCCAGCACTCTGTGTAGCTCCGCGGCAGAACGTACCGGTCGGCCAGGTGTTCGCCATCATCCAGATCCCAGCGTTCGGCCCGACCTGGAAGTTCACCGTTATCCAGGGAACCACCCTGACCCAGTTGGCTTCTGGCCCAGGCCACATCCTCGGCACCGCGCTGCCCAGCCAGGCGGGTGACGTCGGGATAGCCGCCCACGACGTGACGGCCGGCAACGCGTTCCTTCACCTCGACGGCCTGCGGACCGGCGACACGATCGTCATCACGACCAAGGAATGCGTCACGACCTACCGCGTGTACCGTCAGCCCTACCGGGTGCTGTACACCGATGTCGGCGTTCTCAATCCAGTCGGGAGCAAGCACACCCTGACGCTCGTCACCTGCTGGCCCACTAACGTTCTGGACTTCGTGAAACACCGCACGATCGTGCAGGCCGAAGAGATCGGCAGCGTAAGAAGATAGTGATGGTCAGGTAGCTGTTTGCCCCCTGATACCGCCCTGGTGGCGGGCGAGCGATGCCGAGCCCAGGCCCTCCTGCCACAGGTGCGGGTATCGAACATACGTTTGACAGCGGGGCCGCTCTTGGTGCAAGGTGATCCACGTGTTCCACGATCAGGCGGCCGTCATCAGGACCTTAGCCCCAGCCGACCGGCGCCCCGGTGGGGTCCGCGAAGCTTCAGGCGGCTGACGCCGCGGGACGGCAGCGACACCCAGACGCAGGGAGGCATACCCAGTGGGTCAGAAGACCGTCCGGTTCAGCGACCTCAGCGGCGAGATCATCACCCAAGACGACGCGCTGGCCCGCGTCGTGATCCACGAGCACCCCGAACTCGGCGACAGCCCGGTGGAGATCGAGGTTCTCATCGATGAGGCCAGGGCAATGGAGAAGGCAGCCCTGCGGGTCGCCGTGGCTGACCTCTATCTCGCCGGCGAGGACGAGCCGCACCGGGTGACCATGGACGTGGACTCGTTCGACAAGCTGGCCACCGACAAGACGATGAGCGAGCTCATCATCGCCGCCCGGCCAGCCAGGCGGAGTTCCAAGGCCAGCACGCCCAGCCCGGCCCGCGGTGATCGCACCGACTACGCCAGCGTGGAGCACGCCGGCAAGCCCCACAAGGGCAGGATCACGGACGCGGAGAAGCAACTCGTACGCGAGCACCTCGACGAGATCAACGAACGGCTGGCCGCGCAGGGACTCCGGACGATCAGCCTGGCCGACCGCGAGCATATCGAGCGCTACGGCCTTGAGGAGCTGGCCGGGTCGCCGAGCGCCGAGCCTGACCAGCAACGCCGTGACGGGCCAGCAACGCCGTGACGGGCCAGCAACGCGGTGACGGGCGGCTGGCCAGGAAGGGCGTGACGGGCCAGGAAGGGCGTGACGGGCCAGGAAGGGCGTGACGGGCCAGGAAGGGCGTGACGGGCCGTTGGTGACCCGGTAGGATCACCGGTGGGCCGTGACTGGCGCGCTGGGATGGATCACCATCGGGGAGCGGTCCCGTCATCACGACGCATGCCGAGCGCCTGGGCCTCTTCCGCCGCCACAGGAGGTCCCATGCCGTCACCGAGTACCGAATCCACCGCCTTCCGCAGCGCCCTCGACGTCATTCGCGCCGCCGAGCCCCGGGTGGCCGATGCGATCACGGCCGAACTGGCGGGCCAGCGCGCGTCCCTCAAGCTCATCGCCAGCGAGAACTACGCCTCCCCGGCCGTGCTGCTGGCGATGGGTAACTGGCTGTCCGACAAGTACGCCGAGGGCACCATCGGGCGGCGTTTTTACGCCGGCTGTGCCAACGTGGACACGGTCGAGGCGCTCGCTGCCGAGCACGCGCGCGAGTTGTTCGGCGCAACGCACGCGTACGTGCAGCCGCATTCCGGGATCGACGCCAACCTGGTCGCCTTCTGGGCGATCCTCGCCGACCGGGTCGAGACGCCCGCGCTGGAGAAGGCCCAGGTGCGGCAGGTGAACGACCTGACCGAGCGGGACTGGGCCGAGTTGCGCCGTGAGCTGGGCAATCAGCGGCTGCTCGGGATGTCGCTCGATGCGGGCGGCCATCTCACCCACGGGTTCCGGCCGAACATCTCCGGCAAGATGTTCGACCAGCGCGCCTACGGCACGGACCCGGCGACCGGGCTGATCGACTACCAGGCGCTTCGCCACACCGCCCGGGAGTTCAGGCCGCTCGTGCTCCTCGCCGGGTATTCCGCCTATCCCCGCAAGGTCAATTTCGCGGTCATGCGGGAGATCGCCGATGAGATAGGCGCGGTCTTCATGGTGGACATGGCGCATTTCGCGGGCCTGGTCGCCGGAAAGGTGTTCACCGGCGATTTCGACCCGGTGCCGCATGCGCACATCGTGACCACCACCACGCACAAGTCCCTGCGCGGCCCACGCGGCGGCATGGTGCTCTGCCAGGCCGGACTCGCCAGCCAGGTGGACCGGGGCTGCCCGATGGTGCTCGGCGGCCCACTGCCGCACATGATGGCGGCCAAGGCCGTCGCGCTCGCCGAGGCGCGCCGCCCAGACTTCCAGGACTACGCCCAGGCCATCGTGGCCAACGCGCGGGCTCTCGCCGAGGGCCTGCTGAGGCGCGGAGCCACGCTGGTCACCGGCGGCACCGACAACCACCTGGCCCTCATCGACGTTCACCGGTACGGCCTCACCGGCCGCCAGGCCGAGTCGGCGCTGCTGGAAGCGGGCATCGTCACCAACCGTAACGCGATCCCCCAGGACCCCAACGGCGCCTGGTACACCTCGGGCATCCGGATCGGCACGCCGGCACTGACCACTCGCGGGCTGGGCACCGATCAGATGGACGTGATCGCCAGCCTGATCGCCGCGGTGCTCAGTGAGACCCGGCCGGGCACCAATTCCAGCGGGACGCCGTCGAAGGTTCACTATGCGCTGGACCCCGCCGTGGCCAGCCGCGTCTCGGAGCAGGCCGCCGAGTTGCTGGCCGGCTACCCGCTCTACCCGGCCATCGACCTCGGCTGAGCCAGCTCACTTTTCTGGCCACCGCATCCCGGAAACGCGAACGCGGGCCCATGCGCATCGGGCGGCCCGGAAGGACAGCCGGCCGACCGTAGTAGGCGCGTCAGCGACTGTCCTGTGCGGCGATAAGTTGCTGATACCAGCGGGCGCTGGCCTTCGGGATGCGAGCCTGAGTGCCGAATTCTACGTATATGAGGCCAAACCTGCGGCTGTATCCGTCGGCCCACTCAAAATTGTCCAGCAATGACCAGACGAAGTATCCGCGCACGTCGACCCCATCATGAATCGCCGTTAGCGTTTCATTGAAATGGTCGTTCAGGTAAGACACCCGTTCGAGATCGTCTACGCCGCCCTCGGGATCAACGTAATCGTGAAAGGCGGCGCCGCTTTCGGTGATATACAGCGGAAGGGGCGTGTAGTCGCGGACACGGCGCAGGATACGGCCCAGGCCGGCCGGCCTCACGTCGAGGCCGCCCGCGGTAAGGCGCCCGGTCATGGGCATGACGCGGGCGTTGTGGTAGGGCTCGCTGGGATCGTCGGCCACCGTCTTGGTCTCGTAGTAGTTGACGCCGAGAAAGTCCGTTGGGGCCGCCACGACCTGCATATCGCCGTCTCGGATGAAGTTGATCGGCACCTGCTGCCCGTACCAGTCGAGCATGTCCGCCGGATACGCCCCGTGCAGGACTGCGTCGAGGAACCAGCGGTTCTCATACCCATCACGCCGCCAGGCGGCGGCCTGATCCGCATAGGACCCCGACGCCGCGCTGATGTCAGAGAGAAGATGCGTGATGCCAACGCGCGCTCCGGGCGCGCTGCGCCGGATGATGCCGACTGCCTGGCCGTGCGCCAGCAGGAGGTGGTGCGCTGAGGTCAGCGCCGAGTTGAGGTCGACGATTCCCGGTGCATGCCGGCCTTCGAGCTGGCCCACCATGGCCGAGCAGAAAGGCTCGTTCATGGTTACCCAGAGCGGGACGGTGTCGCCGAGACAGTCGAGCACGACCTGGACGTAGTCGCAGAAGTACTGGATTGTGTCGCGGGTGACCCAGCCGCCGGCATCCTGCAGGGGCTGCGGTAGGTCCCAGTGATAGAGCGTCGCCACGGGCTCGATGTTGCGGGCGTGCAGGCCGTCAACCAGCCGCCGGTAGAAGTCGAGGCCCTTCTGGCTCACCGTGCCGGTGCCATCGGGGATGATGCGGGGCCACGCGATCGAGAACCGGTAGGCGGTCAGGCCCATGTCGGCAATGAGATCAAGGTCGGTGTCGACGCGGTGGTAGTGATCACAGGCCACGGTACCCGTATCACCGTGGGTCACCGCACCAGGAACCTGGCAGAAAGTGTCCCAAATCGAGGGTGTTCGACCGTCTTCGTCGGCAGCGCCCTCGATTTGATATGCGGAGGTCGCTGCACCGAAGAGGAAGCCTGGTGGGAAGCGCATGGACAATGCCGGCTGCTCCTTCACTGCGCATCAGGGATGGCTACGGCGGCTGTGTCTTCGCAACGACGGTACACTCTTAGTTTAGTGCTTAGGCTAAGTCTTAAGCAAAGTTTGTCAAGCGTCTGCCCGGCTGGGTGTGGCTGGCACGGCCCTGGCCTGCGCGCCTGCGGTTCAGCCGGGTGACGTGACGGATTGGCCGCGGCGGCGGGCGCCGACCTGCTCCGGTGCCATCGCGCCGGCAGTGACCAGCCTGGCTATGGGCAGCGTCGCGCCGCCGAGCGCGACTGCGTCCTTGCCGAGGTCGGCCTTGACGATCTGGACCCGGCTGAACGGCAGGTGCAGTGCGTGGCGTCCCGCAGCCTCGCAGATCCTCGGCAGCAACTCGTCGCTCAGTGCCTGGCCGAGCCAGCCGCCCACCACCACGCGCTCGGGGTTGAAGAGATTCACCAGGTCAGCAATCCCGGCACCCAGGTAGGTCACCGTCTCGTCGAGCACCTGGGCGGCCGCCCGGTCGCCGTCCCTGGCGTCGATGATCGCGGCGATCCGCCGTTCAAGCTCACCGGGGCTGATCGCGACGTGCCGGTGCTTGAGCTGCTGGTACCGGGCGGCGATCGCCCCGGCGCCAACGTATGCCTCCAGGCAGCCTTCCGCCCCGCAACGGCAGGTCCGCCCGCCCACGACCACGGTCGTGTGACCCCACTCCCCGGCACTGCTGGTCGCCCCGCGGTAAACCTCGCCGTTGCTGATGATGCATGTCCCGGCGCCGATTCCCAGCAGCACGATGACCGCGTTGTCGGTGCCGCGGGCGGCGCCGAACCACTTTTCCGCCTGGCCGAGGGTCTTCGCGCCGTTGTCAACGAGAATCGGCAGGTCAATCCGGCGGCGCAGCATAGCCTCGAGTGGGACGGCATGCCAGCCGACGCTCTGGCCATGCACGACTGCGTCCTCACGATGCTCGACCAGACCGGGTACGGCGACTCCGACGCCGAGGATGGCACGGGCGTCCACGCCCGACCCGGCGATCACCGACTCGATGCCCTCGACGATGTGGCTGACCGCGTCCTCGGGATCGAGCACGGTCATGTCGGTCACCGACGTATGCCGCGCGCACATGTGCAGTCCGAAGTCGAACAACTCGACCAGGAACGCGGTCTCCCCGACATCAACGCCGATGACATAGCCGTACCGGGGGTTGACCTGTAGCAGCCCGCGCGGCCGGCCTCCGTTGGAATCCTCGAGCCCCACCTCAACGACGACGCCCTCCGCTTCCAGGGCCACGACAAGGTTGCTCACTGTGGCTGGGCTCAGGCCGACCAGGGTCCCGACCTCCTGCCGCGTCAGCGGGCCGTTGAGGAAGACCTGCCACAGCGCACGCGACCGGTTGCTCTTGCGGAGATCCCGCACGGTGGTTGTTCTGGGCCTGGGCATCGACCTGCCTGACCGACGAAGTGACCGCGGCAGTGGGGTACGGACCCCCCCTACTTTAAGGCCTGGAATAAGTCGGCGCTGACACCATGACCGGCACCAGGTCTCGCGGGGCAGCAGGCCATCGGGGTGGAGCCGCCGCGCGGACGGGTCACGCTACCAGTGCGATGCCAGCGCAAGCAGCCGCGCGGACGGGTCACGCCAGCAGTGCGATGCCAGCGCAAGCAGCCGCGCGGACGGGTCACGCCACCGGTGCGATGCCAGCGCAAGCAGCCGCTCAACCGGTCCGTGTGCAGGCCGGGGACGCCGCCTGGCGGATGCGGTTGGCCAGTGCGCGGAGGGCCCGATGCACACCAGCCGCGGTGACGGCGATACACGGACCGGCTGACCAACCGAGGTCACAAAACGGAAACGGACACTGTCGCAACGTTGACAGCCTGACCTGACTGGGCAGAGCATAATTTACGGCTTGTAGGAAGATAAAAAAGATCTTGTCTATTTGTCCTGCGCGGCCCGTGTGTGCTCGCGACCACTCCTGGAAGGACACCGCATGAGACCTACGAAGCTCTCAACCCTGGCCATTGCCGCCGCGCTGGCGGCAGCGCCGCTCGCTGCCTGCAGCAGCAGCGGCAGCTCCGGTTCCAGCTCTACCACTCACCCGACGCTGACCTACTGGGCGACCAACCAGGGTACTAGCCTGCAGGCCGACCAGCAGGTGCTCGGTCCGCAGATCGCGAAGTTCACCAAGGCGACCGGCATCAAGGTCAACATCCAGGTCATCCCGTGGACGACCGTCCTCAATCAGATCACCGCGGCCACGGTCTCCGGTAAAGGCCCGGACGTCCTCAACATCGGCAACACCTGGTCTCCGTCGCTGCAGGCGACCGGTGCGCTCCTGCCGTTCACGTCCTCGGTCATGAGCCAGATCGGCGGATCCAGCCGGTTCCTCGCCGGGAGCCTGTCAGCGACCGGAGCGCCCGGCCAGCCACCGACAGCGGTGCCGCTGTACAGCCTCGCCTACGCGCTCTACTACAACAAGGCGCAGTTCGCCGCGGCCGGCATCAGCAGCCCGCCGACCACCTGGGCGGAGCTCATTGCCGACGGCGTGAAGCTGAAGAAGAATGGTCACTGGCCCCTGGCCATCGAGGGCGGGAGCGTGGCCGAGAACATTCACATGGCGTTCGAGCTAAGTCAGCAGCAGGGCGGGCAGTTCTTCGACTCCGCCGGGAAGCCCACGTTCAACACCCCGCAGAACGTGGCCGCTGTCAAGCAGATGATGGACTTCATCCAGACCGACAAGCTCACCAATCCGAGCGATGCCCAGTACTCCAAAGGTACCGAGGCTCTCGTCGACTACGCGACCGGGAAGACGTCCATGGTGATCTGGCAGGCTGCCTCCGGGTCCCTCAAGCAGCTGGGCATGAACTCCGCGGACATCGGCGTCGTCCCGGTCCCGCTGCCGTCCCCGGTGCCGGCTGGCGGCAAGCCGGTTACCAGCATGGTCGCCGGGATCAACATGGCGGTCTTCAAGAACACCAAGAACATGTCCGCCGCGCTGCAGTTCGTGAAGTTCATGACCAGCACCCCGGAGCAGGAGTCCCTCAACAGCACGTACGGATCGCTGCCTACGGTCTCCGCCGCCTACAGCGACCCGGCGTTCCAAACCCCGGCCGTGAACACGTTCCTGAGCATCCTCAAGTCAAGCGCCGCGCCGATGCCGCCGGTGGCGAAGGAAAGCGCGTTCGAGACCGCGGTCGGGACGGCGATCATCCACCTCTACGCGGACGCGGCTACCGGCAAGGCCGTGACTGACAGCATGATCGGGCAGGCTCTCGCCTCGGCCCAGCAGCAGCTAGGAGGCTGACCCTCGGTGGTTGACACCATCCGAGCCGAGAAGGGTGTCACCGCATCCGCGCCGTCACCGCCGCACAAGCGGCAGTGGCGGCGCGGGTGGCTGCCCTATGTCCTGCTGATCCCCGCTGTCATCCTTGAGCTGCTGATCCACATCATTCCGATGCTGGTCGGGGTGGGAATCAGCTTTCTGCAGCTCACCGAGTTCTACCTGAGCAACTGGCGGGCCGCGCCGTTCGCCGGCACCAGTAATTACCGGATCGCCCTGAACATCCACGGCGCGACCGGCCAGGCGCTGCTGCACTCGTTCACCATCACCGTGCTCTACACGGTGATCGCCCTCGCGGTGTCCTGGTCCTTCGGGATGGCGGCCGCGGTCTTCACCCAGCGGGCGTTCCGGGGCCGGGGCGTGATCCGTACCGTCTTCCTCATCCCCTACGCCCTGCCGGTCTTTGCCTCCGTCATCACCTGGAACTTCATGCTCCAGCGGGACACCGGCATGGTGAACCAGCTGCTCCTTGACCTGCACCTGGTGCATTCGCGGCCGTTCTGGCTGATAGGCAGCAACAGCTTCTACTCGCTGGTGGTCGTGGCCATCTGGCGCAGCTGGCCCTTCGCCTTCCTCATCCTCACGGCGGGCATGCAGAGCATCCCGACCGACTTGTACGAGGCGGCCTCCCTCGACGGCTCGGGTGCCATCGGCCAGGTGCGGCACGTGACCCTGCCGCTGCTGCGGCCGGTCAACCGGGTCCTGCTGCTGGTGCTGTTCCTGTGGACGTTCAACGACTTCTCCGTGCCGTTCACGCTGTTCGGCTCGGCCCCGCCGTCTCAGGCCGACATCATCTCGATCCACATCTACGAGAACTCGTTCGTCAGCTGGAATTTCGGCACCGGATCGGCCATGTCGGTGCTGTTGCTGCTATTCCTGCTTCTTGTCACCGCCATATACCTGGCAGCAGGAAGGCTGGGGGGACGCCATGCATGAGGCCACGTGGTTCCGCTGGGCCCGGGTGATCGTCTTGACCCTGCTCGGGCTGTTCGCCCTCACGCCGGTCTATGTGATGCTCTCAGCGTCGCTCAAGCCGCTGCCTGACGTGGAAGGCGCCTTCCGGTGGTTCCCCAGCCACGTGACCGTGGCGCCCTTCATCGACATGTGGCAGACCATCCCGCTGCTGCGGTACCTCGAGAACAGCCTGGTCGTGTCGACCACGGCATCGGTCGCCTCGGTGCTGATCGCGCTCCTGGCCGCGTATGCGATCAGCCGCTACCGGTTCCACGGCCGCCAGGTCTTCTCCATCACGATCCTGTCGACTCAGATGTTCCCCGGCATCTTGTTTCTGCTGCCGCTGTTCGTCATCTTCGTCAACATCGGCCGGGTCACCAGCATCAACCTCTACGGCAGCCGGACCGGCCTGATCATCACCTACATGACGTTCACGCTGCCGTTCGCGATCTGGATGCTGGCGGCCTACCTGGACACGATCCCGCGTGAGCTCGACGAGGCGGCCAAAGTGGACGGCAGCGGCCCGATGGGAGCCTTCATCCGGGTGGTCATCCCGGCCGCGATCCCGGGCATCGTCGCCGTGCTGATCTACGCCTTCATGACGGCGTGGAGCGAGATGCTCTTCGCCTCCGTCCTCACCAATGACACGACCCGGACGCTCGCCGTGGGACTGCAGGGCTACGCCACCCAGAACCAGGTCTACTGGAACCAGATCATGGCCGCGTCACTGACCGTGAGCGTGCCCATAGTCGTCGGATTCCTGCTGCTGCAGCGCTTCCTGGTCGCCGGCATGACCGCCGGATCGGTCAAGTAAGGAGTCAGGCGAGCGCTTCGGCTAGCTCTTTCACCCGCGCGTCGCCCGGGTAGCGGGCAGCCAGGTCCGCGTGGATCTGGGCGAGTATCGCCGCGTTCCGCACGGACCCACCGACCCGGACCGCCGCCGACGCCTGGAGCCCTGCGGCGCAAGCGTTATCGACATCACCGGCCTGGGCGTGCGCGAACGTCATGAAGGTCGAGTTATTCGCTGACGCCCAGATCCCCTCGTCATTCGTCGCAGGTTCCAGCAGGGTAACCGCACGGGCATGCCAGCGGGGATCGCTGGCCAGGTGGGCGCAGGTGATCCCCGCCTCATGCTGGAAGAACGCCGGTGTCATCCAGTACGACCATGGGCGTCGGTCGGCCGGGCGTGCCGCGAAGGCTGCGGCGAGATCCTGTGCTTCACCTTGCTTGCGTTCCGCTGCTACGGTGTCACCGGCCAGGGCGTGTCCGCGTGCCTCGAACTCGGCGGCCAGGGCACGTTGGCCCGTAGCGGCGCGGGTGTCCCGCTGCGCTGCCCGGGCCAGGGCGATCGCCGCGTCAGGCTGCCCGGCGTACGCGGCTGTCTCGCTTTTGCCCGCTAAGGCGGTCGCGATCATGGTCCGGTCGCCTAGTTCCGCCGCCCATTCGAGCGTTTGCATCTGGCGTGCCTGGGCACCGGCCCAGTCGGCTGTATTCCGGCACAGCCAGGACGCGAACTGTGCCATTGCTCCGCGGCGTGGACCAGCGCTGGGCGCACCGGCCCACCGGCTTGCGTGACCATGGTTTCCACGGACGCGAGCTGGGCGAGGACAGGGCGCAGCATCACCGTGGACCCTGCGGTGTCGTCGGCGTGCCGGGGACGATAACCACACGATCACCTGCAGCGACCGAAACGACCTGGACGATCTGGCCCCCGGCCGCCGCCGTCTGCCTCGCGATCGCCTGGACCGCCAGGACCGGAAGATCATGACCAGCCATCACCGCGCCGTCGCACCGGCTTCCTTCTCTTCACCACCGCCGGAGCCGATCAACGCCCGGATGATGGCGAAGCTCCACCGACTTAACGGTCCCCGACACCCGTGGTCAGCCCTCACGCAGGGTCAACTGCTGTGTGCCGGTCGGTCCCTTGTCATTGCCCGGGCCCGCTCACTCTCGGCATGCTCGAATGCTGGCGCCATGGCGTCTAGGTCCCGCTGCAGTAGTCCATGCGAAACGGCGACGGTGCGCCAGCGTTCAACCGCCCGTGTGACCTCGGCGAGCAGGTCGAGTGCGTCGCTGGTATCCAGGCGGAAGTAGTCAGCAACACGCATGAGGGTATCCACACTGGCGCGCGTGTCGGTGAAGTCGATGGCGGTGCTGAGGTCCTTCGGGCCGGGATCGGGATTGGGGTTGAGGTCGAACGCAGGTGACAGCCTCCACGACTCGCCGCGCTCGTGCAGGAACCCGTGGTTGCGGAGGTGGTCATCGGTGTTGGAGATCAGAATCGAGAAGGCGATGCGCCGCCATAGCTCGTGCAGGTCCGCTGTCGCAGACGTGGATCGTTCCTCAACAACTTCCGCGATCTCGAGGTAGCTGCGCTGGTCTCGGTCAATGGCCTCGAGCATGGTCATCGCGCTGGCGTAGCCAATGCGGGTTCTGACACGGCGATCGAACCGGTCGATGACGAGCACGTGCCGGTCTCCCACCCGGATCAATTGAGAGTCGGGGACCGTCACCCCCGCATCCCGGGCCAGGTCGAGCGCCACCTTCTCCCAGGCCATCACGTTCCAGGTGTCCGAGCCAGCGCTAGGGAACTTGGCCATCGCGACGCGGCCCGCATCATCCACGACGTGCGCCTTCGGACGCGCACCGCCGAGGGAGCTGCCGGCCCGCAGCAACCGCTTGAGGTCTTCGTAGTCGGCGGTGTCCCGTTCAACACGCGCAGCAATGTCAAGCAGCGCCGGAAGATCCGTCAAAACCGGGACTCCCGAATCCTCAAGCGCGAGGAAGCGCCCTTCCTCGCTGAGGCGGAAGCGCAGCGCCCCGTGACGCAGGTCGTCTCGCACGCCGAGCAGCACGTCGAACTCGCTCATGGAGCGCGGGGCCGTTCCTGCGACCTGGGCCCAGGCCCGCTCAGCACGATTGATCAGCGCCCGCCCCCACCGGTCTGGCGAGCTGTCGGCGAACGCCCCGAACATCGCACGGCGTGCGGGCGTCTGCAGCGTGCCGGTGACCAGAGGCAGCGCCGGGTCCAACGCGTAGGCGTCTGGGTCGGCCAGATACCTATCGTTGTAGACGAAGCTGGCCGATTCGACTCCCCGACGACGGTGGGAGTACATGCGGCCGGCCAGAAGGTTCCTTTCACCGACAGCAACGTAAACGGCGGCGTCTGTGCTCACGATCTTCGCCCTGGTGGCCGCACCCGCTCGGGAAGCGCCTCCTCTGACCGCAGGCGGCCCACATCGGTCGCATACGGATCGAGCGCCGCCACCAGTGAGTCAAGCACGCCCAGTGCTCTGGCGACCCGCAGGACGTTTTCCATGCTGGCGCCCTCGCCGTTCTCGATCCGCATGACGGTGTGCCGTGATATCCCAGCCCGGTCCGCGACCTGAGCTGCCGTCAGACGGCGCAGCCGCCGCCAGGTGGCAAGTTCGTCGCCGATGCGCCGCTGGCCGTTGGCCACCGCGATCGGCGTCCTCGACGCAGCCATGCAACCTCAAAAGTTCTTATTCTGCTACTCTAACAAGGTTAGAGTAGCAGTTTCGCGACCTTATGGCCAAGCAATGAGTTCGCGGCACGGGACGCCGGCGGCCGGGGACACGCACACCTCCGCCTGCCGGCTGGGCGCTTGATCGCGAACCGGGCCTGCCCTAGCCGCGGATGCTGGCGCCGCTGGTCCGGTCGAAGAAGTGCAGCGCGGCGGTGTCGACCAGCACCCGGGCGACGTCGCCCTCCTTGATGGCGGTCCTCGGGTCCATCCTGGCCACCATGGTCGCCAGCGAGCGCACGTCCTCCGCCTCGCCGCCGCTGGTGTGAGCGGCAGTCCCGATCGCCCCGTGGATCTGCACCTCTGAGCCGAGTTCCTCGCGAAGTTTCACCGGCAGCTGGATGACCGCCTGCGGATCGGCCTCGTGCGCCAGCGCGGCGTCCTGCATGTTCTCGGGGCGGATACCCAGGACGACGCCCTGGCCCTGATATTGCTCAAGAGCCGGGTGCTGCGCGCCGACCGGCGGCGGGATCAGCAGCCGGTGCGTTCCGAACACCACCGCGAGGCGGGAAGACTGCTCGTCGCGCTCCAGCCGGGCATCGACCAGGTTCATTGCGGGCGAGCCGATGAAGCCCGCCACGAACAGGTTGGCGGGCCTGCTGTACAGCTCCTGCGGGGCGGCCACCTGCTGCAGCACGCCACCCTGGATCACCGCCACGCGGGTGCCGAGAGTCATCGCCTCGGTCTGGTCGTGGGTCACGTAGATCGTGGTCGTGCCGAGCGAGCGCTGCAGCTGGGCTATCTCGGCGCGCATCTGCACCCGCAGCTTGGCGTCGAGGTTGGACAGCGGCTCGTCCCTCAGGAAGGCGCGTGGCTGCCGGACGATGGCGCGGCCCATCGCCACCCGCTGCCGCTGGCCGCCGGAGAGCTGCCGCGGCTTGCGCTGCAGGTAGGGCTCGAGTTCAAGGATGCGGGCGGCCTCGGCGACCCGCTGCTTGATCTCCGCCTTGCCGACCTTCCGGTACTTCAGGCTGAAGGCCATGTTGTCGTAGACCGACAGGTGCGGGTAGAGCGCGTAGCTCTGGAAGACCATGGCAATGTCGCGGTGCCGTGGCTCCACGTCGGTGACCGGCCGGTCGTCGATGTAGATGGTCCCCGCCGTGACTTCCTCAAGCCCCGCGACCATCCGCAGTGCGGTCGTCTTGCCGCACCCCGAGGGCCCGACCAGCACCAGCAGCTCGCCGTCATCGACGTGCAGGTTCAGCGACCGGACGGCAGTCGTCCCGTCGGGATACTGCTTGGTCACCGACTCGAGCACGATCCGCGACATTTCGCCCTCCCCTAGCCCGCGTACCGGGCGGCGGGCGGCCCGCTGACTCCGGGCCTGGCCCGCAGCAGGTGACCGGCCAGCGGCTCGGTCGCGAGCTGGCCAGCGTCCATGCCCTCCCGCGCCGTGGTCAGATAGAGCTGATCAAGATCCCGGCCGCCGAAGCCGGGGCAGGTGGGCTGCGAAACCGGCACCGGGAAGATACCGAGCAGCTCACCCGCCGCCGAGTACCGGCGGACGCAGCCGCCGCCCCACATGGCGATCCACAGGCACCCGCCGGTGTCGACGGCCAGGCCATCGGGGATGCCGTCACCGGGCCCGAACCTCACCAGGTCACGCTCGCCGCTGAGCGCCCCGGTCGCCGGATCGTGCGCGAACGCCCGCAGCCTGGGCTCCGGTTCGCCCGAGTCGATGTAGTAGAAGGTCGCGCCGCCCGGGCTCCAGCCGAGGCCGTTGGACTCGGTGACGCCATCGAAGACCAGCGCGACGCGGCCGTCGGCGTCAAGCCGGTAGAGCGAGCCCGCGCCCGCGCGCCGATCAAGCGCCACGGTGCCGGCCCAGAACCGGCCTGCCGGGTCGCAGGCGCCATCGTTGAACCGGACGTCCTCCGGCATCCCCGGCGGGCGCACCGGCCCGCTGGCCGCCGAGCCGTCGGCGTCCGTGAGACGGAATCCGTCGGCCGCGGCGAGCACGTACCCGCTCGCGCGCCGCGGGATCGCGGCGCCGACCGCCACGCCGATGTCGGCCAGAACCTCGTCCCCGGCGTCCTCACGGAACAGGTGCACCTTCCCGGCGTTGATGTCGACCCAGATCAGGCCTTCGCGGGCCTCGTCCCAGACCGGGTGCTCGGCCAGCTCCGCGCGGGCCGGCAGGGCGACCTCCCAGGCCAGCCCGGGGGTGCTCATGTGCTGTCTCCCGCTCGCCTGCGGGGCCCCGCCCGCCTCCCCATTCCCCCTACACTGCGCCGCCTTCCCTCGTCGCTCGTTCCTCGCTCCTCAGTCCAGGCGGCACCGCGCCCCTCCGGCTCGCTCATTTGCCCATCCCGAGAGTGAGGCCCTTGACCAGGTGCCGCTGGAAGATGAGATAGACCAGGATCGCCGGCCCGGCGCTGATCAGCGAGCCGGCCATCAGCACGGGGATGCCGGTCGTGCGCCCGGACGAGAGCGCCGCCAGGCCCACTGTGATCGTCCGGTCATTCGTCGGCAGGAAGAGCAGCCCGACCAGCAGGTCGTCCCAGATCTGGATGAACTGGAGCACCGTGATGGTGGCGATGGCCGGCACCGACAGCGGCAGCGCGATCTGCAGGAACGTACGCTCATAGCTGAGGCCGTCCATCACCGCGGCCTCGATCAGCTCGTCGGAGATGCCGCGGTAGTAGGTGGCCATCAGGAACGTCGCGAACGGCGTGCCCAGAGCGGCGTACACCAGCACGGCCCCGGTGTAGGAGCTGGTCAGGTGGAACTTCGCCAGGTTCACATATTCCGGGATGATGATCGACTGCAGCGGGACCATGAGCGCCGCGACCACGAGCAGGAAGACGGTGCCACTGCCGCGGTAACGGAGCTTGGCGAACGCGAAGCCCGCGGCCGTGGAGACCACCAGGATGATCACGATGGCGGCGGCGCAGACAATCGTGGAATTGAGCAGCTCGCTGCCGACGGGCAGGTTCTGGAAGAGCTGCGTCCAGCCGGCCACCGAGTGCCCGTGCTGCTGGTCGTACTGCGTCTGATTGCGGAACGCATTGTCCAGCAGGTAATAAAACGGATACAACATAACGATCGCGACAACGATCATCACGAGGAACACCGGACCAGCGGTCAGCCGCTTGCGTGCCCGGGCGGATGACCGCGGGGGCGCCATCGGCGCAGGCGGGGTCGGCGAGGCCGGTGTCACAGGGGCCGCGGTCACCGTTACCGGCCCTCCTCGTCCGCCGGCCGGATCAGCCGAAGCTGGACCAGCCCGACGAAAATCATGATGACGAACAGGATGATCCCGTACAGGGCGCCCGTCCCGAACTGGCCCTGCGCGAAGCCGGTCTGGTAGACGAAGAACTCAAGCGTGGTGGTGCCCAGGCCCGGTCCGCCGCCGGTCATCACGAAGATCAGGCTGAACAGTGCGGAGAACGCGCTGATCACCGTGATCACGAAGGCGAACTGGACGAACCGGGTGAGCAGCGGCAGCGTCACCCGGAAGAAGATCTGCCGGCGGCCCAGCCCGTCGACCCGGGCCGCCTCGATCAAGGTCGGGTCCAGCGTCGCCATGCCGGTCAGGAAGATGATGGTGTTGGTCCCGAGCATCGACCAGACGAAGGTGATCGCCAGCGCCGCCAGCGCGCTGTGCTCCCCGGCCAGCATGTCGGTCGCCGCCGAGCCGAGCCCCACGTCCGCGAGCAGCTTGTTCAGCGAGCCGTTGGCGGCGAAGAACTGAAGCGCCACCATGCCGACGACGACCCAGGAGACCGCCGTGGGCAGGAAGTACACGGACCGGAAGAACCGCCAGCCGCGGACGTGCTCGTTGAGCAGCGCGGCGATGCCCAGCGGGATCCCGATCGCGAACGGGATGCACAGGAGCAGCAGGCCGTTGTTCCCAAGCACCCGCCAGAAGATCGGGTCGTGCAGCGCGGTGGAGTACGTGCTCGGCCCGATCCAGGTCGAGATCAGGCCGTTCCAGCTGGTCATCGAGTAATAGATGGCCTGGCCGATCGGCACGCCGAGGAGCGCGGTCACCAGGGCCACGGCAGGCAGGGACAGCAGGATGCCCGCCCGCCTGCGGCGCCTGGCGAGCCTGCTCGAGCCGGCGCCGGGACGCGCCCCGGCGCCGGCGCCTCTCCGGCGGCGGCCCGCGCCAGGCCCAGCGGCGGTCGCCGACCCGGCCTCGGTGCGACTCACGGAACGCTCTCCTGACACTGCTTGGTGGCCTCCGGCGGCGGCCGCTCGGTCCGACGCTGCCCGCCGCCGGAGACCATGATCGTGGTTACCAGTTACGGGAACGTGTTGCCGCGCTGGTTCGCAGGCAACTGACTCTGCGTCGTCGCCAGGTTCTGCAGTGCGGCCTGGACCGTCTGCGTGCCGCCCAGGACGGCCGGCAGGAACTTCTGGCCGGCGGTGACGACGTTGGCCTGCACCACGTTGTCCAGCATCGGGTACACGGTCATGTGATTGGTGCTGACGAAGTTCAGCATCTGCTGGTTCACCGGGTTACTCGTGGTGGTGCCGGTGATCGCCGGAATCAGGCCCGCTGCGTTGATGATGCTCGCCGCCGCCGGGGTGGTCATGAAAGAAAGGAACTGAGCATCCTGCGCCGGGTGCTGGGAGTAGCTCATCTCAGATATGCCGTCACCGGCGAAGTCGACCACGCCCTTGATCGGGGTGGTGGAGAACGGCGGGACGAAGGCAGCCACCTTGCTGCCCAGCGCGCTGGTGAACTTCTGGGTGTCCCAGGTGCCATCGACCATCATCGCGGCCTTGCCGGACTCGAACTGGCCGAGGTTGTTGGTGTTGGTCACCACGTCCCCATTGGTGCAGCCGGAGCTGTGCAGCTTGGTCCAGTTGCTCAGCTGGGCCGCCACGGTCGGCGAGGTCCACGGGATCTGCCCGCTGTAGAGGCCCTGCCACTGCGGCACGGAGTAGGCGCCGATCATCATGTAGCTCATGTCGTACCACGGGTAGAAGGTGGCCCCGAGCGGCTGGCCGCCGTTACCGTAGACGAGCGGCGTGTAGCCCGCCTTCTTGAGCTTGGTGCACGCGGAGTAGAGCTCGTTCCAGTCGGTCGGTACCGAGGTGACGCCGGCCTTGGCGAAGGCGCTCTTGTTGTAGAAGCCGATGTAGAACTGGTTCTCCAGCGGAATGACATACGGGCCGTTGGTCGCGTTGAAGCTGTCACTGGTCCACTTCAGTGCGTTCGGGTCAATTCTGGCCAGGTCCGCCGCCGGGACCACGCCGTTCAGGTTCTTCAGGAAGCTCTTGTACTGCAGCGTGAACAGCCCGGTCCACATGACCCCGAGGTCGGGGCCGTTCTTGGAGATCGCGGCCGCCTGCAGCTGGGCGAAGTAGTTGCTGGCAGGCTGGCTGACCACGTTCACCTTGACGTTCGGGTGCAGCTTCTCGAAGGCCTTGGCCAGGTTGGTCAGCGCCGTGGCGTTCTGCTCGGTTCCGTAGTTGTGCCAGATGGTGATCGTGACCTGACTCGCGGTCGTCCCGCTGCTGCTGCTACTGCCACTGCTCCCGCAGCCAGCGGCCAGCAATGCTGCTGCGGCGGTCGCCGCCGCAGCCAGTTTCCATTGCCTCACGGCTCTCTCCTTTTCTAGTGCCGGTCGTGCGCCGCTCTCAGGAGCGCCCCACGACCGGCTCGACGAATTTCCGGTGCGCCGGGGTGGGCGCCTGGAGAAAGTCCAGATCGCATCCGTCCGGGGCCTGAAGTACGTGGCTGGCGTACAGAGCGGGCCAGCCCCGCAGGTGCGCCCGCGGCGGCGGTGCGAAGGCGGCCCGGCGGCGGGCCAGCTCCGCCGCGGGTATTTCGAGCTCCAGCGAGCCGGCCGCGACGTCGACGGCGATCATGTCACCGTCCCTGACCAGGCCGAGCGGCCCGCCGACAGCAGCTTCTGGCGCCACATGCAGCAGCACCGTCCCGAAACTGGTGCCGCTCATGCGGGCATCGGTGACCCGGACCATGTCGGTGACACCGGCCCGCACCAGCCGGGCCGGGATCGGGATCATGCCCCACTCCGGCATCCCGGGGACGCCGACCGGCCCGCAGCCCGCCAGCACCAGCACGCTGCGTTCGGTCACCGGCAAGCTGGGGTCGTCGATCCTGGCCAGCATGTCGTCGTAACCACTGAACACCACCGCGGGACCGCGGTGCCGCAGCAGCTCAGGCGAGGCCGCCGAGGTCTTGATGATCGCGCCGTCCGGCGCCAGCGAGCCGTGCACGACCCCGAACGCACCGCCTTCCCGCAACGGCCTGGCGGCGGGTTTGATCACGCCGGTGGGTGGCGGGGCGCTGGCGGCGATCTCGCCGATGGTCGGCCCAGCGACGGTCAGCGCATCGGTGTCCAGCAGTCCGGACAGCTCGCCGAGCAACGAGGGCACCCCGCCGCCCGCGTCAAAATCCTGCATCAGGCCCGACCCGGAAGGCTCGACGTCGGCGAGGACCGGCACCGACCGGCCGATCCGGCGGATCTCGGCCAGCGGGAACGGCACGCCGAGCCGCCCGGCGAGCGCCGCCAGATGGATCACCGCGTTGGTGGAACCGCCGATGGCATGCAGGGCGACGACGGCGTTGGCGAATGCCCCGGGGGTCAGGATCGCGTCGGGCCGCCGCTCTTCCGTGACCGCGGCGACGGCGACCCGGCCCGCCTGTCGGGCGGCTTCGGCCGAGCGCGGATCGCCAGCCGGGATCGAGCTCGATCCCGGGATCATCAGGCCGAGAACCTCGGCAAGCACGGCCATGGTCGAAGCGGTCCCCATGGTGTTGCACGCACCAACGCCACAGCTGAGGCACTGCTCAAGCTCGCGCCACGCGGCGTCGTCGAGCCGCCCGGCGCGGCGCTCATCCCACAGCCGCCACAGCGCCGTGCCCGTCCCGATCCGCCCGCCGCGGAAGCTGGCCACCGGCCTGGCGCCACCGGTGACGAGCACGGTGGGGATGTTCGCGCTGACCGCGCCCATCAGCGCGCCGGGAACGCTCTTGTCGCAGTTGGCCAGGAGCACGATCCCGTCCAGCGGGTTGGCCCGGATCATCTCCTCGATCTCGATCGAGAGCAGGTTCCGGTAGAGCATGGCGCTCGGCTTCATCAGGTCCTCGCCGAGCGAGATGGTCGGGAACTCGACTCCGACGCCGCCGGCCTGCTCGATTCCCTCGCGGACCGCGCCGGCCAGCTGGTTCAGCGGCAGGTTGCACGGGTTCAGCTGGCTGGCGGAGTTGGCGATGCCGATGATCGGCCCGGTTCCGGCCGCGTCACGGTCCTTCCCGAAGACGTGGACGCCGGCCGAGGCCAGCGCGACGCGGTGCGCCATGGCCACCTCGTCGTCGCCCGCCAGCCAGGCCCGGCTGCGCAGCGTCCCGGCCATCGCCGACCCGGCCACGCCCGGCCCGGACCGGCCGGGCGCGCCCGGCGCCGGAGTCTTGGCCATAGGGGTACTGGCCATAGGGGTGCTGGCTGCGGCGGTCACGGCTAAGGCTCCGGGATCCCGAGGCCCTTGGCGCCCGGCCCGGACTGGACCAGCTCCATGCCGCTGCGGCCGATCCACTCCACCGCGGCGGCGGCCCGGTGCACCTTCTCCGTGGCGATGGCCACGGCCTCGTCGACCAGGTGCACGCCGCTCGGGTAGAGCAGCCGGGAGTTGCGCAGGCCGAACTTGACGTACATCGGCGCCGCCACGCGGATCAGGTCGGCGGCCTCATGGCCGCGGACAACTCCGCCCATCCAGTCCGGCGTCTCCACGTACAAGTCGATCGGCACCGAGCTGGCCGCCCGCATCTCGGCGAGCTGCCCGAGGGTGAGGTCGGAGGGAACGTTGATCGTCGTCCCGCCGAGCTGCTCAAGGACACCGAAGCTGAGCGGGTTCGACGGCGCCAGCGCCGCGGACACCTTCCAGACGATCGATGCGGGCAGCTGGCCCGCCGCCTGGATCCCGGCGACCAGCTGGAGCAGGCCGTGATCGGCGATCAGGAAGCCCCTGATGCCCTGCTCGGCCGCCCGCAGGATGTCGTCGATCGCGTAGCGCAGCTGCCGGGTGCCACGGAGCCGGCCGGCCAGGCCCGGGCCGTCGTCGGAATGAGCCGCCCGGCCGATGTCCCACTCTTCACGCGGCCCGACGAAGAGCGACACCTCGATGCCGTTGTCCGCGCCGATCCTGGCCATCTCGGCCAGCTCGGCCGCCGTCAGCAGCATCGCGCCGCTGCCCTGGGAGACACGGTTGACGGTGATGCCGCGGGCCTGCGCCTCGGCGACGACGGCCGCGAGCACCGCGGGTCCCTCGACGCTGGGTATCTCGATCCGGAAATGCGCGCCGTCGGAGAACCGCACCGGGCTGGCCGGAGCCGCAGGCTCGGCCAGCAGGCCGTGCTGGCGGAGGATGCCTGCCCCGTTCACCGGCTGGTCTTCGCCGTTCACCGGCTGGTCTTCGCTGCGTTGCGTCAAGTGCCGACCTCCAGGACTGCGGGCCGCGGTGGCCGCATGGTGTCGTCGGGTTCCGTCGGCCATCCGGGCGAGATGGACACCCGCTGGCGAACTCCGCCGGCCGACACGAGATAGGTGTCCTCGGACCAGCCGCCGCCCAGCAGGCTCGGATTCCAGGCCACGGCGTGACCGGCCATGATCGGCTCCGCGTACCACCGCGAGGCGTGCTGCCCAGGCGTGATCTCGAACTCCCGCTGGGCGAACCCGATCGGCCGTTTTCGCGTCTGGCGGTCGCGCGCCGGGCCGTCGCTGGCCGGGCCGTCGCTGGCCGGGCCGTGGGGGCCAGGTCCGTCGCTGGCCGGGCCGTCACTGGGCCCGAGCCAGGCAGTGGCGCGCCGAAGCGCCGCCTCCGCCCGGGCAGCGCTTCGCCGACGATGTTCTGTTGTACCGAACATCGTTGTGTGATATAGAATCACTCAGGCAACGAAACTCGCTTCTGTGAGTGCTGTCAAGAAGCGTTATCGCTTTTTGATCATACGTTCGGTACAGCCGAACATTCTGGCGCGGAGGTGCGCGGGTGCAGTCGGTGAGCGGCGGCGACGTCGAGGTCGCCAGCCGGTACACAGTCCGCAGCGTCGCCCGGGCCATCCGGCTGATGGAGATCGTGGCCGACGGGCCGCCGGACGGGCAGTCCCTCAGCGACCTGGCGCGGGCGCTCGGCACGTCGAAAAGCACCACGCTCGCGCTGGCCCGCACGCTCGCCACGTCCGGCCTGCTGCGAGACACCCGGCCCGGGCCCCGGTACACGCTGGGAACGGCGCTGATAAGGCTGGGCGACATCGCCCGCAATCAGCTGCCGATCGGGAGCCTGTGCCGGCCGCTGCTGGTGGAGATGGCCGACCTGACGAAGATGACCGCCCGGGTCGCCATCTGCGATGGCGGCTTCCCCGTCTTCATCGAACGGGTGGACGGGCCGGGCAGCGTCAGGTTCCACACACCCCTGGGCCAGCGTGAAGTCCCATACGCGTCCGCGGCGGGCAAGGCCATTCTGGCCACGATGAGCGAAGCAGAGATCCGGGCCCTGTGCGGGCAGACCGGCCTGCAGGCCAGGACGGCGCACACGATTACCGACGTCGACTCGCTACTGGACAACCTGGCCCTGGCCCGCAGCCACGGCTTCGCAGTGGATGACGAGGAGGACGCGGAGGGGATCTTCTGCGTGGGCGCGACGTTCTTCGGCTACGACGGATCCTGCGCCGGAGCGGTCAGCGTGACCGGGATCAAGGGTGACCTGCCCGCGTGGCGGATGAACGAGCTGGGCCAGACCGTACGCCGGTATGCCGACCGGGTCTCCGAGATCCTCGGCGGAGCCAGGTACTCGGACCGGGCGCAGGCCATCGAGGCGCGGCCATGACGGCACCGGACATGACGAAACCGGGCACCACGGCCGCCGACCGCGGGCTCATGGTGGTGACCCCCGGCGATGTCCGGCTGCAAAAGCGCGCGCCGGTGGTCCCGGCCGATGGCGAACTGCTCGTCGAGCCGGATCTGGTCGGGCTCTGCGGCACGGACCTGGAGATCATCGACGGGCTGATCGATCCGGCCTACATCCGGTATCCGCTCGCGCTCGGGCACGAGTGGACCGGGCTCGTGGTCGGCGACTCGCCGCTGGCCGGCCACCGGGTGGCAGTCGAGGGCATCATCGGCTGCGGCCACTGCGCCCGATGCAGCGCCGGCCAGACCAACCTCTGCGAAACCTACGACGAGATCGGGTTCACCCGCGACGGAGCCGCGGCCAGCGCGATCGCCGTCCCGGCTCGCCTGGCGCACCGGCTTGATCCCGCGGTCTCGGCCGAGGACGCGGTGCTGACCGAGCCCGCGGCTGTCGCCTACCGGGGGCTGACCCGGGCCGGTGTGACACCGGGCTGCCGGGCGCTGGTGATCGGTGACGGCACCATCGCCCTGCTTGTCGTTAGGCTAATAAATCTGTGGTCTCCGGCCGAGACCGTGATGCTGGGGCGGCGCCCGGGGCAGGCGGCGTTGGCCGCGGCCGCCGGGGCCACCAGCTTCGTGACGCAGCCCGCCGGCCTGGGCCGCTTTGACCTGGTTGTGGAGGCGGCCGGCAAGGCGGAGGCGGCCGCGGCGGCGCTCGCGGCGGCCCGCCGGGGCGGCACCGTGCTGCTCCTCGGCCTGCCGCCGCACGGCGAGACCTTCGCCCTGGCGCCGGATGACGCGGTCAACAACGACCTGACGATCATGGGCAGCTTTGGCTATACCTCACGCGCCTGGCGTGATGTGGTCACCCTGCTGAACTCGGGGCAGTTCCGGCCGGGATTCCTGGTCACCCACCGCTACCCGCTGGCCGACTGGGAGCAGGCGATCGCGAGCCTGCGCGGTACGCAGAGCCCGCGCGGCAAGGTCCTGCTGGAGATCCGCTGACGCGGGAACCCCTTCGGGCGCATCTTCGCCCCAGCATGTTCGCAGCGATGTGACACGGTGTGATCGACCTTGTGTGCTCAGGGTGCCCGGCCCTAGGTCCCGTACGTGTGCGTGCGATCCGCGGGCTCACCGTCGTAACGTTCTGCCCATGTAACGATGCCTGGAGGCACGATGCGTATTCGCCGGCCATTAATACTCCTCGTCATCGGCGCGCTCCTGCTCGTTCTCGGAGCGGCCCAGTTTGCCGTTTCGACGGGCGCCAGCGCGCAGCCGTTCGGCTTCAACAAGCTCACCCCCAATCAGCAGAGGCACGTTTCCGGCCTGCTCTCCCTCGAACTGGGCGGCGCGGGCCTGAAGGCGGCCGCACCCGCCAGGACGTCGTTGAGCCCGGTGACCCCGCCCGGCTGCAGCGTGAACCTGGGCTCTGACATCAAGGTCAACCAGAATTGCCTCAACCTCACCGATCCAGCCTTGAATGGGCGCGGGCAGGCACAGAACGAGACCTGGGTCTCGGCTGACCCGCTCAATCGGCAGAACATCGTGGCCGGTTACAACGACTACCGGCGCGGCGATGGGACGTGTGGCGTCTCATACTCCACCACCGGCGGCCGGACCTGGGCCGACGCCACGATGCCGAACGGCTTCGTGAGTGGCGCCGCCTACGGCGGTGCGCCACGCGAGTACATGCAGGGGAGCGGGGACCCGTCGGTCGAGTGGGACACCCGCGGGAACGCGTACTACGCCTGCCAGGAATTCAAGCGCGGATCCGGCGTCACTGCGGACGCCGACCAGTCCAGCGGTTTTTACATGTACCGGTCCACCGGGACGAACGGCGCTTCGTGGAACTTCACCGGCCGCCCGGTGGTGGAGCACAACGACGTCGCGGGCGCTGGCGACTTCCTGCTCGACAAGCAGCTGATGGCCATCGACGACAGCATGAACAGCCCGTTCCGTGACCGCATCTACCTCACCTGGACGACATTCGCCGCCGACGGCACCGCCTACATCAATGAGGCCAGTTCCGCCGACTATGGCGAGCACTTCAGCGCCCCGGTCGTGGTCAGCACCGACAGCAGCCTGTGCGCCAACCCGGCGACCGCTGCCCACCCGGACGGGCGCTGCGATAACAACCAGTTCTCCGACCCGTTCACCGCACCGGACGGGACGCTCTACGTGGTGTGGGCCAACTACAACAATGCGACCAGCGGCGGCGGCGACAATCACAGTCAGGTGCTGCTGGCCAAGTCGACCGACGGCGGCGCGACCTTCTCCGCGCCGGTCAAGGTGGGCGACTTCAACGAGCTGCCGGACTGCGCGGCCTACCAGGGCGGCGCCGACGCGGGCCGCGCGTGCGTACCGGAGAAGGGCGCCACGGCCGCGTCGATCTTCCGCGCCTCCAACTACCCGTACGGCGCGGTCGACCCCCGGTCCCCGGGCACCGTCGCAGTGACCTACGGCTCCTACATCAACCGCAACTCGAACGAGGCGAATAGCTGCACGCCCGCCGGGGTCAGCACGACCACCGGAGGGGACCTGTACACGGGCGTCAAGACGGCGGGCGCCTGCCACAACGCGATTGTCCTGTCGGTGTCGAAGAACGGCGGTGCCGCGTTCACCGGCGGCGGCCAGGACGTGCGGACCCTCCCCGTGGCCGAGAGCACGGCCGGTCAGCGCACCTCTGACCAGTACTTCCACGGCATGAGGTTCGCGCCGGACGGCACGCTCGTGGTCGGCTCCTTTGACCGCGCCTACGGCACCGATGAGACGACAGGCTTCTCCGACATCTCCGTGTCCACGTCGGAAAACCTGGCTTCTTTCGGGCACCCGCAGCGGGTGACCACGTCGAGCATGCCGCCGGAAACCCAGTTCAACGGGCTCTTCTACGGCGATTACTTCCAGCTCGCCATGACCGGTGACATCGCCCACCCGGTCTGGTCCGATACCCGGGCCACGGACTTGTTCCTGTGCCCGGGCACCGGGACGGTCGGCCACCCACCGCAGACGTGCGCAGGCGCTGGAGCGAACTTCAGCCCGGCCAACGACGAGGAGATCTACACGGCCAGCGTCTCCGTCCACTGACCGGCGAACCTTTGATCGCCGCCCGGCGGGCCGTGGGCTGCGGCCCGCCGGGCGGCGATCACGGAGCGGCCGGCGTCGTGTGGGTGTACTCGGCGGTCCAGACGTCGACGATGTCGAGGATCGTGCGCGGGGGCTCGGGGGGTATGAAACCGAGCATTTCCTGCAGCAATGAGTGCACGACGGGATGCAGGCGGTCGTGCTCGAAGGCCTCGAAGTCATCCTTCGTCTCCCAGACATCCACATAGCGCAGTCCGGTCTCGGTGCGGTAGGCGAGGTGCGCGATCAGGCCGGGCGCGCGCTCCGGGCCGATGCCCTCCTTGATGCGGGCGTAGATCTCGGCGTTGATCGGCACCTCGTAGGTGAATGCGTAAGTCATGTCCCCCGCCTCTCATATTGATCCGAAATCATTTCGGATGAATATTGATAGCATGGACCCCGTGCAGCCTCCCGTCAAGCGGCGATACGACGCCAGCAAGCGCCGCCAGGCGGCCGCGCGCACCCGCACGGCGATCCTGGACGCCGCGCTGGAGCTGTTCGCCGGCCAGGGCTACGCCGCGACGCCGATGACGGCGATCGCCGAGCATGCGGGCGTGGCGCTCGACACCGTCTACGCCTCCGTCGGCCGCAAGCCCCAGCTGGCCCGCCTCCTCATCGAGACCGCGATCTCCGGCAGCAGCCAGGCCGTCCCCGCCGAGGAACGCGACTACGTACGGGCGATCCAGGCCGCCCCCGACGCCGAAACCAAGATCGCCATCTACGCCTCGGCGATGCGGATGATCGCCGGCCGCCTCGCCCCCGTCCTTAGCATCCTCCAGCAGGCCGCGCCGGCCGAGCCGGAACTGGCCGCGCTGTGGCGCGAGATCGCCGAACGCCGGGCGGCGAACATGCGCCGCTTCGTGGCCGACCTCGCCGCGGTCGCCCCGCTGCGCGTGGATCTCGACGAAGCCGCCGACATCGCGTGGGCCACCAACGCCCCCGAGCTCTACCAGCTGCTGGCCGGCCAGCGCGGCTGGAGCCCCGAACGCTACGAGCACTTCCTCGCCGACGCCTGGCGCCGCCTGCTCCTGGCCGGGTAAGCCGTCGCGCCAATGCCATGTCGGCATGGCCCTGCGCCCGCCCCCCAGTCCCCGAAGATCCGCCCGTGATCCCTACCATGATCCCTGCGGCGCAGGCCGGACCTCGGTACCTTCGCCATAACCAGCGACCGTCGGGAGAACTCATGGTGGTGCCGCTCATCGGGCGCTCAATAGCCGCTGCCGTCGGCGCCTTGCTCGTCCTCACCGCGGCGGCCAGCGTCGTCGGGACGCTCATCGTGCCCCGTCCGGTCGGCGGCCGGCTGACGCGATGGATAGACGGGATCGTGAACGGGGCGTTCCACGTGGCGACCGCCGCCATCACCGATTACCGGCGGCGTGACCGGGTGCTCGCCACCCAGGCGGCAGCGATCCTGATCGCGCAGCTGATCGCCTGGCTGGGGATTTTCTTCATCGGATACTCGCTGCTGCTGTGGCCGTTCGTACCCGGCGGCGTGACGTCGGCCTTCACCACTGCCGGGCCGGCCGTGTGGGAGATCGGATCCACCGCGGCGCACGGAGCCGCCGAGCGGGCCATTCTGGACGTCGCCGCGCTGACCGGCATCGTCACCGTCACCCTGCAGATCGCCTACCTGCCCACGCTGTACTCGTCATTCAACCGACGTGAGACCGAGGTGGCGCTGCTGAACGCGCGGGCCGGCGTCCCATCGTGGGGCCCTGAACTGCTGGCCCGCACCCACTACGCACTGGGATCGGGAGTATCGGCCATCAATACGCTGCCCGATCTCTACGCCCAGTGGGAACGCTGGGCCTCGGACGTCGCGGAGAGCCATACCACCTACCTGCCGCTGGTGCGGTTCCGCTCCCCCCGGCCACTGTCGTCCTGGGTGACCGGGCTGCTGGCCGTGCTGGACTCGGCGGCGCTCTTCCTCGCGCTCTCCCCGAAGGCCGCGCCGACCGTGCCCGCGCGCCTATGCCTGCGCAGCGGCTTCCTATGCCTCAACCAGGTCGCGCGGGCGATGGGCACCCAACTGCCCGAGGAGGCCGACCCGAATGGCACCATCAGCCTCAGCTATGAGGAGTTCCTCGACGCGGTAGCCCGCATGAGCGAGGTTAACTTCCCGATCGAACGCGACCCCGCTGACGCCTGGCCAGACTTCGTGGGCTGGCGACTCAACTACGAGCAGGCCGCTTTCGCGCTGGCCGCCGCCGTCGACGCCGTCCCGGCGCTCTGGTCGGGACCGCGCCGGCGCCCCACTCCCGCCATCCCCCCGATCCGCCCGGGGCGCGGAAAACCCCCCAAGTAGGCCGGGGGCGGATACTGGCAGGACAGTGCTCGCGGTGCGGTGGACAGCACACGCGCGGGTGGACAGGAGGGGCGCATGGCGGACGGCAGTAGCCTCGACGCACCGATTACGGCCGTGACCGTCTTCCAGGACGGCGCGCGCGTCGTGCGCAGCGGCCAGGTGAGCGTGGAGCCCGGGCTCCGGCCCGTAGTGATCGGCAATCTGCCGGCCGCCGCCGATCCGGCGTCCGTTCGCATCGCCGCGCGGGGGCGGGATCTGGCCCTGCTGAACGTCGAGGTGCACCGGGGCTACGGCGCCGACCCGCTCCGCGAGGAAACTGCGCGGCTGCGTTCCGAGGTTGAAAGATGCCGCGACGCGATCCAGGCGCTTGACGATGAGGACGCCGCCGAGCAGGCGCGTCTCGCCTTCGTCGGGCACCTGTCCGGGGCGGCCGCCGTCGCACTGGCGCGTGCGGTGAGTTTCGGCCGCGCCGATCACGACGACCTTTCCCGGATGGCCGGTCATCTCTCCGCCGACACCGCGAGCGCTCTTGGGCACCGCCGCGAGATCAGTGCGCGCAGACGCGCCGCCCACCGAGAACTCGAAGCCGCCGAGCTGCGCTTGGCCGACGCCGAACAACGAGCGGACCGCAGCGTCGAGTTTGTCGAGGTGTCCGCGATTCTTGAGGCCAGCGCCGCTACCCGGGCCGAGGTGGAGCTCTCCTATCACGTGTCCGGCGCTTCCTGGCGACCGCTATATGACCTGGGACTGGCCGGCGAGCGGCTGACCGTCACCTATCTGGCCGAGGTCACCCAGCAGACCGGAGAGGACTGGCCTGCCGTCGAGCTGGTTCTGTCCACGACACGGCGCGGGCTGCACCAGACCCTGCCCGAACTGCACCCCTGGTACATCGGCCGCCCCACGCCGGTTCACCGGCACATGGCGGCGGGCGGACCGGTGCTGCGCGCGCGGTCACTGGCCGACGACGCCGCGATTGATTACATGGCCGCCGCATCGGGCGGCCCTGGCGCGCTGGAGCCGGAGGCCACGCCGCTCGCCGCCGAACCCGGTGAGTCAGGGGTTGGCCTGGTCTACCGGGTGCCACGCCCGCTGGCCGTGCCCGCCGACGGCGGCCCGCACAAGACCATGGTGGCCCGGTTCGAGCTCGACGCCACCCTCGACCACCTCGCGGTTCCCGTTCTCGCCCCCGAGGCCTACCTGCGGGCAACCGTCACCAACAGCTCGACGTTGCTGCTGCTCCCCGGCCCGGCCCGGGTCTTCCATGACACGCAGTTCGTCGGAGAAACGTTCCTGGAGACCGTCGCCGCGGGCGAGGAGTTCGAGTTGCAGCTCGGGATGGATGACCAGATCAGGGTCGAACGCGAGCTGCGCCGTCGCAGCACAAGCAAGGCCGTGATCGGGGGTACCCGCACCATCGATATCGCCTACGAGATCACGGTGGAGAATCACCGCCCGAATAAGGCCCAGGTCAGTGTGCACGACCACATCCCGGTGTCCACCGACGGTGAGATCAAGGTGCGGTCACGCGAGACAAGCCCGAGTCCGGCCGAGCGGAATGACCTGGGCGAACTCACCTGGGAACTGTCGCTAGAGGGCGGGCAGGCAGCGACGATCCGGCACAGGTTCACCGTCGAGCACCCGGCACAGGTGACCGTTGTCGGCCTGTAGCCCTCACGCTGGATTAGTGGCAGGTGGCCCCCGCAGCCGCAGGCCGGTGTCGCAGTTGATGTTGGCGCGGATGGCCGCCCCTGATCCGACGGAGACCGGCACGTGCGGGCACCTCGGGAGGACCTGCGTGATCACGACGACGAGCAGGTAGCTGCCGGGCCCAAGCCGAAGGGAGTAATGACCGTCCGCCTCGGTCAGGGCGCTGGCCATCACCCCGGCGCTGGGCGAGCGAGCCTGCACCTCGACATGGCCCAGCGGGCGGGGGCGGCAGGCATGGTAGACCCGATCGACTGAGCAGGCTGGGCTGGCCTGGACCACGCCGAAGATCACCGCGGTGGTGCCTGGTGACCGCGTGGCGGTCCCGCTGGGCGCGGCGGATGTAGCGGGCGTTGCGGTCGCACCTGGCGTGGCGGATTTAGTTGGCGTGGCGGTCGAGCCGGGTACGGTCGCGCCGGGCCCGGTCGCGCCGGGCACGCTGGTTCCGCAGGACACGGTCAGCAGGACGACCGCCGCGGGCAGCAGCCGCCGGAGGTAAGGACCTATCGATCGCATCATCGTCATCTTCGCTTGGACGGCCCGCTTGGGCCTCCGGTTCCCTCAATCGCCGGAGCTTCTCGGCTGGCCGACGATGGCCTTCGGTGGGCCGGCGGGTCAGTCACGTCAATGACTGACCCGCCGGGCACTGTTTGTCGCCTGCCGCGGTGGTTAGCCTTCGAGCTTCCACAAGCCGCGGCCGTGGGTGGCCACGAGCAGGTAGCCCTGGTCTGGCGACACCACGAGATGGACAGCCGGGGCGGCCGGCAGGTCGCTTCCCAGCCGTCGCCAGACGCCGGGCGCGGACGCCTTGGTGGCGAACACGCCGATGTCGGTGCTGACCACCAGCTGGCGATGCCACAGGACGGAGCTGGTGGCCGGCACGTCGGGCAGATTGCCGCTGACATCGGTCCACGAGGCGCCGCCGTTCATGGAGGCGAAGACGTGGCCAACCCCGCCGCCCGGGATCCACCGGCGCGAGAAGGCACCGTACGTCACCACCACGTGCGCCGGATTGGCCGGGTCAATGGTGAAGGACGTGGGAATGCGGTTGGGCAGCACAGGCGAGTTGACGGTATGCCAGGTCCCGCCGTAGTTGGTGTCGATGCCCGACGTGAAGGGTGCCGCTCCGGCGGGGTTGCAGCCATGACCGCACCAGCCAGCGTAGGTAACCGCCCCGCTGGCCGCGATGGCATTGATCTGGTTGCCAGCACCGGTGTCGTGCACGGGAACCCAGTCACAGGCCGTCGCCGAGCAGGACGTGCTCCAGCCCTTGGACTGGTTGTCCCACACGAACTCGCCCCCGGCGACCCAGTGGTTGACGTTGGTGATGTCGGCGCTATACGGAGCGATGAAGCGGGGGTTCGGGTCGCATGGGCTAGAGACAAAGATCGGGTTCCGGCAGGACGGCGAGATCGTCGAGTACGCGAGCGTGCTGCCGTCCGATCGGCCGCCATTGACCGTGGACGCCATCGAGAGGTAGACGTACTCGTTGACCGCCTGGTCACCGTTGCTCGGGTTGACGATCAGGTCGCCGCCGTCGCCGCCGAACGGCGAGACCATGGCCTTGGCTCCGGGAGTCAGCAGGCTGACCCCATTGTCTTGCAGGCCGCCCCAGATGTTGTCGCCACCACCGCCTGGCGCCCGGCCGATGCCGGCGTAGTAGTACTGCAGGCTGTGCAAGGTGGCGTTCAGATCGCGCCATTTCACCACGCCGGCCGCCGCGAGAGGATGGGCGTACACGCCGCCGTCGTTGGCCGTGTACAGCGTGCCCCCGCTGATGGCCAGCGCGTGCTGGTCGGAGTGCGTGGTGTCCGGGCAGGTGTTGTTGGCCGGGATCACGCTCCAGCAGGGATAGGGGAAGTTCCAGTACGGGCCCGTGGTCGTCCAGGTGGCACCGGCGTCCGTGGTCTCGTAGACCTCCTCAAGGTCGACGAAGAGATGCGCGTCGTTGGCCGGGTCGACGATGAGCGCCTGGTTGTACCACGCCTGTGCGCCGGGTGTTCCGCCGGACTGCGCGTAGGCCGAATTGGCCTTGGCTAGCGTGGCGGCGTTCGCGATCAGCTTCCACGGGCCGGCCGGGCTGGCGCTGGCCGACTCGTACACGCCCTTCAGGGTGACAGTCGCCGAGGACTCCACCAGGGCGTAGAGCACATGGCCGTCGGCCGAGTAGGTAAACGTCGTGCGGCCGAGGTCGGTGGCTCCGGCCAGGTCACCGGTGGGCGTGAGCAGGGCGAAGGTATGGCCGCCGTCGGTGGACTCGTAGAAGCCGTTGTATGAGGTGTCGGTGGGCAAGGTGCCGCCACGCCAGCCGAGCGCCGCGATGACGACTTTGCCGTCCGTGCCGGGCTGCACCTTCACGTCGGTGATGAACGAGGTGCGGTACGGCGAATTGGTGGGGTTCGGATCGGGCTTCAGCACCGTCTTCCAGCCAGACTCCAGGTCGCTTGAGGAGCGCCTGAGCAGACCGTAGGTGGTGGCCGCGTATACGTGTCCGTGTCCGTCGAAGGTGATCTGGTAGATGAGGTGGTTGGGCAGCGAATTGCCGACCAGCTGCCACGTCCGGCCATGGTCATCCGACCGGTAGACGCCGTTACCCGAATACGAATCCTGACTGGTGTTCGGCTCGCCGGTGCCCACCCAGACCGAGTGGTCGGCTGGGTTGATGGCCAGTGCCCCGATGGAAAGATTGTTCTGCTGGTCGAAGACCGGGGTCCAGTTCCTGCCTCCGTTGGTCGACCGCCAGACGCCTCCGCCTGCCGCGCCGGCGTAGATGGTCTCGCCGTCAATGGCCAGGGCCGTCATCCGCCCGGACACCAGGCCCGCGCCCCCGCTTGAGTTTGACCAGATCGGGTCGCGGTAACCGACGGCATCGGAGTTGTAGGGCTGGTTCGTGACCTCCCGCCAGCCGCCGCCGGTCAGGGAAAGCTGGCTTGCCTGAGCGGCTGCGGTGGTGAAGGCGGCCGAGCTGACTGAGGTCGCGGGGGCCGTGCGGACGGCGGCGAACTGCGCCGCCCCGTCCAGGATCTGGTCCGACTCGCCCCCAGCATCGCTGCTGGCGGCGGCCTTGACGTTGGCCTTGGGGTTGACCTTGCTGTGCAGCGCGGGCAGCAGTCCGGCTGGTCCGGGGTTCGGAGTCGAGGTAGCCGACGCGGCAGCATACTGACCATGGTGGTCAAGGCGATCACCGAACCCGCAGCAATGATGTGCAGGCCCGCCTTCCGGTTATGGCGCATCAGTTCCCCAATCTCCGCGGAGTGCGACGGCCGTCCAATGCCGATCTGGCCCGACGTCCGTGGCTATCGGAGCCAGACACTACGGGGGAATATCCGCCCATGCCACCACTTAGCCCAGGTTCTATCACAAGCGTTATCAGAGGCTTATTGGCGTCCCAGTTCCTGCGGCGGCAGCCGGCCTGTTGACCGGCGATCCTGTTGACGTCGGTCGACTTGTCCTCGGCGGTGAGCTGGCCGGGACGGCCGGTCGTCGTTTCCGTGTCGTGTGTCTGCTCGCCGGAGGTGATTACGACAGTTGCTTACGTCAGTCGTTAAGGATCGGAACGGGGATTTAGCGGTCCGCGGCCCGGCACCCGGCCTGACCCGGGTGCCGGGCGCAGTGCTACTGGACGGCGCGGGCGGCGTTGAGGATCAGGTCAGTGACGGGACCGGGGTGGGAGACCATCGCGGCGTGGGATGAGTTGATCTGGACGGTGTGGGCGTGCATCCGGGCGGCCATGAAGCGCTCGGCGGCCGGAGGGATCGCATGGTCCTGGTTGGCGACCAGGTACCAGGATGGGATGGTCTTCCAGGCCGGGACGCCGGAGGGCTGGATCAGGGTGGCGAACGCCGCAGGCCGCTGTGTGGCCGCCATTACGGCTGCGGTGCCGGCGGAGCAGTCGGCGCAGAAGGCTTCACGGAAGACGGCCGGGTTGATGTACGCGTCGGTGCCCGTGGTGCCGTCAGGTTGCGGGAATGGCCGGAGGATAAGGTTAGGCGGGGTGAGCATGCTGCCGGGGAACTGCGCCAGAATCCCGCCGGCGCTCTCGCCGAGATCGGGGGCGAAGGCGGCGATGTACACCAGCGCCTTAACGTTGGGGTTTCCCGTGGCGGCGTTGGTGATGACCTCGCCGCCGTAGGAGTGCCCGACAAGGACGATGGGGCCGCTGATCGTGGCCAGGACGCTGGCGATGTACGCGGAGTCGGTGGGGACGCCGCGCAGCGGGTTCGCGGGAGCCAGCACCGTGTAGCCGCGCTCTTCCAGCCGGGTGATGGCCCCGCCCCATCCGGAGGCGTCGGCGAAGGCGCCGTGGATCAGGACGATGGTGGGCTTGGGCCCGTTGTCGTGGTGCGCGGCCACCGCTGCGGCGGATCTGGCCGGGCTGGCTGAGGCCCCGGCTCCGGCGAAGAGGGTCACGCCGATGATGGCTGACAGCGCCGCGAACACGATTCTTTTCAGCCCGGGACTGCTAGTGAAGCTGCGGACGTTCACGGGTACCTCCTGGGTTGGGTCGGTCCGGCCGGGCGGGGAGCGGTACCCGGGTGCGGGCCTGGGTTAGCTGACGAATCGTTTGACGAAGGCTAGGGAGATGTCGCAGACCTCACGCCAGCCGCTGTCGATGACGAGAGCGTGCCCGCGGCCCGGGATCAGGACGGTCTCGGTCACGCCGACATTGCGGCTCTGCTGCTTGTAGATGGCGTTGGTGATGGCCGGCGGGGCGGTATTGTCCTTCTCGCCGGAGATGATCAGCATCGGCCCCCGGTCCGGGTTCTTGCTGTCGGCCTTGGCTTCGGTAAAGGGGTTGACGTTCGCGGTGGCCGCCTGGAACAACGGGGTCCCGGAGGCGGGGACAGCGAACGTTGCATACAGCTCCTTAGCTTCCTCCTCGCTGACCGCGTTGGCGAAGGCGTAACGGAACTGGTCATAGGTCAACGGCACGGCACGGTGGTGGTTGGCGGGATTGCCCAGGACCGGCGAGGCGGCCCGCAGCGCGGAGACCGGCAGGGGCAGCACGCCGCGCATGGGCGCGGAGTCGATCGCCACCGTTGCCGCCGAGAGGCCCCGGCCGGCGACCATCTGCGAAAGCAGCCCGCCGAAGGAGTGCCCGATGACGGCTGGCTTCTTGTCGAGCTTCGTGATGACATCCGCGTAGTGGTCGGCGACCTGGCCGACCGTCTTGTGGGCGAAGACCTCCGGGTGATCGTTCGCCTCCTCGACGGTGTCGGGGTCATCCGGCCACGACGGGGTGAGTGGCACATAGCCGGCTTCCCCGAAGACGGTGGCCCACCGGTCCCAGCTGCTCGGCAGCAGCCACAGGCCGTGGACGAACACGACCGACGCGAGTCCCGACGCGTTCGCTTTGCTGATCTGCTCTTCTTCGCGTTCGGTGATGACAGTCATGATCTTTCGCTCCTGTTCTGTGGCCGGGGCTCGTCCCCGGCGCGTGAGTCCAATGTCTCGCCGCCCACCATTCGTCGAATCCTGAGAACCTCGTAGTCACGCGACCCGGCCGGGCTTCGACCGGGACGGATTTCCGTCCGCCGCTGTCCTCGCCGGAAACGGGCGGCGATCGGATCACCGGGACCTCGTGGCCGGATATTGCGAGTTGCGCACGCGTCGCCTTGGCCCGTGGCGCTCATGGATCGCCTTGAGGAGCGGCAGGCTCTGGATCGGGTGCTGGACGCTGCCCGCCGTGGGCTGAGCGCCGCGCTGGTGGTGCGGGGTGAGCCGACGTCTTTGCCGAGCGCGCCCGTGTGGAACTTGC
>Ga0099829_10000080_pt1 | contig 45630 bp, 48 predicted proteins | sample CZO8metaG_3_FD_79336 | JGI IMG/M metagenome (GOLD analysis project Ga0099829, IMG submission 79336) | Vadose zone soil microbial communities from the Eel River Critical Zone Observatory, Northern California, USA - CZOApr15con2H2.8 metaG | ecosystem: Environmental > Terrestrial > Soil > Vadose...
GATCTAGGGCTGACGGGCAAGGTCGCGCTCGTTGCCGCATCAAGCAAGGGTCTGGGCAAGGCGTCGGCGCTTGCACTGGCGCGCGAGGGCGCGCGGGTCACGAGCTGCGCGCGGACCGAGGCGGATCTCGAAGCCGCTGCTGCAGAGATCCGGCGTGAGACGGGCGCCGAGGTACTCGCCGTCCAGGCCGACCTCACCGGCGCCGCCTATCAGGTCGATGGGGGCAACATCAAATCCAACCTCTAGCGACCCAGCGGGAATCCGCACATACCCGCAAGGCCAGGAACGCCGTCTACGCGGTCTTCATCGGCAATGGCTTCCTGTTCGCGAGCTGGGCTTCTCGCATCCCGCAGGTCCGCGCGGAACTTCGGGTGACACCCGGAGTGCTCGGGCTCATCCTGTTGTGCATAGCGGTGGGCTCGACCGTCGCGACGCCGCTGTCGGGGCTGGTCATCAGCTGGCTCGGGGAAACCCGCACCGTGGTCGTTATGTCACTGATCGCGGCCGCCGGCATGGCCATCGTCGCGGTTGGCTACCGAATGGGCATTCCCCCGGTGGCGGCCGGGCTGTTCATGTTCGGCTTCGGCAGCGGCGCCTGGGATGTGGCCATGAACGTGCAGGGTGCTGCCGTCGAGCAAGCGCTGGGGCGCGCGATCCTGCCCAGGTTCCACGCCGGGTGGAGCATCGGCACGGTGACCGGGGCGGCCGTCGGGGCGGCCATGGTCGCCGCCGGGGTGCCGGTCACCGTTCACCTGCTCGCGGTCGCGCTCTGTGTCGCCATCGCCGTGCCTACCACAGCCCGCGGATTCCTGCCCGGCACCCGCGGCCCAGCGCACCAGGACCGCCCAGCGCACCAGGACAAGCCGACAGTCCGCCGCAATCCGCTCGCGGCGTGGACCGAGAGGCGGACCCTGCTCATCGGCCTGTTCGTATTCTGCATGGCCTTCACCGAGGGGTCCGGTAACGACTGGCTCAGCCTCGCGGTCATCGACGGCTACCACACGACACCTGTCCTCGGCACCCTCACGTTCGCCATCTTCCTCGCCGCGATGACCACTGGCCGCTGGTTCGGCCCCAGGCTCGTCGACGCATGCGGCCGGGTCCGGGTCCTGCGGGCCTGCACGGCCACCGCCCTCATCGGCCTGCTCCTGATCGAATTTGGCGCGCGCTTGCCGGTCGCGCTGGCTGGAGCCGTTCTGCTGGGGCTCGGGGCATCACTTGGATTCCCGGTCGGCCTCAGCGCCGCTGCCGACGATTCCCGGTACGCGGCCGGCCGGGTGAGCACCGCCGCCTCGATCGGTTATGTGGCCTTCCTGGCCGGGCCACCGGTCGTCGGGTTCCTCGGCGACCACATCGGCGTCTTGCACGGCCTTTCCATCGCTGGCGTGCTGCTCGTCGCCGCCTTCATCCTCTGCCGCGCCACCGCACCCCTCGGTGGGCGCCGGGGTTCGCCTTAGTAGGAGGCCAGGGCGTGTCCCGCAGATCTTCAGCCTGCTGCGCGACGGCCAAGATCTATGGGACACGCCCCAGGCGGTCCAGTGCCGTCTGGATCCTCTTCTCCGACACGGGGATGGGAGTGCCCAGCGTCTGGGCGAAGAGGCTGACCCGTAGTTCTTCGATCATCCAGCGCACCGTCCGGGCATCCGCGCTGCGGCGCCCGGATGCATGCTCACCGATGGCTTGCTGGTAAGCCTCTGTCACCCGGAGTACGACCGCCATCCGCTCGGCGTCACGCCACGGAGCCTCCGGCATCTTCTCCAGCCGCCGGGTGATGGCCTCCAGGTAGCGGACCAGGTCGGGCAGGCGTCGCGACCCGGTCTCGGCCACGAACCCCGGATATATCAGCGCGGCGAGCTGGGAGCGGATGTCGGCGAGCGCCGACGCAAGGGCCGGGCTGGCGGCGCGGCCCAGCCTGACCTCGACCTGGTGGGCCTCCGCGAGAACCCGCGCCACGGCCTCGACCACGGCGGCCGTGACGGCGGGCAGCGCTGACCGTCCCGCCGCCAGGAGGTGGGCGAAGCCCTCTGCGTCCCAGGCCGGGCCGCCCGCTTCCGCGATCACCTGGTCTGCCGCGCACGCCGCGCAGTCATCGAGTAGCGCGCCGGCGCCCGGGTACGGGTGCCGGCTCATGGCCAGTTTCGCGTTGACTGGCAGCCGGCTGGCGATGGAGGCTACGCCCGAAGGAACCTGGAGTAGGAGCAGGCGGCGGGTACCCCGCCACATGGCCTCGGTGGCCTCGGCCTCGGTGTCGAACAGCCGGACGTCGACCGCGTCGCCCGCGTCCGCGAGCGCTGGGTACGCGCGGACCTGCCCGGCGGTGAATACCCGGGGCAGCGAGCCGATGTCCCAGTTCCGGAGGCCGGAGCGGGTGATACCGCGGGCCGCCTCGGTGAGCGCCGCCTGCAGTAGAGGCCGCAACTGCTGGCGGAGCACGCCCAGGTCCTTGGCGGTCGCGAGCACGCGGCCGGAGTCGACCACGCGGAACGTGATCATCAGGTAGGCGGGCAACCGGGACAGATCCCACGCCTCACGCGGGATCTTCACTCCGCCGAGGCGGCCGAGTTCGGCCGCGAGGACGTCCAGCAGGTCGCCGTGCACGGGACCCAGCCGGGCCAGCACCGCGCGGGCCGTGTCCGGAGCCGGCACGAAGGCCGTGCGCAACCGCTTGGGCAGCGACCGGATCAGCTCCGTCACCAGCTCCTCGCGCAGGCCGGGTACCTGCCAGCCGAACTCCCCGCCGTTCACCTGGTTGAGCGACGCCAGGGGGATATCGACGGTTACCCCGTCATCCGGCTCGCCGGGAGCGAACTCATACGACAGCGGAAGCCCGCCCCAGCGGCCGGGATAGTCGGCGGGGCCGATCTCGTCAGCGGAGGCCCCGACCAGATCGGCGAGAGAGAAGTTCAGCAGGTCGGGGTCAGCTGCCCGCGCATTCTTCCACCAGGTGTCGAAATGCCGGGCCGATGTCACGTCGGCAGGTATCCGCCGGTCGTAGAAGGCGAACAGGGCTGCGTCGTCGGCCACGATGCCGCGCCGCCTCGCCTTGCGCTCCAGGTCCTCGGCTTCCTCGAGCATGCGGCGGTTGTGGGCGAAGAACCGGAGATGGGTCTGCCAGTCGCCTTCCACCAGGGCGCGGGTGATGAACAGCTCCCGCGCCGCCGCCGGGTCGATGCGTCCGTAGTTGACCTGCCGCGCCGTCACGATCGGCAACCCGTACAAGGTGACCTTCTCGGCGGCCATCACCGCGCCGCGCCGGGCATCCCAATGCGGGTCGCTGTAGCTGCGCCTGACCAGGTGCGCGGCCAGCGGCTCCGCCCATTCGGGCTCGATGCGCGCGGTGGTCCTGGCCCACAGCCGGGACGTCTCGACCAGTTCGGCCGCGACTACCCACGGCGGTGGCTTCCTGGCCAGCGCGGAGTCCGGGAAGATGGCGAAGCGGGCGCCGCGTGCCCCCGCGAACTTGGTCAGCGCACGTCTCTTTCCGCGCGGCTTCTGGTCGCCGTCCTTCTTGCCGCCATCCCGCTGGTCGCCATCCCGCTGGTCGAGAGCCTTCATCCCGATGTGTGAGAGCAGGCCGGCCAGCAGCGACATGTGCACCCGGTCCGCGACATCCGCCGGGAAGCGGGGCTCTCGCGCTCCCGTGTCAGGCGCCGGCGCCGTACTTGCGGGCGGAACGGGGATCCCTCGTGAGGTATCGGAAGTGTGGTCATTTCCGGCGACGACGCCCAGGTCCCGCGCCGCCTGCCGGAGCTGGCCGTAGACGTCCTGCCACTCCCGCACCCGCAGGTAATGCAGGTACTCGCGGCGGCACATGCGGCGGAACGCGGACGTCGACAGCTCACGCTGCTGGTCGCGCAGGTAGTCCCACAGAGTGAGGAAGGCCAGGAAATCAGACCCTGGCTCGGCGAAGCGTGCGTGCATGGCGTCCGCTGCCTCGCGGGAGTCCGTCGGCCGTTCCCTGGGATCCTGGATGGACAGCGCCGCGGTGATGATCAGCACTTCGTTGACACACCCGTTGCGGCCGGCCTCCAGGATCATCCGGCCGAGGCGCGGGTCCACCGGGAGCCGGGCAAGTTTCCGTCCCAGGTCGGTCAGCCGGGGCCGACCGCGGCCGGGCGAGAAGGCGCCGAGTTCTTCCAGCAGGCGCACGCCGTCCGCGATGTTCCGGGAATCCGGCGGGTCGACGAACGGGAAGTCCGCCACCTCACCGAGGTCGAGCGCTGCCATCTGCAGAATCACCGACGCCAGGTTGGTGCGCAGGATCTCCGGGTCGGTGAATTCCGGGCGCGAGGCGAAGTCCTCCTCGCTGTAAAGCCGGATGCACACGCCGTCAGACGTGCGGCCGCACCGGCCCGTGCGCTGGTTCGCCGACGCTTGGGAGACCGGCTCGATCGGCAGCCGCTGGACCTTGGTCCGGAGGCTGTACCTGGAGATCCGTGCGCTGCCCGGGTCGATCACGTACTTGATGCCCGGGATGGTCAGCGAGGTCTCCGCGACGTTGGTGGCCAGGACCACGCGCCGCCCCCCGTGGGGCTGGCCCCGCTTGCTTGTTTCGCCTCCGGCAAAAACGCGGTGCTGCTCGGCCGCGGACAGCCGGGCAAAGAGCGGCAGCACCTCCAGGTCCTCCCAGCCGGCCAGAGCGTCGGCCGTGTCCCTGATCTCCCGCTCGCCGCTAAGGAAGACGAGGATGTCGCCGGGCCCTTCCGCGCGCAACTCCTGCACGGCGTCCAAGATGGCCTGCACCTGATCTCTTGGTTCGTCAGCCGGGCGGTCCGGGTCGGCCAGGGGCCGGTAGCGCACCTCGACCGGGTACGTGCGCCCTGAGACTTCGATCACCGGCGCGTCAGCGCTCTGCTGGCCTGATTCGGCTCCGGCAAAATGCGTGCTGAAGCGATCGGGGTCGATCGTGGCCGAGGTGATGATGACCTTGAGGTCGGGCCGGCTCGGCAGCAGCCGCTTCAGGTAGCCGAGGATGAAGTCGATATTCAGGCTGCGCTCGTGGGCCTCATCGATGATGAGGGTGTCGTAGCGCAGCAGTTGCCGGTCGCGCTGCATCTCGGCCAGCAGGATGCCGTCGGTCATCACCTTGACCATCGTGTCGTCGCTGGACGTGTCGGCGAAGCGCACCTTGTATCCGACTGACGTGCCGAGCTCGGTCCCGAGTTCCTGGGCGATCCGCTCCGCCACGGCGCGGGCCGCGATCCGCCGGGGCTGGGTGTGGCCGATCTGGCCGGTCACGCCGCGGCCGAGCTCGAGGCAGATCTTCGGCAGCTGCGTGGTCTTGCCGGAACCCGTCTCCCCTGCGATGATCACCACTTGGTGGTCGCGGATGACCTCGGCGATCTTGTCCTTCAGCTGGCTGACCGGAAGCTCGGGCGGGTAGGAGATTGCAGGCACGGCGCCCCTGCGCGCCTCGACCCGGGCCGATGCCGCCTCCAGTTCCGCGAGGACCTGGCCGAGCGCGTGCTCGCGCGCCCCGGTGTCACGCAGCGCGGCGGCCCTCTCGGCGCGCCGGCCGAGCCGACGCTGATCGTGCAGCATCAGCCCAGGCAGGCGGGCTCGCAGCGTAGCGAGCGAGGGGGTCAAGGTAGCAATCTCCATGGCAGCGCACCGGCGTACTCAACAAGGATGGTCAGGAAAGACCAAGCTGCCCTAACGCTTTTGCGGCTCTACTGCTTCCCCAGCGCCGGCGCCCACGCCAGGATCACTCACACAGGGTCACTCCGCGGGTCGCTCACACAGGTCGATCACACCGAGGCGCGTTCCGCAACGGCTGGCGGGGATGCCCCGGTGGGGCCGGCCGGGAGCCGACGGGTGAGCGCCAGTGCACCGAGTGCCATCACCGCCGCGACGGCGAATGCGGCCGTGATGCCCAGTGGCAGGTTCCGGCCCGCGCCCGCGGCCACCGCCGCGCCGCCCACGCCGACGCCGATCGCGGTGCCGAGCACGTCGGCCAGGTTCAGTGACGCTGACGCCCACCCTTCCCGGCCGGGCGGCGCCTCCCGCAGCATCATCAGCGTGATTGGCGAGTACGCCAGCCCCATGCCCAGGCCCGCGACGGTCCAGGCGGCCAGGCCCACGGCCACCGGCACGCCCGGCTGCAGCAGCAGGACCATCCCGGCGATGCCGGCCAGGATGATCACCAGCCCGGCGCGCACCAGCCGGCGCCCGTCCCACGTCTGGCTGACCCGGGCCTGCACCCAGGCACCGGCGGTCCAGGCCAGCGTGGCGCCGGTCAGGGCCAGGCCGGCCACCACCGGGCTGCGGTGACGCACCGCGATGATCGAGAGGGTCACATAGGCGTCCGCACCGAAGAACGCGAACGTCAGCATGCCGCGGCTGAGGATCGTGGCCGGCAGCCCGCGGCGCCCGGTCAGGGTGCCGGGCGGAACCAGCCGGCGCAGCGGGGGCAGCCCGGCCAACCCGCCCGCCGCGATCAGGCCGACGCCGGCCAGGACTGCGCCCGAACTGGCCGCGAGCGTGAGGCCGGCCAGGATCATCGCGGCGCCGGCCGCCGCAGCGATGCCGTCGATCAGCCGGTGCTCCTCCGCACGCGGGGAGCCCGGCGGGCCCAGACGGATCAGGGCCGGCACGGCAATCGACCCGGTGACGGCGACCACCGGCAGCAGCCCCAGGAACACCCAACGCCAGCCGAACACGTGCGCCACCTCGGCGCTGAGGGCCGGCCCGACCACCCCCGGCGCGACCCAGGCCGTGGACAGCACCGCCATCATCCGGGCCTGAAGCGGACCGGGGAGGCTGCGGCCGATCGAGGCGTAGGCCACGGCCGGCACCGCGCCAGCGCCGAGGCCCTGCAACGCGCGGCCCGCGACCAGCACCTCCATCGAGGGGGCCAGGCCAGCGGCGGCCAACCCGGATCCGAACAGCACCAGCCCGGCGACGAACGGTATCGCGGGCCCGCGCCGGTCGGCCTCGCGGCCGGCCGCCACGATGCCGACCACACTGCCCAGCATGAACGCGCTGAACACCCACCCGTACAGGCGGAGCCCGCCAAGATCACGGGCGACAACGGGCATGACGGTCACGACCGCCAGCGCCTCCGACGCAACGAAGGTAACGCTCAGGACGAGCCCCGCGGTCAGCGCCCGTGTCTGCGGGGCCCACAGCCCCGACCCCCGGCCATCGCGCATCAGCCCGTCCCTCCGTTCTGCGCCGGCGCCCCCCGAGCCTAAAACCTCAACCGGGCTTGAGATCCAGTTCAGGTGACAGCGGGCCCAGACGAGCGGCTGCGAGGCGCTTGGGCACGACCATGCGCCACGCTTCGGTGATCAGTTCGCGCATCTCGGCTGGGCCGACGGCGGCCATGTACGCGTGTACCCAGTGGAAGCGCTGGTCGCTGAGCCGGGGCAGGCAGAACTTGGCCGGCTCGGCCGCGATGAGCGCGGCACGCTCTTCCCGCGGGAAGCCAAAGCCCAGGACCGTCTCGTCCGGGGAAACCGAGGCGTAGACGATCTTCCCGACCCGGAACTTGACATGATCATGAATCAGGTGCTCTTCGGTGCGCGGCAGGGACATCGCCCAGGCCCGCACGTCGTGCACGGTTACCATCGCCGCCCGCCCCTCCCTGCTCCGCGTCCATGCTGCCACCGGCATACCCCCATTTCACCTTCTTTTCCCTCGCCAACGCCACGCCCGCGCTCAACTAACCGCCCGGGCTGAGTGGTCTGGTCGGGACCAGACCACTAGGCGAATGAGCGCCGTGGCGTCCCCACAGCGGGCCGTGACATTCGGGTACACCTTCGAATGCGTCGCAACCAAGCCATAACCAGTCGTCCCTCAGGTCAACGGGCGGCGCCGACCGGCTGGCGGACCCCGGTCCAGCGCAACGGGAGGGCGTTGATTCCGTAAATGCCCTCCACGCCGCCCAGTTCCGGTGGGCCGTCCAGGACGAGACCCGGCATGCGCGGTGCGAAGAACGCGAGCGCCTCCTCCAGTTCCGCGCGGGCGAGGTTGGCACCAAGGCAGTAGTGTGGCCCGGCACCGAAGGTCAGCAGCCGGTCCTCCCGGCTGACCGTGATGTCGAAGTGCTCACCTTCGGGCTGCTCACGGTTGGCCCGCTCGGCGCAGATCGCCACGATCGTCCCGGCCGGGAAGACGACGCCGCGGTGTTCTACCTGCTCAAGGCAGAGCCGAGCGGTGAACGGCGTGATCGGCTCGAACCGGAGCACCTCGCTGACGGCCTGCGCGGTCATTTCCGGCCGCTGCGCGAGGAGCGCCCACTGGTCCGGATGTTCCGCGAACAGCCGCAGCGCGTGCGCTAGCTGGCTCTGCGTCGTGTCGATGCCCCCCGCGAGCACGTTCATCACGAGGTTCACGCACTCGCTGTGCGACAGCCGGTCTCCCTGGGCCTCGGCTGCGAGCAGGCCGCTGATCAGGTCGTCCGCCGGCTCGGCCTGCTTTTGTTCCAGCAGCGCCTCGACGTAGTCGTAAGCCTCCGCTGTCGCGCGCTCGATCTGGGCGAGTTCGCTGGCCAGGGCGCGGATGTCGAACTGCCGCTGCACCCAGCTGGACCACTCGTGCAACCGCGCCGCGTCCTCGCGCGGCGCACCGAGGACCGCCGTTATGGTCAGAGAGGGGTAGGGCTTGGCGACCGTGGCGACGAACTCGCAGCTCGCCGCCGACTCGATGTCGGACCACAGCCGGGCCAGGAATCCCCGCATCACCGGGCGCCATCGGTCAGCGGCCCGCGGTCCGAACGACGGCCCGACCAGGGCGCGCAACCGCCGGTGGTGCGCGCCGGTGAGGTTCAGGATGTTTGCGTCGATCTGCTCGCGCAGCCTCCCGCCGGTAACGCCGAAAATGTCGGCGATCTCCCGGCCGGGGAAGGCGGTCGCCTTCGAGCGCAGGAAGAACTCACCAGATTCGCGGTCCAGCACCACGAGCGACAGCGGCGACTGAGCCAGCCAGCCGTGCTTGCGCACGTCGGCGAGCCGCTGGTGGTAGACGTCCCCGGTCAGGTCGGCGGCCATGTAGTCGAAGGCGGGCAGATCCAGGTCGGTCACGGTTGTCACGGCGGCTCCCTCGGCGCGGACAAGGCATCCCGCTTGCGATTTAACCCTGCCCCGCGCTGAGGCGCGACCCTGCCCGGCGGGCGAAGGCCGGGCATAGACCGGCGCGGCACATGGTTGTGCCCTCGCACGGGAGTGCAACGGAGGTGCTGGGATGCCCCAGGCGGTGAGGTTCGGCCAGTACGGCGGGACAGATGTGCTGCAGGTTGTGGAGGTCAGCCGGCCTGTTCCCGGCCGCGGACAGGTTCTGGTCGAGGTGAAGGCGGCCGGGATTAACCCGGGCGAGGCAAAGATCCGCAGCGGGGCCCTCGCCGCGCTGTGGCCCACGACATTCCCCTCCGGCGAGGGCAGCGATCTAGCCGGGGTGGTGGCGGAAGCCGGCGAGGATGCCGGGGAATTCACGGTCGGCGATGAGGTGATCGGGTTCACCGACAACCGGGCCAGCCACGCCCAGTTCGTCCTCGTCGAGGCCGACAACCTGGTACCCCGCCCGGCACATGTCCCCTGGGAGGCGGCAGGCGCCCTGTTCGTGGTGGGCACGACCGCCTATGCGGCGGTACGGGCGGTAGCGGCGGGCCCGGGTGACACGCTCGTCGTCGCCGGCGCCGCGGGTGGCGTGGGCTCCATCGCCGTCCAGCTAGCGGTCAACGCCGGAGCCACGGTCATCGGGCTGGCCAGTGAGCCGAATCACCAGTGGCTCGCCGACCACGGCGTTACGCCGGTCTCCTACGGCGAGGGAGTCGCCGACCGGATCCGCGCCGCCTCCGCAGGCCATGTGGATGCGTTCATCGACACCGTCGGCACCGGCTACGTGGAACTTGCGCTCGAACTGGGCGTCCAGCCTGACCGGATCGACACCATCGCCGACTTCGCCGCCGCCGCCAAGTATGGCGTCAAGGTAGAAGGCAACGGCGCCGCAGCCAATGCCGGAGTGCTGGCCGAACTGGCCGCGATGATCGACAAGGGACAGCTGGAAATCCCGATCGCCAAGGTCTACCCGCTGACAGAAGTCCAGGCCGCGTACCAGGACCTAGCCCAGGGACACACGCGCGGCAAGATCGTCCTCAGGCCCTGACCGCGACGAGGGACCTGGAACGCGCATGCGTAGTGTCCGTGGCCATGGTCAGCTCCTCCGCTGTCGCGCTGACTGTGCCCGCAGGGTGGTGGCCAGTTGCTCGCCGAGCCGCTCCCACGTGCTATCGAACGTGGCTACGCCGTCATCCTCGAGTCCCTGCACGACATCGCCGTAGTCGATGCCGAGCCTCTGCAACTGGCGGAGCACCTGCTGCGACTCGTCGTAGTGGCCGTGCACCGAGTCGGCGGGTACCTGGCCATGGTCGGCGACGAGGCGCAGGGTGGCCTCGGGCATCGTGTTGACCACGCCTGGCGCGACGAGGTCGACCACATAACGGGTATCCGGGTAGGCCTGATCCTTGACCGACGTCGAGGCCCACAACGGCCGCTGCGGCCGGGCCCCGGCAGCGCTCAGCGCGGTCCACCGCTGCGCGGAGAACACCTGTTCGAAGTGCTGGTATGCCAGACGCGCGTTCGCGATCGCCGCGCGCCCGCGCAGCCCGGCCGCCTCGCTGGTCCCGATCTTGTCCACCGGGAGTCGATTTCGGTATCGACCCGGGACACGAAGAAGGAGGCCACCGAACTGATCGACGACAGGTCGCGGCGTGCCTGCCGGGCACGTTCCATGCCGTCGATGAAGGCGCCGGTGACCGCGTCGTATCGCTGCAGAGAGAAGATCAGCGTGACGTTGATGCTGATTCCCTCGGCCAGGCATGCGGCGATCGCGGGCAGCCCCTGCCGGGCGGCCGGGATCTTGATGAACAGGTTGGGACGGTCCACCTGCCACCACAGCGCCCGCGCCTCGGCGATCGTGGCCTCGGTGTCGTGGGCGAGCCGGGGATCGACCTCGATTGACACCCGTCCGTCCACGCCGCCCGTCGCTTCGTATACCGGCCGCAGCACGTCACAGGCCCAGCGCACGTCGAACGTGGTCAGCGCCCGCAGCGCCTCCCGGACATCGACACCGCGTGCGGACAAGTCGCGCAACTGCGGGCCATAGGCGTCGCCGCTGGTGATCGCTTTGGCGAAGATGCTGGGATTGGTGGTCACCCCGACCACGTGATCACGGGCGGCCAGGTCGGCCAGGCTGCCCGACACCAGCCGTTCTCGGCTCAGGTCGTCCAGCCAGATCGAGACCCCGGCCGTGCTCAGAGCCGTCAGTGCGTCGGTCATTGCGATCCTCTCCCTCCCGCCTCGCGGCGGCGTGCTCAGCCCGGCACGCCGACCAAGGCGAAGAACTCCGCCCGGGAGCGTGCGTCGGTGCGCAAGGTTCCATCCAGGGCCGAAGTGACGGTCTTGGCGCCCAGGGCCCGCACCCCGCGCAGCGTCATGCACGTGTGCTCGGCCTCCAGCACCACGCCGGTACCGCGCGGACGAAGACGCGCGGTCAGGCAATCGGCGACCTGCTTAGTCAGCCGCTCCTGGGTCTGCGGCCGGGCCGCGAAATGCTCGACGAGGCGGGCCAGCTTGGACAGGCCGAGGATGCGCTCACCAGGCAGGTAGCCGACATGCGCGACGCCCGAGAAAGGCAGCAGGTGGTGTTCGCAGACCGTCCGGAACGGGATGGCCCGCGCCAGCACCAGCTCGTCGTAGCCCTCGTCGTTGGGGAAGGTGGTCAGCCGAAGCGGCTGGGCGTCGAACAGCTCAGCGTAGGCGCGCGCCATCCTGGCCGGTGTCTCCCGCAATCCCTCACGGCTGATGTCGATCCCCAGGGCGGCAAGGAAGTCGGCGGCGGCTCGCTGCGCCGCGTTCAGGTCGACGGCTGTCCTTTCGCCCGCTATCCGCAGTTCCGGCCGGGACGACTGCGCGGTACCGGCGACCTGCACCGACAGCGGCGGCGTCAGGTCAACCGAATCGAGGGCCCGCTCGTGCGTCATGACAGTCCCGTTCTCCGCGTTTCGCCCGCCGACTGGCCAGTGCTGATGACGACGCAACAACATCCCGGCCGGGGATCGAGAGCGGGGTGCAGCCCGCTCGCGCCGACGCCCGCGACGAGGCCCTCGATCAGTGCCAGGTTCATCCCGCAAACGATCTCGGTGTGCCGGGCGGCCAGTTGGTGGAACGGGCAGTTTCGCAGCCGGACGGTGCCGTCCTCGTCCTGCCATGGCTCGAAGCCGTGCTCGCGCAGCGCGGCCTCCGTGGCCCGCCGCTTACCCTCCCGGCCGGGACCAGCGGGCCTGCAGCGCCTCCCGAGATCGGCGCCGAACTGCTGAGCAGCGTCGCGCAGCGTGGCCCGGCTTGCGCCGCTGCGGTCGGATTCGACGGCCACAGCAAGCAGGCGTGCCGCCAACTCATACTCCCGGGGCGGCACGGTCACGGCGAACTCCCGGCCCGAACGGGCGTAGACCTTGGCCGGGCGGCCGGTCCCGGGGCCTCCCCGGCCAGGGGGCCGCTGGTATGAGGCCGCCAGCAACCCCAGCCCAACCAGCTTGTCCAGATGATAGGCCGCCAGCGGACGGCCGATCCCGGCCGCAGCAGCCGCCTCGTCCCGCCCTACCGGCTCAGCACGCCCGGACACGAACTCGTAGAGGCGGCGGCGCACTGGGTCATCGAGGCTGCTCAATGCCGCCAGGCCCGAACCGTTCTGCTCCATAAGAGAACTCTATCACTAATCAAAACTAGCTAAATAGCGGACCGGCCAGCGTAATGGCGCCTTTGCTGGCTAGCCGCCGAGCGCGGTCCGGCCGAACGCGGCCCGCCGAACGCGTCGAGGCCGTGGCGCACCCTTGGGACGCGGCCCTTGCCCGGCGCTCGGGCTAGCTGTCATATTCATCGTGGTAGCGGACACCGGCATCACCGGCCCCCGCCCCGGACGCGGACGCGCGTCCCTTCGGCTCCTCCCACGCCTCTTGCCGGCCGAGTGGAGTCAAGTCGAGGAAGTCGCTGATGAAGCCGAGGTTGTCTGTGCCCCGGGCATACGCGGAGTACGTGTGGAAGACGCGGTCGCCGTCACGGAGGAAGACGCTCAAGCCGTGCAGATCGAACGGCTAGTCCCACTCGCCGATCGGCAGGCCGGCCGTCTCGATCTCTGCCTGGCCGAGATAGTTGTACTCGATCGCAGTCCGAGACTCGTCGAAGCTGACGTGGAAGTCGTAGGAGGTCATCAAGACGGACCCGCGCATTGCGCACCTCCGACGCGGCGATGCCGAGGAGTGCCGGACCAGCTCCCGGCCTGAAGCGGACACCCACCGCGTTGCTACCTGGCGGGTAGCCCCGCGGCCACGACGTGGTCTCGGGGCCGGACAACCACATCGAGCCGTCGTCGACCCAGACCAGGTCAAAACACTCGTCAGGCAGGGGGGTCCCCATGGCACCGAGATCACCCCGCCACGCACAGCGCAGCGTATCAGCGACCTGGCCAGCCGGCGCGCGCTCGTGCAACCACTCGTCCACGACCAGCATCGCCATCACCCACCCGGACCCGGGGGGACACGCCGACGAGGTTGCCCGATACTCACACCTCCATTGTCCCTCCCCCCGATGTGCTGCGTCCGGGTCTGTGCTGCGAGGGGACGGGCCGTAGGGCCCACACGCACGGGATGCCGCGACCGCCATGCATTTCACGGAGCATGGAGCGACGATGGCCGGATCGCCCGCATCACCGATGCCGGGCTACGCGGCGCGGGGCGCAGGCCACGTAAACCGTGTTACTGTGAAACTGTGAAGAACATTACGGTCTCCGTGCCCGACGACGTGTACCGCAACGCCCGGGTCGCCGCAGCGCAGCGCGATACCTCGCTGAGCGCACTGGTCGTCGCGTATCTCGAACGGCTGTCCGGGCGGATGAACGAGTTCGCGAGGCTGGAGGCGCTGCAGCACGAGATGCAGGCCGAGATCGGCCAGTTCCGCGCGGCCGACCGGCTTGGCCGCGACGAGGTCCACGACCGTGCGGTTCATTGACACCAACGTCCTGCTCTACGCGATCTCACGTGACCCCGCGGAGCAGGACCAGGCCAAGCGCGCCAACGACATCCTGGCCGACCGTGACCTGGCACTGTCGGTTCAGGTGCTGCAGGAGTTCTACGTGCAGGCAACCCGCGCCAGCCGACCGGACCCCATCACCCACCAGCAGGCCGTCCGGCTCATCGAGTCATTCCGCCGTTTCCCCGTCCAGGACGTTACGAGCGCGATCCTGATGGCGGCCCTGGCCACGCGTCAGCGGTTCCAACTCTCGTACTGGGACTCCGCGATCATAGAGGCATCCCGCGCGATGGGCTGCGCAGAAGTCCTGTCCGAAGATCTGGGCGACGGCCAGGACTACGCCGGAATCCGGGTCATCAATCCGTTCCGCTAGTCCGCCGCACCTGTGTCATTAACGCTTGCACGATGGCGCCAGGCCGCATTCGCAGGTCAGGCCGCCAAGGTGGTGCAGCCCAGCCTGCCGCCGGTCCAGGCGCCGGTGCTCGGCATCTGGTCGGACGCCGACCACTACCTCGACGGCGAGCGGATGCGGCAGTCAGGGGCCTGGGTGGCGGGGCCGTGGCGCTACGCGGAGATCGCGGGCGCCAGCCACTGGGTACCGCGGGACGCCCCCGCCCAACTGAACGACCTGCTGCTCGACTGGCTGCGCTGACCGTGACGACCCAGGCAGAGCGAGTCCAGCGGCCAAGGCTAGCGAGATCGGCCGCGTTCTGGCTGGAGGCAGCAGTGCTGGTTCTGTTCCTCGCCGCGTCCGCCACGCCTACCCCGTTGTATCGCGTCTACCAGGCCCGGTGGGGGTTCTCGGCGACCACGCTCACCGCCGTGTTCGCCGTCTACGTGCTGTTCCTCCTGATGACGGTGCTGATCTTCGGCTCCCTGTCCGACCATGTGGGACGCCGGCCAGTGATCATCACCGCGCTGGCCGTGGATACGGCGGCATGCATCCTGTTCTTGCTGGCGCACGGGGTCGGGGCGCTGTTCGCCGCCCGGGCGTTGCAGGGGGTAGCCGTGGGCTTGGCGGCCAGCGCACTCGGCGCCGCGCTGCTAGATCTGCGGCCGGCCGGGAGCCTGGCACCGCTGGTGACGAGCAATGGGGGCACGGTGGGTCTGGCCATGGGCGCGTTGGGTACCAGCGTGCTGGTCCAGTACGGTCCGGTCCCGGCGCACCTGGTGTGGTGGCTGCTGCTGGGTGCCTTCCTGGCCGCGATTCTCCTGGCGGCCGCGACGCCGGAGCCGGGAACCGTGCGCCCCGGCGCCCTGGCCTCGCTGCGGCCGGACGTCAGCGTGCCGCGCTCGGCCCGGGGCACCTTCGCACGGGCCGCACCCTGCCTGGTGGCCGTGTGGGCGCTGGGCGGCTTCTACCTGTCGCTGGGACCCTCGCTGCCGCGCAGTTGTCCGGCTCACACAACCTGCTGTGGGGCGGCGTCATCACCTTCTTGCTCACCGGCCTGGGCGCGGTGACCTCGTCCGTATTTCGCAACTCCGCCCCGCCCGCGGTGATGCTGGGCGGTTGCCTTGGGCTGCTGGGCGGCGCTGTGGTGACGGTCGCCGCGATCGTGGCCAGCACGCCCGCGCTGCTGCTGCTGGGTACCGTGATGGCCGGCCTGGGCTTTGGGCCTGGCAACCTAGGCGCCTATCGCGTGATCATGGCACGGGCTGCCTCCAGCGACCGGGCCGGGCTGATCAATCCCGGCACCTCCGTATCTGAGTGACAACATCACTCGGACTAGCCAGGTGACCTGCACAAGCCGAAGCACCTCACAATTCAGTCGTGCACCCGAGCCACAGCCACCAGACTGGCCGACTTCATTCTGATCAATGCTTCGCGGTGCCAGCGTCGACTAGCTGAGCTGCGTAAACCTGGGCTTCGGGTCTTTCGGCTGTGTCTGTCTGGGTGCCGTGCAGCTCGTCGAGGCGCACCAGCGTGACTCCCGCGAGGATGAATGCGCCGCCCACGAACTGTACGGCGGACGGCAGTTGACCGAGCAGCAGCCACGCGAAGAACACTGCGAACAGCACCTCGGCCATACCGATGAACGAGGCGAGTTTGGCCCCGAGCCGGCGGGCGGCGCCGATGCCCGCGACATACGCGATCACCGCCGCAACAAGTGACAGCCCCAGCACCGGCACGATCCAGCTGACCCGGTGGCCGAGGAAATCGACGTTGCCGGCCGTGGCGGTCATGGACAGCACGCCGAGCCATCCAAGCGCGGCGAGGACAGCCGCACCAACACACATCCCACCCCACGCCATAACGACGGGCGGCAGCGGCTCCTCATCGACGGCTGCTGAGAGCAGGAAGTAGATCGCGAGGCCCACAGCGGCCAAGAGCCCCCACATAACCCCGATCGGGTCGAGCCGGGCCGATCCGGCCAGGTTGAGCACCATCGCCAGCCCGGCGATCGCCGTCACCGCTCCGGCGACGGTAAGCCGCCTGGGCCGCTGACCGTGGCGCAGCCAGAGCCAGCCGACCACCAGCACCGCGCCAAGGTACTCCAGCAGCAGCGCGACGCCGACCGGCATCCGCTCGATGGCGTTGAAGTAGAACAGCTGGCAGCCCGCGACCGCGACTAGGCCGTAGGCGGCCATCCTCCCCGCTCCGCGGCGCAGCAATGCCCACCGGCCGCGCAACTGCAGCAGAGCCGGGACAGTGAGCACGAGCGCGGACAAGGCGATCCGGACGATCACGGCGGCGGCTGGGCTCCATCCGGCATTGATCAGCGCCGAGGCGAATGTTCCCGATGTCCCGAAGGTTGCGGCCGACAGCACGGCGAGAGTCAGGCCAGTGCCGCCCAGGGCGGGGCGGGTGGCACGGATCCCTGCGATAGTCACTGCGACACTCCTGGAATCGATGCGTGTGTAAGTGGCAAAAGTATCTTTTGCTAGTTACACTACCGGTGGGACGCGAAAGGAGTCAAGGTGCTTTTTGCCCATGACACCGAGGTAGCGCTGACGGCGGCCGCTGCCTTGGTCAACACCGGCCGCGGCACCGAGCAGCTACCTGACGGGGCCGCCCTCGACCACTTCGTCGCGGCCTGGGAGTGGACCGGGGAGCGCACGCACGACCGGACCGAGCTCGACGCTGTTCGCCGGTTGCGTCCGCGGCTAGAGCGACTGTGGGAGATGGGTGAGGACGACGCCGCCGACCTCGTCAATACGCTGCTGCGAGAGGCGAGCGCGCTGCCGCAGCTGGTGAAGCACGACGGCTGGGACTACCACCTGCACGCCACGCCGCCTGACGCGCCGCTCGCCGACCGGATGGCTGTCGAGGCGGCGATGGCGTTCGCCGACGTCATCCGCTCCCGGCAGCTGGAGCGGCTGCGGATGTGCGCCGCGGACGACTGCAGCAACGTGCACATCGACCTGTCCAAGAACCGGTCCCGGCGGTTCTGCAGCACCTCGTGCGCGAATCGCACCAATGTCGCCGCCTACCGGACGCGGCAGGCCGGACGGACGGCCGGGCCCTGAGAACGCCCGTCCCGCCGCTCGCCAGCCCGCCCGCTAGCCGGCCCCGCTCGCTACCCGCCCCGCCGCTCGCTAGCCCACCCGCCCGCCGACCACCCCGCTCGCCAGCCCGTCCCCGCCTCGCCAGCCCCCTTACGCCCCCCGCCTCGCTAGCCGGTCCCGCTCGCCAGCCCCACCCCGCGCGCTCGCCCCACCCCGCGCGCTAGGCCCACCGTTGCGCGTTGTCATCGTTGAGCGTGCCGGACGGCTCGGGTATTACGCAGAACAGCAGACCTGCCGGGTCTTTCATCACCTGCCACGAGTGCACCTGCTGTACCCGTTGCGCGCCGAGTCGCTCCAGCCGGGCCACCTCAGCCGCCAGGTCGTCCGTGTGGATATCGATGTGCACGCGGCCCGGTCCGTCGTCGAGGCGCTGGATGAGCAGCCAGAACTCCTGACCGTGCAAGGCAGCCCCGTGGTATTCGGGATGCCGGTCGAACTGGGTCAGCGACCGGCCGGTGGCTGCCCGCCAGAACGTCAGCTCTCGGTCGTGGTCCGCGGCCGGGACGTCGATGACGATCTTGAGGAGTCTGCTGTAGTGGGCCACGCTGGCCAACCTATGGCACGGGCGGCCGCGCGGGCGCCACCTCCTGGGAGGGCATCGCGTTGGAGGTCGGAAGCGGGTAGGGAATGCCTACACCGAGTACGTGGCCAGCCTGTCGCGGAGCCGAGCGGAACTTTAACTCTCAGGTAACTTCGCCGCGAATCCCGGCCGACTGCCCGGACTGTGTCGCGGATGGCGTTTGTGGGCTGCGGCCGAGTAGTGCGATGAGCCGGTCGCCCGGGCTGGCCCGCGGTGACACGGTGACGGGAGCGGCGAAGCGGGCGTCCCTGGTGGTGTCGGTGACCACCAGTGGGATGATCTTCAGGATGCCGGTGGCAAGAGCCGGCGGGATCGGCCGACGGCATCGGCAGGCCTCAGCGACGTCCCATCCGTGGACGGCGATCTCGACCGCTCCCACGGCAGTCACGATGCGGCCCGCGAGGCGCCGGTCGGCGATGGCAATGCACCTGTCCTGGTTTCCGGCGGTTGCCGACGCGGCGAGGAGCTGGCTGGCCCGGTCGCGGAAAGTCGCGACCAGGCCGCCCGGGTCGTCTGCGGTCTCCACGGCGGGAGCAAGACTGACGGAGCCGGTGACACTGACGGAGCCGGTGGCAATGCCTTCGTGGAGTGCGGCGAGGGAGTCGTTGACGTGCTGCAGCAGTGTCGCGAGGTCCCATGTCGCACATGGCGTCGGCCAGGCCAGGAAGCCTGGTGTGACGCACGTCAGGCTGCCGAGGGCATAGCGGATCGCGCCAGCCAGGACCCCGGCGCTGTTGGCGGGGGATGCCATGCCGTGGATCCGCTCAGTGCGGGGCCGACGGCGCGGCGGCCGCGGCCGGGTGGATGGGCGGGAGGCCGAATGCGGGGAACAGGCCGGGGTCGCCGAAGACGACGAGCCGGGCGATGCCGGTGGTGGTGGCGGTGAGCACCACGATTCCGTACGCCAGGTAAGTGCCGTCGCCGCTGCGGCGGTACGCTGCGGCGGCAGGCTGCCCGTTGGCGCTGGTCGGGATCATCCTCCACTCACCGGGCGATCCAAGACCGGACACGGCATGCGCGACAGCGTCGCCGCCCGCGAACCAGGCCGCGGACGGCGGCAACTCCAGCGTGGCGTCCTGGCGCAGCAACTGCTCCAGGGCTGCGGGGTCGGCGTTCTCGAAGGCCGCGATGTAGCGGTCGAGCAGGGCGCGGCGTTCTGGTTCGGCGGGCTCGGTGACCTGGTCGGCTGCCGGGGCCACCTGTTCGAGACGGGCGCGGGCGCGCTGCAGCGTGCTCTTGACCGCCACCGTGGTGACGCCGAGGAGTTCGGCGACCTCGGCCGCCGGGAAGGCCAGCACGTCCCGCAGGATCAGCACTGCCCGCTGACGGGGCGGCAGGTACTGCAAGCTGGCGATGAGCGCGAGCCGCAGGCTCTCGCGCGAGGCCACGATGACCGCGGGATCGCCGGACTCCGGGGTCACCAGCGCGTCGGGAATCGGCTGCAGCCACGCGATATCAGACCGCGCCGCGGCCTGCGGGACCTCCGGGTTCTCGCCGGGCCCGCCCAGGCCAGAGGGCAGCGGACGCCGGCCGCGGCGCTGCAGGTCGGTCAGGCAGGCGTTGGTCGCGATCTGGTAGAGCCAGGTGCGCACCGATGACCGGCCCTCGAACCCGCCGTAGGAACGCCACGCCCGCAGGTAAGTCTCCTGGACCAGGTCTTCGGCGTCGTCCACCGAGCCGAGCATCCGATAGCAGTGCGCCAGCAGTTCGCGCCGGAACGGCTCGGTCAGATCGGCGAACTCCCCGCCATCCGGCATAACGTCTGCCTGCTGCGACATCACCACTCCCCCTGGAAATCATGCCGTGGATACCGGCACCTAGGTAGACCCGCCGTCTCTGGGAAAGGAATCGGCGGAGAGCCAGCGACACGCACGCAGGGACGCCGAGGTTAGAGTTCCGGCGAGGCAGGTTGGTAGGAGAGGACGACGACGCCTGTCCCGAGGGTCTTTGCCGCGACGAATTTCAGGGGTGCCTTTGAGCCCTCCCGGAAGAGCAGCGCACCGCCGCCCACGATGAGGGGGTGGATGGCGAAGTGGAGCTCATCGAGCAGGCCGTGCTCCAGCAGCGTCTGCCCGAGAGGACCATGGCCGTATATGACCAGGTCCTGACCGTCCTGCTGCTTGAGCTTGGCCACCTGGGCCGCGACATCGCCCCTGATGATGGTCGAGTTGTTCCACTCCGCCCTTTCCAGGGTCGACGAGAAGACGTACTTGCGGATGCTGTTAATCCGGTCGGCGTATTCGCTGCCCAGAGCGGGCCAAACCTGGGCGAAGATCTCGTACGTCCGCCTCCCCATCAGCATCGCGTCGCTCGCCAAGAGCTGCTCCAGCGCGTCTGCTTGGGCCTCCTTGTCGAAGTAGTCATTGGCCCAGACCTGGGGGTGGCCGATGACACCGTCGAGTGATACGAGAGTGGATTCGATGATCTTCCGCATTACTGCCCTCCATGGTCGGGTCGTGTCCCAGCTGGTGTTTACGAAATGAAGACCGGCCAGCAACCAGAAAGGAATCGCGGCCGGCCACTGAGCGCCCACGCAGGGTCGGCGCCCACTCATGGCGCCGCCTCGCGCCCGCGCTACGAGGCGAGCATGGTCAGGATTCGGGACCACGCGTCGTCGCGGGCGGCTGGGCTGAACGCCGGTGTGTCCGGCCAGAAGAACGCGTGCCCGGTGCCGGGGTAGCTGACCAGTTCATGTTCTATATCCGCGTTGTGCAAGGCGTCGTGGATCTGGCGCCGCTGCCCGGCGTCAATCAGGGTGTCTTCTTCGCCGACCAGATAGAGGATCCGGCCGGTGATCCCTGGGGTAAGGTCCAGCGTCGGTGAGGGCTGACTCATCGGGACGTCGGTTGTGGGCAGCCAGCCGCCGTACAGCACGGCCGTCCGGCTGATCGGGAGCCGGCAGGCCGCGAGATAGCTCAGGTGGCCGCCGGCACTGAAGCCGATCATCGCGATCCGGTCGATCCCGGGCTGGGATCTCAGCCAGCCGATACAAGCCGCCACATCGGCCAGCGCATGGTGGCGTTCGAGTCGATGCAGGAGTGTGAAGCCCTCCTGGCGCCCGGCCTCGTTGCGTTCGAGCCAGCGGCCGGGCTGAGCATCCCGGTGGTAGAACTCGGGCGCGATTGTGAGATAGCCGGCTTCGGCCAGATCATCGGCCACGCCGCGGATATCTGGGTTTACCGCGAAAAGTTCGTGGGCCACGATCACCCCGGTCCGGGCCTGGTCAGCGGCCGGGCGGGCGAGGAAGGCCGACATCGTGGCTTCGTCGGCGATGGAGATCTGGAGCGTTGCGTTCGTGATCGTCACGCCTCCAGCATGTGCCGGGCTGACACTGGTAACCAGAGCGGCTCTTTACTGGTATTGGCGTGAGTACCCTGGACTGCGTGGCGCTTGCCGGAGATCCCCAGGCTCTGGGCCAGCTACTCAGGTCGAGGCGGGAGCGCCTCGTTCCCGGTGATGTTGGCTTGCCCGCCGGGAGCCGCAGGCGCACTGCAGGTCTGCGCCGCGAGGAGGTCGCACTGCTCGCGAACCTCTCCACCACCTATTACACGTTTCTCGAACAGGGACGTCCGGCGCGACCATCGGCTCAGGTGCTGGACGCTCTGGCATCCGCGCTGCGGATGTCCGCCGCTGAACGCCGCTACCTCCAGGTGCTCGCCCATGGACGGGACGGCGCGGCTCGCACCGGCATTGTTGCGATGGCGCCGCCCGAGCGGATCGATCCCGGCGTGGCCGATCTGGTCCAGCGTCTTGATCCTTTTCCGACGCTCGTCAAAGGGCGCCGCTGGGACGTGCTGGCCTCCAATCCCGCCGCGCGGGAGCTGTTCACCGACTGGGAGGCGCTGCCCGCCGGTGAGCGCAACCTGGTGCGCTGGATGTTCATGACCGACCGAGCCCGCGAGGTATACCTGGAATGGGAGCCCGAAGCCCGGGCCATGCTCGGCCGGTTCCGGCTCGCCGCCGCCCGCTATCCCGACGATCCCGACTTCGGAGCCCTGATCGCCGAACTGCAGCGGGACAGCGAATACGTCCGCGACTGGTGGCCCCGCCATGACGTGACAGCCGTCGGCAGCGGATCGAAGAAATTGCGCCATCCACGACTCGGACCGGTCGACTACTCACACGTCGTGCTGCAGGTCGCCGACAATCCGGACCAGACGCTCGTCACCTACTCCGCGGTGACCCACACCGGGTAGCGGTGATCAGCGGGTCGCGAACGCCGCGGCCGCGGTCATCTCTGCGGGGCTGCCGGGGCTGCAGCCGCCTCCCGCGCCGGCGGACCATCTGTGGCCACGAGTTTCTTGGTGATCCGCCTGAGCAGCTGACGCAATTCCGGGTTCCTGTCGGGTTCCCACCCGGTCATCAGGCGGCCGATCCCTGCCTCCCGCGCGTCATTCAGGCGGTCGGCGGCCTGCTTGCCAGCTGGGGTAAGCGCCACGGTGGCGCCGTCCCTGCTGGGCTGGGCACCGTCCCTGCTGGGCTGGGCGTCGTCCCTGCTGGGCTGGGCACCGTCCCCGCCGGCCTGGGCGCCGTCCCTGCTGGGCTGGGCGCCGTCCCTGCTGGGCTGGGCGCCGTCCCCGCCGGCCTGGGCACCGTCCCCGCCGACGGAGATGTAGCCGGCCGCCACGGGCTCCGTCATGCGCTCCTTGAGATCGGCGCTGGTGATGCCTAGCAGGCGGGCCAGCGCCGCCTCGCTGATTGGGCCGTTGTCGGCGATGCGGTACAGCAGCCAGCAGCCGCGGGGGCTTATCTGCACGTCAGCCGCCTCGGCGAGGCGCCGGTAGACCTCCGCCCGGTGCTCGCGGCCGAACAGCGTCAGCAGCGCACGCTCCATCTCCTGGGCGGAGTCGCGGGTGGCGGGCACGGCCGTGGGGGCGGTGCTGTCCGCCCGGTCCACCGCCCGCGTGGTTTCCCGCAGCGGCAGCTCCTTCAGCAGGAAGGTCAGGCCGAAGGCCAGCGCGCCGACCGGCACGGCGAACAGGAACACCGAGTGCAGTGCCTCGCTGTACCCAGTGATGTAGCCGGAGCGGATCGCCGCGGGCAGGTGGTGGAGCACGGCCGGGCTGGCTCCGCTCGACGCGCTGATCCCGCTGGGCAGCGACACCCCGTGCAGCGCGCGGGTGAGGTCGCCGACGAGCACGTTGGAGAAGATGGCTCCGAAGACCGCGGTACCGAACGAGCCGCCGATGGAGCGGAAGAACGTGGCGCCCGACGTGGCGGCGCCGAGATCGGAGTAGTCGACAGCGTTCTGCACCGCGATCACCAGCACCTGCATCGACGCGCCGATACCCACGCCGAGGACGAAGAGGTACAGCGACACCAGCCAGAAGCTGGTCTCAGTACCCATCGTCGACAGCAGGAACAGCGCGACAGTCATCACCGCCGTGCCCACCATCGGGAAGATCTTGTACCGGCCCCACCGGCTGACGAGCTGGCCGGTGCCGATGGACGTGAGCAGCAGCCCCAGCATCATCGGCAGCAGCCTCAGTCCGGACAGGGTCGGCGAGACTCCTCTGACGACCTGCATGTACTGGGGCAGGTAGGCGAGCGCGCCAAACATGGCGAAGCCGACGGCGAAGCCGATCACACTGGTAGAGCTGAAGACCCGGTTGGCGAACAGGTGCAGCGGCATGACCGGCTCGGCCGCCCGCCGTTCCACCGCCACGAAGCCGGCCACGCAGACGACGGCGAGCACCCCCAACAAGATGATCGGGAAGGAGCCCCAGGCATAGGTGGTGCCACCAAGTGAGGTGAGGAGCACCAGGCAGGTCGCGGCCGCGCCGATGAGCGCGGTGCCCGCGTAGTCGATGACGTGGCGGGCCGTGCTCAGCTGGCTCGGCAGCACCGCGGCGGTCACCACCAGGGCAACGGCGCCGATCGGGAGGTTGATGTAGAAGACCCACCGCCAGGACAGGTTGTCCACGAAGAAGCCGCCGATCAGCGGCCCGAGCACGCTCGCGACCCCGAAGGTGGCGCCGAAGAATCCCTGGTAGCGACCGCGCTCCCGGGGAGCGACGACGTCCCCGACAATGGTCTGCGCGCCGACTATCAGGCCGCCGCCGCCGAGTCCCTGGACAGCGCGGAACGCGATCAGCTCGATCATCGAGTTCGCGAAGCCGGACAGCGCCGAGCCGATCAGGAAGATGACGATCGCGGCCTGGAAGAACCTCTTCCGGCCGTACATGTCGCCGAGCTTCCCCCACAGCGGCGTCGAGACCGTGGAGGCGAGCAGGTAGGCCGTGACGACCCAGGACAGATGCGAAAGCCCATGCAGGTCGCCGGCGATGGTCGGCAATGCCGTCGCGACGATCGTCTGGTCGAGCGCGGCCAGCAGCATCCCCAGCAGCAGGGCGCCGATGATCACCAGCACCCGCCGCCGCTCGAGGGTCTGCGGCTGCCCGGCTGGCACCGTCCCCGCATCCGCGGTAGTAGTCATGCCGCGCTCACCCCCACCTCCATCACGCCCACGACACGCCCCGTTGCGGCGACGCCCAGGACCATCTCAGCGGGCAGCACATGACTGCCGGTTCATTTTGACACCCAGGGCACGCAGTCGATCCGGCCAGGTCGCAGGACCGCAGACATTCATGCCGCGAATTCTGCGGCGAATTCGGCGGATGCGGGTCTCAGGGGTTGGTCTGATGCGGGTCTCAGGGGTTGGCCTGATACGGGCCTCGGGGTGGCCTGATCCGGGTCTCAGAGGTGGGTAATGAGAGCCGTGTACGAGGTCACGATGAGGTCGGCGCAGGCCTCCAATGACAGAGCGGTGCTGTCAATCTGCAGATGGAAAAGGCCTGGGTCGTCGATGCTGACGCAGTAGAGCCGCCGCACGTACTGTGCGCGGGCGCGATCGACCTCGGGCAGGCGCCGCCGGGCGGTTGGCGCATCGACGTTCTCGATGCGAGACGCTTGCGCGACGCGGGCCTCTGGTGGTCCGAACAGGCGCACCCGCAGCACATCCGGCTGGTCATGGAAGGCGGCGGCCCCGGCGCGGCCGAGGATGACCGCGCCGGCGATGAGCGCCTCCCTCATGATGGCCTCGGCCTGCTCGCGGAAGAGGGCCGCGTCATCCGGTGGCGGGACGGCCTCGGGCGGGGCGCAATCGGTGCCAGCCCCGAGCACGCCGCCCGCCAGCGGCGTGAGAACGGACAGGAACCGCCCGACCAGCGGGCGCTGGACCTCCCCGCCCTCGGCCTCCTGGACGGACACGCGCAGCTGCGCGGCGACACGCGAGCTGATCGCACGGTCGAGAAGCGGCAGGCCTAGCCGCTTGGCGACCTCGGGGGCAACGACACTCCCGCCGGCGCCGTAACCGGCCGAGATGGTCACGCCAGGCATCTAATGCGTCCCTCCCGGTGCGGCCACTGCGGCGTCCGTCCCCGCGTCGGAAGGCCCGCCACCAGCCGCCGGGGGCCCCGCGTTGCTGACTCGCAGTTTGACCTGCTTGATGAACAGTGCGGCGATGACGCTGAGGATCGACACCGGTACGGCGACGAGGAACAGCCGGTCGATGGCGTGCGAGTAGGCCTGGATGATGCCTTCGTGCAGGGCCGGGTGAGTGCGTTTCAATGCGTTCAGGGCACCTGGGCTCTGCACGAACTGGGCCACCTTGTTCCCGCCTCCCGACAGTGCCGCGGGCGGCAGGAAGCGCGGGAACTCGGAGGCGATGCCCGCGGTCAGGACCGCCCCGAGAGCGGACGCCCCGATGGCACCGCCCATCGAGCGGAAGAAGGTGACCGACGAGGTCGCGACGCCCATCTGCCTCATCGGCACCGCGTTCTGCACAACGAGGGTCAGCACCTGGATGAACAGGCCAAGCCCGGAGCCGAAGATCAGGATGTCGACACCCACGATGGCCAGCGACGTATGCGCCCCGAGGCGGCTGAGCAGGATCAGCCCGATGGTGACCAGAATGGTGCCGGCCAGCGGGAACCAGCGGTACCTGCCGGTGCGGGAGATGTAGCGGCCCGAGCCGATGCTCATCACCAGCAGACCGATCAGCAGGGGCAGCAGCAGCAGACCCGATTCGGTAGCCGAGACCCCGTGCACGAGTTGCAGGTACTGGGGCAGGAAGGCAAGTGCCCCGAACATGGCGACACCGCTGACAAACGAGACAATGTTGGCGACGGTGAAGATCTGCATCCGGAACAGCTCGAGCGGCAGGATCGGCTCGCGCGCTACTTTCTCGCGAACCACAAACCCGGCGAGCACCAGCGCTCCCAGCGCGAACAACCCGATGACCTGCCATGATCCCCACGGATAGTCCGTGCCGCCGATCTGGGTAGCGAGCAGGATGCAGGCCACCCCGGCGACGAGCAGGAGCGCCCCCCACCAGTCGATCACCACCTGGCGCGTGCGCTTGGGCAGGCGCAGTACCTGGTTGGTAACGATCAGCGCGGCGATGCCCAGCGGGAGGTTGATATAGAAGATGTAGCGCCAGGTGAGGTGGTCGACGGCGAACCCGCCGGCCAGCGGCCCGACGACGCTCGCGACACCGAAGACGCCGCCGAAGTATCCCTGGTAGCGGCCGCGCTGGCGGGGCGGGATCACATCGCCGATGATCGCGAAAACGAGCGAGATCAGGCCGCCGCCGCCGATTCCCTGCAGGCCGCGGAAGGCGATCAGCTCGTACATGTTGCGCGAGGCGCCACACAGCGCACTGGCCACCAGGAACACCACGATGGCGAGCTGGAACACGCGCTTGCGGCCGTAGAGGTCACCTGCTTTGCCCCACAGCGGCGTCGAGGCGGTGCTGGCCAGCAGGTACGCGGTGATAACCCATGACAACAGGTCGCTGCGGTGGAAGTCCCCGACGATCGTCGGCAGCGCCGTGGACACGATCGTCTGGTCGAGCGCGGCCAGGAACATGCCCAGCATCAGCCCGGACATGATCACCAAGATCTGCCGGTGGGTGAAGACAGGCTCCCCCGCCGGGCTGGCGGCCGTCGTGGCCGGGGCACTCATGTGTGGCTCTCTTTGCTCGCTGGCGGCGACCCGACCAAAGGGTGTCACGGTCAGCGCGGTTCACGCAAACGTCTGACGACCGGGCCACCTCCTGCCCGGCGGCGTTGCGGTCATCGCATGGGCATCGGAGACGGCTACCGCCGGCACGTCGACTTCATGTGACCGCTCTGGAGCATCTTCGACTGCACCCCGGTGGTCGCGGTACCGACTGGCACCCGCAACTCACCTATCAGTAGGGGATGATCCGCCGCCCACCGGGCGTATAGCGACCGGCGCTTTACTCCGGGTAGGGCGATTTCATGAAGCACCATGACAATTGGTGCTCAATGACGCAGGATGGTGCACTGGCGGTAGCGTCCGTTTCGGCAACAGTGACGTGGTTCCGGGCACGGGATCGATCCAGGAGTGACCACATGGGCGTTTCCAGCTCGGCAGGCCCGGAACGGCTGGACGCCGGGCGCCGCTCGATCCGGTTCAGCTTCGCGGCCCGGGTGGCTGTGCCGACAGGCTGCCTGGTGCTGCTCTGGGGACTGGCCGTGAGCGCCACGCTGGCGGGGCACGGCTTCTCCTCGCTCAGCCATCGGGAACTGATCAGATTAATCCTGCTGGCCGGCGCGGGCCTCGTCGTCGTCCTCGCCGCGATCACCCTGATGGGATTGTTCGCGCGCCGGCTCTCGAAGGACATCTCCGGCCTGGCTGTGACGGCCCGGGACCTGGCCGACCAGCAGTTGCCGCAGTCCGTGGAGCGGCTTCGCGACGGAGACCAGGCCGCCGAGGCGGATGAGGACAGCCAGCGGCCGCACATCAAGACCACCGAGATCGCCGAGGCCGTAGCGGCCATTGCCAGCCTGCAGCACACGGCGGTCGCGGCGGCGGCTGGTGAGGCCAAGCTGCGCAACGGTCTCAGACAGGTCTTCGTCAGCCTGGCGCGACGGAACCAGTCGCTGCTGCAAAGGCAGTTGCGCCTGATCGATGCGCTGGAGCAGAAGGCCTCCGATCCCGCCGCGCTGGCGGACCTGTTTTCGCTGGACCACCTCACCACCCGGATGCGCCGGCACGCCGAGAGCCTGACCATCCTGTCAGGTGCGGCACCCGGGCGTTCCTGGAGCGAACCGGTACCCGTCATCGACGTCATCCGCGGGGCGACGGCGGAGATCGAGGACTACAAGCGGGTGACAGTTCTGACCAGAGCCGAGGATGCGGTGGTCGGCTCGGCTGTCGCGGACATGATCCACCTGCTAGCGGAGCTGACAGAGAACGCGACCATGTTCTCCCCGTCGGACACGCGGGTGGAGATCAGGGCTGAACGGGTGGCCAACGGCTTCGCCATCGAGATTGACGACCGGGGCCTGGGCATAGAGTTCGATCAGCTGAACGAGATTAACCAGCAACTCACCACGCCACCTGACTTCGACCTGGCCAACGCCGACCGGCTTGGCCTCTTCGTCGGAGGCAAGCTCGCGGCCCGCCATGGTGTCAAGGTCTCGCTGCGCCCATCTCCCTATGGCGGCATCACGGCGATCGTCCTGATGCCAAGCAGCATCGTCGTGCCGATCGCCCAGACGGGTGCCGGCCCGCGGCCAGACGCTCGCCTGGCAACCGGCCGACCTGCCGGATTGGATCTGCGGGCGACGGAAGCGCCCGCCCTCACCGGGCAGCGCTCGCCGCAGCCAGCGCTTTCGCCGGCCAGCCAGCCCGGGACCGCCCCAGACGCCTTCTCCCGGGCCAGCCAGCCGGGGACCGCCCCGGACAACTTCTCCCGGGCCAGCCAACCCGGGACCGCCCCGGACAACTTCTCCCCAGCCGGCCAGAAGACCGCCGATACCTACCGCGGTCTTCCCCGCCGCACCCGCCAGGCGAACTTGTCGCCGCATCTTCGGGACAGCCCGTCCCCAGCCCAATCGCCAGGCGCCGACGCCATACCGGCGCCGTCCGACGCTTACACGCCAGAACACGCGCGTGACCTCGCGGCTTCCTTGCAGAGCGGATGGCAACGCGGCCGCCAGACCGACACGCCGGATGCGCCACCGGCGGCCGCTCCGCCGAAGGCGGGGCGACAAGACTCCGATGTGCCGCGTGGTGAGGAGCCGTGATGAATGAGCAGGGCGCGTCCGGACCAGGGCGGGACCTGGGCTGGCTGCTCGACGACCTGGTCGACCGCGTGGACCAGTTCCGGAAAGTCGTGATCTTGTCTCGTGACGGGCTCGTCGTCGCCGCCTCCAGAGACCTGCACCGCGAAGACGCGGAGCACCTGTCCGCGCTGGCGGCCGGGGTGCAGAGCCTGGCCAGGGGCGCGGGGAAGCACTTCGGGGTCGGCGAGGTCCGACAGACCATCATCGAGCTTGAAGGGGCGCTGCTCTTCATCACCGCGGCCGGTCATGGCAGCTGCCTGGCTGCGCTTTGTCCCGCCAACGCCGATGCGGGCCTGGTCGCCTACGAGATGGCGATGCTGGTCAAGCGGGCCGGGCCGCACCTGGGGTCACGTCCAAGGTTCCCGGACATCCAGATCCCGGTGGAGTGAGCCCTCCATGGGCGCGGACGACAAGTGGGCCTACCGGGACTCTGGCCCGGTCGTGCGCCCCTACGCGCTGACCGGCGGCAGGACAGAACCGACCGGCGGCGAGATACTGGACCTGATCGCGGTCATCGTCGCCTCCGGCCAACCGGCAGGGGCCGATGATCCGATCGACCTCAGCCCTGAGCAGCGCAAGATCCTGAGCTTGAGCCGGCGGCCAATTACCGTGGCCGACGCGGCGTCTGACACCGCGCTGCCGCTCGGCGTGGTCCGCGTGCTGGTTGCCGACCTCGTACTGCAAGGCCGACTCACCATAAGGCCACGACGACCCGTCGGCGAGCAACCTAGCACCGACCTGCTTCAGGAGGTATTGCATGGGCTCCGCGCCCTCTGACGGCGCTGCCGACAGACCGCTCGCCGTATTCAAGATCCTCGTGGCGGGCGGGTTTGGGGCGGGCAAGACGACGTTCGTCGGCGCGGTCAGCGAGGTTCGGCCGTTGCGCACCGAGGAAGCCCTGACCAGCGCGAGCGTCGGCTTGGACGATCTGAACGGGGTTGACGCCAAGACAACGACGACTGTCGCCATGGATTTTGGCCGGATCACCATCGCCAGTCATCTCATGCTGTATCTTTTCGGCACGCCCGGCCAGGAGCGCTTCTGGTTCATGTGGGACGAACTCGCCTATGGTGCGCTCGGCGCCGTGGTCCTGGCCGACACCCGTCGGCTCGGCGACTGCTTTCCGTCCGTCGACTATTTCGAGAAACGCCAGCTGCCGTTTATCGTCGCCATCAACTGCTTCGATGGTGCGCCGCACTACGATCCGGCGGATGTGCGCATTGCGCTTGACCTCGACCCACACACTCCCGCCGTGCTCTGCGACGCCCGTCAACCCAGCTCAGCCAAGCTGATTCTGATCACCCTGATCGAGCACATCCTCGCCAGCAGGCCCGCTGGCACTTCCGGGCCGTGGCCGGCCCCGGCAACAACCCCGGCGTAGGTGGTGAGCGACACACTGCCCGGTCACCAGTCGGCCGTTATCCTGTCGATTTCGGCCCAAGTTGATATGACTCGTCGTCCGCTTCGTTGGCTGGCTCGCCCAGGTACCCGCGGACGCCGCGGTGATCGCCTCCGAAGTCATGACCGGAGTCTGCCAGACTGTCCTCGCATCTCCGGGACGCTGGCGAAACGCCCGCCGTCCCGTCGTCATATGCTCTAGGAGTCGTCAAAGGAGACGCGAGTGAGCGTGTACAAGGTGATCGACATCATCGGGACCAGCAGCACTTCGTGGGAGGACGCCGCCACCGAGGCGGTCAGGACGGCGGGCCAGACAATCCGCGATATCCGGGTCGCCGAGGTGGTTGAGCAGGACATCCATCTCGACGAGAGCGGGGCGATCACCTACCGCACGAAGCTCCAGATCTCGTTTAAGTACGAATCTGGGGACTGAAGCCCGCGGCCGGTGGCGGCCTGTCCGGCGCAGCGGCCTGTCGTCGCCGAGGAATGAGACACCATGCGAAGCGGCCTGATCACCCATGCGGACAAGGTGCTCTTCGCCGAGCGTGGCGAAACCAAGGGCGACCTCGCCGAGCACTATCTGCGGGTCGGGGAGCCCCTGATGCGGACGATGGGCGGACGGCCCGTGCTGCTCCAGCGTTTCCCGGAAGGTGCGGCCGGGCCGTCCTTCTTTCAGAAACGGGTGCCCAAGAACGTCCCCGACTGGCTGCAGACCACCACGGTGTCGACGCCCAACGGCACTACCTCGCAGGCGTTGGTCGCCGCCGACACCGACCACGTGCTGTGGGCGGTGAACCTGGGCTGCCTGGGTTTCCATGTATGGCCCTACCTGGCGGCCGACCCGGACCATGCCGACGAAATGCGGATCGACCTCGACCCGACCCCCGGCGTGGACTTCACGCACATCCGCCGGGCCGCGCAGGAGTTGCGGCTGCTGCTCGCCGAGTTCGGCATCGCCGGTTATCCCAAGACGACAGGTAACCGCGGCCTGCACGTGTACGTCCGGCTGCAGCCGCGCTGGGACTCCTATCAGGTGCGCGCCGCCGCCGTAGCCGTCGCGCGTGAGCTGGAACGTCGCAGGCCTGACCTCATCACCGCCGCGTGGTGGAAGGAGGAGCGCGGCGCGCGGGTGTTCGTCGACTACAACCAGAACGCGCCGCACAAGACGGTCTTCGGCGCGTGGTCGGTCAGGGCGCGGCCTGGCGCGCAGGTCTCGACCCCGATCGCCTGGGCGGAGATCGACGACATCCACCCGGACCAATTCACGATCGCGTCCCTGGCCGCGCGGCTCGAGGAAACTGGCGACCCGTGGCTCGGCATGAACGACGACCCGCAGTCGCTGGAGCCGTTGCTGGCGATGAGCGCGCGGGACCGGGCGAACGGGCTGCTGGACGCCCCGTGGCCGCCCGTGTATCCGAAGCAACCCGGCGAGCCGCCCCGCGTCGCTCCCAGTCGCGCCAAGAAATCCTGATCAGGCCCGCCAGGCTGGCCTCGGTCCTCGGCTGCCGGTGGCGCCGTCGATGCGTTCCCGGATCAGGTCGGCGTGGCCATTATGGCGGGCGTACTCCCCCTCGCCGGACCCGCAGCCGGCCGCTCGCCTACCCGAACCCACCCTGGAGCCGTAGGATGCGGTACGCGCCCGATCAGGGGATGGAATGGATGCAAGCACTCTCTGCTGAGTCTGTAGCCAAGGGGCCACTGCCCGGTGCGCCCGGCGGGGCCGCCCGGATGCGGGGTGACCGGGTCCGTCAATTCGCCCGTGCCTACTGGGTGGACCTCGCCTGGGTGGTCTTCATCGGGTTGAACCTCCTCGCCATGCGGCTCATCCCGGCCTGGCAGACCATCCCGTTTCTCATCATCTGGGTCAGCTTGACCACGATCTATGGCTTTCGCCTGTGGCGCCTGGGATCTACGGTCCTCACGGTCGCGGTGGTGACACTCGCCACCGGCGGCGTGATCGGCTGGCAGGTCCTGCGGGGGAAACAGGATGCGGATTACCTCGCTGAGGTCCCCTTGCTGGCCACGATGTTCGTGGTAATGGTCTGGCATTCCCGCAGGCGGCTCGCGGCGATGGAGGAAATGAAGCGCGTCTCGGAGCACAACCTGCTCCTGCTGGACAAGCAGCGTCAGTTCCTCCAGGACGTGTCGCACGAGCTGGGCACGCCCATCACCATCGCCCTTGGCCACACCGAGCTCATCACCCACGCTGCCACTGATCAGGCGGTCGCCAAGGACGCCCGGGTGGCCGTGGACGAACTGCTCCGGATGCGCCGGCTGGCCAACCGGTTGATGCTTCTGGCCTCCACGGACAGCCCGGACTTCCTGCGTTTGGCTCCAGTGGACGCCGCGGGGCTCATGGTGGAGACCCTGCATCGGTGGAGCCAGACGCCCCGGCGTTGGTCGCTTGGTGCCCTGGCGGAAGCCAGTGTGCAGGCAGACGGGGATCGCTTGACTCTGGCCCTGGATGCGCTCATCGAGAACGCGGTCGAGCACACTGACCTCGACGGCCAGATCGAGCTGAGCGCCTGCCGCGACGGCGAGATGGTCATCCTCGCCGTAACGGACTCAGGCTCCGGCATCCCGGCGGCCGAGGTTGGGCGGATCTTCGGCCGGTTCACCCGGGTGGACGCGGGCCGTAGCCGGGAGACCGGCGGGTTCGGCCTGGGCCTGGCGGTGGTGAAGGCGATCGCGGAGGCCCACCATGGTTCGGTCCAGGTCCAGAGCACAGTGGGCCGGGGCTCGGTGTTCGAGCTACTTCTGCCCGTATCGACGGCCTGGCCTGGCTCGGGGCTGCCACTGGACCGGCGGGCCATGCCCGGGTAGCTGCGACGTGGTCGTGGCGGATGGCGTGGCCGACGGGGTGCAGGCCGCGACGGGCCAGGCGCTCGTCCCGCCCAGCCATAAGCTGGCTGGGTGAACAACCTCGATGGGTTCGACGACGCTGTGCTCGCCCGGATTGATGAGGTCGTCGAGCGCGCCGTAGAGCAAGGTCAAGCGCCTGGCGTCGTCGCGGCCGTGGCCCGCGGTGAAGCCGTGCATGTCGCGACGGCGGGCGTGATGGCGGTCGGCGGGGCGGCGATGCGGCGGGACACGCTGTTCCGGCTTTCGTCTACCACCAAGCCGATGACGGCGGCGGCCGTGCTCTCGCTGGTCGATGACGGCTTGCTGGAGCTGAACGGGCCGGTGGACGAGCTTTTGCCCGAATTGGCCGATCGTCGGGTGCTGCGGCGCCCGGATGGCCCCCTCGGGCAGACGGTCCCGGCTCAGCGTCCAGTCACCGTGCGCGACCTGCTGACATTCACCTGGGGATTTGGGATGCAGGGTGCGATGTTCATGGCAGCAGAGCCGTGGCCGGTTGCCACTGCGGCGATGGAGCGGCAGTTGTCAACCTTCGGGCCGCCGCAGCCCGGCGTCACGCCTGACCCGGACACGTGGATGGCGCGGCTCGGCGAGCTACCGCTGCTGGCCCAGCCGGGCGAGCGGTGGCTCTACCAGTCCGGTTCACAGGTGCTCGGAGTCCTGGCCGCTCGCGCCGCTGGCGCCCCGTTTGAGGACGTCATGCGCGAGCGGGTGCTCGGCCCGCTCGGCATGAAGGACACCGGATTTCACACGACCGACACCGCCCGGCTGGCGACCGCGTATGAGAATCGTGACGGGGTGCTCGTCGTGAGCGACCCGCCGGAGGGACGGTGGTCACACCCGCCGCTGTTCCCGGACGGCGGTGGCGGGCTGGTGTCATCGGCCGATGACGTGGTCGCGTTCGGCCGCATGCTGATGCGCGGGGGCAGCCCCGTGCTGAAGCCGGCCACGGTCGCCGAGATGACCCGCGATCAACTGACCGCAGTGCAGCGAACGAACGTTTGGCCTGGTTTCAGCTTTCTTGGCGACCGCGGCTGGGGCTACGGCCTATCGGTGCTCGACGACGGCGGCTACGGCTGGGAGGGCGGATTCGGGACGGTGTGGTCGAACGTGCCTTCGCAAGACCTCATCGTCGTGGTCCTGACCCAGCGCACCGCGGACGAAACCGGGATGCCTGCCGTGTGCGACGATGTGCTGTCCGCCGCCCGCGCCGCTGACGCTTCTGCATGATCACGGAACATTCGCGCCGCGGGTTCAATATGACGCGAATCCTCCGTGCTCATGGAACTAACCCCGTTCATCCGGGGTGACCGTCCCGCTGTTGGACGAGGAGTGCGACCAGTCGTTCGATGAGGCCATACGGGATGGGCTTGTTGAGCGGGAATCTCACCGTTCCCCGGCCTGCCCTGTGTGGCGCGAGTTCCTGCTCGAAGGACTCGTCTACCGGGGGTACCGGGTAGACGGAGATGTGGTGCTTCCACGCCGCGAAGTACACCAGGTGCCTGCCGCCTAGCGTCATCGTGGGAATCTGATAGCTGATCGTCTCGCCAGCTTCGGGCACGACGTTCCGGATCCTGCGCCGGACTTCTTCAAGGATGACCTGCACGTCTTCGGGGAATGTGCGGATGTATTGGTCGATCGTCGCGAACTGCTCTGCCATAAGCCTGCCCTTCGACTCGTTGTAGCCGGTGCCGGAGCACATCGGAGTGTCATAGCCCCCGGGCATCATGTGCTGGGATGGCCTCGTGGAGGCAGAGCCTACGGAACCCGGCTTCCGGATCTATGCTGACCCGGCCGGTCATCCGTTCTGCCTGGGATGGGAGAAGCCGACCGGGTGAAGGCGCCTCAGGCAAGCTCCCGGAGGGGTACTGCGCGACGCGGAGGAGAGACCGATGGCTGTCAAGTTCCAGCTGGTGATCGACTGCACCGATCCTGACCGGCTGGCCCGCTTCTGGGCCGCCGCTTTGGGATATCAGCTCGAGCCGCCCCCGGCTGGCTTCGCCACCTGGGATGACTACTGGCGCGACGTCGGAGTGCCAGAGGATGACCTGGGAATCGGCGAGGACCGCATCGCCGATCCGGACGGGTGCGGGCCGCGCATCTGGTTCCAGGTGGTACCAGAAAACAAGACGGTCAAGAACCGTTTTCACATCGACGTCCACGTCAGTGGCGGGCGCGCGGTCCCGATCGAGACCCGCCGGCAACGAGTCGACGCCGAGGCGAGAAGGCTGGCCGATCTCGGTGCCACGATGGTCGGCGTCTTGCACGAGGAAGGAATCGACCACTACGGGGTGGCCATGAAAGACCCCGAGGGAAACGAGTTCGACATCAACTGACGGCTTGGCGGCCGTTGATATGAATGCGATTTAGCCAATGCCCATCACGCCGACATTGGTCGTCACGGATATGGACTGGGTGAGTCTCCTGCCTGCCCGGATCGGCTCCGCGGGTGGCCCGCCTGTCTGGCCTGGCGGGCCACCCGCGGAGCCTGGAATCAGTAGGTGAAGGAGTATCCGGTGGCGGAGGAGATGCCGCACGCGGAGACGTACAGGTTGTACGTGCCGAGGGGCAAGCCGGCGGGAAGGGTGAAGTTGGCGGATTCTGTTTCTCCGGGCGTGCTCGGGGCCATGATGCTGAGGTTGTAGGAACGCGGGTAGTAGATGTTGCCGGCCGCATTCGCCAGGTATACGACCGGGAAATTCTGCGGGTCCTGGAAGTCATCTTCGCCGGTGGTCACGAAGCCCGACAGCTGGGTGCCGGTGAGGTGGTAGGAGCCGTTGCTGTTTGCGGTGACTGAGGTGACGGTGGGGCGCGAGGAATTCAGCGGGCTGCCGACGGGGGTGTAGATCCAGTCCCGGTTGCCGGCGGCGGCGAGTACCTGGCCGTTGGGCAGGTTGATGAAGTTCACTGCCTGGCCGGAGGAATCGGGGGGTTCGCTGATCGCGGTCATGGTGCCGGCGGCCGGATCGTACTCGACGATCTGCGGCCCGGAGGCGCTGCCGCAGGCGCCGGTCAGCCAGCTGCACCGGACCGTGTCGAAAAGAACCTTCCCGTTCGGCTCGGGGTCGGCGTATGAATCATCAACGTAGCTGCCCTGCGGCATCCCGGGGCCCTGCGCCCAGCTTCCCAGGGCGCTGGGGGCAGCTCCAGGGGTGTAGACGGCCGAGCTGTTGCTGCCCATCACCAGGATCTTGCCGTTGGACATGAGTGTCGTGGTGGCCGGGTCGACGCCGCCATTGGCGTAACCCGACGGCGCCGGGGGCAGCGTGATCCATGTGCTGCTGCTGGGGTCGTAGCGGTACTGCCTGCCGGTGCTCATGGAGACGACGGACCCGTCGGGCAGTGTCACCCAGCCATCTTCACCAGCCGCGGCTGGCCGGGAACCTGCGGCAGTCCAGGAGTTGGTGGCCGGGCTGAAGATCTGCGTCCTGGCGGCGGAAAGGTCGCTGGCCACGATGCTGCCGTTGGCCAGGGTGGCGCTGCCGCTGTCCTGCAGCGCGCCGTACAGGCCTTCCTGGCCCAGCGACCAGGTATTGGTCACCGGGTTGTACAGCTGGACAGCATTGTGATCATTTGCCGAGCTTCCGGACGGGAATTCATAGATGAACTCGCCGCCAGCCTGGTAGAAGCGGCCGTCAGGCAGGATGTGCTCCTGGGCCGCTCCCATCCCGTAAGGGCTGGCCGCCAGTGTCTGCCAGGTGCCGTTGGCGTAGCTGCCGTGGGAGTCGGGGACGAGCTTGACCCATTGGTTGAGGCTGGAGCCGTTGGACAGGACGCTGCCGTCAGGCAGCAGCCACAGGAAGGTGGCCGCACCACCGGTGGCCGGGTTGACGGGGGCCGCTGTCCAGGTGCCCGGGGTTGACGGCGGGGTGGGCGCCGGGCTCCCTGACGGCGTGCCACTGGGCGAGGGCGTCGGGGAGGGTGGTGGGCTGGGTGAGCTCGGGGTAGGGGATGGACTCGGCGACGGTGCCGGGCCTCCGCAGGTGGTCCCGTTGAGGGTGAAGCTGGCGGGCGCGGTGTTGCTGCCGCTGTAGGAGAAGTTCGCGCCGATCTGCGCAGACCCGCCGGTGGCAAGGCTGCCGTTCCAGCTCGCGTTCGTGACCGTCACGGTCTGGCCGCTCTGCGACCAGGTGCCGCTCCAGCCCTGGGTCAGCGTCTGGTTGCCCGCGTAGGAGTACTGCAGTGTCCAGCCGGAGATGCCCGGGCCAGTATTGGTGACGGTGATCGCGGCCGTAAACCCGGTTCCCCAGCTGCTGCTGACCGTGTACGCAACCGCGCAGGACGCGGACTGGGCGTGCGCCGCTGGGATGGCGAGCGCAGCCAGCGTAGAGCCGGCCACCGCCGAGGCTGCCACGGCGCTCCAGCAACGCCGCCGGGAACGTTGGAACCTGGCTGACACAACGGGTCTCACTGGTGTCTCCTTCCGTCCCTGTGAATGCGGATCACGGGGACCGCTCAGTCATATGGCGGGATGCGCTGGCGGCGGCCGGGTAGGCCGCTAGCGGATTGGGGTCAGCTACAGGTGGTGCCGTTGAGGGCGAAACTGGTGGGCGAGGTGTCGTCGGCCGCCCAGGTGCCCTGGAAACCCATCGAGGTGCTGGCGCCCGGGCTGATCGTGCCGTCGTAGCTGGCGTTGGTCGCAGTCACCCTGGCTCCGCTCTGCGTGACGGTTGCGTTCCACGCGTTGGTGACCTTCTGATCACCCGGGAAGGTGAAGGTGAGCGTCCACCCGTTGATCGCTGCGGCGCCGGTATCGCTGATCGTGATGTTGGCCACGAACCCGCCAGGCCACTCGCTGGACCTGGCGTAGCTGACGTGGCAACTGCTGCCACCGCCCCCGCCGCCGCTGCCACTGATCGTCCAGGTGAAGGTGGCCGATCCGGAAGCGCCCGTTGCGTCGGTGACCGTCAGCGTCACGTTGAAGGTTCCTGCCGCGGTGGGTGTGCCAGAGATCAGGCCGGTGGCTGAATTGATCGACAGCCCGGGCGGCAGGCCGCTCGCGGAATAGGTCAGCGTCTGGCCTGCGGCGGAGTCGCTCGCGCTGATCTGCACGCTCGCCGCAGTGCCCACAGTGCCCGTACGTGAACCGGGGTTGGTCACCGTGACCGTGTTCCCGCCCCCGCTCGCCGATCCATAACCGGCCGAGACGATGTTGGCCTGGACGGCGCTGTCGGCCGCGTCCGTCGGGTAGCCGGAGGTCATCACGCCTTCGAAGAACGATCCGGCGGATGAGTTGCTGTTGTCCCCGCCAGTGCCCAGGATGATGGCGCCTTCCTGGTGCATGGGGGCGTACCCGCCCAGGTTGGGCAGTGGGCCGTTGTACCAGGTGGTCAGGCTGCCCGATTGCGCGTTGCCGCCCTTGATCGCATAGGTCGTTGTCCCGTTGTTCTTGAGCAGGGCCGTGACGAACGCGCTGGAGTTTCCCTTGTTGTTCGTGTCGGAGCCGTTCGCCCCGGCGAAGAGGCCGTTTTCCAGATCCGCCTGAACCCATGGGCCAGATCCCGAGCAGGGCGCGAACCAGCATTCGGTGCTGAAGTTGATCGCGTCCATGTGGCCGTTGCCGTTGTCGCGGCTGTTGGTCTCGGCGTTGCCGTAGTCGAAACAGCACCCGCCGTTCACGTGCGTGCCGCTGGCCACCATGTACGCCCCCTGCGGCTGGGCACCGGTCGCCACGCCCGTGGTGGCGTTGTCCCGGTAGCCGACACCGGGCGACACGAAGACCCCATAGACCCGATTGCCGCCGACCGTCACCGGCAGGGCGGCCGCGTTCGCGCCGACATCCTGCCCGCCGTTCCCGCCCGGTCCCGCGATGGTGAGGTTGTTGTGCTGGGGAGACTGGTCATAGATCTCGGTGATGATGCACGACGTGCCGGCGCAGAATGCATTCTGCGCCGCGGCGTTGGCGTACCCGCCCGCGGTCAGCGTCCCGATGTTGAGAGTCGCGCCGTCCGAGGCGCGCTTGACCTGGTAGAGCGGGCCGTTATACGCCGCGTAGAGCGCCCGCACGGTGCCGTGCGCGGCGGCACACGGCGTCCCGGCCGCGGCATAGATGTCGCACGGGAGTGACGCCGCCGCCTGCGACGTGCCACTGCTGGCCAGCGCGCCGGCCAAAGTGCCGGCCGTGAGCGCCACGCTTGCGCCCGCTACCAGCAGTGCCCTTCGCAAGCCCTGAAGCCGTGACCGGGCGAACATCGTGAAACACTTCCTTCCGTTCCTGAGCGGCGGATCACCACGGTCTCCTCCCGCTCCACCATGCCGAGCACAAAGCCAGGGGACCGGCTCCCGGACGGTCTGTTAGCGCTAACACCACGGTGCGGAAGCGCTGACAGGCACCAGCCAAACTTTGGCGTGACCTGATGGTCAGCGCTCATCAAAAAAAACTGTCAACCGCGGGCTGCCGCCCGCTGCGCCCGGGCGCGTCGGCGCAGCCTGCCACAAGGGCGCTACCTGGAAATACGCGGTCTGATGCAGCCAATCCGTGGCGCTCACCCCCGCGAAAGTTCCGCGGTTCGGTCAGTCGCCTGGTCTGGGTGCCGCCGCCGGTGTGGTAGGCGAAGCGCACGCGCTCGTGGCTGGCGATCGCGGTGGCCAGCACGGTCAGGGCCATTCACGCGGGGTCTGCAGCAGGGACAGCAGTTTCAGCAGACGCGCCGGCGTGTCGCTCACGCCAGACCGGCTGGACCGTCAGCCGGGTGGCCCGCATGTGGGCGGAGCTGATGCACCGCCTCGGCTATGACCGGTACGGCACCCAGGGCGGGGACTTCGGGGCCTGCGTGGTGCCCATGGCGCCGGCTCAGGGCGGGTCGACGGCCGCGACGTATATCTGTACTGGCGGCGTGGTGACCGGGCTCTGCGGAGAGTCGGTTGCCACGGCGGTCAGCAAGTAGGAGCCGACGGGCACGTTCTTCCACTGGACGGTGTAGGGGGTGCTGGTCACCGCGCTGCCACCCTCGCTGGCCTCGCATCCCCGCCCGCCCGACCATCAGCCGCAACTTACTCGGGGCGGTACTCCCGTTGCCCTGTTTCCGGGTCGTACCATACGCGCATCCGCCGGCCAGTCTCGGGGTCGATGAACAACTCGCTGGTCGGCTGGGAGGCGCTGCTGTTGCTGACGCCTTTCCGGTTGCCCCGGTACCGGTCCCAGCCGAAGAGGGCAATGACGATCCCCGCGATCACGACCACCAGGAGGACCAGCTCCACGATGTTCATGGCCGACCCGCTCAGCCGCGCGCGTTCGTGGCGTGGGCGGCGCCGGTGGCCGTTTCAACCACCTGGGCGGTGCCGTAGGCCACAATCTCGCTCATGGTCCGGCCCATCTCGGTGGAGTCGAAGCGCATCATGGTCACCGCGTTGGCCCCCATGGCGGCGGCGTTCTGCACCATGCGGTCGAGCGCCTGGCGCCGGGCGTCCTCGTTGAGCTTGACGTAGGACCTGATCTCGCCCCCGGCGAGGCTCTTGAGCCCGGCGGCGATGTTGCCGCCGAGGCTCCGGGACCGGACGGTGAGGCCGAAGACCTGGCCGATGGTCTTCACCACCCTGGTGCCTGGGATGTTCTCGGTCGTGGTGACGATCATGAGCCGCGAAGGAGCGGCGCTCTCGGTGGATGCCTGCATCGGGCTGCCTCCTGTGACCTGCGGCGCCCGTCGTGCCGAGCGTCTAGCAAAGTGATATCACTTTGCTAGACATCCCGTCAAGCGCCACAGTCGCATGGGGGATCAACCGCCGCAGTGAGAAGCAGCTTTTGTAACCGCCGTAAGACTTGCCAGCGTCCGGGCTGGAGTTTCAGTCGTCGTCGGCCACGACAGCGGCGAGATGGGCCCGGTACTGAACCAGGAGGCGCCACAACTCAGCGCGCGGGGTGTCTGGCTTCGTCTCGGCGGTGGCGACTGGCCGCGCTCGCGCAGGCACCGGCCTTGTTGCCAGTGCCGGGGCTTGCGCTCCCGGGGCTCGCGCCGGACGCGGATCTGTATGCGAGGATCACGCGGGTCGTCGAGGATCCGGAGCGTGCGGACCTGGCAACTGCGCAGTGGCTTGAGCGTTGTCTTGACGAGCACCGCCGCATCGAGGACACCATCGGCGGCCGTCCCCTGCTCGCCGTCGTCCGGGAACAGCTCCGGGTCGTCGCTGACCTGGCGCGCTGCGCGGACGGCCCACTCGCCGTCCGCCTGGTCTCCCTCGCGGCCCAGTACGCCCAGTTCATGGCGTGGCTGTGTATAGACAACCACGATCAGGGCGCCGCGCTTGCCTGGTATGACCGCGCTCACGGCTGGGCAGTCGAAGCGGGGGACGCGAACATGGCCGCCACCACGCTGAGCATGCGCGCTCACCAGGCGTGGAGCAGCGGGCAGCCAAGGAGATGCATCACGCTGTGCGGCGCCCCGGCTACGACTTGCTGACGATCATATCGAGATATATCGTTAGAGGTACGGCAGGCTCAGTGGATGCGGAGGATCATGTGGCTAACGGACCCGATCTGCGCATCGGAGATGCCGACCGCGAGGCGACGGCGGCCCGGCTGCGGGAGCACTACGCGCAGGGCAGGCTGACGCTGGAGGAGTTCAACCAGCGCATCGATGCCGCGTTCGCGGCCACCACACAGAGCCAGCTAAACACGCTCACCCGCGACCTTCCGCGCCTCGCCGCACCCCTGGCACCGCCGCCGGTCGCCGCGGCCGGTGCCGGCCGCGAGCGAGCCAGGCGGGAGCGCCGGTCGGGCTTCCGAGGACGGCGGAGCATGATCCCCTTGATCATCGCCGCGCTGACGGCCTGGCTGCTGATAGCTGACCTCCAGCTGCGGATGTTCCCGTGGCCGGGCCGGCTGGCCATCTTCGTGGGGATCTTCGCTGCCGTCCGCTGGCTGATGCGCCGGATATGGCATTTCGGCCGGGGCGGCGGGCCTTGGGGCGGCGGGCCCGGGGGCTGCGGGCGGTTCCGGGGCGGCCGGTAGTCGCGGCGGTATGTCCCTGCCCCGGCGCGGGCCAGCCCCTATCGGAGCGCGGCGCGGGCGCTTTCCAGGTCATCGGTAGCGATCACGATCTTCACGCCCCCGAACGTGGAGTAGGCAAGATCGACGTTGACGTTAGCGGCGGCGAGTCGCCGGGTCAGCTCACCGATGGCCATGGGCTGGTCCTCGACGTCGACCACCAGGACCTCGCGCTCGTCGGCGATCCCTATTCCGGCGCGCTCAAGCGCCGCCCGACAGCCGGCCACGGTCTCTTCGTCCAGGAGCACGTGGACCACTCCCCTGCCCTCACCCGTGAAGGCCGCTAGCCCGCGGATACTGACACCGGCCTCGCCAGTAATCTCCCCCAGCCGGGCTAGCTCGCCGGGCCGGTGCTCAAGAATCACTGTCAGGTCCGTAGACATCGCATCTTGATCTTCTCACCGTCTCGGGCACCAGGGCAAACTGGCCGTAACCGGACCCACCCGGCGTTACATCCCCGGGGTCGTGGCCACGATCTCGTCCCGGGGTCACGGACCCGTGCAGCACGCACGCTGGCCGCTGGCGTTCACGGCTGCCCGCGGCGCCACTGCGGCTTGCGCTTTTCGAGGAACGCGCGCATCCCCTCACGCGCGTCTGGTAGCTGGCTGGTCGCGGCCATCACCTCGATGGCGTAGGCGTAGGCCTTCGGCTGGTCGAGGTCGATCTGAGCGTAGAGCGCCTGCTTGCCGATGCCCTTGCTCTCCGCGGACCCGAGCGTGACACGCTCGAGGAGTTCGCGGGTGGCAGAGTCAAGGTGCCCGGCGGGCACCACCTGGTTGACCAGCCCCCAGTCGAGCGCGGTTCGCGCGTCGACAACATCACCGGACAGGGCCATCTCCATGGCCCGTTTCCGGCCGATGTTCCTGGCGATCGCCACCATCGGGGTGTGGCAGAACCAGCCACCCTTGCCGCCGGGAGCGGCGAAGCCGGCGTTCTCGCTGGCCACGGCGAGATCGGCGCTGGCGACCAGCTGGCAGCCGGCCGCCGTGGCGAGCCCGTGCACCCTGGCCACCACCGGCTGCGGCACCTGCTGCATGAGTGTCATCAGCTCGGTGCAGGTCACCAGCAGCGAGCGCACCGCCGACAAGTCCGCATCGGCGACGTCCGCGAAGTCGTGCCCCGCGCTGAACACCGGGCCGTTGCCGGCCAAGACGATGCCCAGGGCGTCGCTGTCCCCGATGTCACGGAACGCTGTGATCAACTCGCGCATGTGGCGCAGCGACAGCGCGTTGCGCCGGTCCGGCCGGTTCATCGTGACCGTGGCGAACTCACCGGACCGCTCGACCAGGATGTGCTCGAACCCCATGACGGGCCTCCTCCTCCAGCCGCACCTGCGCTTGGTCAGCGGGCCGGCCTCCGCGCACACGGTGGCGGCCGGAGACATTCCCGGTCTCCGCCGCCTGAACCACGACAGACCCACTGGCAGGATGAGGAGATGACGAGCGAGCGGCTGGAGGTCCAGCGGACGATCGCGGCGGACCCAGCGACGATCTTCCGGATACTGTGCGACCCGCAGGGACACGTGGCGATCGATAGCTCCGGGATGCTGATGGACGCCACCGGCGAGCCCGTGAGCGCCGTCGGGGACAGCTTCGTCGTTCATATGGATCGCGAGGCGCTGAACGACTACCCGATGGGCCGCTATGACGTAACCGTCACCATCGTGACCCTGGTGCCCGACCATCAGATCGCGTGGACGATCCTCGGCCAGATCCGCCCGCAGATCGGCCACGTCTACGGCTATGTGCTCGAGCCCGTCACCGGCGGCACGCTCGTGACCTCGTACTACGACTGGTCGTCCATCGACCCGGCCTGGAAGACAGCCGGGATCTTCCCCGTGATATCTGAAGGGGCGTTGCGGGCCACCTTGGGGATACTGGCCCGGACGGTCGCCAGGGGCTACCCCGGCCCGTCGGCCTGAATCGCACTCCCTGAGGCGGCGCGCAGCCGCGAGACGTGCGGAAACGGCCATTGGCGTGACCCAGAGGCGGCCGTCAAATATTACGGTCCGCGGACCCGGGCCCGCACTCGGGCGGGATGGCCGTCCTACGCCGGTAACGTCATTGTCGCGATCGGTGCTACACACCGCCGTGGATCGCCGTAAGCGCAGCGAGCCATTCAGAGGAGGACGGTGACCCTACCCGCAGTTCGTGATGCCAGCTTGGGGAGCGGACCCAAAAGCGACGTATCGAGATGCATGGGAAGGGGATCCTAGTGAGAACGAGGTATGACGGGACCAGTGCGATCGGGCGCGGACCCAGAATGACGGACCCAGAATGAGCGGGCGGAGAATACTGGCGCTCGGCATTGCCGCCGTCGCGGTGGGCGGAGTTCTCGGCAGTGTACTCGTCCTGAACGGGCCGGGAAAGATCAGCCTCTCTTCTCACTCAAGCCGCGAGCATGGCGAGCACAGTTCGCATCATGTGACCCGCTGGTCATTCAGCACCATCGACAATCAGAATGATGCCACATTCAACCAGTTGCTGGGGATCAGCAACCGCGGCCAGATCGCCGGGTATTTCGGGTCAGGAGCACAGGGCCACCCGAACAAGGGCTACCTGCTGACCCTGTCACGGCACGGGTCGTCGTACCAGAACGAGAACTTCCCGGGTTCGCTCCAGACCCAGGTCACCGGACTCAACGACTTCGGCGTGACGGTCGGCTTCTGGTCGGACCAGAACACCGCCAGCCAGATGAACGACAACTTCGGCTTCTACACCTGGGGCGGCCATTTCCACAGCGTCAACTTCACCACAGGAAACAACGCCAGCCCGCCGGTCAACCAGCTTCTCGGCGTGAACAACTGGGGTGTGGCGGTGGGCTTCTACACCGACGCCAAGGGCAATAATCACGGGTACACCTACAGCATTACCAGGCACAGGTTCCGCCCGGTCAGGATCAAGGGTGCTACAAGCCTGACCGCGTCCGCCATCAACAACAACGGCGACATCGCCGGTTTCTTCACCGGTTCCGGCGGCGTTACCAAGACATTCCTGCTCCGCTCGGACGGCGAGCTCACCGTACTGGCTTTCCCGGGCGCCGCGTCGACCCAGGCGTTCGGTGTCAACGATTCGCGTGAAGTCGTCGGTTCTTACACGATCGGAAGCGGCACTAACGCCAAGACGTTCGGTTTCACGTGGTCCAGGCACACCGGGTTCAAAGTCGTGAATGCCCCGCAGGGCC
>Ga0099829_10000083_pt1 | contig 45003 bp, 84 predicted proteins | sample CZO8metaG_3_FD_79336 | JGI IMG/M metagenome (GOLD analysis project Ga0099829, IMG submission 79336) | Vadose zone soil microbial communities from the Eel River Critical Zone Observatory, Northern California, USA - CZOApr15con2H2.8 metaG | ecosystem: Environmental > Terrestrial > Soil > Vadose...
ATCGTCCACTCAAATCCAGACATCAGCGCAAGAACAAACACACCATTTATATTGCCTTCTTTCACGCATCGTGAAATGGACAACTGACGCAATTCAACCGCCCGTTTGATCTCCGCTTCAGTTTTCATTTCTCAGCCGCTTGATTTGCGGGTTTTCTTTCGCTTGGGTTTGATCTGCCGGTTCATCGCCGCTGTTAAATAGTGCCGCATCACAGCGGCCATCGAACGATTTACACGCAGCGAGGTCGCTTGAAGTTGATCGTACACCGCCCGGTTAATCCATGTTCCGACGTAAACCCGCCCATCCGGTTGAAGGTTTTTCTTTGACATGCGGACACAATAAACGGAGATGAAATGACTGTCAAGCATAAAAGTGCATAAAAGTGCAAAATAGTGCTTGACACATTGATTTCATTGTGGTTTATTCATCGCGTGAATGCGAGACAACCTTTGATTTCCGGCGCTCTGGTGTTCCCCGATGGCGTGGTTCTCCATTCCACGCATTCACCGCTGGGCCGCCGGTTTGAAAGGAACGAATGAGCAAGCTAAATGGCAAAGTGCGGGTGTGTGTTGCGGCGTTTTGGGAATTTCCGGTGGCGGAGTTGGAAATTGCCTTGGCGGCTAAAAATCCTGAAACCGCGATTTCGGATTTAATCCGCATAAGCATACCTGAGCGGGGCATAGGCGATTCTGGAATGACCGCAATTCGGCGAGAATATGGCGATTATTTGGCTGAGAAGCGAATCGACGAGCTGCGCCAGTTGCCGGAGCATTCCACGGCTGAACCCGAAGCAGAGGTCGTATGAATCTGCAACATGCCGAATATCTCGGTGACGCGGTATATGCTCAATGGGACGGGCACTACATCTGGTTAAGCACGGGCGCACACATGGGAGCGCCGGGCGTTGACAATACAATCGCTCTTGAGCCATCGGTCCTTCAGGCGCTTGACAGCTATCGAAAACGCTTGGCGGAATTGCTGAAACCGATAGAACCGGCATGACCTTCGAGATCAAACGCGCAAAGGAAATATGAATCCAATCCATTCAACTCCACACCCGATGGCCGGCAAAACCGTTCGCATTAAGGCCGGTATAGTTCACCCTCAAGTTGAGAATTTCGGCGGGTCCGAATACCGGCTTGAAGATTGGTGGGATCGCTGCGCGGGCAAATCGTGGATGCGTTGTGACAGAAATCCAGCTTGTTTGATTTATGCAATACGAATTGGGTTTGCTTTGGAACCGCTACCGAATGACGACGAAGTAGTGTACGGCAAAGTTGGGCACTTGGGACATTTATTGCATGTTTCGGAACTTGAAGCGGCGGAAAGTGAGCAGGCATGAGCCTATACAACATGCTTCACGGCAAGAATCCAATCGCCGATATGCTGCTGGCAATGATAAATCTGACCGGCGCAGACGTTGGCCGCTATCGGGACTATTACCTCAATGAGTTGGGCACGGAAATATGCGTCTATACCCGCAACGGCGGGGGGAATCGTGAAGGTTATATGCCGGATTTCTCAGGACACCCGTACTTCTTGCGAGATGCCGATGACGATTTCGATTGCACGTACGCAACGCTCTATTTTGCGGTCCCGCCGGAGTTTGCCGGGGTCTGCAAACAACTTGCCGATCAAAGCGATACGCGGACGGGCGCTCAGAAATTTGAGCAGCTAATGAGCGATCTGGATGCGGGCAAAGACAATGCCTCTGTATCTCGCGCTCTTGGAGTCGGAAAGAAAATCATTGACCCCATTAGCGGGCATAAAACCGGGCCGATTACAACGCTGGAAGGCGGCATTGTCATGGAATCTTTTCCGAAAAAAGAAACACCATGAGCCTGCGAGATTTAGGGGTATTCACGCCAATTAAAGCTATGCACCCTTTGGCGATCAATAATGAGAAGTGCTGGAAATGCGGCGCAACCATCGGCGAAGGGACGCGAACAGCTTTATTGCCTTTTGAAACCGAAGATGAAAGTGGTTCATTTACGGTCGAAGCACGAATTATCTGCGGCACCTGCCATTTACGCGGGCAAGAAGTCGGAACGCCGCGCGGGCGCAGAATTGTGGAAACGGTTAAGGACGATGACGGATCGCCGTTCCCTGTCATCACAACTGACTTAGCACAATGGAGAGATGAGGAAATCACACCATGACCCAACCCACCGCCGCCAGACCGACGCAAGAGTCCAGTGCCCACTTTTACAGCCGCGATAGACTTCCGTTTTATCAGGTGCCATACGCGGACGCCAGCAAAGGGATGCGGGCACCGACCCTCGCCGACGCCCGCAAGGTTGCGGCGATCCCCAGCGTCACGACTTACCTGCAAATCCTGGACAAACCAGCTTTGAACACTTGGAAAGTCGAGCAAGGCGTGAATGCGGTGATGACCTCGCCGCGTGGCGTGGAGGAAGAACTTGATGCTTTCATCCATCGCGTCATCCAGATCGAGCGGGTGCATGAGCAAGAATCCGAGATTGCGCGGGACAAAGGCAACGAGATTCATGCGGCGATGGAAGCGCTGTTCCGCAACGAACCGGAATCGGAATGGACGCCGTTTGCGCGGCCCGCTTTCGAGCATGTATGGAAAACGGTGGGCTTCGTGCGCGATTTGCACTTGGAGATCATCCTGACTTCCGAACGGCACGCCGGGAAAGTCGATTTCATCGCCGAAACACCAGAAGGCAATTGGATTATCGACTGGAAATCCACGGGCAAGCTACCGACGAAGGAATCTTATCCTGAGCATCGCCTTCAACTTGCGGCGTATGCGAAGTCGTGGTCGGAGCTTGGGCACGGAGTCATTCGCACGGCGAACTGCTACATTTCGACAAAGGAAGAAGGCAAGTTCGCTTTCTTCGAGAATCCGCCGTGGCAAGAAGACTGGCCAGCGTTTGAGGCAGTGATGAAGATTTGGAGTTGGATGCACCGGGGTTACGATCCGGTGGAAGCCGCGAAGAAATTGAAGGAACCAGAATTATGATTGACGCAAAACCAATCGACGTTGAAGTGGAGTCCAAGGCGCTGGCGGTTGTGCCGGAAACACCAGCCGAGCTAATGGGCCATGCGGGGAGTGTCGCCGCTGCCTGCAAAGAGATCGTGCTGCGGACTTCCTGCACCATCCAAGGTCGGAAGTACGTCAAAGTGGAAGGCTGGGAGAGCATCGCAACCGCGCACGGCTGCTGTGCCGGGGCTGGTGAAGCCGAACGCGCCTTCGATGAAGACGGCATCCACATCGGCTACAAAGCGAAGGGCTATATTCGCAATGGTGCAGGCCACATCATTTCCACTGGCGAGGGTTTCGTCGGCTTCGACGAGAAAGATAGAAAAGGCAATCCGACTTGGGAAGGACGGGCGGAATACGCCGGGCGGGCAATGGCTCAAACCCGCGCTATCTCGCGAGCGTGCCGTTCGGCGTTTGCCCATGTTGTTGTTCTCATGGATGCGAATTTGTCCACGACCCCGGCTGAGGAAGTGCCGCCCGATGGCTTTAACGATGAACCGGCGACTAAAGCGCCACCCAACGCGCAGAAACCACCCGCCAAGGCGTCGCAAACAGGCGGTCCTGACACACCCGGTTTCGCCGAACGCTGCAAAGCCAAATTCATCAAAGCCATGAACGGCCCGATGGAGCCGTACGCCTGGGCGTGGGCGGTGAACAACGGCGTCATCATGGACACAGAAATGTTGGCCGATGGGGAGGCACAGAAGTTCCCGCAAACCGCCGAAACTTATGCGATTGCCACACGAGACATGGACAAGATTCGAGAGTCGTGGACCAAGCACCAAGAGGCGGTCTATCAAGCGGCGGTAAAGCAAGAGGCCGATAAGAAGCCAACCAAAACCGAGACGGGCTTCGTGATTAAACCGAAGAAGGAGCAGGAGCCGTGGCGAAATTTTCCTACCCCATTCGGCAACGATGCTGGGGTGCTGATGGGCGATCTACCAAAGAAAAAGCTGTACGGTTGGTGGGCGAACTTCAAAGTGGAAACCGAGTACAAAGGGAAGCCGAAGAATCCGTCAACGATTGCCCACGACCAGCAATTCCGAGCGATGCTGGATGCTGCCGGAGCGCATTACGAGTTTGAACCCCCGGAAGATGCCAAGCTGGAATCGAGTAGAGCCGCAGAGAAATCCGGGACTGACCCTGACGAAATTGACGTTCCATTTTGATATGAGCACAAAATCAAACAGCAATAGCGGTATTGGTTTTACCGGCCTGCTTGCCTTGGCGTTCATTGTCCTGAAACTGTGCAAGGTCATCGACTGGTCATGGTGGTGGGTCTTAAGCCCACTCTGGATTTCGCTTGGTATCGCGCTGGTTATCCTGCTGGTGATGCTTATTGTATGGCTCAAAGCCCGCTGACAATTTCCGCCTGCGCCGGTAACATTAACCAAACAAACGACTGGTTTCGACATCGCCTTGAGGCGACGGCGCGGGCGGATTGAATTTATGAATGAGCAGTACCTCTGCCCATCGTGCGGCGAGCAACAAAGTGAGGGGTTTCATAAGCCCTGCCTTTTAAGCCAGTCGGCAATGCTTTCGCGGCTATGCCCCATATCATTCATTTCGACAATCATCTCAAAAAGGCTCTTATTGTCGTAGAAATTTAGCAACGCAGAGAAACGCTGCCGTAGCTGGGCGGCTACATTGTCGGTCGCGGCAATATCCATGCCGATGGCTTCTGCGGCAGCCCCAAGAGCGCACGTCCTGTTGTCGATTAAATACCCTCCACGCGCTTGCGCCTTGAACGTCGCGCCCAGCCGAATCGCATCACTTAGTTTTTTGATTTTGTCGCTCATAATACCTTTCCATGATCCCGCCACACTACGCAAAGCCACAACATCATCGGCACAGCATCTATCTCCGCGAACGTCTGCCAAGGCATGTGGACCGCACCGGCGAATGTGGCGATGAAGGTGAATACAACGGTGAAGGCGATTGCCTGAAAAGGATGGCGTTTGATCCAGGTGAGCGGGTTCATGGTTTGTTCGGTGAATCGCAGTTCCAGACCGTGACGCCCTCGTGTCGCTCTAGCTTGTCCAGCCTCGCATTGATCGCGGCGATTTGCTCGTTAAGGGCTGAGAGGATATTGAGCACGTTTTCTTGCGCCGTGCTGCTGGCATCTCCGTGTTTAATCATGTCGTCGATTTCCGAAGTGGATTTCATTATGCCGCCTTTCTTTGCTGCCCCTTGCGCCCCTTGGCCAGTCCGCCCAAGCGTCCGGCGCGGACTTTGTCGGCGCGGCTGCCCTTCTTTCCGCCGATGCTGCCGAGAACACGAGCGAGAGTTTTGCGATCAGCTTCGCTTAAGGTAACTTGCATGACGCGACAATACGACGAGCGGTTGCCAAGTCAAGGCTTTTCACCATACGAAAAAAGTATAGTGATTTTCCTTGCAACTGGCGAGCGGTTGCTTTAACCTGCCCCCGCGACAGTGAAACCGGCCTGTGTTTACGGGCCAGAAAGGCAAAATGACGCGAGACGAATTGACGGCAAAGAAAATGAGTTTGGTTGAAGCAGTGAATCTCGTTCAGCGGGCGGACGCGCTGTTTGAGCGGGCGGCGAAGGCTTGGGAGCGCGGGAACAATTCGGGCGATTCAGCGAGGCTGACAGCGTGCGAAGAATTGTGCGACACGTACCGCAACGAGGCAGAGGCAATGCTGACCCCACTTGGCATTGTCGTGGATTATCCCGGCCTATATCCGGCGTTCGCTGTGCGCGGTTACAGTTTCCACGACACTCTGAGCGCCGTGAGTGCGGCTTTGGAGGCCGCGTAATGAGCAACGAATCAGCAGCGCCGGTGCCGTGGAGACACGCATGAATCAATACACGCCACTTAGAAATCGCCTTTTGCGTTATGTGGTCGATGCAAAAGGCTGTTGGGTATGGACGGGATCGCAAGGTTGGAGTCGATATAATGGCAGGCGACCAATAATGCGTTGGAGGGGTAAAAATGCTTATGCCTACCGGGTTATGTGGGAATTCAAGAACGGTGCTATCCCTGACGGCATGATGGTCTGCCATCACTGCGACAACGGATTATGTATCAATCCTGCTCATTTATTTCTCGGAACTGCAAAAGACAACGCGGCAGATTCCATCTCCAAAGGCCGTTATCCATTTCAACGCTATCCCGAAGCAACGCGGGAACGAGCGCGACAATTAGGATTGCGAAAAGCTTGGCGGTTAGGTGCAATCGGGAAGTCTATTATTCCGCATCGCGACATTCCACTGATTCGCAAGCAACTTGCTCGCGGGCAAACGCTCCGAGCGATTGCCAGCCAGTACCGTGTTTCCCAGCAGGCTGTCCGGCAATTCATCAAAAGAGCGGATTTCCGCGCCGCCCTCGCCCTGGCCGCGCCCGCGAAGGAGGACTCGCAATGATGAATTTCCCTGTGAAGTGTGGTTGCGTGCTGCATATCAATTCGCTAAGCCAAGAAGCAACAGTGGATTATTGCCCGCTCCACGCTGCGGCACCGACACTTGAAAAGGCACTCGCGGAACTGCTGCGAGTGAAGGGACACAGCGACGAAGAATACGCGGCGCGGATTCAAGCCCGCGCCGCGCTGGCCTTGGCGCAGAAGGAGGGGACGAAGTGAAATTGGCCTTTATTCTCTCAATGCCGGGCGTTGGCTCATGGAATGGCAAATGGAGTGGCGAAAGCACGCTTTACGCTGTGGTCGAAGATTTCAAGACGTTGAAACGCCTGGCGAAGGCCAGCGCGGTCCTCGAAAGGCGTCCGTATTTCTATCGCTGGGACGATGGATGGTGCGCTCGCATTGACGTGCGGCAAGTGGACAATGCAGAAGCGCGAAAGCTGAAACAGGAAAGTAAGGGCTTTTGTGGGTACGAATGGATGATCGTTTCAATCCTTGAGCGAGGCAAGATTCTAGCCGATCACGAAGTCGAAGAAGCAGCCCCTCAACTTTCCCGGCCCGATGCCGATGAGAAGACGTGAGAAAGAATCGAGCGCCGCGCAAACCGCGCTTTTGCCAGTGGGTTGAGGGACCGCGCAGTCCCAATAACTATTGGGCGATCCAGTTTTGCCGAGAGCGGCCAGAAGCGAAGGTGTATTGTCATGGTCGTTTTGTCGGTTGGGTTTGTGGCGGCCATGCAATTTCGGCTCGTGAACACGACTGGCAAACAACCGAAATCAGCAATCGCCCGCAAGGGCAGAAAGGTGACAAGTGAAAATCTATAAAGGCATTCGCCGGCCAGACGGCGCTAAAGTATTCGTTGGCGACCGCGAGCTTAACCCGCGCAACGATCTCCGCAACCATAGCCCCGATGGCTTCGAGTGGGGTTACGGCGGCAGCGGGCCATCACAACTGGCATTGGCGCTGTTGGCGCACCATCTCAGCGACGACCAGGCCGCATTTAAGCTTTACCAAGACTTTAAGTGGATGTGCATTGCTTCGCTGCCAAAAGCCGGGTGGGTATTGACCAGTGAGGATTTGGACCGCGCCATCGCGGAAATTCTGGCCAGCGGCAACGCTCAGACCGAGTCACCGCCCCACGACTCTAACACAGCGGGAAGCCAAGCCGGAGTGGCCGTGTCTCCGGCAAACCCAAACGCGAACGTGAAGCAAGTGTTTCCGAAAGGGCGATGGACGTGAACTGTAAATATCATCCGAAGCGGCCAGCCATCGGGCGCATTGTCAGTTGGATTTACACAACCCCGGGACGCAATCACGGCTACTCGGTGGATCACGGACCACAGTGCAAGCAGTGTTGCCGTCGATTGTTCAGCATGTCGGCGAACATCGGTTTGATGGGCTTGAATGACCCGCTCCCAGCAGCATACTAACAAAGTATAGTTAAAGTTCTCGACTTTAGCAACCGCTTGCCTTAATCTCCCCTCGTGAACGTAGAAAGTCACAAAATACAAAACTCAGTTTCGCCGTTGCCCGTCGCGTCCAGCCCTGCTTTCTGTGGGACTGCTTTTCACCCGGCGGGTGACGGCGTTTTAAGGCTCAAACAATGATCTGCGAACATACCATGCACGAATTCCAACGGAACTTGGATTCGGTTTCGACTTCAACCTTGCGAATAGCGGGCGACGTGTTGGAAAGAAAGAACGCCTTCGTATTCTTGGGGGATCGCGGCAACTTCACTCGCTTTACTGGTGAAGTGGATTTGGCCATCGCTCAGTTGAAACATCTTCGCGAGTGCATCCGTTACATGAAGCTCGGCTAACCCCATCCCATGAAAACTGAACCTTCCCTGACGGCGTGGCAGCAGGTCAACGATCCGTCGGACGGCCCCGTCATAAAGCACAACGGCACTGTCGTCGCGCAGTGCATCAACGAGTCTTTCTGCCGCGAGATAGCAAGTGCGCTTCAATCGCACGCCGCGCTCGTGGAGGCGTGTGAAGATGCGCTTGAAACGCTCAAGGCAGAGCAACGAGATTCAGACATTTTCAATACGTCCATTGGCTTGTGTGAAATTGCCCTTGCCTTGGCGAAAGGAGCGAAGTGAAAACCAAGACCCGTTTCCGGCTCGTTTCAACGGCTGGCCTCTACGCCGGCTTGGACGGATTGCGAGCCAGCCTGGTACCGCGTGAGCGGGCCGAACTGTTCGACGAGCGGGACAACCCGGAAGTCAAAGCCAAGTTCTATGGCGCTTTGCTCGGTACCAGGTTCACCGTTGAGGTTGAATCGTGCGCGTGCTAGTTGCCTGTGAGTTCTCTGGCATTGTCCGGGACGCCTTTCGCGCCAAGGGCCATGACGCTTGGAGTTGCGATTTGCTGCCCTGCGAAAGCAACGCCCAATTCCATTTGCAACGGCGCGTTGAGGACTGCTTTGACTTCCGCCAGCCAGTGCGCTGGGATTTTCTCGTCGCCTTCCCGCCCTGCACATATCTCTGCGCGAGTGGTGCCCGATGGTGGAAACAGCGTAAAGCTGAACAGGCCGCTGCGCTTGACTTCGTTCGCCTGCTTCTCAACGCGCCGGTTGAACGCATCGCCCTTGAAAACCCTATCGGCATCATCTCAACCGCAATCCGCAAGCCGGATCAAATCATTCAGCCTTGGCAGCACGGCCACGGCGAAACCAAGGCAACGTGTCTGTGGTTGAAGAACCTGCCCTGCTTGGTACCGTCCAACATAGTCAAGGGCCGAGAGCCACGAGTGCATCACGAATCGGCCGGCCCGGAACGCTCGCAGAATCGCTCGCGCACTCTGCCCGGCATCGCTCTGGCAATGGCCGATCAGTGGGGCTGATCTCCGCCCCTCCCCTCACGCCGCGCCTCTCAGTGCGGCTTTTTGCTGTACGCCCCTCAGAACGCTCACATTTGACCGCAGACGCATCGCAGATGACTCCTGCGCTGTCCGTTGGTGGTGCAATCGCTCCCAGGCCAAACAGCTACCCCCTCCCAAGATGGTGATTGACATCCTCGACGCCGTACAGGACCGTCCAGACCATGCCAGATGGCGTTTCCACAGGAACCGTTGCCTTCGCTGATCCTGCCAGACTCGAATTGGCCACCAATGGCCTGATCTCCGGCCAACCAGTCGTTGAACTCTCCCGGGCTTTGCAGTGTAGTCCAATGTCAATCAGAGCTTTACGCGATAGACTCGTCACCGAAGGAAAAATCGGGCAGCTAAAGGAACGGCTGGCCCGAAAGCTCGAACATATCGCCGAAACCGGGGCGGAAATCTATCTCCAAGCCCTTGATGCCGGGGAAGTTAAGCCGAGAGACATTGTCCTCTCAGTTTGCCAAGCCACCGACAAAGCTCTCCTGCTCCGCGGCGAAGCCACCGCCCGGCTGGAAGTCCGTGCAGGAGAACCAACTATAGAGAGCGTCAACCGCAAACTCAAAGAACTGCTGGACTCACTGCCTGAGTTGGAAGTCATTGAGGTTAAAGCACTTGCAGATGAGAAGGCCGGGGGAGGGGGTGCGACGGTGGAGAAGGAGCGGATTGGGTGACTCAACGAACCTCTCACAAATTTATCACAAAGGAGCATAGTAAAGATACGGAAAGGACTGGTACAGAAGCAGATACATCAGGACCTATCGGCACGCACACAATTGATCGAGAGCGAGAACAACGCAGTAAGAGGGGGTAGTAGGGGGGATTTTGGGAAGAGTGTCAAGGAGAAAGTGATGATTCGAGAATACCTTTTGGGTATAGTCGTAAATGGACGGGAAGTACAGCCCAGGGGCAGATCGGCCGCCCCCGACGACGAGCTAAGGATGGACAGCGTTCTTTGCCGTGCCGTTTATCCACGCCTCGCAGAATCGTTCGACGCTCGTTGGACTCGCCGCCATTTCGGCGACCGCATAAGCAAACCTCAGCGCATCGTACTGCTTCGTCGCCACTGCCAGCGCGCCGTTCAACACGCGAAGGCTGTCCGGCTTGAGGTAGCCAAAGACGTGCTTCCTAAAAGCGTTGAGGCATTCGTGCATCGCCTTGTGGCAGTCCTCACAGAGCACCGCAACCTCGTCGGGGCCGTACTCCCACATCTTGCGAGTTCGGTCATAGGCGAAATGGTGGACGTGAAGCAGGGCATCCGCGCGCCGGCAGATGTTGCAGCAGTTCCCGGCCTTCTCACGCATCTCGCGGGCGAAGGCTTTCCACTCAACTGCCTCGTATTGCTGGTCGAACTCGCTCAAGAGCGGCGACCGAGACATGATTTCGCTGATGGATTTTACACTCATGCCATTGCTCCGAGTTGATGATTTAGTTTTTTGACCTCCCCTTTGAGTTTGAAAAATTCCTGCCGGGCCTTCGGATCGTTCCAGGTGTCACCCATTGCGACCTCTGAGCAATATCGCAAGCGGAGTTGCTGGCACTCTCGTTCCTTGGCCTTGATGATGGTCGAGATGTCCAGCGGCGTCAGCGGCTTGCCATTGCCGGAGACCGAGTTTTGAAACCGGCCCTGGCGGTAGTTTTTCGACCACGTTCCTATGGCCCCTTGCCACGAACGCATCGGATTCTTGCCGACACGCCATCCGTTTGACTCGTAATAGTCGATGAAACCTTGAGCCTCATCCTCTGGCAAACCTGCCTTTGCCATTGCCAGCTTCACTGCTTCGAGCGACGGCTTTTGAAAGCGACTGGGAGATTTTGGCTCCCCCTCAGGGGGCGGGGGGGGTGATGCGTCGGTGCCGAAGGAAGGCTGTATTTTTGCCACTACTGGCGAATCAGAAAGGGACGGTGTACCTTCACCTGACGGTGAAGGTGAAGGTGCATCCGTGACGCATTCCGTCATGCATCCGTGACGCATCCGTGACGCATCGGCCTTTTTGTGGTTTTTCCATCTTACGGAACTTGCTACCTTGCAGGCATTTACCCTCGATGAATGGTTCTTTTTTGCCCTCGCCAATTCACGGTCAATGCGGCTGTGATGCCACTTTCCACCCTCGATTCGGAAGAAAAGTGCGATGCGTGCGGTATCCGTCGGCAATGCGTCACGCATAACCGCTTTGGCCTCAGCAGCCGAGAGCGGACCTCCGTTCCGCCAGTACGCGAAGATGAGCAGCAGGTAAGTTCCGTGTTGAGAGAGCGTTAGGCCGATTGTATCGGCCAAATAATCGCCGATGTAGAGGGGCATCCAGATCGCGGTTGCTTTCACAACGGAGAAAATGACGCGCCCCGCACCCCGTTCACTGGGGACCGGCACCATCGCTGTGCGCGACTGAGCAACCCACGGCGAGCGGGGCAGCGCCAAAAATGGAATACGACATCCATGCCGGTTTTTCAAGTGGCGCAGTGAGCGCCGTGCCCGAAGTCTTGGCGATCAGGCGATGGAAGGCAAGGAAAATCGGAGATCTCTTTCCCCACGCCGGGATGGCAAAACTACATAGCACCGCTTGTCACCAGTTCGGGGGACACGATGACAATAAATAATCCTTGACTCATATCTGCCATTATGTTCCATTCAGGCCGTAAATGAAACCGAAAACACGACCAGAGATTGAGAAGGGCGTACCATTCACTCCGTTCCGATCCGGGATTTGCTCTCTCATTGTGGGGAAAATGAAGCCTGGTGATTCACTTTTTGTGGAATCACACCAACGAGCGACCGGCTATATCACCGCCGGTCAGCGACGTGGATTCAGGATGGCGTCGCACAAGGAAGGCGACGGTGTGCGAGTGTGGCGGCTGAACGATGGGGTTGCCATCGGCCAAAACGCGACGGGGGCGAATGCCGGTGGGCCGGAGGAACCGAAATGACCGCTGACCAGATCGATCAGATCAACTTTGAATCGTCGGTAAATTTGTCGCACGCAATCGCACTGCTGGAATTGCTGGACCGGAGCCTTGACGCTTCGACTGTGCGCACGTCCCTGACTGAATCAATCGAGAATCTTAAAAATGAGAGCGACACGGTTGCCGCTTACTGTCGGACGATTATGCTTCAAAAACGGATGTCAACAAAACCATTTACCGATCTGCTTGGAGCGCCGCATCCTCTTGGTCACGATCACTCGCCGATTCAATTATCCACGCCCACTGATACCGCCGCCTCGCCCGAGGCCGGGCACACGAACTTCGAGGGGGAGGAAGGGAAGTGACCTTTGAATTAACTCTACCAGAGTTGCAGCTATTGATTGACGATCAATGCACTGCGCTTGCCAGAATGATTATCAGACACGCGGAACTTGGGCGTCAAATACAGCTTCAAAAGCATCTATTGGATGGATTCTTTGTTCAGGCTGACCTCCCGGAGGAAGGGAAGTGAGCAATGGCAAGTCGCACGCGATGAGACGAAAGGAGCGGGCCATGCAAGCCGCTTGGGAAACACGGCGTCGGCGTTACGGTAAAAGTGGCCGCTGCTCTGTTGAGACTCCGCTTTATCTGCGAAAGTGCGTTGTCGGCACTCCCGCCGCGCAACCGGAGGGGAAACCGGAATGAAGTTTACACCAACTGTCGGAAGATATTGTAAAACGTGTAAGATGGAAAGTGACCTCAAATGCCGGGAGCGACTCAAGGCCAAAGCGGTGCAATGAGCGATCCACCCCTTTGCCGCCCCTCCCTCTGCTGCCGCATCTTCGGGCATAAGTGGTTTACGAGAATTAAGATCAAGCAGTACCGTGATGCACTGGGAGACATCCATACTGACAAGAAATGGACTGAACGCCGACACTGCGACCGCTGCGGCGTGCCCAACCCGAACTGGATGGAATAAGAGAAAGACAAACCATGACCACCGAACTCCAAACCACCCCGATTCAACCCGTTGTCGTCAAAGACCAAAACCTGGAACTGACCGCCACGAATCCTAAAGAGATGGTCGAGTGCCAGCAAGGTGCAATCGAATGGTGCACCCGGAAGCTCAAGCTCGCCATCCAGGAGCGAGATGAACTTAAGGAAGAATTTCAGATCGCGCAGAAAAACAAATGGCGCAGTCTGGCCCTGCACCGGCACTGGCAGCTTGGGATAAAACGCGTTCAATTCTACGAGAAAATCCAGGCGGCCCTAAAGAGCGGTTACTACATCATTCCTTCGTTCGACGCGCAAATAATCGTGATTCGCACTGATTCCGCCAAGCCATCAAAAATGATCTCCGTCACGACCTATAGTAGCGTGAATAAGGAACAAGATTCAAAGATGCTGCCCCTTGGCCAGGGCGACTATAAAAATCCAGAACCGGAACAACGCCAACGAACGCTTAAGTCGTTCGATGAAAAAGGCAAGCCAGTCCTCAAATACGAAACTTGGGCTGACCATTGGAAAGATATCGAATTTCCGTTGAACATGGCCCGACCGCAAATCATGCGCGCCACTAGTGAAGCGATGGCCTTGAAGATTTTCGACGAGATCGGAGTGCTGCCCGACTATCGGCGGAAAGCGGACCCGGTTATCCTTGGCCGCATTTACAAACCGCAGGCGGTTGTCCCAAAACGAAACTGGGAATCAATCAGCTTCTTGATCGCTTGGCACCTGCGAACTGAGAGCCTATGAAACCCGCCGAGGAATGGGCTATTGAGTTATTGGAGACTTGTGCCGACGTGCGAATACCTCGGTATCGTGAACTCGTCCGCGCCATCCAGGCCGACGCGATCCGGCATTGTGCGGACCTCTTGGAATTCAATCATTCCGCTGGCCACAGAATCTTACGTAGAGAAGCCGACCGGCTCGAAGGGAAATGAGCTATGGCGATTGAATACACCATGCGGGCGCTATGCGACGGCTGCAAACGTACAATTGAGGACAAAGTAGAAGTTAACTTCAGCGACATTATGACAACGCGCTGGAAGTGGGAACGGCGCTGGCATGGCGATGGCGTTCTGATTCGTCGAAGATTTAAGGGTACAACGATCATTATGTGTAAGAACTGCGCTGATGGACCACCGAAAAGAAAATGAGAAAGACCAATTTCGACCAGGCGTGCGTAAAAGACAATATTGCCAGCTTGCTCTTTGGTTTTTCCAAGAAACGGCTGCGACAGATTTTCCTGGCGCTGCTGGAACGGTTTGACATGACAGTGGAGGATTTGAAATGAAAGCCTGGCAACTGCTCAGTTCGCGGAAGACGTTTTGTAAGGCGCGCTATGCGAAAGACCGCAATGGATTGGGAGTCCCGCCCAAACATTCAAGTGCATGTGCCTGGTGTCTTGTTGGCGCGATTCAGAAGTGCTATCCGCCGTCAAAATCGAGTGGCAAAGCCTCCAAGGCTCGCATGGCCCTTGTTCTAATTGGAATCTCTCTTGAAGGATGGTCCGACACCCACGGCTGGCGCGCCGTCCATCGGCTGCTGAAGAAACTTAACATATGACTGATACTACTTGGGACCGATTGGACCATAACTGGAAGAAAGCATGACCGCCGACTCGTGGAAATCATTCATCGCTGACGGACCGCCGCAGGTTGGGCAGGATGTGTTGCTTCACGACGAAGTAAGAGATAGAACTCAAAGGCTTAAATGGCCAAAAGATAGAATGATTCTTGGTTTCACCCACTGGACACCATTCAGGCCGCCAGCGAAGGAGGATGGGTTTGAGAAGTGGTGGAAAGGATTCGCGATTGATTGCACACCTACAAGTGGCCTGACAAGACGAGAGATAGCTAAAGCAGCCTGGACCGAAGCCACGCGACAAGAGCGATGTAGAAAACTTGCAGAAGAAATAATAGGCTGCGGATTACATCCTACTTCCGGCATGGCTGATCCAAGGCCGTTAGATGAACAAGTCATTGAAATCGACGAGCATGGCAAAGTTAATCCGACAATCTCAGGAAAACTGCGAGAATCAGGACAAGCGGAGGGGAAGAAGTGAGTTGTGTCGGCTATTTATTTTGGAGCGGATCAATGAGACCACCGCGCAAATCGCGCAAACTTAGCAAAGTTCGCAAGCGACACAAGTGCAAGAACTGTGGCGTGCCGATACAAAAAGGACGGCTCTGTAATGCCTGCGCCTGGGAGGCCAATCGTTTATGAAGTGGACTCGCAAACCCCCACAGCAAGAAGGGCCGTATTGGCGTCGTGATTGCGTGCTACCACGTCCCAAAGGAACGCTGGTCACGGTTCATAACTTCTGCGGTTGGCGCTGGCAGCCATTGGGCAGTTTCGATTGGTTTCACGTCGGCAAAAGTGCTGAGGAATGGTCCGGCCCGCTCGTGCCGCCGAAAGGTAGGTGATGCCAAATGCCAGAAAACATCCCATTCGATCCCCGACAGAACACAGCGGCAAGTATGCCCTAACGGGGGCCGCGCATCCGTAGAAACACGCGAGCGAGGAAGGTGATGCAAAATGAACCCGAACACGATACCGAATCCTCCGATCTCGTACCCGGTTCAGTGACGAGCAGGGGCGCGTCTGCTCCGAACAACGCGCTTCGCAATCCCCCAAAACAGTTCCGCCTCGGTGAGCGCGGGGAAGGTGACGGGCGGCGGTTGTCGCGGCAGCAAGTGGGCATCATCAATAAGCGCCTTGGTCTCGGCGCTAATCATGCCGGACGCTTTCATGCGCTCGACGAGTTTTCGAGTGGCGGCGTAGTCGATCATTTCAACGCCTCGTCGTACGCCGTGATGTGGTGGGGAAGCCAGTTGCGTCGCCCCCGCTCAAGGTCGCTGATGAATGGGGCGGTGAAGTGCATACGCTTCGCAACTGTTCGCAATGACCACCCCGCCCGCAGGCGAGCCTTTCGCTTCGCTTCTCCAAAGGCGCGCTGGTCGATTTGTTTTCCGGTCCCGCCGCATTTTGAACAAGGTTCAAATTTCATATTGACATGAAAAGCTTATTCTTGTAAATAGCCAGTGTCAATGCTCGATTACGACACGATCAAGATTGCTCCGGGCGAAGAAGCCTATTTCACCCATCACGGCAGGGCTTCGTTGGCCCGCATGTCGCTGGGAGAGGCGGCAGTTGCGATGGGAATCTCACGGCAACGAGCGCACCAGTTGGAACGCAAGGCGATTCTAAAACTGAGACTGGCCTTGCAGCCATTGATCGACGAACGATGGAGGAAAGAAAATGGCTGATGTGAAATGTTCTGAGCTTCGAGTCCTCACCGAAGCTTGGCGTGCCAAAGCCGGGCGCATCGAGGTGAAGTTCCACGAAGCCTCACCGAACACCGTGAAGCACTTGAAAGCCGCGTTCGAGACGTGCGCTGAGGAAGTGGAGGAATTGGTGAAATCGGCTGAGGCGAAGAAACCGTGAAAGGCGAACCGAAAGTCATGCTCTGGTCGGCCCGATGGCAGGGACGTAAACGGCGCGGATCGCTGCGCTCGTGGGCGAAACTGACCGGCATACCGCATCTTCGTCTCCGGCACTTCGTCAAGGTCGGACGCCGCGAAGGAATGAAACCGGATGATGCACTCGCATTTGCGCTTTGGAAATCGACAATATGAAGCCCGACTTCCAAATGATCGTCCGAATGGTGGAGGATAAGCCCGTTGGCTCCATCCACGTCAGCCGACAGCTTGACATGATTCCGATTTGCGGCTTTCCGCATGGCGCGAAATGGTCCTGCATCTGGCAGGTCGATTTCATCGGCCCGGTGACGTGCGAGAATTGCCTGTCGATTGCGAGGCTGCGACCGGGCGACACGACAGTGCTGCCGGGATTGGCAATACACGATTCCAGTGATGTTGGTGAAGCCGAATGATCTCTTTCCCGACAGCGGGAAGATGATGGTACCATATTGAAATCAACCGCGCGCGGAAGAAGGCCTCGAAAGGCAAGCACGAGCCTGTCCGCGTTAGGCGATTACCAGACGTTCAGTAGGACATAAGCTACTGCGCCATGTCACCGCGCCGCTGAAAAGGAGTGAGCACCGTGAAAATATCGGTGGACGGATCACCTGGCGGCGCGGACCGTCCCATCTGCCGCCTGAGAATTTCCACGATGCCCAAATCAAAGTGCAGGACCGCCACACTCGGACGGTCCCGCGTCTCAGCGACGATGCGCCGAGAGAGGTAAACCAGCCGACTAAAATAACCCGGTCCGAGGCCGTTCCCGTCCGGCGTATCGAACCGGGAGAAATCAAACCGCTGGCGTCGGTGCGGGCGGCGTCGGGTTCACGCTCGCAATGGCCGTTGTGAGACGACTGCTCTGCGCGTTCACCGCATCAGCAGCCGCCTGCGCCTGCGCGTCATTGACGTGCGGCGTTGTGATTTCGGTGACTGCCGCATCCACGGTTTTCGTGAGGCCAGTGACGGCATCGGTCAAGTTTTGTAAAGCTGCCATAGTTTGTTTGTGTCGTTCTTCGTTGCGGTTTTCAATATGCTCTGAACCCACCAACAGAGCAAGGATTAATTCATCCGTGATCGTGAAACGCTTCTGGCGCTCTGACTCCATACACATCAAAGTAGCCGAACTCTTTCGTAGCCACTGTTTGTGGAGAGACATTCTTTTTTCAGCTTGACGATCCGGAGCGGACAAGTCAAGGATTGGTTTTATGACGATCACCGAGCAGGATTACCTCCGAATGCAGGCCCGTCTATCTAAGCCCAAGGGCACACTCGATCCCGACCTTCCGCTCACCGGGGCTTGTGAATCCGAGCGCCAACTGCATATGGACATTCTCGCCGAGTGCCGACACCGTGGATGGATTTGTCTTCACGGATCAATGGCCCACCGCGCCCACCGAACTGTCGGCGAGCCGGATTTCATAATTTTCGCCGACCATCCGCGGCTGTTTATCATCGAAGGCAAATCACGGACCGGAAAACTGTCAGAACCACAAGTAGCGATGCTCGGATGGTTCACCGGACTCGGATGGAACGTAGAGATTGTCCGCAGCTTCGAGCAATTCCTAACGCTCATCTCGGCTGAACGGGAAACCTTGACAAGTCCAGCCGTTCCTGCTCAAACGCGAGCGTGAATCTTGTCCGCGAAGCTGATCTTGCGAAGGAACTGAACGTCAGCCGCCCCAAGCTCGCGGCGATTCGCAAAGGGCAATTCACCCCGGAAGAAGCAGGCCAGCGTGGTCCTTATGGGCCGATCCTCTATACGCCAGAAGCCGTTGAAAAGCTGCGGAATTTTCTAAAGCTGCCGGAACCGCTCAAGCCGATCCACAAAAACGGCAAAGTAAAACTCGAAATCCTGACGGTCAAGCGAGCACGACTCCATAATCTGCAAATGATCGAAGTCATTCTTCCGAATGGCCAGACGGCTTGGTGTCGCGTGACTTCCAATGCCGATCTGAAACCGGGAATGAAAGTGCAGGCGCATCCTCCGGCTGCTGCTGGACATCCTTGGTTTCAATATGGTCGATTGCCAAAACAAATTGCGAGAGGAAGCAGATGAGCGAAGTCCTCGAAGCGCCACCGTTGGTTGTCCTCAAGAAGCGTTCGCCGCTGGACCTGCTCAATCGGCCAATGCACTTCGCCAAGCTTCTCGATGCTTTCAACGTCAAGCCGCATCCGGTCATCAAAGCACCGTCGCGTGAACGTCTGCTGCAAATCCGGGAGCTTAGGGGCGACGAAACCGTCCAGCAGTTGCTCGCGGAGATCGCCAAGGCACAAGCCAACGAGCGGGACGAACCTTTCTGGTTTGGATGGGAGCCGGAGCAATGGCGGGATGCCGACGAACTGCTCAAAATCTCCGATGATATTCTAATCTCAGGGTCAAACCGTTCCGGAAAATCGTGTTACGCGGCAAAGCGAGTTGTGCAGAAGATGTACGAGAAGCCCGATTCTATCATTCTTTGTTTTTCAACCTCCGAATCCACAAGTATCAGGGACCAACAAAAACTCATCTGGCAATACTTGCCACGGGAATGGAAATATGCGCGACGCAACAATATCACGAAGATCGGCTATAAAAGGGCTACTGGCTTTTCTGACGCCAAGCTGGTGGCTCCAAATGGCTCCGAGTGCTATTTTATGTTCTACACCCAGGACGGCCTCGACATCGAAGGCGGACAAGTCGATTTGTGGTGGGCTGATGAAATCATACCTCTTGATTGGGTTGTTACCCTGCGGGGAAGAACTGTGGACCGACGGGGTAAGGGTTTGGTCACATTTACCCCCATCCACGGTTGGAATCAGACTACATCTGAATACGTTTCAGGTAGTCGTGTGGTCAAATGGCAGGCATGTGAGGACGTACCCTCTCAGAAGCTTTGGCCAGGCGGTTCCCCCGGAAGAATTCCCTATGTTCTCGAATGCTTTAGGCCCAAGCATCATGCGATCTTTTTTCATGCACGGCACAATCCCTATATCGACTACGAAGATTTACGTGCCAAATGGATTACACACTCGACAGATCAAATACTTATCCGGCTCTATGGCATAACACGGAAAACCGGCGGCGCGGCCCTCGCCAAGTTCGGCAAGCATAATATCATTCGCCATGAGGACATCCCCAAGCAGGGAACCAATTTTCATTTCGTCGATTTCGCCTGGAACCGGAACTGGGCGATGCTCTGGTTTAGAGTTTGCCAAATCGGGGACAAACCGCGTATATTCGTCTATCGTGAATGGCCGGACCAGCAAAACTTCGGTGAATGGGTGCTCCCCAGTGAGAAACCGGATGGAGCCAGAGGCCCGGCGCAACAAAGTCTTGGTTATGGAATTGACGACTACAAACGCCTTGTGGTGGAACTGGAAACTTCGACATTGGCAACCGGAACGAACGGAGGAAACGAGGATGGAAATCGGCAATCCTCGATTGCACGAACTGAGCAAATTTTTCTCCGATATGGCGACCCGCGATCAGGCAACACAAGTCGTATCACCGAGGAAGGCGGGACAACGGTCATCGAAATGCTCGCGGACGGCGAAAACCCGCTCTTTATCGAGCCAGTCGCCGGGCGCGAAGGCAAAGACCTCATCAAAGAAGGGATAATCGCGCTCGAAAAATGGCTGGCTTATGACGATTCAAAACCAATTTGCGCCATTCAAAATGAACCGATGCTCTATGTCTCCGAACGCTGCCAGAATCTCATTGATTGCCTCAAGATTTGGACAGGCGAGGACGGACAGAAAGGTGCATCGAAAGATCCAATTGATTTATGTCGCTACGCCGCCATGATGGAAATTGAACAGAGCGTTGGGAACCATGTCATTGCGAAGGGGGCGACGTACTAAGATGCTTCAAACTATTCCATTGGGTCGAGTTGATCTTGATTGCCAGGCTTTCTGGCCGCAGAAAATCCTCGCCGTGAAGGATGATGCCGCCTTGGCAGAACTCAAAGCAGAAGCGCAAAAAACGATGGACAGGCTGGCAAACGAAGCAAATCAAACCAAGGAATACCCAAGGCCAAATTTGGGGATGGGAATTTATGCTTGATAACCGAGAGATACTTCGACAAGAACTCTATTGGCCGGCGAGAATCATTGTCGAAATGGATAGCCCAGAGGATCGAGAAGCACTGAAAACTGACGCCCAGGAATGGCTTAACCGGCTTGTTGATCTCGCTCGCAAACATGGGATTGCGCCTGATTACCAAAAGCATTATGAAATGCATTGAACTTACCCAAGGCCGCGTTGCCGTGGTCGATGACGACGATTTCGAGCGGCTGGCGCAGTGGAGGTGGCAGTATGACTGCGGATATGCCAGCCGGCGGGAACGGATCACGCCGTACGGAACAGCCAGGAAGTACCGTAAGATTTACATGCACCGGGAGATTCTGAATCCTCCGAAAGGAATGGATACCGACCATGAGAACGGCAACAGACTAGACAATCGACGGGCTAATCTGAGATTGGCCACACGGGCTGAAAATCTTAGGAACCGAGGTTCTAACAAGAATAATGAGCTTGCTGTAAAAGGCGCATATTGAGACAAGAGTAGAAATAAATATGCAGCCCATATCACCGTGGATCGAAAACATATTCATCTTGGAAGGTTCGACACTCTTGATGAAGCCAAAGCTGCTTACAATGCGGCTGCGATAAAGTACTTCGGTAACTTTGCAAAATTGAATTAAGGCTAGATATGTTAGACGATCCTGAAAATAAGGCGATAGCCTCGGACGAGCCAGATATAGACTGGCTATGCAGGGAGTTTAGAAGGTCTGGCACGGGTGGAGATTTTTGGTCGAGGATTCGCGTCGCCGAAGACACCCGCCTGAACCGTTGGCCTGGCCAATCCGACGATGGCAAGAAGCACGACAACCAACTCGCGGAAGGCCAGCCCGCCGTGCCATTTGAAGGCGCGAACGATTCCCGCGTTTACATGGCCGACGACATTATCAATGAAGGCGTCGCCATCGACACTACGGCTTTCTGGCGGGCAGACCTCAAGGTTTCTAACATCACGCCAAACGCACTGGATGACGCTGGCCAGGCAACTATGTTCCTTTCGTGGCTCCGCGACGTGAAGTTGCGGGCCGAGCTTGAGGAAGAAGTCGAATTGTTCAGCCAATACCGGCGCTGGTACGGCTGGGCTGGATTGCACATCCTCTGGAACCGGGAAGTGAGTTACGAGAGCAAGACGGTTAAGCTTGATGAACTCATTGCCACGGCGCAGCAGGTTTCGCAAGCCCCACAGGCGCAAATGAGCGACGAGCAGCGCCAGATTATCTCCGTGCTTTCAGTTTTCCCACAGGCGATTCAAAATTCGGACATGCGGAAGCAGGCCGTGGACCTCATGCAGTTTCTCTACCGGACCTACGTGATGAACACCATGCCGGAACGCATGACTGAGGATGATTTGCCTAATCTGTCAGCTAAACGCGCCGGACAATTTGTGGATGACTTGCGCGATCACGGCGAGACAGAAATTCCATTTCCTTACCTGTGCAAAAATCAACCCAGTATCATGGCCCTCAAGCCGTGGCGAGACATTTTTGTTCCCACGGACACTGCCGGTTTCCAGAATTCCAGGCTGGTGACGATCCGCTGGCACATGACGGAAGCGTTCTTGATGGCCAAGGTACTCGCGCAGGAATGGGATGAGGAATTTGTCGAACTCGCGCTCAAGACCAAAGGCCGCACGAGCGTATGGAACTACAGCGACGTTGGCATGGCGATCACAACCTCTATCTCGCAATGGGGTTGGCTGCAACAGCAGACCGAGATGATAGAAATTCTTTGCTCCTATCAGAAGCAGATCGACCAGAACGGAGTGCTTTCGGTTTATTACACCATCTACAGTCCATATATCACTGATGACACCAAAAAAACCACGAAAGTCAAACGGAGCCGAAAATATGGCACCTTCTCAGGGGGTGAAATCGCGTCAGTCCACAATAGTCGGGCGTATGCTAAACATGGGTTGCTTGATTATCCCCAGTCGAACGGGTATCCAATTGTTCTTTCCCGACGCGAACATCTCGACCGGCAACTCGTCGCGACTCGCGGAGTTTCTGAGATTCTTATCACGCAGCAGCGCGAACAAAAAGTGATGCACGATGCCGTAGTTGACCATACGAACGTCTCGGTTGGCCCTCCCCTATTTGTGCCCAAGAGCAATCCGATGCAGCGGTACGATATGACGCCGTTCGCGCAAAATTCCTGTCAAAAAGGGCGTGAGCCGACCCCTTTGCAGCTTCCGACTGGCGGATTGCCCGTAGCCATCGAATTCATGGAATACTTGGACCGAAAGAATCATCGCTATTTCGGCCAGTTCTCGGAGGACGTTCCACCGGCGGTGAACCAATCAAAGATCGAACGCGACGTGCGCGGTTTCTTGGCGGCTTGGGGACAAGCATTCCAGCAGGCTTACGAACTTTCACACAGATTTGCTCCTGAACTAATCGAGCGAGTGACGCGGATGCCAGTCTCAAATCGTAGCGACTCGCAGGCAGCGGAACTGGACTTTATTTTACACTATGATATTAGCCATCTCAACCCGGAAACTTTCGAGCAGAAGTTGAAATTGCTCTCCCAGGTCAAAATGCAGGATCAGGGCAATGTCATCAATGGGAACAAGCTCACAAGCTGGATTGCCAGGGCCATTGACCCGATGATGGCCCGCGAACTCGTTCAGCCGGAGCAAATCGGCAACGCGATGACGATGAAGGAAGTCGGCGACGACATCATGGCCATGTTCCTGGGCAATCCCCCGAATATACGCGACATGAAAAATGACGCCACTGCGCCCAGCCGGATGCAGATGGCCAAACAGATCGTCATGTCCAACCCGAAATACATGCAGGCGCTCGATCCGAAGCTCTTGCAGCAAATCGCCGGACAACCCTTGCCGCCGCAGATGATTCAGCAGCTTGGCATCGGCCAGCACCCACCCGATCCTTTCTTCTCGAATGGATTTGGGCAATATATGGCTAACATCCAGTTTGGGGTGCAGGAACAAAACAACAAAATCACCGGAATCACTGGTATTAAATCACCACAACAATCACAAATAGGTCAAGCAGCATGATTTCGGAATCCAAAAACCGGCCTAAGTTCTCTGAAACTCAAATAACCACAATGGCCCATCTTGATATAATCGACGGGATGACTGGCTTGAATGCAGCGGACTTGAAAACCTACACTGATTTCCTGGAAAACTGGAAAGAACCGGAACCGCCCTACTTCACTCGCGGCATTCAATATCTAATGCCCACGCCGGAGGATTACCAGATATGATCCACACCGCAAATTACAAATGCCTGCGTAAGGGTTGTGCCCATACTGTAGAAATAGAATTGCGAGAACTTCACAGCGGCATTTGTGGTGAGTGTGCGGACCTCCTGATGGCTGGGAAGATGGGGCTAGTCCAGGAATGGAGACCAAGTTCGGAGAAGCCGAAAGAAGGCCAATCCATTCAGTGCATCAGTGCTTCAGATAACCAAGTATTTGCTTTAGTTTGGTATTCTGACCATCCAATTACCCCAATTCGTTGGTGGAAACCCCTCGATGCGCCGCCCCCGAAACAAGATGAATTCGAGGAATGGTTTAAATCTCAGATTCCTGAAAATCGAAATCAATGGATTCCCAGTGATGAGAAAAAGTATATGAAAATCGGCTGGGATGCTCGCGGCGAATGGGATAAAGACCAACATGACTGACGCCCAAATCTACGAAGCGTTCAGCGCCTTCGAGCCGGAGAGCGCCATCTGGCGGGCGCTTGGAGCGGTCCTTGATGCCGGGGTGAACAATGCCGTGGAGATCGTGCGCGTCGGGAGCCAGTCCAATGAAATTCTGCAATTCAATGCCGGGGCGCTTGATAATGCGATGCAGTTGCGCGAGAAGTTCTTCGATCTCCGCGACCGGGCGGCGGCGACAAGGAGGGTGAAGTGACCAAGGATTTTTGTGATCGTTGCGGAGAATTGATGGATTCGATCGGTGCGTATAAGCATAGCCAGAACTTTGAATGGCTGGAAGGGAAACAAAGATGGTGGGGAGCAATCAGCATTGGTCGAATAACTGGGTTCAAACCACAACCATTTTTATGTGAAGGTTGTGCCGATGAAATAATTCATCAATTCTTTTTGCTGCACAAACAGTCTGTGGAGAAAACTGCGAATGACGCAAAAGCAAATTGACGATTTGCCGCCGCTCTTGAAGCGCCAGGATGTGCTGCGCCTTACCGGCATTGCCGAGCGCAAATATCTCGATTTCCTTCGCGCCTCAAAAATCCAAATTGTCCTTATTCCGGGCGTTTCCGACCGCCGAATAGTCAAAACCGAACTCCTTAAGCTTCTGCATCTCAACTGCTCGCATTAGGCGGGCACTTCCGCTCCGTACCCGATCAATCCGGTTAATTTCTCTTGTAGATTTCTCATTCCGGCCCCATTGGACATGCACGGACGTAAATTGTCCGGGCGACCGACTTTGCAGGTTAAAGCAATGGCCAGTACTACAGCCGGGGCAACGGATACCCCGAAGAAAACAACCGTGGCGGACGTGATTAACAGGTCACGCCAGTACACCAGTTCGATGGCGGCTTATGCCTCCCAGGACGATGTGCCACCGACTGTTACCGAAACGGCTGCACCTGAAACGGCTGATGCCGAACCAGTTGCGGAGACAGTCACCGAAGCTCTTTCTCAAGATCAACCGCCCGTTGTGGAGGAAATTCCGGCAGCGGAAGCAGTCCTGGAGCCGGAAGCCGAGGAACACGAGGCCCTTGCGCCCGAAGTTCAGGAAATCCTGAACCGGCGCATTGGCAAGATGACGGCCAAGACCAAGGAAGCGGTTGAAGCCGCAGAGGCGAAAGCCGCTGTCGCAGAGGCCAAAACCAAAGAACTGGAAGCCAAACTTGCCGAAAAAGCCACGATTCCAGCAGAAACGGCGGAAGATGTTCCACATGGAACAATTGATGCCGGGCCGGTCAATGTGCCGGAGCATCCGGCCTCACGCGCTCGTCAGAAGGCCGAAATGTGCCTCGCGGCCATCGCGGCTAATGATCCTGGATATGCTGAACGCCAACTCAGACAGGAAAACGTCAGGCTGGAAGAATTCACGCCGGGAAATATGATCGAGTACCTCACCAGCGTAAAAACTGGGGCACAGCAGGCGGAACAGAAATTCTTCGCTTCATACCAGACCAATCTGGCTGAGGCGGTGAAACTCTATCCGGAAATCAAAGATGGTCGGACTAAACTATACGCGGCGGCTAAGGCTGAACTGGACGCCAATCCAGAGCTTTTCAATAAGCCCAATTGGCCCCTGCTCGCGGCGCACATCGCCGCAGCCAAAGTCGGGCGCGGTACACAGGCAGCAGCACCGGCAGCGGTCGTTAAACCGACACTACCGACCAAATCGAAAGCCGTGCCAGTGAAGATTCCGGTCAAAACAGGTGGGGCGGCTCCGGCGAATGCCGGACGAAAATCAGGGACCTCGGTTCAACCGAAGGATTTTCTGTTGAGCAATGATCGAGAGACGAGAGTGCAGTGGCTACAGGACAAACTCAACGAGGGCAACGGCCTGATTGGGCCGACGACCTCAGCGGAAGAAGTTCCGCGCTAGAAAAATTGTAGTCTATGGCTCAACTTGTCGAGATCAATCAAGTCGGTAAACGGGAGGACTTGCGCGATTTCATTTCACTCATCGACATGAAGGAAAAACCCCTTCTGGCGATGATCCCAAAACTCCCGGATCAAAAAAACATGCTGGTCAACTGGCAGGCCGACCTCTACGCAACGCCAATCACGGCAGGTGTGGCAGACGGCCAAGACGTTGACACGTACGAAAACGCGGCGGTCAACCGGGGGCTGCTTCAAAATTATGGTCAGAAATTCCGCCGGACAGCGATGGTCGGGGATTTGGCTGAAAATGTCAGCAATGTTGCCGGGGCAAAAGCTGGCGAACTCGCCCGCTCCATCGACAAGAAATTGGAGGAAATCTCCCGCGACATCGAAGCGACCCTTTGTTCCGACAATTCCGGGCAGGCAGAAACATCCCAGTCAACGCCTTACAACACGCGCGGGTTGGGAATTTGGTTCGGGACCACTTACACTAATGCCACCGATGCCGCTCAAGTGCCTTCAAATTTCAGAACGCCATCAGCTTCGGTAAGGACCGATCCGGTTGCAACTCAGAACACAGCGTACATCGAGGACGTTCATTTTCGGCCATTGCTGAAATCCATCTTTGGATTTTATGGCAGACGCGAAAACCTGATTGCTCTGCTCGGAACATGGCACAAGGCCGCGATTACCAACTTCACGGGCGCGCAAGCCACGTACGGTGTTGCTGCCGGTACATCAACCTGGGCTGGTGTTCGTGCGTACACCGCCGGATTGGATACCGAGAAGGTCGTGAACAATATCATGTTCTACGAGGGTGATTTCAACACCGTGGAACTGCACCCGAGCCTCCTGCTAAATGTCCTCACGACTTCGGCAGTCAATGCGTTGCCGGGCGATTCATCGCGTATGTTCGTGTTCCCGATTGAGGCTTTGGGATTGACGTTCAATCGCGCTCCCCGCGTGATGCGTCTGCCGGATATGGGCGGTGGCCCGCGTGCCCTCGTGGATGCGGTGTGCTGCTTGGTTTGCAAAAACCCGCTTTCTGGCGGACAAAACCGACCGACTGCAACCAGAACGTAAACCAAGGAGAATAAGACCATGACCATTGTACCTTTTTCCGCCGATGAAGCCGCATTTGTTGGCTTCACTCATCGCATCATCCTGAAGTCCACCGACATCAACAGTGCAAACTTTGTCAGCGGAACTGCCTTCCAAATCTATCCATCTCTAAACAAGACGGCGGACACGAATGGCTTGCCTGCCGGTTTTCGTTGCGGCGATTTCTGCGTCAACGTCGTTACTGCGCCCGCTGGTGGAACGCTCACGACATTTGTTGCCCAAGCAGGCTTCGGGGCGGCTGGCGTTCAGCTTCTGGCAGCCGCCACGTCGATTCTAACTGCCGGTTGGGTAACAGATAACGCATTATCAGTGAAGCCGGTGATAAACACCACCGCGACAAATGCAATCGACTTGCTCATCACGATTACCGGCGGTGGCACCATTGCCGGTTTGACAGCAGGCGAATGGCACTTCTACCTGCAACTGTTCAACATGAACCGGGTTGACACGGACTCGATGCCGAGCGCGGCATAAGCGACTCAAAGCGTCCCCGTTCAACCGGCGGGGACGCCCCTAAAGCGATGTCCGACATCATTCCGCTGGAATTTGTTGGCATCCCGGAAGAAGTCATCCATGAACTTCGCCAGGGTGCTTTTGCCAAGGATGCGATGGCTGCCATCGAAGCCGAAAAGAATCAGCGCCGGTTGCCTGGGATCGTGGGCGAACATCATCCGGTTAATGATCTTGGCCAACCAACACTTGCCATTGATCCGATTGTCTATCAGGCATGGCTGAGGAAAGAAGGACGCGGATTTTGGAATGACAAAGCCAATCACCGCTGGCTGGCCAGAAACTTCCCGGAAACAAAAGTTCGAGTCATTCCAAATTCAAATCGAGTTGGATGGCTGCCGCCACATCCAAGATATAGCAAAAGCTATGGTGAAGATTTTGGGAGGAATGCGGCGAAATGAGACTGCCGATTAAGTTACAATTCTGTTCTTTCCGGTGGAAACCATATGCTCTCAATTTTGGCGGTCAGGGCGGCTCAGGCACGAATTTCGAGTGGCTTGGGATTCGGTTGTCGCTTTGGTGGAGGTTCGACTAATGGCCGCGCACCTAAACCCACTGTCCAAGTCCATTCCTCGCTCTGGATTCGGCTCTTTTAACAGCCTCCACGGCGATGAGTCGATTATGGTTCGCGGGTCTGTTCAGGGCATACTTGCGAAGTTTCGCCCTCATTTCGGAACCTCGCTTCATTCCCGTGTGATGGTGCGTGGTATGCTTTCCCCATTCCATCAGTTCCAGATTTTCAAGGCGATTATCCTGACGATTGCCATTTTTGTGATGGATACAGAAACCTTTGGGAATAGGCCCATGCTTTTTCTGCCAAAGATGCCGATGTTCAGCGGTACGTTTCCCATTCAAACAGAGGATTCGGTATCCTTCCTTGAGCGTAAACCCTCGGAATCGGTTTGGACGCAAGTTCGTATTTGCATCACCATACTTACGAAACCTCTGCCAGTGCTTACTGCAAAACCCGCGGGCGATATGCTTTCCGCGACAGCCGAGAACCGAACACATTCCAGTTTTGCTTCTTGGAAAGATAATCCGCAATGGATTTCCATTCCTGTACCATCGGTCCCAGTGTGTAGAACACCATCCTCGCGCTTTAATTTTCTTACTGCATCCGTCAATCGAGCATTTATTCATGGAACAGAATATAATCCTTCCAGAATACATTGTCAAGCGAGGGGGATTCTGTGGCTGTAATGAGAACTGTTAATGCTGGCGATTTGATCCTTCAGTGCGCTGATTTGCTCGGTCTTGACCGGACCAATATCGCCATATTGGATTTCCTCGCGCTCCGGGATTATCTGGACAAACGCCTTCAAACGGCGTGGGAAATGGGCTTTTGGCCAGACCTCATTCGCACCGAGAAACGGTACTACCGCGATCTTTATTCCACTACGGCTTCGTACGCCGCCCCGACGTTGACGACTGCCAGCGAAATCTATTATCCGCAGACGACGAAGTACTATCAATCAATGCTGGCGCAGTCGCCCGGAGGAACATTGCCCGCTGATGCAAACGGGGTAACGAACACCACCGCCTGGCATGACTCCAAAACCGCCTATTCGCAAAACGCTTACAGCGCGACTACCACATACAACAACGGCGACGAAGCCTATTACCCGAATACGGACCGTTCGTACAGCGTTTACAATGGTCCGGTGATGGGCGTGCTGCCCACCGACACTACGAAATGGGGAGTCCTGACCGAATTCATCCGGTTCATTGATTACACGCAAACCGGCAAAACCCCGCTTGGAATGGTGCTCCAAGTTGCCGATGCCAGCCCCCGCCTGACGACCAAGGGCAACGAATTAAACTGGTTTCTTACGGAAAACGGTGTCGAAGTCACATCGCCTACGAATTTCGCATGGGTGACGTTCAAAATCAGGACTATCCGGCTATTTGGAGATACATTCGATTCCACGAAAGCCTACAAAGGTGGGGTGGACCAGATTTATTACAATGGGCTTAGGCAGGTTCCACCAACTACGACGGTGGCGAATTTTTATGATATCGTGTCGGATACAACTGCGGGGGACATGCCAGATTCCGCTGCCGCCAAATTCAGCAAAACCAATGTGCCGCTTATTTTCCAACGTTATCTGATCTACGGCGCTTGGGCTGACTATCTGCGGGGCGACGGTCAGGACGAGAAGGCCGGTGTGGCCGAGGAACGCGCCGACACGAGCTTGGAATATCAGCAGCAGATTTTGGCGGGGGTGCAGCGCCAAGCTCCGCGAGCCTTGGTGAGAACAAGATAAAGGACCATTATGGGTTTAATGAACGTGAACATTCAGGGCCGCTTGGCGAGTCCTACTCCTTCGGTAACTTCAATCAGCCTTACGGCCAGCGGAACGACGGCGACTTTTACCAGCGCATCCCCGCATGGGTTTTATCCGGGACAGATGGTGCAGATTACAGGCGCGGCCCCAGACGTGTTTAATACTCGTGGAGTGCTCACCTGGATAAGCGCGGGTAGTTTCACTTACATTCTATCAAGCACGCCTTCTCCTACCACAGCCACGATTCAAGGCGTCGCCTTGGGATTACAGGAGCGGCGCGAAATAACGGTCGATCCATCTGGACGACAGCTTGTCGCGCATTATCCGGCAAATACCGTCAATACGTATGCTTGCGGCGTCACCTTTACACCCGTTGCACTTGCCGGAGATATTTTCACGTTTCAAGGTTTCACCACGAAAACAATCCGCCTGGTGAGACTCATCATCAGCGGTACCGCCACGGCTGCCGCCGTTCAAGCTGTGGGTATAATCAGGCGATCCACCCTCACCACGTACACTGCCGGTGTGACGGCCTCCATGACGGCGGTTCCATTGGACGCGCAGAACATTGCGAGCGTGGCTTCGCCGATTGCTGTCACTGGCGGGACATTGCTGGCTCTTGGAACGCTCATCGGAAACATCGACGTTCGACAAATTACGTTCACGACGCCAGCGGCTTCATCGACAATTGCACCGATGATTTGGGATTTCGGAACGATTGCCCAGCCGATTGTGCTCCGCAACACGCTTGCCGATCTCATTGCAATCTCATTCATGAGCACGGCGACACCGAGCGTTCCGTTGGCGGCAACGGCGGGAACAACCTTGAGCATTGGGCTTGTCTGGACCGAGGAATAATTATGGGCGCAGGAATTTTCAAACCTATAACCGCAATCTTAATCTCATCAGAGACTAAAATATGGGTGCCAACCATAGGCACTAAATTCAGGCTGATGGGCGGTTATCTGACCATGACAGTGGCAGCGGGCAATATTGTCCTCAAGGATGGCGTGGGCGGAAGCACCGTTTTCATCATTCCATGCACGGCTGTTGGAGTGGCAATCGCGCTTGATCTCGAAGATGGAATTTTATCGGCAGCCGCTGATAATGCCCTCACGGCTACCGGTCCAGCACTTTGCGTTCTCAATGGCACGATCTGGGGGACTGAAGAATAAATGGCGCAAGACACGACGAATTCAAAAGTCCAACTGGCTGAGGTGTTTGCTCAATCCCAGCAAAACTCGCAGCAAATCGTTGTATTGGCCAAGGCCGTCGATGGCTTGCGCGAGTCCATCACGGTTGGATTTAATGAAGTCCGGGATAAGATCAGTGACCGCGACAAACCCAATTTCCAACTGGCAATGGTCATCATCGCCATCATCGGCACCATCGGAGGCTCGGTTGCGTTCTCCTTTTATCGAGAGATGGACAAAAATCAAGCCGAAGCAGAACGCCAAATTGCCAGGGCTGAAACCGACATGCGCCGCACCACGGATATGCTGGACATCAAGTTGCAACGTGAGTTTCAGCTTGCAATGGAGACAACCAAGGAGGGGATCAAGGGCCTTGATTCAGTTTCGGCATCACGCCATGAGCAAGCGATCAAAGAAACTCAAGGGGTTATGGCCAAGATGCTTAAACTAGAAGGTTTTCTGGAACGCCAGACAGAAAATGATCTTCAGGAACTCAGGACAATCCGAAAAGAACAAAGAGAAAAGACAAAATGAAAAAACTACTGCTACTAATCCCATTGGGCATTATGCCGCTGCTTAGCGGCTGCGCCAGCACCGTGCGCGAATTGGCGCATGACAACGCGGAAGTCGATTTCCACAACGTCAATCCGTGGACCGGAACGACTGATTTTCACAGGAGAAATCCGGCGTCCACTAATTCCCTGCCAGCATTACCGGCCCAGCCTGTCAAGTGAGCGATACTTTCCAAGGCATCCTCGACTTCGCCGTGATTACCGTAGTCAACGGCGCTCAGGCATTCCAGCTTTTCGGAGGGGTGGGCACGGGTGATCCCCGCCTTTCAGACGCCCGTGTCCCACTCGCGCACATGCATCCTGAATCGGATGTAGCCGGTTTGGTGCCCGATTTGGCGGCTGGGGAAAAAACGCTAAATAAAAATCAGCCGAATGGCTATGCCGGACTGGACGGCAATGGCCTCGTGCTGACACAAACGCTTGGAAGCGGCACAGCTTCAACGGCGAGCTTCTTGCGCGGGGACCAGTCTTGGAACCGGATCAATTACAACGCCATTATGGTTGATTCCAATGCCAATGTGATGACCGACAGCAAGGGCAACGTGATGACGAACGAATAATGGCCCTGTTCAATTTAACCGGCACTGCCGCTCCGGCAGTAGCCCCGCTCAATGTGGGCGAGCACTTTGTCGATACGACGAACAGCAATGTCTATATCGCCCTGGCGACAGCCACATCTTCCGACTTCAAACGCATTGCGCTGATCGGCGGGGTTGGAAGCGGTATCGCGCAATCGGACGTTACGGGATTGCCTGGTGCCCTCGCCTTGCAGTCCGGCTGGTTTGGAGATGGTTCGGATGGTGCAGTCACATTCGACGGGGCAGCTACCATCCTCGGCATGGCCCCGGTGGCGAACGTCTATACGATGACCCGTTCGATTTTCTGTTCATCCATCACGATCAACAACGGGGTGACGATCAAGACGGCAGGTTTCAGGATGTTCTGCACAGGCACAGTCCTCAATAACGGCACGGTTCAAAACATGGGGGCTGGTGGTGGTGCAGGCGGGGCGACTGGCGGGGCAGGTTCCGGCGGCGCGGCTCTGAGCAGCACCGAAGTGGGCGGGGCCAGTGCCGGTGGCGGTGGTGGAGGGGGAGCCAATACTGGCGTCGGCGCCACCGGATCGGCCGGCAGCGCCCAGAGCAACAACATGGGAGTACAGGGTGGCACAGGCCGTGGCGGTGGTACGGGAAGTGGCGGAGCCGGTGGCGGCACATCTGCGGGGGGCACTTTGACAACGATCCGCGTCTTCCGCTCTCTAAATCAGCACTTGCTCGCGGGTGGCACGATCATCATGGGTGGTACTGGCGGGGGTGGCGGGGGTCAAGGCGGCGGCAATGGCGCGGCAGCAGGCGGAGGTGGCGGCGGTGGCGGGACTGGTGGCGGCATTACCATGATTTTTGCCGCAACGATCAGTAACGGTTCAGGCACAATTTCCAGCGCCGGATCAACCGGAGGCGCGGGTGGCAATGCCTCGAACGCCAACGCTGGCGGTGGTGGGGGTGGGGGTGGTGGCGGCGGGGGTGTGATTTATCTCGCCTATAATGTCATCACTGTCGGCACGATCACTGTAGCGGGCGGGGCAGGGGGAGCACTCGGCACGGGAAACGGCAGCGGCACAAACGGCACGGCGGGCGACGCGGGATCGACTGGCGTGATTTTAAAATACAACGGGACAACTCAAGCTTTTGAATGAGCGAGATGAAACTTTTCTTTTCAATTTTGGCCGCGGCAATTTTTCTGCAAAAAGGGTTGGCGGCAACCGTGACTGTGGCTTGGGACCCGCCCGCTGACAATGCGACTGGTTGGATCGTGTACGAGCAATTCGGAACGAATTGGACCCAAGTCTTCCGCGCCGGTACCACCAATGTCGTCATTACGAACGTCCTTTCCGGGTTCCATATCTATTCCGTGACGGCCACGAATGCCGTCGGGCTGGAAAGCCCAAGGAGCCCATCTGCAAGCGCAATTATCTTTCCCGGAACACCGACGAATATTACGATCAAACTTAGCGCGGTTTTCCAATACTCGCCGGACGTGATTGGGCCGTGGACTGACTTTTCGGAGACGAAACTGCCGATTATCACGGCGTCGCAGCAACAGGCATTTTACCGGATGCGACTGGATATTTTACCCTAATGGCGCGATTTGAAAAATACGGCAACCTGGATGAACCGGCGCAGATCGACGGCGATGTCGGCTGGAAAGGCGTAAATATGCGGCTTGAACCGCATCTGTTGGAAAAGGGCTATGCAGCCGACGCCCAAAACATGCGCTTCGATCACGGCGTCGCAGAGACGCGGCTTGGCATCGTGAACATGCCGTGGGGCAGCAAGATCACAGCGGCAGATTCTACCTCGATTACGCGGGTTACGGTGACAGCAACCTTCACGAGTTTCGCCAATCACGGCTTTTTCAGCGGCCAAACGGTAACGATCACCGGGGCGACGCCATCGCAATATAACGGCACTTTCGCCGTTACGGTAACGTCACCCACTGTTTTCACGTACGGCCCAATGACGAGCGATCCCGGCAGCAGCGCGACGCAGCAGGGCCACGCGCAAGCGCAAGGAACTGTCGCTTTTGGCACGATCTATGGCAGTGGAGTGTTTTCGGACCCCGTGACGAAACGCGAGTACGTTATCATCGCGGCGGACGGGAATCTGTACTACACCTCGCCGAATAATGTGCCCATTCTGATGCCGCTTCCTCCGGGTGTTTCCGTGCTTCTGCCGTGCACTTTCACTCAGGCATTCAATGTACTGTTCCTGCACCAGGACGAGACGCAAGACACGTTGCAATTAACGAACGTGTTCGGTTCCTGGACAACCGTATCCCAAACGACATCAGGGACGGGCACGCTTACGATCCCGAAAGTGAAGCGGAGCCTGTTCCAAAACAACCGCTTATTTCTGCCTCAATCCGACGACACCGTGAGCGTGAGCGATTTTGGCGATTACACGCGCTATCTTCCGGCCTTGCAGGATTTCCGCGTGGCCCAAGGCAGCGCCGATAAGCTGGTGAGCATCCACAAGTTCAACGATGTGACGCTCATCGCGTTCAAAGACCACTCGATTTATGCGATCTACAACGTGTACGGCAATCTGGCCGCGACGCAGCAGGACCAGATCACCGGGCTTTTCGGACTCATCGCGCCGGAGACTGTGGCGCACGTCGGCCCCGATCTTTGGTTTCTTTCCGAGCTTGGGGTGATGTCGCTGCGCCAGACTGAGTTCAATAAGATTCAAGGCGTGGTTCTGCCTGTGAGCGATCCGATCCAGCCGCTCATCAATCGGATCAACTGGCGCTACGCTGGCAATGCCCAGGCCGCGTATTGGAACAATCGGTATTATTTGGCGGTGCCGTTGGATGATGCGGAAATCCTCGGACCCGATCTGGCTGGAACTTTATTAACAACGGACGTTTCTCAGAATTCTATTCTCACCGGGCTGATTGCCGGACAGACATACCGTTGGACGCCGAATGTAATCCCTGGCAGTAGCGATCTTTCCTTAACCAATGGCACCCAAGTGATTACCCTCGTGGCATCAGCAGTGCAATCGCCGATTGATTTTACGGCTCAAGGCACCACGATTACGCTTAAGACATTAACGGTAAATTTCGTTGGAGGTACAGTTCAGAGACTTTACAAGGGCGTGAACAATGCTGTCCTGGTGTACGATTTCCTAAGCGGAGCATGGTCAGGTCTGGACAATGGACAGGGAATCAGCATCACACGATGGGTTCAAACGAAATATAACGGGAAACAGCGTCTATTTTTTATCGGTTCGGACGGATTTTTCCGTCTTTACGAGGAAGGGTATGAGGACGATATTGCCGTCCCATATACCGAGGTACGGGTGACGGCTACTCCAGCAGTTGGAAACACGATTCAAATAAATTCTGGTACGGTTGTGACCGCCGCCAATGCGATTGGAAATACCTCGCCCGCCACATGGGGGGCTGACAATCGGCCCGACGCCGCCAGCAATCTTTTTAGCGCAGCTTTGGTTTCCGGCTACGGCGGTCCAACCCAAGTGTTCACGGCTCCTAATACTACCATTACAGGATTCATTGATGGCAGCGGTACTCTGGATAATCTCACTGGATTTCAAGCTGTTCGATTTTCTTCCACTAACGGACTTCTCCCAAATGTAGTAACTACAGGCACATGGGCCAAAGTCACGCAGGTCAATCTTGCCCAAATCACTTCCTACATCGTCACTCGCGGCTATCAATCCCCGGAGAAGGAATTGCTCCAATCGTTGTGGTTCGGATTCGACGTGCAATCGTGGAACCCAAACTACTCGCTCATCCTGATTGCCCAGGGTGCGAACGCGCAATTCACGCACATCAATCAGACGACAAAGGATCGGGGGATTTTCTTCCGGCCATTCGACCGACCGCGCCAAGACCTCACGAACATCAATGGCGATTGGAATGACAAGTACAGCCTAGATTATTCGCTGGCGCTGGGGAATGATGGCGCAGCGCAGACTTCGCCTTCAATACGCCTTGACACAACGCCCGGCGGAGTGCGACTCGATCTCCATCAGGAAATTCGCGAGACGGCCAAAGTCCAGCGTATCTATGGCCGAATGATTCAGGGCAAAATCATCAATATCACGGGGCGAGTCCGTGTGATCGCTTCGCGGCTTGAATTCGGCGTCGAGCAAACCAGAGCGGGGAGCTACGTATGAGTTTCAGTGTAACAGTAACGCCGGGAAAACAGTTCGCCTCAACCGAAACGGTGACGATTCCGAAGCTGAATCAGCTTGGCCAGCCGACGTTTACTGTCACGGGCACCGGAGGGACAACGGATTTGGCCAACGGCGCGGTCACGGCGCCTAAGACCGTCGCCGATAATCATTTCTTCGCTCAAGGCGGCGCAACGGCGGCGGCGAGCGTACTCGGCAACGGGGTTGATACCTCTCGGAAGTACACTTTGGCTTGGGGCACCAATGCCGTGCCAGGCACGCCCATCGACGGCATGATAATCAGCTTCAAAATGCCGGAAGATCACGCGGGGCCATTCGGCATGACGATTGACACAACTGTTGGCGGCGAGAAGCGGGCGCGCAAGAACAAGAGCGAAATCATTCTGCATGGCGATTTAGTACTCAATCAGGTCGTTGAATTCCGGTACGATTCTGCTGGCGGTGCCTGGCAACTGCTTTCGCCGCTTTCCCAAAAGGAGACTTATCATGCCGGGACGGCTGGCCGCAGTTCTAATGCGTACGTCATCACCATTTCGCCTCCGGGCGGACTCACGGCAGCAGTTCTCGGTGATCTGACCGGTAAACGGATTTCGTTCATCATTCCAGCGGCAGCGGCAAACACGGGAGCGACCTTGCTTACTGTGACGCTTGGAACAACCACGCTAACGGCAAAGCCAATTCTAAAGAACGGCAGTTTGGGACTCAATTCGGGCGATCTGGCGGTCGGACAACTTGTGGAAGTCGTGTACGACGGAAGCAATTTTCAGATGACCAGCCATTTGGCAGTCCTTTACACAGCCGAACTCGCGGGTCATGCCAAGGAATTGTATCTGAAACGGGCCAGCGCGACGACAATCAGCATTGGGACATCTGGAATTACCGGCTCCATCGCCAATTTCGACGTGGTTCTCAAGAACATAAACAATGTCACCCAGTACACTTCAATAAATACGTCTGGATTCACGATCAATACGGCCACGGCTGCTGGTGTTGGAGTCTTAAACACGCTCGACACCGGAACGCTCGGAACCGGGTGGTATTACATTTGGATTGTCTCAAACGGAACCACCACCGGCGGAGTTTTGTCACTGAGCAATACGACCCTGGATGCTACGAATATAACCAATACCTATCCTTACATCGGTCTGGTAGGCATCGTTTATTCCAATGCCGGTTCTTTGACGGCATTTACGGCCATCGGTAGGAAACATTATCTCCAACAGGTTCAAATCACAACCGCAAGTACCAGTCCAGGAACCATCAGCGGTTCACCTTTCAACACGATTATTCCGCCCATAGCAAAGAATTGGTGGGGAACGATAAACGATACTGCGGCTGCATCGCCAACGGCTCTGGCTTTCATCGCTGGTGAGTCAAACGGACTTGGACGGCAGGCGCTGGGCGGCGGCTCAGCGACCAAGAGCTTTGCCATTCCTTTGTCCGTATACAGTTTCTATTATGATAGTGGCGGTGTCGCGCTTGCATGGACCTTTTTCGCCGATGGCTTCGAGATATGACCGATTCGCCCCAGCAAATTTTGGACAAAAAGGCTCTGGACCGGAACGGTCAATTTATTGAACCGTTCCCGATTATTCGGCCCATTCGAGACGCCGTTGAGCTTCGCTTGCTTGAGCGCGAGGCGGCGCTGGACAATCATCGCGTCGTGGCCCCGACGCATCTGGTGGAACTTAAGGGCGAGATTGCCGGTTACATCGGCATAAATTCGCTGCCGATCTTTCAGGGCTGGTGGCACACGCAACGAATGAAACCGCGCAACACACTGATCGTGATGAGCCAAGTGGAGAACATGATGCGCTGCAATGGGGCAAAAGTAGCCGGATTCTTTGTTGTGAAAGGCAGCCCGTTCAACGGTTTCGTGGAGAAAGTCGGGTACGATCTGCTGGATGAGGGGCGGCTTATGGTGAAAGCACTCTAATGGGAAGCGCACTTTCAAATCTTGGTGTCGGCATCGCCGGACTCGTCGGAGCTTTCGATCCCAACGCGCCCGGTCAACTCAAAATCGAAGACCTCATCAAGCAGTACACCGGGCAGGTGGGGAACATCTACGCCTCGCAGAATCAATATCTGCCCCTGTACGGCAACCTCTACAATCAATTGCAGCAGGGACAGGTTGGTTCGCAGGCGGGAAGTTTCGCTGGCATTTATCCACAACTTCGGGCCGGGTACCAGGGCGCATATCCGGAATACGGCGGATTGATCCAAGGCGCTGGCAACCTTTACAGCCAGACTCAAAGCGACTTGGCGCTTGGCACTGAGCTTGATCCGCGAGATGCGCGGCGGATTCAGCAGAATTACATGGCAGCCAGCCCAATGCACGGCGGTGGCGGCGGGTACGACCAGGCCGGGGCGGCGATCTCGCAATATTTGGCTGGAAATCAATTACGGCAGCAACGGATCGGAAATTATCTTGGAGCGCAAGGCGGGTATGCCCAACTTTTGCCGGGAGCGCCGGGATTGCAAGCGCCAAACGTCGGGGCGCAAGGCGCTTCTCAATGGTCCTCCGGGATGTACGGCAATCCATACAATCCAGAAATTTTCAACGCCAATGCCTTCAATATCAACAGCCAGTGGGCGTATCAGAAGTTTATGAGCCAACTTCGCCAAGCATCGGCCAACCAGACCGGCCAAGGTGCAGGCGGAATTTTCGACGCGGCCATTGGCGGCGGTTTTGGCGGTATGGGTGGCATGATGGGTGGCGGCGGCTATGGAGGCGGATTCGGATCGCAATCGCCAGGATCGGGAATCGGCGGCACATTTGCTTACTGATTATGGCCGACTTCCAAGACAGTAACAATAACGCCGGGATGATTGGCTATGGCATGGCGCAGCAGCAGGCCGGTTTTAATAGTCTGCTTGAACAGCACATCATCGAGCGGCACGAGAAGATTCGTGACACGGCGAAGGCGGCGGACACTTTCTTTAAGGCCAACCCGGAAGCCTTGAACGCGGCTGGATTCAGCAGCTTCGAGCAGTATGGGAATCAATCGGCGCTGGATCGTGGGCAGACGATGGCGGGAGTGATTCAGGGACAGGCGTACAGGAAGGGAGCAGCGGACGTTCTGCTTCAGCAGCAGCACGCGAATTACTGGCAGCAATTTGCCGCGCAACGCCAAGATGAAGTCGAAGGCGAAAAGGCCGAGAGCAGAGTGATGGCCAAATATGCCGAGAACCGCTCCGAAGATTCTGAAACCGGCGCTCCCGCGATGTCTCCGATGGCTGCATTCCATAGCGCAATGCAGGATGAACCGACCGGGTCGCGTTATTATTTCAGGCTGGCGCAAGGCGTCCAAAACTTGGAGAAGTTGAATCCCAATGCGAAACAGGGACCGCTTCAGACCTTCGCCACAAGATCGGGCGCTGAATATATGATTGGGCCGGATGGCAAGCCTGTCTTTACCGAAAAGCCCGGCGAGCAAATGCAAATGCTCGACCGCTATCGGAAGATTCAGGACTCGCTTTCGGCCATTGGGAATGATCCAGGCAGCGCGCCATTGCGTAAATCTTTGGAATCCGAGAAAGATTTGATCGAAAACCATTTCCTAAAGGGCAATGAAGAACTTCGGGTTGGCCCTGACGGAACGGTTTCACTCGTGCGCGGCGGAAAAGGTTCGGGCAGTTCCGCAACGCCAGCCTTCACCACCAAGGCCCAAGAGAAGGAAGTGACGTACACAAATGGCGTTCATCTGATGGATATCATTGCCCAAGGGTTGACGGCTGGCCACGTTGGCGTGAATGGTGTTGTGGGCGAATACCTTGTGGATCGTGGATTGGCTCAGTACTTTCCGAAACTTCAGAGCGATCAGCGCACCGAAATGCGCTCCATGATTCAGGAATTGCGCGAGAGTCTGATGGGATCGCTGAATAAAGACAGCGGCAGATTCAGCCAGGTTGATCGGGATGAGATCGCCAAGGCGCTTCCCTCCACGGGCATCTTTGAATCTTTGCCACACGCGCTCAAGGCCATTCAGACAGCCCGCGATATTCTCGTGGACCGCAGCCGGACCTATGCGGAAAAGACAGGAACGCTTCCGCCTCCATTTGCCATGACGCCGACTGAAATCCAGAAAGCTTATCAAGGCGGGGCCGATGCGCTAAAGCGTGGATTGCGCGAGAGCGATGACGAATTCAAGCGCAACTACCTTACGTATCGGCAGGCGCACGATGCCATCGCCAGATTCTATCCTCAAGCCGCTGCGGGGATGAAATGATATGGCTGATGATGCGATTGATAAATTCCTGACTGCTCCGGTCGTTCCAACTCAACCCGATATAATGGCGGATCAGATCGGGGAGCGTATCAAGAACCGTCTGGCACGCGACGAGTTCCATGAAACATTCGTCGATCCTCTCCGTGCCGCGATGGGGACGCGCAAGGAACGGTACGAAGCGGCCAACATCGCCGGCGGAAGGCCATTGGACATCCAGACTGGTGCGCCTATCGGCGAACGAATGCACGCCGCTTTCCTCTCTGATCCAGAGGCCATGATGAAGTATTGGCAGGACCAATACGGGGCGGACAAAGTTAGACTTTCGACAGATGGAGTTCCGATTGTCACGACCACTGAAGAGAAAACAGGCAAATCGCTTGATCTCCGAGTCACCCCGGAAGACCTGCATTTGAGCGATGTCCCACTGCTGCTGAAAGAAGCCCCACAAGTGTTGGGAACCATTTTGGGAATGAAAGGGATGCAGGCATTGCTTCCACTCGCTAAATCGGGCAAGTTCTTGAAAGGCGCTCGGAGTGTAATCGGAACGTCACTCGGCATGGAAGGCGAAGGAGTTTTGCAGGATGTCGCATCGCGCATGGCTGAAGGACTTCCTGCAAATGTCACTCAACTTTCGATCCGGCACGCCGAACAATTGCCGCTTGACGCCGCGACAGCCACGGCAATGGGATTTGGCGGCGCTGTGCTTGGCAGAATCGCAACACCATTCATGGGTGAAATGCCGCCGGTCCAGTTCGATGCGCGGCAAGGCACCGCTTTTTTCAAGCGTAATCATGGGATTGATTTGGAGCCTCTATTTTCCGCTGGGGAATTGACCGGCAGCCCGTTCCTTCAACGCTCAGAAGTTTTGGTGCAAAAGAGTCCGGCAGGCGCAGGCTTTTTCGAGCGACAACGGCAAGGCTTCGCGGCTGCGATTCAGCAGATTCAGAATATCATTGCCGGGCTGCCGAAAAATCCAACGGCGCAAGACCGGATGGCCGTGCCGTCAATTGAAGATGTTGGGGAACGTGTTGCTTCGGTTCTGCAAGAGGCGAATGAACCTGCCGAGACTGCTATCCTTGGCGCTCGCGAGAGGGCAGTCCAGGCCGCCCATCGGAATATCCTGTTGAGCATGGATAAAGCGAGTCTGCCAGAACGGCTATTGCAAGATTATGGGCCGGTGCAGGTGGGCCAGTCGTTCATTGATCGGGCGAAGGCTAAATTGGCCGACTTCACTGCCAAATCTAAAACACTTTACGATGCCGCCTATGCCCTGCCAGGCGGCACAGATCGGGCACTGGCGCCATCGAGTCTGTCTAGCCGGGCAGCCGAAGCCCTGAAAGATTTGCCCAGCAAAGACATGGTGAGCGAGGTTAAAAGCCCCATTCTGGATGCTCAAGGAAATGCCATTAAAATAGTGATTCACGGGCGCGAAGTGCTGAAGGAATTCGTTCCCACAGAAGTCATCCCAAAACTTCAAAAGCTTTCTGAACTTGGCACAACGAAATTTAGCCTTCGGGACTTGGTTCAAATGAGGAACGAAGTCAGCAATGACATTGCGCGTGGCGAGGCCGTGCCGGGCACGCAAACGCACCATCTGAATAAAATCCGGGAGATGCTGACCGACGCCATCCATGAAGGTACCGCTTCGATTGGCGATCCACGGCTGCGTCAGGCATGGGAAAAGGCGAACAATTTCTATCGGGACGAAGTCGGTCAATTTCATCGCCCTGGGATTGCTCCACTTCTAAAGAATCCTGGCGATCCGGGATATATTGGCCCGGCACAAGTCACTGGAAGGCTGACGGCAGAAAGTCCGGCCACGACGGATTTATTCAATGATATGAAGGATTTTGTTGGCGTCAACAGTCCCGAAATGAAGCTTTTGAAGCGCCGAATTCTTGATCGGCTTTACCAGACTAGCCTTCAAGACGGAACCGACGTTCTGGATGCCAAATCATTTCTTGGAAAGCTGAGCGAATTTTATTCCAAACAGCCGGAAATGGCCAAGGAAGTATTTGGCAAGCAGGGCGCGGATATGATCCGGCAGGCAAAGTCTCTGCTCGCCATTGGCGAACCTAAAATCAGCGCCAGTGAATTGGATAAGAGCCTGCAAGACCCCCGGAAGTTCCCGGACCTATTCGCCTTGATCCGGGCGCAATCGGAGAAGGAAAAGCTCTATCGGAATTCCATCCTGAAAATGGTGGGATCAAAAAGCGTCCCTTCGGACTTTAACCCGAATGATTTCGTCAATTATTTCCTGAATAAAGCCAGCCCGAAAGAGGCGGCTGAGATAATGAAAATCATCCATCGCAATCCGATGATGGAACAGGAATTGCGGGCCAAGGTCGCTTCATCCATTCTGGACAAGGCCGAACGCCAACCGATGCCCCAGGATCGGGTTGCAACTCGCCTTGACCCTCAGCGAATGGTCAGCAGTTTCTCGCTGCAAAAGCTGCTTGAGGATGAAAGCCGAGGCCCGGTTTATAGGGAAATCCTGGGCGATGAAGGCATGGAAAATCTGCTCAATTTGGCGCGTGTGCTGCGCCCCGGTGAGGCCAAAGAAAGAGCATTTGCCTCGGCGGGTGGAATCGCGGCGGGCATGGTCGTCAGCGGATTTTATCAGGGCAAGATCGGAAAATTTGTGGACAAATCGCTGCACAATTATGTGGGCGGATTCCTGCTCACCACTCCGGGCGTGAAACGATGGACGGGCAACACAGCTATGACACCACAGCGCACATACGCCTTGATGAATACCCTAATGGCTTCCACCCCCGTAATTGATTCGATGCTGCGGGATTATGGCGCTCAGGGCGCGGTGCGAATGACGGGTATCCTAAAGGCCAATCTTGACGAAAGTATGCGCGAGAAAATGCAAGCTGGCGCTCAGTCCACGAACCGAGTAACAACAGCGCAGATATTGAAGTTCCTGAATCAATGAATCAAAGCACCACGGCAAGCGCCAATCTTAATAGAAGCAGGATGGCAAATATGGCCGCTACGCCAATTCCAAGTGAAAACAGGAATTTGAACAGGCAGCCAATTCCGAAAGCTGCTTCATTCAGGAACTTTTCAAATGATTGCATTATGGCAGAATCGTCCCTTTTGCAGTAAAGTCAACAACAAGATAACCATAGGAAACACATGCATGGAATGAAACATCACGAAGAAAGTTTGAAGAACCAAGACAAAGCACGCGGCCCGCGCCTCAAGAAAGGCGGCAAACGGGCGAGCGGACACGGCAACGCGCCGAAATCGTTTGTGACCAGCGGACACGGCGGCGGTCATATCAGCCTTCCGCACAGTTCACGCTCGCAAGGTTTTGCGGCATCCAACTGATATGCCCCCGATTTCTCAAGCGCAGAGGGCGCTTATGCGCCTATGCTCGAACCCGAAGGAACGCGCCAAAGCGACACGAGCCTGTCCTCCGATGGACGTGGCGAAGGAATTCAACGCCGCTGATCCAGGTGGAAAGCTGCCGTACCACAAACGACCCAAAGCAAAATGAAAGCTCACAATCAAAATCACATGCTAACGCACAAACTTCGGCCCAGCGGCAAATTCCGGCTCGGCAATGCCGACATCGGCCACCAGGGGACGGGCGCTCCCAGCCTCGTCACCGGAGGCAATGCAGTCGGCAAAGTGAAGTTGCACAAGCCAAAGATCACCGGCTTTCACGGCAGCTATTGATGCTTTGGGTTGACATCTCGTACTGGGATTGGCGGTTCATTCTCGGCGGTATCGCCTGCATCCTCATTGCGGCCTCAATTTGCTGGCGGCGGTGGCGGAAGAACCGGGAGCCGTGATTCGTCTGCCTCCGCATCCACCGTCGCGCAGAGCGCCTTGTAAGCATCGGCTTCGGTGCGGGCCTTGCGACCGATCCGCGAGACATCGCTCGGACAGCGTGGATTGGAGCAGAACACCATCGTCAGTGCATCCTCATCGAAGCCCTTGAATGAATCAATGGCGATCTTCAGCGGCGCTTGGCAGGCCGGGCATTTGTAGAAGGAGTTCATTCAGCGGCAATAGTTTGCTCTGGAAAGTCTCGCGCCAAACCCGCCAATAATGTTTCCACTTGCCGCGCATCTTCATGGTCTATTTCCATCGTCCACTCAAAT
>Ga0099829_10000100_pt1 | contig 41050 bp, 65 predicted proteins | sample CZO8metaG_3_FD_79336 | JGI IMG/M metagenome (GOLD analysis project Ga0099829, IMG submission 79336) | Vadose zone soil microbial communities from the Eel River Critical Zone Observatory, Northern California, USA - CZOApr15con2H2.8 metaG | ecosystem: Environmental > Terrestrial > Soil > Vadose...
TGACACAATTGATGGAGGTAGACAGAGGGACGTCAGATCTTTTATAGATTGAAAAATACGTGTGGTGATCGTTTTACGAATGCTATCTACCGGTACATAGCGTTATGTATTGTAGCAGATCGTAGTTTTAATTAAGGCAAACATTAAGGCGAATATGAACCACTTACGCTATGTGGTTATACCTGATCCGCCCTGACGGAATGTCTCCGGCAACACGTTGAAACTACTAGTTTATCTCATTTTCACAATATGTTTCAAAACAGAACGAAACCAGAATATACTATTTTCATGTATTCCAATCCTAAACTACTGGTTTATATTGGGGGTGTTCAAACGGCCCGTGCAGTGGATGCAATCACTGCAGCGGGCCTCACCATCAAAGGAAGTGGAGTTCCCTAATGGCTATCACCAACATACACGCCCTGCCGACCCCCGCCAAGACCCGCACCCAGAAGGCCAAGCAGCAGGCCACGACCAAGCGGGCAGCCCAGACCATCGCCGGCCAGTTCCGGCGCCAGCACGTTGCCGCGGCCGCTGTGGCCACCCTGGCCGGCTCGCTTACGTTCCTCAGTGTCCACCATCTCGCGTTCGGCTACCAGGCGGTGACCGGGTGCGAACACTGGGAGGCCATCGTGAGCGCCGTCGGAATAGACGTCGGGTTCCTGCTGCTCGAACTCGCCCAGCTCGTTACGGTCCGCGACATCACACTGCGGACCGTCGCTCGGTGGGCCAACCCGGCGATTGCAGTTACCCTGTGCGGCTCGGCGGCGCTTAACAGCTTCGCCTTTATGCAGGGTGCGTCTGGCCCTCTGGCGGTGGCTGCAGCCGCAGCCATGGGCTGCTTCTTGCCAGGCTTCATCTACGTGCTGACCCGCGTCAGCGCCCACTTGGCACACCACTAGCAGCATCAGCTCCGCTTCGGCGGGGCCTTTTTTCTGCATGTCAATCTGCATACCAGACATGCGTTTGCACCATTTACAGCCATCGAAACCAGTGGTTTGATACTGCATCAACCAAGGAGACCGCAAATGACCATCCCCGCCGCCCTCTACACTTCAGCCCTGCTCGCCAGCATCGACGCCAGCATTGCCAACGCCAAGCGCGCCGGCTTCATGACGGATATCTGCCTGCTGCGCCTGAGCGACGATGACGAAATCACTTCGAACGCCTGCCGCCGCCTCGCGCACGTCGATGGCCTGGTGTGGTGCTGACATGCGCAATATCGATCCGCGCGGCATCATGCGGGCTGTGGTCTCAGTTGAGGCCACGCCCGCGGCCAATCTCACCACATTAGATTGTGGACACGTCGCTAGCTTTGCAAGCCATTTTCGCCCGACACCAAAGGGCGAGATGGTCCATTGTTTTAAATGCGGAAAAATCGCACGCAGGGAGTTAACGCCATGATGAACAACCACCGCCCCCACGCGCGTTTCTCCGTGATCGACGGCTGGGAGTGCCAACAATGTGGGCACAACAACAGCAACGCCGTGCACGTCTGCCAGGGCCGTATCTGCATCGACGCCCGGGAGCAGGTCGCCGTGATGGCCGCAGAGCGCCGCGTCGCCACGTCCCGCTACGCTGCGGCGAAGGGGATCAAACCGCTGCCGGCCGAGGAGCACGGCGATTGGCACGACTTTCTGCCGGAGGCGAGCGATGACTGATCCCGAAATCGGAGATTACGTGCTCGCCACGAAATACGATGATGGCGATCCAGGCGATTAAACAGCCTTACCGGAAGGAGAATGACTATGAAATTTGGTGCCACTGGAAAGTTTCCACATGGAAAACTCGGTGACGATGATGAGGGCGCGCTCAAGATGGCCATTAGTGGCCGTGACGGCAATGTCACCATAAATTTTGGCAAGCCTGTTGCGTGGCTAGCAATGCCACCTGACCAGGCCATCACATTCGCTTCACTTATCGTCGCGAAGGCAAACCTCCTGAAGCGAGGGTCTTGCGAGTAACTTTGCGCTTTTGCGCGGCCTCGTACCGCGCGAACTCCCATTGATCCGCAAATGCAACCTCACCACGCAATGTCACGGTGCAATCATGGTCGATGACCGAATCCCATTCTATGGACGCTTTAGCGCAATAACGATCGTTAACGGTCAGATGGACGCGCTGGCACCAATCCGCGATAGCCTTCAACCGATTATCAACATCGGACGCGCGTTTGAATGCGTCGGACAGATGTACATCCAAGACATGACGACCCAGCACCGGGAAGCGTCCGAGTTTCTGAATCTGAGCGGCCGCATCAGCTTCCTGTTTCCACTTGATATAATCGGCCGAAAGGTGAGCCTTGCCGCGCGCGTATCGCCATATCCGATTTACCGACGGCGGGAACGGTAGCCAGAACGTGCAGGTAAATTCCGTCATGAGGAACAAACTCTCACTTCACAGCGACGTCGTTGCAGCCGGCGGACGGCTGCACGAGGCTCGCACGAGGCTGGGTCTGAGTCGAGTACACCTAGGTATGCAGACCGGCATATCAGCCCAGCAAATTGGTAAATACGAACGCGGCGTCAACGTCCTTACTATCCACGCGCTGCAACGCATCTGCGGTGCGTTGAACATCAACCCATGCGAGATATGCGGGTGCTGCAATGAGCAACCTTAGCGACGTACGCATCGACGATCTTATCATATGGAACAGGGACAGAGCGACCACCGAACGGCTGCGCTACTTCGATGCGCCGGCCGGCGCCAAACGCGAGTGCCACGCCCGGGTGGCCGCCTATCACCAGGACACGGCGGATGCGTTGACTGAGCTGGCGGCAACGCGTGCCTACGAAAATGCGAGGGAGGACGAACATGGTTGACCAGCGCACACCCGGTCCTTGGACAGTCACGGAAAGCGATCCGGCCGAAGGTGCCCACGTCTTTTGGATCACAGCCCCGCAGGGTTGCGGCCCAAACAATGGCGAAGTGGACATCGTAAGCGTGCATGGCAATAAGGCGGCCAACGCCCGCCTGATCGCCGCCGCGCCGGAGATGTTGGAGGCGCTACGACTTTACGACCGCACGTACGCGTCTACACAAACCCACCCGACAGTGGCTGACGAAGCTGCGTGTATCGCCGCCGTTCGCGCCGCCATTGCTAAAGCTACGGGAGGAAAGTGATGCCGGATCCTGACCACTGCACCATAAGCGCCACCGAAGTGTCGGCCCTCTTCAACGCCAGCCCCTATGTCACGCGCTGGATGCTGTACCACAAGTTCGCCAACGGTCTTGTGATGGACGACGCCGCCCCGAACGCGCGCATGGATTGGGGCAAGAAAATGCAGCCCCTCATCCTCGCGCAAGTCGACGCGGAGAAGGACATGAAGGTTATCCCAAATGCAGATGACACATATGTGCGCCGCGGACTTCTTGGTTGCACTCGTGATGCTACGATTATTTGTCCTGATCGTGGTCCAGGTGCTTTGGAAATAAAGTGCGTGTTCGATTACGCCACGTGGATGGATAAATGGCACGGCGGCGCGTCGGTCCCGCGGCATTACGAAATCCAACTGCAGACGCAGATGTATGTCGGGGACGATAACCCTGAATTCATAAACCCTTCTTATGGTTGGGGTCTGATCGCCGTGTGGGTATGCGCTGAAGTGCACTATTTCGAGCGGCAATCGATTCCAAAAATGTGGGACAGGCTCGACAGAGAAGCTTATGACTTCTTCGCCGACGTAAAGGCCGGCCGCGAACCCGACGCGTACGGCGCCTCCGTCGAGGCCCCGTACGTCACCGCCATGTTTCCGACGCGGGAAGGCCAGGTGCTGGACCTCTCCGCGGACCCGGAACACGTCACGACGTCGGAACTCGTATCGGCGCTCAAGGACTACCGCGACATTGCCGCGTCGCACGGTAAGCTTGCCGATGAAAGCCGGGTGAAGCTCCTGGCGCTCGCCCGCGATGCGGAGAAAGTGCTGCTACCGTGTGGTGTCAGCTACCGCGTCCGCAAGTCCGGCAAGGGCAAGACCATCGTGCCGTATGTACCAGAGCAGCCCACAGCACCGCCGCCGACGAAAGACAGGAGTGTTCTACATGCCGGATAAGGAAACGTACCTCGGAGACGGACTTTATGCGTCCTTCGACGGATACCAGATCAAGCTACGTGCGCCCCGTGAGGATGGCGACCATGAGGTTTACATGGAACCTGAAGTGTATACGGCGCTTCAGGCGTTCGTAGAGGTTTACATGGAACCTGAAGTGTATACGGCGCTTCAGGCGTTCGTAACGAAGTTGAAGGAGCCGAAATGACCACCGAACTCGCAACGACCATTCCCCGTCGGATCGTCACGTTTAACCCGGATCAGATCGACCTTATCAAGCGCACGGTCTGCCGCGGTGCTACCGACGATGAACTCAAGCTGTTCATGTATCAGGCCGAACGCACCGGCCTCGATCCGCTGGCGCGGCAAATCTATGCGATGAAGCGATACGACGCGATGCAGAGCCGCGAGGTGATGAGTATCCAGACGTCGATCGACGGTTTCCGGCTCATTGCCGAACGCACCGGCAAGTATGCCGGTCAGGTCGGCCCCTTCTGGTGCGGCAAAGACGGGGTCTGGGTTGACGTGTGGCTGGCCGACGAACCGCCGGCCGCATCCCGCGTCGGTGCTCTGCGGAGCGACTTCAAGGAGCCGTGCTGGGCCGTCGCTCGGTTTCGGACCTACGCGCAACGCAAACGGGACGGGACGATCACACGCTCATGGTCAACCATGGCCGACCTCATGATCGCCAAGTGTGCCGAGGCGCTGGCACTCCGCAAGGCGTTCCCCCAGGAGCTTAGCGGCCTCTACACGGGCGATGAGATGGCGCAGGCGACATTGGCCGCTCCGGGGGGCGACGACGAACCGGCGGTGCCTCCCAGGCGCGTGGCGGGGTCATCTGGTAGAAACGGCTCGATGCTCGCGGGCGGACAGGGTTGGAGCACTCCTGCGGACTTCCCGCATGACCCCGTGACCGGCGAAGTCGCCGACCCCGACCGAACACCGACCGCTGAGGAACTGATCAATCCGCCTGACCTGCACACAGAGGCCCGTATGGCGGCGGAGCGCGGCCGTGAGATGTTCGCTGCGTTCTGGAAGCGCCTGAATCCGGCACAGCGTGGACAGATTACCGATACCGAACTCGCTATCCTCAAGCAGAAAGTGGAAAGGGCGAAAAATGAAAACGCTCGCGACGAACCTCCCGAAACCGGACTCGAAGAGTGGTCAGTGCGGTAGCTGCCACTGGTTCGAGCCGGAGCCAGGCGCTGCGCGGGTCGGCGACCCGGACAACCCGGTCGCCGTCGGTACCTGCTGCGCCAACCCGCCGATCATGGGCCAGGGCATGCAGGAAATACCAGGCTCGCGCCTGTCCACAAAGGGGGTGCAGTATCAACAGGTCCCGATGGGCATCAGGCCGCCGACCGCTGCCAATGGCCGGTGCGAGAAATGGACACCGCTGGGATCGTTTCCAGCGCTCAGACATTGAGGTGTGATAAGATGGTGACAGACGAAGCTTTTACGGAAGACTTTTGGCGCCATCATCTCCCATGCGCTGCATCGCATTACCTGTTTTACAGGCTTCTTGAGAACAAGAGAAAAGAGGATGAAATGAACAGACTTAGTCCAGATCAGGCCGCCGCTGTACGTGCAGCGGAACAAAATCAGGTCTCCAATTCAAATCGAGACATTGAAAAGGCAGTCGATCGGCAGCTGCGCCAGTGGTGCGTTGAACAAGCCATCAAGGCGCACGAAACTGAAGCAATTTCGATCGCGACCGAAGCCGCCTCGATCTATGATTTCATGTGCGGTAAGGGAGAGACATAAAAAAGCAGCGCCGTGAGGCGCTGCAGTCGTGGGAGGATGCCCATGGTGGTGGGCCTCGGAACGGGGAGCATATTGCTCCCCGTAATCAGTTGCAGGGGTTGCCGTTGCTGTGCGTGCCGATGTTCAGGTCAGTCGCAATGCACGGGGAAACTTTGATGTATGGGACCGGTGTGTAGCGGGCGGGCGGTGCGACGCTGCCGTAAGCGTCGATAGCAGGGGCCGGTGTGCAGGTTCCGAAGGTGCAGAGAACGGCAACAATCAACTCAATCATGTATTTCTCCTGGTTTCGAGCAACGAGGTTTTATTATCACACGCTGGAAACCGTTGGTTTGCTAATATAACAACCCTGATATGCGTTATTGCTTGCGCTTTGCCGGCGCCACTCGTTCTTGGATCACCTGTTGCTGTTCCTTGACGTCGATCTTGGTCGATCGCACCTCATGCTCAAGCTCCTGCAGGCGGGTTTCCAGTGTCGTGATGCGCAGGTCGCGCAGCTGTAGATCACGGCGGGCGTCGTCGGCGCGGTAACGGTCGCTCATATTGCTCGCGACCGTCGCCGCAAGGATCTGGATGTCCGTCTTGACCTGAATCAAGGTCGCTCCCATCCACACCAGGATGGGGATAACCAACAGCATAGCGGCGCGTCCAACGAGTGCAAACCACACGTTGGACGCCATCTTTTCCGCCGCTTCCGTCATGGAAATCACGACACCTCAACGCAAGCGCCGTGGATTAGCCCGTGGCCGCCTGATGGTCGGTCAGAGCCGGCGCATTGGGCTGGCCAGGTGTCAGGTGGTCCGCTACTGCGGTGATCGCCTCATGCACCGGCGCCCCGGTCGCCTGGCCGACGGTGTCCACAGCTTTCACGAGAACCGGAAGCAGCGGCAGGAACTTACTGAACAGCGCAAATTCCGGGAAGAACATCCCCAGCGCGCCGAACAGCGTCGGGAGGATTTCCTCGGCGACCTTCATGCCATTTTCGATTTCGCCTACGGTATCACCCATTACTCGCTCCTATTCAAATGAGGCCGCAGCAGCGCGGAAAGTGGAACCGGAAGCAGCGGCAGGAACTTCGCGCTTCAATGAGGCCGCGCTACTGCGGAAAATTACGCTACCGTTGAGCCAGCCCCCAGGTCAAGCCATGCCGTACGTAATTCATCGTCGCTACCATCGAAATAATTGACATCCTGCCGCATACCGATCCCAGGGACGTCGTGAGGACCAGGGCCTTCCCCGTCGCCGCTCCTCTGCCAAAGGGTCCAGTTCTGCCATGGCCGCGGAACCTTGGCGGCTGCCGAATACTCTGCCAGCCACAGCGGATATTGACTTAGCACGCGCCCAGGATCGCTGCGGTCGGTCTGCTCGCGCACCAGGAACCCGGAATACAGCCACGGGCGCTGGCCGGTTGCGGTGTGGATGATGCCGAGGAAAGCCTCGGCCTGCCACAGAGCAAGCTTGGGATCCTCGTAGTCGAGCGCGTAGCGCGTGTAGCCCGTCCCCTGGCCGGCGCCGGCCGCAGAGAGAAAGGTTGATGCTTGATTGCCCATGTCGCCCGGGCGGGCAAAGTGGTAAGCGCCCCACAGCATGCCAGCTGCCAGCGCTTTGGCGCGGCGCTCCGTGTAGAGCGGATCGCGAAAGTGCTCGCCCTCAGTGGCTTTGTGCAGCACACCGCGTATGCCCCACTTATAGGCAGCTTCGAAATCCGCAGTGTCCACGATCGCGCCGCCTCGCTCGTGGGAAGCATCAGCGTGGTTCATGTCGATGACAACCGGGCGTCCTGTATGTGCAACCATTTTCCTGCTCACGAAATGATGAAACCAAAGGATCGTGCTCCGCCGCCGCCCGACGGAGTATACGCGATAGCGATCAGCCCCTGAAAGGCATTGCCGCCCGCACCGTTGACGGTGGCCCCCGGCCCGCCGCCACCACCACCACCACCGTATGAACCACCCCCGCCGCCGGCGCCGCCGGTGCTGCCTGTTGCCGTGCCGGCCCCGCCAGCCCCTCCCCCGCCAGAACCATGGGTCGCGTTAAACTGTGTACCGTTGGCCCCCGCTGCCGTGTTGCCAGCATCGCCGACGCCGCCAGCGCCGCCAGGAGCAGTCGTGGTGGTCACGGTGCCGTCGGCGCCATTGTTCCCAATCCCATGGGGCCCAGCAGCACCCCCGGCGCCTGCGCCCGTACCATCGGATGAGGCGGAACACATACTGCCGGGAATGCCCGTCCCGCCCGTCCCGCCGCCACCACCTGAGAACTTGACTGTCCCAACACCGGATGAGGCAAGACCGCCACCCCCGCCAGCGCCACCCCCGCCAGCGCCCCCGTCAGCGCCAGCGCCCCCGGTCTTGGCAAGCAAGATAGCCGTCGTATCGAAAAACGTATCTCCCGCGCCAACCTGCACGTTGACGGTCTGGCCCGCGCTGTGACCCGCGTAGTTGACGATGGACGAAAACTCGCCGCCACCGCCACCACCACCACCACTTCCGCTGTCGGCGCCGCCACCGCCCGCGCCGGAGCCGATGGCATTGATCGTGTTCGACGCGGTGTTGAAATCGGACGGCAACACCGTGGTCGCGCCGGAGACCACGAAGAAGTAGGTCAGCGCGATCTGGACGTCTTGCCGACCAAGGAATCTGCGCCACTGGTGCGGCGTCAACTGGTCCTCGGCGATGATATGCTCATTCGGATGTAGAGGATTGCGTTGCGGGAATACTCCGTGCCATGCCAGCCACCCCAGCGCTCCGACGGTGAGCGCCAGAGAGGCGAAGCGGACGCCGTTACGGATCATGAGGAATCACCGTGCCGTCGTGCAGCATCACGCCGCCCTGACCGCTACTTTGGCCGGTATTGGTGGATACAGCGTAATCGCCCGCGATCATGTTGAGAATGATCGTGCCGTCCATCGTAGCTGTAATCTCGTGATCGATATTGGCAGGAAGTTCCAGCGGCCTATCCTCGGGACCCATCACCTCGGCGGCGCGGCCATCGAACACCTCGACAAACACGGCGCCAATGATGACCTGAGTCGTATGCGTGACGCCATGGCGATGACGCGGACCCTTCTCGCCCTTATCGAGGTAGTAGACCGTCGCGGTGACACCGGCCCATGTGGTGCTGGTCGCTCTCATGTCTTTGCCAGGAAAAGAGTGATCGTAACCTGCGTGACCGTCGTCACGCTGGCAACCGAAAAGCCGAGATAATCTTGCGCCACGAGAACCGTTGACGTCCACCCGGACGGCGCGGTGTTGCCCACGAACTGTGCCGTCGTCAGGGTCGGCTTGGTGCCGGCGCCGACAATCGACGTGACCGGGACCGCGTTGTTCAGGCGTAGGATGTCGATCGAGATAGAACCGCTCTGATCGGCGATGATCGACCAACCGGTGATCGTCGCACCGAACGGGATGGGCATGTAGCCCTTGACGCCGGTCGTGATCGCTGAGCCGCCGCCGGAGATGATAAAGGGGAGTTCAGCGATGTTGTTGTTAACCCCGATCGCGTCCGCCACGAACCCGCCGAGGCCGCTGTTGAGCGCCAGGAGCGGGGTGAGCTTGTAGACGAGGCCGGCGACGATATCGCCCGACCCGCACTGCGTGGAGCCGTTCCACTTGTATACATTACGGGCGCCGACCAGCGACACGTTCGCCGTGACCGCGCCGTTGGAAGTTTGCGCCGCCGCGAACACGAAGCTCGGAGCAAGGTCGGGGTAGCTCGTGATCGTCGGCGTGTTGGTGAACGGCGTTAGCGCGATTACGTTCTGACCGGCCGCAGCGCACGGGATACCGCCGAGAGCGGCCAGCGCATTGGATTGCGTATCCAGCAGCGAAAGCGGCTGGTTTCCACTCGCTAAAGTTGCGAAGACGACAGGAAGGGCCAAGATTTATCCCGCGATCCAAGCTGTGCCGTTGCAAACCACGATGACCGAGACCGCGCCAGCGCCCGCCACCGTGACGCCGATCGCCGGAGCGAGCGCGTCGGTCACATAGCGGATCGTGCCGGCCAGTGCCGCCGTGCAGCTGGGAAGGGTCGCGACGGTCGATCCGATCGCCAGGAGCATGACGATCAACCCCAATATCGTAAGCGGTTCGCGGATCATTGGACCGTCCCATGGATGAAAGCTGTAGCTGCAGTAGTGTACGTGAAGCAATTTGTGGATGAAATTGCTGCTGTTATTCCAGCGGAAAACTGCTCATACGGACCGGGCGCATAGTTGAGCGATGCAAGGCCATTCGCCGCGGTGATGGGGATGCATTCCTGTAGATTATTAAGAGCTGTCCCACCTGTCGTTGGATTGCCGCTCGTTGGCAGACCTGCCGTAGAGGTCGAATTGAATACCATCAGCCAACATGCAGCGGTGCACGTCGCGTAGAGCGATATCAGAGAACCGGGCGACGTTTTCAGCACCAAACTTCCAACACCGGTGCCGGAACCTGAGACGCTCGAAATGGCGCTCACCGGGTTGCCGGCGGTGTCGCCGACGGTCGATTGGTTCACGGTGATCGTGGATGAGACAGCCGGCGGTGTCGCTCCGGCGATCGCCAGATAGCTCAAAGCGAGCTGATTGACGTCCGGACCGGCGGCGCCGCGCGACGTGTATGCGACGCGGCTGATCGTGCCATCCGTCGCCTCGGTGTACCAGTTGATGTTGTCGCCGCGGAAGTCGATCAGATACTTGTAGGACGCCGTATCCGGGGGCTGGGGAAGACACCCGCAGCCGGCGAGCCAGATGCCGGGGGAGATCTGCACCGGTTGGCCGCTCTGCTGCACGGAGAGGTCCGCGATCAGCGTCTTGCCGCCGCTGGCGCACGTAATCGCCTCCAGCTTGCCGAGCAGATTGAAGCCGAACGCCACCGCGTTGGTTGTAGCGCCGTTGCAGGGGGAGGCGCCGGTCGGTGTGCCGTTGAGGTTGGCAAATCCGAACAGGATGTACTGGCCGGTCGTGCCAGGAGCGGGCAGGTTGACGTTGGTCTGCAGGCGCAGGTAGCCCGGGTTCTTGTCCGGGAAGATCAACTGCGAACTCAGCTGCGAAAAGCCGCCGGCCACGGTGCCGGTGCCGAGCGTCGTTAAACCGACCGAACTGGTCGGCGCCGTCGCATTGCCGCCGCCGCCTGTGGTGTTGACGCCCCAGCGCGAGATGATGTTGAGCGTGCCGGTGCCGAAGTCGTCCACGAACAGCTGCTTGGGCTGCTGCATCGTATAGAATTGGCCGCCGTTAATGGCGGGGAACACCGCCAGCGGCATCTGCTGCTGCGCGCGGCCGCCGATAGTGCCCCAGATCGTCTCCGCGGCGATCGCGGCTCCAGTGGCCGCGAGAACGGCGCCTACGGCCAGCGCGGCGAGTGTGCGGATCCTCATCGGTGCCCCTTCCTGCTGCGGCGCTTGCGGTTATCGCCAGTGCTCCGCTTGCTGCGGCGTGACTTGCGCATCGGTCCCGGCATCTGGCGCATTAGAACCACTCCAGAACGGTGATTGTCACGTTGGACGCGGATCCGATCCCGTTCCATCCCGAAGTCGCAGCAATCGGCGCAGCTGCGGATGTTGGTGACGTAAAGCAAGTAGCCGCTGCCAACTGAACCCCGGTCCCAGTAGCGCCGGTCACAGGCGTGATGCCTAGCGGAGCAATTGCGATGGTGTTGGTGATGCTCGATCCATTGCAAATGGAGATGGCTTTGCGGCTCGGACTCGGGCCAACGATCTGCGCCGACGTGGTGCCTACCGTTGTGCTGGTGGCAATCGGCGAAATGATCGTCACCTGCGCTTTTGCCGGCCGTAGGAACGACCCCACCAGCGCGGCGGTTGCGGCGACGCCGGCAACGATCAGACCTGCCGCGATCAGCCGGTTACCAAGAGACATTCTCATCAGCCCTCTCCGTTTTCATGAGTCAGTTGGCGCACGACGCGCGCTAGGAAGTCTGCATCAGCCTCACCACCCGGCGATGACTTATGCTCTGCGTCATTATGACGCTGTGATCCGGCGAACGGCGCCAGCGCGGCGCGGAGGCGCTGCAGCTCGCGTTCGTGCCACGCTATCCTGGCCGTGACCGCCCGCGCAACCGTCTCAGCGGCCTCGACAAGGACGTCTGAGGGCGTCTTGGCGGGCGGGGCCGGGCGCGGGGCGGCGGAATCGGGCCGTGGGCCGGCGGCCGCGCCCTTCGCCGCGTAGGCGCGCTTCTGCTCGTCCGGGTCGGCGCCGTTAGCTATCGGCAGCGGCACCTGCAGGTATTCCGGCCGGGCCGGCTTAGTCGGAGCCGAAGAAGCTTCCGCCATCGCTCGTTCCTTCAATCTTGTATTTGATCGCCAAAAACTTGATTGCGTTGGCGAAAAGGGCGTTTCTGTCCTTGAAATCCAAAGGCTGGTCTAGCATCCATGACATGGATTTCTCCAGCTTGTCGATGAATGGATCACTTTCCACGGACGGCGGAGGCGGTTCCGGAGGGTCTTCCGGCTCGACTGCCTTTCTAGGAGGCATCCCGGTGCATCTCCGTGCGTGCGACAACATAGGCCGCGCAGGCGTCAAATACTCGCTGCGAAAGAAGACCCGTCGCCATCAGCACGGCGACGTTTTCCGGCAGATCACCCTGGTCGATCAGGTTGGCCGCCTCGATCGTATAGAGCACGGCGCGACGCTCTGACGGTAGGTACGCGCCCCACGGCCACTTGCTGCGGTTCATGGTGCAGAACTCGAAGACCAGTTCTTCCGCCTCCGCGCCGATTAGGCGCCGGATGATGTGACGGCCCTCAATCGGGAACGAGCAGTGCTTGAACTGGCTGGTGCCGTAGATCGAGTGAAACAGGCCGGCGTCTTGAATGGCATCCGGTTGCCGCCACTTCCACAACAAGGCTTCTGTTCCTTTGAGATGCTCCCAAAGATTTCTATCGCCGTGGGGTATGGATTCACACCCAAGTATGTCCACTAAGAACACCCTGTTGGTATCGGACATCAGCATGCCATCGGCTCCGATTTGAACATCAGCGTGATCCTCATGACCGGACAGGAGCGCGATACGCCGCGGGCTACGTGCGGAATCTTGCCGTGGAAAATGATGACCCGCCCCGGCCTGGGATACGCGATGTCGGTGGTATCCGACAAGTCGGAGGTGAAAAACACTGTTTCGCCGCCCCAGTCAGGTGACCACTTCTCGTGCGGATAGAAGATTGTCGTCAGGCCAAGTGGATTGATCGTGTCGGTGTGCACGGTACCGTCGGTGCCGTAGGGGTAGCCGTTGGCATAGCAGCGGATCAGGTGATGCGACCTTAGACGCTCGCACTTGTCCTTCAGGGCGTCCCATAGCTCAACAAGCACCTGGTTCGCACCCAACAATTCCGATTCGCAGTCGTATGGCTTTACGCCTTCGTGGTCCGGCTTTTCGTGGCCGGCATAATGTTGGTGCAGAAATGAATACTGGTCCGTTGCGCGATTTGATTTCCAGCCATATTGCCATTTCCCAGCAGTCACCTGTCGGTAAATGCGGCTGCGCAGATCATCGTCAATGTCATCAAGCATCAACATGTCATCGTCCCAATCTTATGCGCTGTTTCTTCGATCCTGCAAATTGCGTTGCAGCCTGCCCGCGGAAATGCTCGTTGTAGTGTCTGCCTGGGCTGTCCGAATTCACGAATTCCAGGACACTTGAAATTGACGTGTTGGGGTAGTCGTAGGTCGATCCGTCTGTGAACACTACGCCCAATGTTCCGGTTGCCAGGTTGTAGTTTAACTTCTCGATGCACGAGGAACTGACCGGTATGGTGATGCGCCCCCAGGCGTCGGCCAGCGCGAGCAGTTCGTTGACGCGGATCGCGATGCCGGACGAAATCGCAACCAGCGCAGCCGCTGCCGTTGTGGCAAGATTGTCGTTCTGGTCATCATCGTCAGGCATATCACTTCTTCAGCACATCATCTTTGTCCGCGAGCGGATCGCCGGCCGTCAGAGGATCATTTTTTGGCAAATCTTTGGCGTCCAGGTCGGCCTTGGAATATTCTTTCGGTCTGGTGTACTGCCCTGATTTTTCGGCTATGTCTGCAGCTTCCTGCCGTCCGACAAACCGGCCGGTTGACGTGGTAAATCCAATATCATGTTCGGGGATATGGTTGATTTCACGACCTAGCTGCGCCTCTATGTCATCGCTGATCGTCGCGTGAATTGGACCTTCGTATATCTTCCCGGCATATCTTATCGCGGCACCTTTGACGCGCTCACCGCCACTGCCTCCCACCATGCCCACCATGAAGCCACCGGGATCGCGCACCAGCTGCCGCCCCATAGATTCGATATCGGATTTGAATCCTTCTCCCATCCCAACGGCCCATCGCGTAATGGGGCCTTCTTGGCGCTCACCGGGAACAGCCGAGCGGATCGTACGCTGCGCAGCCGCATCGCGGGCGTCCTGCGCCTGGTTCGCATCGGATGGCATCATCTGCGCGACCTGGTGCCCGATATCCGCCTCGGAGGTGCCATCCGGGACGCTCAATTTGTAGCTCTGGTCGTTCGGTCCCTTCAGCATGTAATCGGGCATGGCGTCCTCATGGCATCGGCGTGAGCGTCCAGCCTGGTGGAAGCGGCATATCAGGCGCTGACGTACCTGGGACGTATCCCGGCTTTGCGCCAATCGCTGGCGGTGTATAGACTTTATTCCGCAGCCACTCCGGCGTCTGCAGCGCATTCGGCAGCAATTCTCGGGGCTGGAATTCTTCGGTATCTGACGCTCGCTCAAGAGTCTCTCCCGCGCCTTTCGCTGCCCCCATGCCGGTTCTGTCTGCGCGGCCGGCAAGCCGGTCGATCAGCGCCTTCAGTTCGTTGGGCGGATCGGGGATACCTTGCGTCGCCAGGCGCTGCAGTTCGGCTTTGGTGTGAGGACGTAGTTTATTGTCAAAATCGTTGCGTTTTGTTCCTTCCTCATATTGACCCTTCAGACCATCAAGCTGGCCCGCCATCAATCGCTTGTAGACCTCGATAATTCCCTTGATCTGCTCCGGCGAGCGGGCACTCGAAATCTGCTCGGCTGCCTCACGCCGCTCCTGCATGCTACCGCCGTTGGCGACGACCGACTTGACGACCTCCTGCGCGATGATCTGCTTGGCGGCGTCGAAATTCGTCGGCGCAGAACTGCCAGTTTCCTTCTCCAGCCAATTTTTCATGGAATTAATGGCGTTGATGTCACGGTTCTGCAGATGGTCTGCCAATTGCTGCATCGCACCAAGATGATCGATGGCGACGTTGAGCGAACGCACCGAACGTGCCTCGGGGCCGACGTCGAAGGCAATGACCGTGCGCTGCGCCGCCCGCGCATCTGTGGCGCCGCGAACGACTTCTCCGGCCCGTGCGGCCCGGGCCGGCGTCTCCATGCCGATCTTGCCGACGCCGTAGTTGCGAGCGTCGTAGGCGGGATTTATTTCCAGCACCTTGTCCATCAGGGCGACGTTGCGGGCGCCCTCAAAACCGGTGCGCTGCGATGTCGGCAGCGGCGGCAACCGGCCGACCGCGATCGCTGCGGCGCGCGCTGCGCCTTCCGGACTGCTCGCATACTGGTGCGCCATCGTCTCCATCTCGCGCTGCTTGGCCTCGGCGTGGGACGTGGCGAGACCTTGTGCGCTTTTCGTGAACTGCTCCAGCGACTGCGCCTGCTTGTCGTATAGCTGCGCGATCACCAGCGTGTTCTTGCTCTTCGCGGCCTCCGCCATCGCCTTGTCGTCGTACTGCGCTGCGGCCATCTGCAGTTCCATGGACATTTGGTCCAGATTCAGCTTCCGGTTCTGCAGCACCTCCGTGTAGTGGTCCATCGCCACCTTGTTGGCCTCGATCGTCTTCTTGTTCTCAGCGTCCCAGATCTTCATGTTCTGGTCGAACTTCTGGCGGCTCCCCTCCTGGTAGCCCTCGATCGCGCCCTGCATCGCCCCCAGCGCGTTCGTCATGTGCCGGCGCGTGAAGCCGCCCGCGAGCGCGCCAAGCAGCATCGCCGCCTGCAGCCAATCCTCGTCGTCAGAGCGGGAGTTGCGCTGCGGGACCGCGGGCGGCTGTTTCTGCTGCGGTGGCGACGGAAGCTTCTGGTTGGCGAGATCCATTTGCTTCTGGCGCAGCGGGGCAAGCGCTTTCGACCGGTCCTCGGCGATCTGGTCCTGACGGTCCGAAGACTGCTGCAGTCGGTCGATCATCTGATCCTGACGGTCGAGATTTCTCTGGTAGCGCTGCTGTACCTGCTCGCCGGGCGTCGGCGGGACCGGGGCGGGCGCGCCTGCGTCCGGCGCCGCCACCATCGCGGAACCGGGGCCTACGGAAAACGGATCGTTGGGGGCGAGAACGTCAGGCATTTGCGGTTCCCAGTGGAACGATCTTGTAGCCAGACTTGGACAACTCGATCATGATTCGGCGCGCACCCTCTAGCAACAGCCAATCCTCGCTGTAGAAATCATAAGGTTCTTGGATGTTACGGAGAACGTCCGCCAGTGCCTGCACCTCGGGAGGAACGTCAGGCATCGCATGGCCTCAAATATCGTCTGCGCACTCTGCTGCGCAATTATCACAGCATGTGCACAGAAATTTATCGTCATTACCGACGTTACTCTGGTATGGACATGTGTGAGGCGCAACTTGCGCCTCTTTCCCGCACCTGCAGTGCGTCAATTCATCCTCATCCATCAGCCGGATTCCTTGTCATCGCGTGGCACCACCTTGAATCCCTCGCGCCACAGGTCTTCAAGCCAATTATCTGCGATTCCGGATATGACGGAATTATTCGACACGAGTGGCAATGATCGTTGGATGATTCGCATCAGCGCCGCATGAGCGGGTGATTTTTCACGAAGGCTATCCAAATCCGTGCGATGCTTGATGCTGAAAATCTTCGCCATGTCAGTATTCCTTACGTTATCGTCACAGTGCGTCCCGCGGACGATCCGGCGGCAAGGCCCAACGACTTTGTCGCATTTATCAATGCATTTGTGAAATTCGTGTCTGCGGACATCTGCATCTGCGCAATCGAAGTGAGCGCCGATGCCGCCTGGCCGGTTTCCGCCAGCGCGTTGGTGATGTTCTGTTGGATCAGCGCTGCGGTCTGCTGTGTCACCTGGGCGTCGATCTGCGCTGCGATCTGCGGCCAGCGCGCATCCTTGGTCGGGTCCTGGACGCCCTGATTGTACAGCGTCTGCAACCACTTATTCTTCAGGTCGGAGGACATCTGCGCCAGCTGTGCAGTCTGGCCGGCGTTGAGCGTGCCCGCGCGCGCGCTAGCAAGGTCGGTCAGGCCCTGCTGCTGCAGCGCGAGGGCCTGCCCCTGCAGCGCCTGGGCGCCCGCCGGCAGCTGCGTCTCGCCCATGCCGAGCGTCAGGGCGAGTGGGGCGGCGCCAAGGGCCAGTTTGGTCCACGGCGATGACAGGGTGCTCCCCAGCGTGCTGGTGAGACTGCTCCCGCCACCTGCTGCGGGATAGGACGGCAAACCACCACCACCCGCCCCGCCGATATCGGAAACCGTAGCGTTGGCCGGAAGTGCGGCACTATCTGCGCCGACCGACGCACCTGCGCCTGAAGTGTCGCCCGTGGCCTGGAGAGCGTCTGACACTTGTGTCAGATCGGCCGATGTGATGTCCCCGCCCGCGGCCGCTATGCTCGGATCGGCAGCATTCAGCAGATCGCCGCCGAGGTACGACGCGATCGCCGGATCGGCGTTGAAGCTCGCGGCGCCACCCAGGTCGAAAGCGCCGGCTGCCGCGTCGCCACCAAGCGCAGCAGCGTCACCGCCGAGGGCGCTGACGTCCCCTAGGGCCGCGGAGGACAGGATATCGCCGCCAGCGAGCACGTCCCCTCCCAGGCCCGCCACCGACGAGTCTACCGCGCCGGCGGCCAAGGCGGCATCAGCAGCGCCGGCGCTCGCGTCGATGGCACCGCCAAAGCCGGCTAGGCCGGCAAGCTCGGGGGCAAAGAACAGACCGCCCGCAAGCAGCGCAGCGCCGCCGGCAACCTCAGCGATTTCCTGGGGATGATTGGCAAGGGACGACGGGGCGTCGATGAGGTCGGTGCCCAGGTTGCTGAAATTGCCTTCAAAATAAATCTGAGAAGAACGACATCTCAGGCCTCCTTCCTTTTGTTGCTCACTGCGCATCTCCCGTGCTGTTACCCTGTCCACCTATGGGTATCCCGCCGCCTGTCCCCACAGCCTGTCGCCCAAACAGCCACGGGAACCACTGTTGCACCTGGTTCTGGCCCCACACCTGCTGCTGCACGAACGTGACGACCTCGTTCCAGCGCGGATCATTCTGCGGGATAATCTGTCCCCATTGCTGCAGCAAGTCCTGTTCCTGTTGAGCCAAATTTCCGATTTGGCCCAGCTGATCGTGGCGATTGCCTAATGGGTCAGCGGTGTTTGTCGGCTCTGGCACCACCGTGCCGTCGGCCAGCTGGACGCCGCCCTCAGCGCCGGCCGGACCGAGCACACTGTTGCCGTGGCCGAGAATGCCGGTGCCGAGCGGATCGTTTACTCCGGTGCCGCCGCCCGATACGCCGGTATCTCCGGCAAAGTTGGTTCCGGGACCACTGTCGAGGGTGAGGTTACCAAGGTTGAGACCACCAACGGTTTCGCCTTCGTCGGTGCTCGTGGGAGCGGCGGCGACATCTCCAGTATCATCGGACGCCCCCTTACCGGTGCCAGATGCGCTGGTTCCGGCCGCAGTATCTCCGGCACCCTTGCCAGTGCCGGCCGACGCCGAAGCACCGGGCGCCCCTGTACCCTCCAGCGAGGACAGCCCTGCATCAGAGGCTGCCTCGGCGGCGGCGACCGTCGCTCCCATATCGCCTTCGCCGGCCGGGCCAACGCCTAGTCCTGCTGCGCCACCGAATGTTGCACCTGGTGCGCCTGTACCGGGCGCCCCTCCAAAACCAAAACTCTGACCGGCCGCACCCGCAAAAGCACCCGCGTCAAGCGAGCCGGGCGTACCAGACAAACCACCGAGACCAAAGCCCGGCGCACCGGTCTCCGACGCAGCTACTGCAGCCGAGACGGCCGAATCAACATCACCCAAACCAAGATCGCCAGCCATCCCCATACCGGCGATGTCGTTTGCGCCTGGTGCGCCAATCTCCCCAGGCGAGCCGAACGAAGCGCCGACTGACGTCGATGTCCCTTCGGCGGCAGCAGCCGCTGCTGCAGCATCAGAAGCATCGGTGGATGTAGATGTGGACGCACCCTCTGCGGCACCTTCGGCCGCGCCGATACCCCCGATTGATCCCGCAGCGGCTCCGCCCTCGCTTCCGGTGCCGAAACCCGATGCGCCGGCCGTGCCGCCGCCCGCCGTTGCTCCTGCGCCACTGGCGCCGCTATCAGCGCCTGTCGTTCCTTCCCCAGCCGCGCCCGCAGTATCACCGCCAGCCGCAGCGCCAGAAGAGTCGCCGCCTGCTGTACCGCCGCTATCGCCGCCCGCTGCCGCCCCACCAGAACTTCCGCCGTCAGCTCCCGCAGCACCATCACCGCCAGCAGCCCCATCGCCACCGGAACCGGAACTGCCGTCGCCGCCATCACCACCGCCGCCGTCTCCTCCTCCCCCACCATCACCGCCGCCCCCACCATCGCCACCGCCGAAGAAGTCGGCGTTGCGGAGCATTTTGAGGACCCATCGGGGGAAATCGCTCATTTCAAAGGCTCCGAGACACGTAGATGCAGCGATGCAAGTTCTTATCGCCCCACAATCTTATGCCAACAGCGTAGCCGAAGGCGCGGAAACCCAACACCCAGCATGGCCGCCCTGGTCTGCTGAAATTTATGAGAGTGGTCATAGGGATTTCTTCCACCAGATACCGTGCGCCGTGTAGCCCAATTGGGTCATCAGGGCCGGATGCGTCCCGGCGTTGCGGATGAAATCGGAGGTTTCAAGCACGCCGATTGCACCAAGATGACTCAAGCCAATTTCCTTCAGGTGTCTGCCCACACCATTTCCACGATGATCGGGCGACACAAACCATAGATCGTCCTGAGCAATCTTGTCGCCTTCAAAATGGAGAGACAGATACCAGTAATGCCCAGAATAACCCACTGGGGTACCATCACCGGTGTTGCGAGCAACAATCCAGATCAGACGATTTTCTTCCTCAATGCGTCGATACCGATACCAATTCAGACGAAATTTTGTTTCGCGCACCTCCATCGCATGAAGATCAAACAGTTTTTTGAACGATAAATCGTCACCAGTAGGAAATTTTTCCGCAGCATACTTATAGCGATGATCCGATTTCATCGATACACCTAGGGGTGGGAGGCCGGGTTACGCCAAGCCAAATGCGAGGTCTAATTCTTCGTGTTCTTGGCCGTGTAAGCTCAACCACTGGTCGAATTGTTCTTGTTTGGACAGATCGACGTCGGCTAGATTGATCCCGGTCAGGTTGGCAAAGGGCCGGATGTCCTCGTGCCAGTTCTCATGCGAATCCAGCCACGACCGCATGCCGACCTTGCCGCCCTCCATCGTCAGGATCGGCTGAACCGCGATCAGCACCGGCTTGGTTAACGCTACGGTTGCCGCAGCGCCGGTGCCGGGGCCGCCGAAGTTGACCGTAAGCACGTCGGTCGGAGAATAGCCGAAACCGCGGCCAGTCAGCACCAGCTGGTTGACGGCGCCGCCGGATACGCCCGCCGACGCCGACGCGCCCGAACCGGAGCCGCCCGTGATCGACACTGCGGGCGCCGTGGTGTAGCCGGTACCGCCTGCCGTCAGCGTGATGGACGCCACGCTGACTTTGTTGGCTAGCGCGCTGTTGTAGTTGAGGTGCTGGCGATAATGCTTGACCAACCACTGGCCAAAGCCAGCGATGTCGCCGAAGACCACGATGTTCGGAGCAAACTCTGTGCTCACGGTATTGTGCCCCACAGGTCGACGTCGTGGTATTCATCAATGATCGAGTTAATCGATAGGTTCATGACCGATCCGGTGACGGTGTTGCCGATGAATTTGCCGTATCCCTCCGTACTGGCGTAAGGGAAGCGGAAACCTCCCGCGATGAAATTTACGTTTCCGGGCGTGTTGTTCTGCCACTGCACGACGCCACCGGAATTGTTCACCCACGTTATGACGCCGGCGGCCAAGAAGTTGTAGGCGTTGCTCCCGTTTTCGGTGTCCACTGTCATCGTCACCGTTTGCGCGGTCTGCGTCGTGATCGCGATGCCAGAGCGAATGAGTTGCTTCGCCATAACGGGGTTGCCGTGCGAACTCAGCGCGGTGCGCAGAATGATCGGCACGTTGATGGCGGGGTTCTGCAGCAGCTGCGTGACGTCCGAGCCGCTCGATCCGAACGTCTCAACCTGCGTCGTCGATCCCAGCGGAATTGACGTGATAGCGAGCAGCGAACCCTGGCTGACGACGAACCATTTGTTTTGCTGGTAGGTGACAACGATCTGGCGCGCACCCGCCAGCGGATCAAGGTATTTCAGCAGCAGCAGATAGCAGTGGATGTTGGACAGATCGTTCAGCGCCGCGGACGGCTGCAGCGTGAAATCCGTCAGCTGGAAAATGCCGTCTAGATCGTCGCTGATCTTCTGCACGGTGGCGCCGAAAATGCCGTAGACGCCCTGCTTGTTGGCGAACAGCACGAGCCGGTTGTAGGACAAAATCGTCATCATGAAGCTGGTGCCGATGTCGGACGCCAGCGTCAGGATGGTGAACAGCGTGATCGACGACTGAATCGTGAGCGAGCCGATCTGCTTGATGCTCTGGTCGCCGAAAATGTAGAGGAAGTTGTTCAGCGCCCGAACGGCGGTGATGCTGTGCGCGAGGTCGGCGTCGGTGATCGTCGTCGATCCGGCAGCGTCGGCAGGGTTGATGTCGTCGTAGGTCACGCCGGTCGTTGCGCCTGTGCCGGTGAAGCTCAGGACGCGGCCGTTGGCAGTCCACACGCGACCGCCGAAGATCGCGATCGTGGTGCCAGAGATTTGCGGCCACACCACCACGGTTGCTGTTGCGGCCGAAGAGAAGCCGCCGCCGGTCAGCACAACCACGATGGCAGCAGTCGAGGCATTGCCGGTCCCCGCGTTGGTCACGTTGATGGCCACGACGGAGCCGCCGGCTATGGCCGCCGTCGCCGTCGCGCCGCCCGCGTTACCACCTGCACCGCCGGTGAATGTGACCGCGGGAGCCGTCGTATAGCCAGCCCCGCCGGATGTGATGTGGATGTTGGGGCTTATGCCGCCCGACTTGACCAGCAGCGTGCCGTCCCACGTCGCATAGCCACCGGTCGCGTCCATGATCAGCAAGCGCGAGGACGAGAACACCGTTATGTCCGGCGTCGCCGAGAACGTGGCCGCGGCCGCCACAACGGTCTGCGCGCCGTTGCCGGCGTTCACAGCGGTGATCGAGCCGTCGGTCGCGCAAAAGATGATGTAGTCGGTACCGCTCAGGTTGGCCTGGAACTTCCGCGAGACCGTCTTTCCGGTCACTGTCGCCAGCGTCGTGGCCGCACCGGGAACCGTTTGCAGCGCATTCGGCGCAATCGGTTGCAGGTTCTCCATCCACGCAACTTGCTTTTCGGGCAAGTTCTGCCGCGCGACCTTGGTGTTCATCTTCTCGAATTCGAGAAACGGGATGAACTTGCTATCGCCTACTTGCGAAGACTGCTGGCGTTGCTGTGGCGCAGGAGGCACTATACTGACTCCACCCAATGCAGGTAAGGCCATGCTTTATCGCGGCGCAAAACAAGTCCCAGAGAGCGCATTGCACGGACCATCTGATTGATTGTGACATCAATTATACGCAGATCAGTCGGGCTATCTACCGCATCATGCGAATAGATCACGTCGAATAGATGCATTCTTGTTGATGGCGCGGAAAGCATGAGATGACATAGCAAATCAAACCGGATGCAGCGCCCGCTCCCACGCACGCGCTTGAACTGAACACTCACGTTGCCGCGTTCGATGCGCAACTTCTTGCGATCAATCTCCAATCCACGCCATCTGATCATCGCATCACACGCCGCTGGAAATTGCGGTTGTACACGTTGGGAATGCGAATGCCACCGGTGGTCTGTATAATGTGCGGCACGAAGGCATCGTAGCGCTGTCCCATGTCGCGCACCTGCCCCATATTACGGAGTTTCATGAGCAGGTTTTCCGCGGCCCGGAACTGCACCGCGCGGGACCACGGATCGTTGATCTGCGTATCGACATCCGACATCGCAACCAGCGGCGACGGCATGAAGACGATGTCCCACTCGGATTGATACTGCTGGTCGGGCGGGGGCTGGATGTAGACTAGGCGCTGCTGCTGGTGCTCGGACCACACGCCGGGCGGTGCGTTGAAATTGTGCACCCACATTCTCGCATAGGCATCAAAAAGTGTGAAGTTCAAGTATTTCATCTGCCTCCTTTCCCCATTCCAAATAAATGAAATCTTCGTGGTGGTGATCGGGTTGCCGACCTGCGTGCTGAGCGAATTGGCCTGGAACAGCACGACGGCGGTCGCCGCGGCGCCGCTGCCGCTACCGCCGACTGCAATGGTCGGGATCGACGTGTAGCCGGCACCCCACTGCGTCATGTTGATGGCCGTAAGCGAGCCGCTGGTCAGCACGCCGGTCGCCAGCGCCTGAGTCCCGCCGGCCGGAGGCGCCGAGAACGCGATCGGAACCGATGCGCCGGCGCCGTAGTTCGATCCGGCGTTTGTGATCGTTGCCCCAGCGACCGCACCGTTCAGCGGGTAGATTTCGACGTTGGGGATAAGTTGGACGCCGGTGACGTTCAGCCGGACGCAATGCATGTCGCGCGCGGCGTCAAGGCGGGCTTCGTTGATGCGCGAAATGACGCGCGTGAGTGGCCACACCGACGCGGTGCTGTCGTGCAATAATTCTTGGACGTCGTTGACATAATCCGATAGCTGCATTTCGGCGTCCTATGTCGGGCGCCGATGCCGCGGAAAATGTGGAAGTTGTGCACCCACATGCGCGCGTAGGCGTCGCTTCAATGAGGCCGCAGCATCGGCGTCGCTACAATGCCCTACCGCCGCGGCGAGCGCAATCTCACGTCAGCGGTGCTGGGTTCGTTGCGCGCCTTCCCCCTCGGCGCGCGCGCAGCCAGGCGCGCCGGCGTTTTCTTGCGGGTTCCGACCTTGGTGCCCGTGCTGTCGCCGCCGCCCGCCGTGGGTTCCGGCAGCCCGTCCTCATCATCGCCCTTGTCCGCCAGGATAGGATCATTGCGGTCCCGCCGTACGAGGTCGAAGTAGACCGGCTTGATCTGGATTTTCCGGGCCAGCTGCCGGTATTTCGGCTCGCGGTCGCCCTCTGCGATCAGGTAGTCGCGCCCCGACCAACCGTAGCGCTTGGCCATGTGCAAGGCGCGGTCCTTCTCCTCCCCCGGATAGCCGAAGCAGTGCAGTGCGACGTCAGCGCCGACGGTCACTGTCTCCGCGACCGGGAATTGGATCGGGATCCCATCGAAGAAGTCTTCGATCGGGAAGTCGTTGAGGTTCGTCACCTCAAGTTGCATGATGCCGGCCGTGGGGCGGTCGTGCTCAGGGTCTTCGTCCATCACGGCGCCCCCGCGGGCTTGGGGGCGGGCCGAGGCATCGCTCCCGCGGGCCGTGGGCCGGGTCGCGGCGCCGGGGGCGCCACTGGGGCCGGGGCCTCTTCGGCCTCCTCAGCCGGCGCATCAGCCTCGGGAGCGACCTCCTCGACGTCGTCTTCGGGGTGCTCCGCGATCCATGCTGACCACTCGGCGTTGGCCTGCGCGTAGCGGTGTTGCTCCGCTTCGGAGCGGGCCGGGCCGGGTTCGACGGGCTTCTCTGGCTTGTCGGTCATTACTGCACCATAGCCTGGAGGACGGAAGCGTCAGTCTTACCGCCGTACTGCGTGTTCGTCACGGTTGCTAGCGCCGTCATGTTCACACCACTGACAAACACAGTTCCGCCCTGAAGACCAAAACCAGGATCTTCAACGGTAAACGAACCCGCAGCTGCGGTCGTGACGCCACGAGCCGGGCGCGCGAAGAATTGGTTGTTGTTGTTGGTTTGTGCGATCATCCCAAGCGAGGTAACGGCAGGACCGTTGACGGTGCCGGCGCCGCCGGTTGCCGTGACAGTCGTCCCGGTTGCGCAAAACGACATGATCGCAGTCGCCGCCGCGGACGTGATGGCGGTACCGCCGAATGTAATGGCGGGAACCGTATTGCCCGCATAACCGCTGCCGGCAAACGTCATGACGATCGCGGTCAGGGTGCCTGAGCCGGTCAGAGCGACACCGGTCAGCAGCGCGCCGGTCGTGCCAGTCTGAATGTTGGGCTGGTATGGTGAACCGGTCCACACGTTGGCCGGATTGATCAGGCCAGGCGGTGGCGGATAAGCGGGCGTTACGTCGCCGGGGTATCGGATGGCGCCCTGGTAGAACATTGGCTGTGGGATGATGTAGAACTGCGGGATCGACGTGTAGCCCGCACCCGCAGTGAGCTGCGTTACGGTCGAGAGGACGCCGGCCGAGGTGATCGCACACGTAAACGTTGCCTGCACGCCACCGATCGGGGGCGGGTCACAAACGATCATGGGAGGCACCAGAAAGCCGGAACCGCCCTGGGTAACCGTTGGGGCCGGTACGGAGCCGCCGACCACGACGTAGCCCTGCGCGGTTGCGGTAACGCCGCCGGCCGCGGGGGCGGCGAAGGTGACGGTGGAACCGGTCTGGACAGGGCCGATGCCGTTGGTGCCACCGGAACCCGCGTTGGTGATGTTGCCGCCCTGGACGACGCCAGACCAATTCACCAGGCGATAGTTCGCGCCGTCCGATGACAGCTGCTCGAACGAGGTCGGCCCCGACATGTTGCGCCAAAGAAAATTATCCGGGTCCCACCACTGGATAATGGTCTGCGACCCGGTCGTGACGGCCCACTCGCCGGCCGGAAGCACATAAACGCCGCCGGACGCAAGTGCTACGACGTTGGCCGATCCGGTCACCTGCGGACCGTTGAACGGAAGCGGGAAGAAACCGCGAATTTGTGCCATTGATCAGACCTCAACGCCGCATTGTTTGAAGGCTTCTTGCAGCCGTTTCCAAGTCTCCGGCCATTCAGCAAGAGCCTTTTCCTTGGCGTTGTGCAAAGCCGCGATCATGTTGACTTCGAATTCCCACTGCACCTTTTCGGATGACACCAGAATGTCGCCCGGCACTTTCACGGGGATGGGAATGAAGATGTAACCATCTCGGATGACGGCCATGTCGATCACCTCAGATCGGCAGGAATTGAAGGCCCGCGAACTTGCCGTGGCACTTCGGTTTGACGTTCACAAGTTCCATCAGCGACAAAATTGCCGAAATCCAGCCGAACTGGTTGTTCGGCAGCGTGCTCTCGAAGCCGGAGAACGAGAACGCTGCACGCTCGTGCAGGAACAGGTTCAAGTAGTTGGTATTAATTAGATACACCGTCCCCTCGGGGCAGTAGACGTCGGCGTAGAACGGGATGCCGGCGACGTCCAGCGCCTGGAAGCTCGAATGCCCCACGAAATTGCCGGAATCGAGCCGGTCGGACGGGTTGATGTTGTAGCGCTCCTGCGGCGTGAAGTCCTCGCATAGCAGCGCCCAGGTGCCGGCGCCCATGATCCCGATGGTCGGCATCTCGCCCGTGGTCTTGGTGACCTGGGCGATATACTGGATCATCAGGTTTCGGGTCGGGATGACATTGCCGGTGTTGTTGACGAAGGTGGATTTCCAGAACGTATTTGTGAGGCGCGGAATGCCACCGTAGGCATTGAGGAAGGTTCCGTCGTCGATGGCGCCGGGCAATCCGACAAGTTGGGAAGTGTTAGCAATGTTGTTAAACAATGCTGTAGCAAATGCATCAATACTGACATTCGTGGCATCGTTGAACCTCGCGTCGATCAGCGGCACCACACCGTAGTCGATCTGGACCAGCCCCTCAAAGCCCAAGAACGGGATCGGCGTCACAAACGCTTTGAGGTTGAACTCGGCGTTCTGAATGCCCGGAATGACGCCCGGCTGTTGAAACGTGCCGCTGTAGTCGGTCCACTGCCCGGACACCATCGGGGTGCCCTGCACCGGCGCCGTGATCGGAGACAAGCCGCCGGATGCCACCTGGGCGCTGGACAGCAACGCCGCGATTAGCGGGGCACTTTTCCAAATTTGGACATACACCCTGGGCATGAAAGCTCTTCTCACAACAGCACTTAGCTCTTGCGCTATCGGCCCCTGGGCCGGGATGATGCCACTGCCAAATTGCGGCACTTTGTCGCACTCCTAGTTAAAGTCCATTTGGACTAGTGTTTCGCCGCATCGTTATCGCGGCCTCATTGAAGCCAGATCTGCACTTAGACCCGCGGAATAAACGCCCGCACTTCCGCGATAACGATGCGCTTCTCACGAGCCATGAAATGACGACGGCAAGCGCCCGCGCTTGAATTCCGTAATCATTTGAATGGCTGTGTTATTCGAGTACTTTCGAGGATTCGCGACATAATCCTTGAAATTCAGCATCTTGCCATCCGGCCCCGGCACAGTCGGGAAATCCCATGTCGAACCGTCCAGGTATTCCGGCGGCGGCTTCAGGGCGGGATTGTCGGGCGGGTTGCGCGTCGCGTAGATGTCGGCCGCGGCAATCCAGTCGGTCAGGCCGTACGCGGTCTGAATCTTCTCCAGCTCCTGGACCTGCTCAGCGCTATAGCCGCGCTTCTTGATGACCTGCTGTTTCTGCGATTCGCGCGCGTTCTGGACGCCGGCCATCCGTTCCTGCAGCCGATCGTCGTTGAACTTCTGCATGAAGGCGGACAACTTGCGATCGACGGCGACGTCGCTGAACGCCTTGGCCGACTGCGGATCGACCTCTTCCACGAGGCGCGCGAAATGGGCGCGGGTCTTCGGATTGTGCGCGAGGTCGTAGGAGAGCTTGGACAGCCGATCCATGTCGGCGGGAGAAAGCTTCGGCGTCGTCACTTCAGCGGCCCTTTCATCGCGAGGCTTTCGCCCTCCATGCCGCGGCGCTTGCGCATCGCGGAGAACTCCTCTGAGGTGCGCGGCTCACCGCGCTCACGCGAGCCGGGCGGCCATTTCGTGTCCTGGAGATGCGTGCGACCGAACGAGTGGACGCACTGCGCATGCTCGCTACCGGGCGGATTGATGAACATGCCCTTGCTGGTGCGACGTTCGTACATCTTCTCGTCGGTCTGTTTGACCGGCTCGGGAAACGGGTTGCTCATTAGATTGGCCTTCCGCGTACCGACTGCGGGCCACCCTTCTCCAACGTCATTTTGTTGCTCTCGAATTTGCCCTTGGCGGCCGAGGAAAAGCCTCCATAAGGCATATAAAATGGGGGATTCCTGAACTGTCCGTGCTCCATTTTCCTTCTATCCAGATCCGAGGTGTCCACGCCTTTCGGCCGGAGGAATTCGTTCTGCGCCATCTCACATTTCTCCTGGAGGTTCGATCGGACCAGCGCCTCCCATAGCGCCGCCTGGGGGCATCCCGCCCGGGGGGCCGCCGGTCGGGGGCGCACCGAGGCCGCCCAGACCGCCGCCGGGAGCCGTCGGGGGGACGGGGAGCGGTGTCTTGGGTGGCTCTGCCGGGGCTTCCTTGGTGGCGCCGTTGAGGCTCTTGATCGCCCCCACGATGCCGTTGAACTGGGGGGTGCCTGGCTGGAAGTCCTTGGCCAGCGCCATCAGGCTGTCCATGATCTTCTTGATCGACGCCAGCGCCCGGGCCTGCATGCCGGCGCCGGTGCCAGGCGAGACCATCGGGGAGCCGCCTGGGCCGGCCGGACCGCCGATCGGCGACTTCGGCAGACCGATCCCGCCGCCGGGCGCGCCCGGGGCGCCGGGTCCACCGGGACCGGGCGGGCGCATCGGCATGGGGATCGGAGGGGTGGCCATGGAGCTACCTGATTATGCATGAGTGTTGTGCACAATTGGTAGGACTAAAGGTAGGCGTGGTCAAGTATACATCATCCATGGATACGAAAACGCTAGAACAGCACTTCATTGACTGGGAAAACCACGTCATCGGCTACGGCTACGGGACGGGTGAAGGACACACGATCGGAGCGCTGAGGGCGTTCTTCTCCGCCATTGGCGACGACCGCGGTCCCCATTGCTACAACTTTGCCAAGATAGAAAAAGCCGTTGGCCCCGCCGTATGCTGGCTGCTCATCAGCGCATTGTGCCGCGCTGATATCATCGAATATGGCACCTCTACGCGTTACGGATGGCTGACGGATAAAGGGAAGCGGCTGCAGGCGTTTCTTGCCGACCGTTCCGCTGAACAGCTTGCCGCGCTGTGCACCGGATACGGTGAAGAGTACACGCATTGCTATCCCGACGCCTGCAACTGCGGTCCTGACGGCTATGAGAAAGGCCGCATTTGCCCCAATCCATTCTGGAGTAACAAGGCATGACCCTACTCCCGCCGCCGCAATACGACGTTCCGCCGCCGATGCCAGTGATTGAGCACGTTCTCACGCATGCTGAGGTGAACGCCCTGTACAATCAGGCCTATGGTCCCGGGCAGGTCAACGGCTTTGCTTTCAGCCGCAGCGGAACCTGCGTCATCATCAGGATCGATGATCCTATGGTCGCCCGCCATGAGCGCGCTCACTGCGCCGGCTGGCCGGCAGATCACCCGGGCGGATGGTACGACATTTACACGAACCGGCGCTGACATGAAAAAGGCCCCCGCCAAGCCGATGGGGGCCTTTCCGTTCCCCGCAAGGAACGATCACCGCCTGGTGATTAGCGCCGGCCACGCCGCTTGTGACGACGACCGTGCGTGAGGATTACCTCGTTCATCTCGTGCTCCTTATGCTCTTGCTGCCCGTCCCCAAGGGATGCCGCGGGCGGGGGGTTTAAGCGCGGCTATTGTAGCAGCCCCGCCGGACCGGTCAAGAATAGGTAAGCACTGCTGTCTTTTTTGTTTCAGTTTTGTTCGTTACCTTAGGGGTGGGAGGCCGAGAGAAGCGGCGAACGCCGCTACTTCTTCTTTCCGCCGTGCTGCTGCAGCAGTTCGGGGTGCTCCTGCGCCATCTTCTTCTGCTGCTTCTCGCGCCGGCGGAGGTTGTGTAACAGCATGTCGCGGCCGGGCGGGTTCGTCGACCGGATCAGGTCTGCGTTGTCGATGGCGCCGAACTTACGCAGCGTGAGCGCCAACTCGCGGGATTCATCGCCGAACAGCGGGGAGTGTGAATGGCCGTCAACGCGCATCTTCACGTCATGGACGTCACACGCGTAGAATTCTTGCGACTTGCCATCCTCGCCGGCCGGAAGGCGCAATTTCTTGTCGTCATGCGCCATCTTCAGCTTAAGCCCGACATCGCCGAGCTTCGTGAGCGGGCTTTCGATCGCCAGTGCCGCCTTCTTGATGCGGCCGGATCCGCTCTTGTTCAACTGCTGCGCATGCTGATGGGACCGCACGCCCTGTTCGCTGCGGCCAGACATGACCTCCGTAAGCCCGGAAGCTTCCAGGAACATGTTCGTGATTTCGCGGAATTCGGCGAACATGTCGGGCGGCATTTCGGGTCGTAGCTCTTCGACCTTCGCGTTGGGAAGCTGATCAAACAGGTAAGTATCCGCACCCCCAAAGGCAGCCATCTTTTCTTCGGATAGGCCAAGAAAGCCGGATCCAACACGAGCCGGGTATGCCTGACGTTCCATAATATCTGCAATCTGGTCGAGTCTTTCAAGCATCCACTCCTGCAGCGGAACCAACGCATCAAGGTGCGCTTTGCCCCAGAAATAATTGTATTTCCCGAACGGCTGTATTTTGACGAACGGATGTTCCAGCGGGAAGAACGGGTTGCACTGCGATGGCGTCTTGCCGATCTTCTCGATCTTGTTGAACAGCCATTCTACGTTCCTGGTAGACTTCTTGTAAGCCTCGATCGTCTTGCGGCTATCGCCCACCAGGATGTCCGGTTCGAGCATATGGAAGATGCGATAATCCAGGTAGGTGTCATCCCACGCCCACAGTTCCGTGAAGCGCACAAGCGGCACTTCGGTCTTGGCCTGGTAGGTGGCGGATGGCGAGTAGTCGGGGTTGACCTGCCCGAAGATCGTGCCGGCAAGATTCGATCCCCCGGTCCCGGCGATGATCATGCGCTGCAGCATTTCGGGGAACGGAGAAATCGACGACGAATGCGTGACCTTCAGCCGCTGCAATTCGTCTTCCCGGCCCGCCAGGATCATCTTGCCGGCGGCGGTTTGGTAATTGAGGTGATAGGTGTGGCAGAAGCACTCCTGACTATCGAGGTCAGGTCGTTCTTCCTGGTAGACCCCGAAATTGTGCGGCGGCACCAGCTCGGCGAACCACTGACCGCGATCGCGGTTCCAGCCCTGCTTGATGAGCATGGTGTCGTAGGTCAGTGACCACGGGATCGACGCCATCACGGCGTCCGAGATTCCGTCCGCCTGGAAGTCATCGTTGAAATCGTCCTGCAGCACGAGCGTCTTCTGGACCGTCGGCTCGTCTTCATTCTGGTCGGCGCTGATGTGATAGAAAGCGTGGTCCGGCGCGTACAGGAACGACGTCACCAGGTCGAGGTGGCTTTCCAGGCGGTTGTACTTGCTCTGCTCGTAGCCCTGCGTGCCGAACAAGTAGTACTTCTCGCGCCACTGATAGAGGCGGTCGCGCTCCTCGCGTGTCGAGAGGCACCGCTCGATCAGGTAACGGACACGGTCTTCAAGCTCGTCGTCATCGGTCGGGAAGATCACTTGATGGTCTCCGCCTTCATTTCCCGGATGGAATTAGCCGCCGCCGTCCATCCGAGTTTTTCGATACGTGAAGCGCATTTCTCAACTGTTGCCACTTCGATGGCGTCGCGCTCGGCCTTGATGCGTACGTCGGCAATCATCGAGCATGTTTCCGCTGTGGCTTTCCATTCGTCGCGTTCCGCCTCAAGCTCCTTGATGCGGGCGGCGGCTTGTTCCGTCACAGCAATCCAGTCGCCGAGACGTGGATTCTCAAGCCTCTCGATCAGGTCGTTCATTTGCTCTTGCTCTCCGGAGGTGAGGGAAGGGGTTGGAAATGGGTGGGATGCCAATTCACGACGATCCACACGAGCCAGAAAGAGGGGCAGGAGGGTGAGGAGGGCGGCTAGGGGGAGTTTCATGACTGCTTCCCGGCCTCAGCGACGGCCTTGCGTCCTTTATCGGTAATGAAGCTCTGCTGATCCACATAGTTGTGGCGCCAGAGTGCCATCGCGACGTTGTAGTTCGTCCATAGCGGGAGGCGGCTGTTCGGGCTCTCCGTCGCCATCTGCAACGCGACGAGCTGCGGCGCTGTCAGCTTGGCTTTTCTCATCCCCCCCGCCTCACGCTCGTAAATGTAGTGCTTACACGGACTCACTTGATGGTCCTCTGCATGGTGCGGCCGGCGATGATCGCGTTGGCGCTAGGACCAGGGATGGAAGCTGACGCCTCACGGCGCGGCGCATTGGGGCCAACTACCACCTTACCACGCAAGTTGACCGGAGACGATGACGGCACGCAGATCGCCCCGTGCGCGCTCACGGGGGCCGAGAAGCCCGGAGCGAACTGCCTGATGCCGAGTTCGGGGCTGATGGGGGGGACGTCCAGGCGCGGCGCCGCGCGGTTCAGCCGGCTCGGGGAGGCGGAATTCAAATTTGTCATGCCGTGTTGGTCAGCAAGGGAGCGCAGTCGAGCATCCATGCGCGGTGCAATAGAGCCAATGTGGCCCCCAGCAGGAACCCAATCAGTCCGTAGGCAGCCACACTGAGGGCACGGAGGATCGACCTTTTCGAAGGTATGAAAATCATGTCCACACCGTGGGTTAAGACAACGAAGGTTGTGTGAAAGCATGCTCATTGCGGAAGCTCTATGTTGCAACGCTTCAAATAATTCATCACCACCCGGCCCACAGGAAGTTCCCCGCCGCGCTCTTCAACGCTCGCGGAATAGGCCCGCGTCAACCCCTCCCCGCGCAGCTTGGCCCACAACCATTTGCGCCAGCACTCCGCGGCCAAGGCTGCGGTCATCACACGATCGTCGTTCTTGCCGCCGTCTGCCGCAATCGAGCCGTCGGTGTTCACCAGGGTGCGCATCTCTTCTACCAACCCCAGCGACCGCACCTGGATGCGGTTGAGTTCCACACCGTCCTTGAACCGCGCCATGAGCATGCGCTTGATGTCGTCGGTTGTCACCATGTGGTAGGCAAGGTCGGAACCGCCCACCGTATCGATGCGTGTGTAGTAGAAATACCTCAAGTTGTTGAGGCAGTTACGAACCTCGAAAGTGTCCTCTCCGGCCGGTATCTCGCGGACGTACTCGCGGGTGCGCTCGAGTTCGGAGAACACGGCCTTACCGGGACCGTTGATTTCGATGATGACCCGACAGTCGCGCTTGCCGTAGAAGCCGGCCAAGTGCGCGATGACCCACGCGACTTGATAGGTCGCATAGTCACGCGAGCAGAACTCGGCAACCTGCACCATGCACTCGGCGTAGCAGCGCCAGACCTGGATGCAGGTGTTGTCGGCCTGATCACTCGACCCATAGGCCGGATCGCAGGACACGACATACACACCGAACTTGGAGGCGTGCTCCCAGATCTTCAGTTCGGCGCGCGGATCACTCAGCGGCCCCTGCACGACCGTGTCGTCCCACCGGCGCGTCATACGGTAGCGGTACGCCTGCATCGGGTGGCGCCGCGCCTCGCGCATGACCTCCGTCAGGACCGGCGACGTGAAGTACTTGGCGCCGGTCGATTGGAACGCGTCTTCTTCCGTGAACGGGAACTCGGCGTCCATGGTGCACTGGTCGCCGGATTTCTCGTTGTCTAGATGGAAGCGGTACCAGGCCATTTGTTGCATGCTTACATCAAAGTCATACAGCTCCTTAACAGCACGGACCCGTCCTCGTTCAAGACGAGATAATCGATCCCGCCCGTAATGTCCGAAACGTCCATCGTCAACGTGGAACTGACGGCGTTCATCTCGCCACCACCCAGAGAAGATTGCGCGGCTAGCAGGAGACGTCTTTGCCAATTGATACTGATCATAGAAATGGTTGAAGCCATTGGCGGTGGTCTCCCAAATTTGCAGGCGGTGTTCATAGATCGACGACACCGACGACTTGAACGCCTTGATGTCGTCCTCATTTCCGTAGAACGCGCACTCAGTTCCGTGGACGTAGTTTGAAGACTGGGATCGACCAAGACCGCCGGACCTTTCTTCTTGTGTACCGGCGATCAAATACGCAAACATCGACTCGTTGCTGAACAGCAGAATGTCTCGGTTGTGCTTTTCGACCTTCGGTTTGAACTTAGTCCTCTTGCCGCCGACTGTGATCTGATTCGGCATGGTCTCCAGAAAGATATCGATCGTCGCCCGCCATTTTGCCAGCGCCTTCTCTTCGTGCAGGATGAACGTGCCGAGCAGGCCCCCGTACTCGAACGCGTAGAACATGTCGATCGCGATGAAGAGCGTCGTCGCTCCTTGCTGCCGACCCTTCAAAACAACGAAGGTTGTTATGCCTTCAGCGATCCCTTTCTCAACCTCATCGAGAATATACAGCTGGCTCCCAAGCAGCTTGAAAGGCTGCCGGCCGTAATCGCTCGATTGAACCTTCAAATAAGAAATGAACGTCTCGAACTTCGCGCGCGGGAACGGCGCTACCGACGACGCGCGTGGCAACTGAAACGTGACGGTATCCGTCTTGGACGGCGAACCACTCTTTGAGACGTTCATTCAGGACTCGTTTTTCCCGCAGTTCCATGGCGGTGCGCATCAGGGCGCTGGACGCATTCTCGCACTCTATGCGGGCCGCGCGCAACTTCAGTCCTTCTTGCCATCCCGGCCCTTTGAGGAGCGCCGCAATTCGGTCTACCGCTCCAGACGCCGCGGAGGCGGCTCTGGAGCGCACCTCCACCCTTCCGCCCCTCAGATGGTAGCAGCCGTTTCCCGGTCCCGGCGACCACCGCACGGAGACCTTAGCCCCATGCTGCGCCCGGACGGCATGGACGGACGGCAGGCACTCCGCAGCGTCGGCCAGAGTCATCCATGCGATCATGATAACGATGATGGCAGCGGCAATGATCCACAGCCAGTCAAATACTCTTTCGATCATGGCTTAAATACCTTCGCCACATAGTCACTGCTGGAAGTACGGTTCCGGATCATGCGGTCCATCGCCATCGTGAGGGCATCTCTGGGAGCGTTTTCGAGGCGAATGTTGTACTTTGCCAGCACTTCGGTAATGCGGTTGCCTATTTCTGTGAGCCGCATGAGTTCGTCTTGGTCGTGTCCGCTAACGTCTGTCTCAACGTGGTGCGGCAATCCAAAAGTCGCCGCGCCAACGAAATCATCCCAATGCCTGATGCGCTTGAGCGCCTTCGCCGCCGCCATCAGGGCGTCGTACTGGGATCGGGGGATGAGCACAAACCCCCTTCGCTCCAGGTTCGTGACGATCGCGGACATCTGCGCAAGGGCGCTGTCTTCAGCACCAATGCCGGCGATGATAGCGTCTCCGATTGCGGGGTCGCTCATTGCATCACCCCACCACCGCATGCACGATGTGCCGCCAGAGTCGTGCCTTCATCTGCTGCGGGAAGCTCAGTTGATCGAAATCCACCATGTTCGGATGCGTCATCGCGGCGCCGTTCTTCGTCTCGCCGTAGCTCCACCCATCCATCGCCATGCGGCCGCGCCAGTAGTCATGTTGCACGCGCACCGATACGGTCGGATGTTCCAGGATGTAGCGGACGCCATCGCAGATATCGTTCTGCTGGGCAGGCGTCAAAACATGCCATGTCGGCTTTGGTTGCTCGCCGATGATGCTCTCCCACTCGCGATGCGCCTGCCATCCGAGCTGCGCGATGTTCTCGATGGTCACCAGATCGTCGCGAGATAAGTTGTTCTCGTCGATCGGTGAGGGAGCGCCGGGGACAAGGTCTACCTGCTCACCGCGATCATTCACGAACGGCATTATTTCTCCTCCTTTGCAAACGGCATCGGCTTGGTATCGGGTTCCCCGCGCTCGCGCCGCATGACCATCTCCATGAGTTGAGACCGGTCCTGCAGCTCGCGGGCATAGCGCATCAGCTGGCGCTCGGCGCGCTGCTGCTTGCGCTCGATCGGGTTCGGCGCGATACCAGCCATCATCTGCAGAATTCTGCGGTTGCGCATCACCAAGGTCCCTTCATCTGTTCCGGCCAAGGTATGGGATCTTCCTTATCATAAGGAGCTTTGAATGGAGGATGCGGAAGTTTGTATATCGGCCGCGAGCGCCGGTATCGTCCATCTGAAAACTGGATCAATCCTATCGATTTCGCCGCTCTTAGCCACACTCTCCATTCTCTCCTGTCCTCATGATGCCACGACTGTTCCGGGTAGTGCATCCTCTCGATGAGAAAATCTATGTCTTCGAATCTCAAACCATCGCGTGGTAGGGCGCAGGCTATCCGTTCAAGCCAATGCTTAAGAACAGGACAACCTCCAACGTTGATGTAAGCTGGATCGTTTTCCCACCAACTCATGTTGACTATTTCCTGCGCTGTTATACGCTACGCATACTTGAACTGAGGGTCAACTCATGGCACTTGGAAATCAAAATTTAACCCATACCTCCAGAGAGCAGCAGATGACCGCTCCCGGCATGGCTCACTTCGCCGGAACCGGGCCGCGCGGAGAAACGTGCGGGCGATGTGCGTTCCTGAAAACAAAGACCGACGTCTTCGCGTCAGGGCGTTGCGAGAAATACAGAAAACTCACCAGCAAAGTCGGACCTGAAATCAAAGCAAACCTTGCTGCTTGTAAGTATTTCGAACCATGCCGAAGCACGACATAGATCTTACTCATCCGCCTCTCGTCATCCGCGGCTACGAGAAGCTGATGATCGTTGACGTACTTCGGCAACGTCGCAACGGTAAGTTCCTGCGCGTCGCGAAGTTTGTGCACGTATCGTTACCGTTATTGAGTTTCATGGATAACGTTTGCTCTATTACTGTAACTCTCCACAAAACTAAAATCCGCACGTGCAATTTGGTTTAGTGCATTTCTCCAAAAACGTAACGCGAGGGAGCGTTACAGGTTTCACTGCGACTTGCCCGATAGCCTGACCTTGATGCGCGCTGATCCAATCGGCGATTTCATCGTCCGCGGTGACGGCCTTCTCACGGCGCGAATGCTTCGTCTTGTATTCCGCTACTCTCATGATGGGTCCATGGCGGTACGGGGACGGGGAGGGGAGGGAGACAGGCTCCCCTCGATTTTCCAAAAAATCACAGCGGGCTGCCGCAGTGTGGGCACTTCTTAGGCTTGGTGCCCTCGTAATATACTCTCTGGTCACAGCTTTTGCAGATGACCGTATGGTTGGTCGTCACCAACGGATGCCTCATCGTTTTATCCTCCTCAGAATGAAATCATTGGCCGGGACATCCGCAACATCACCGCGATCTACTGCGGATTTATGTTGCGCAATTTCCTGATCGCGCACCATGCGGACCAGCGCTGACGACGCAACACCTTGCCGGATCAATCGGACGCCACTCCAGGTATCCCACATGTCATGCAGGGATTCCCGGATAGCTTTCCGCACGTTTGCGGGAAGGGCATCGTATCCCTCCATGCGGACGCGGCTGTCGTGGTTCGGCTCATTCACCATGATGGCCACCTCTGGATGATATGCGGCCTCACAACCCATTCAAAACGGATAGGTAATGGCGGCGACACCGGTGTGTCACCATAGCGGATAATCGCCACCGTTATCTTCCAGTGGTAATGGATTTTCCAACTCCACAACCACCTGACCGGATCAAGAAATCTCATCATACCCTCAGCGAGAGGTGCTTGCCGTTCTTGGCGATGCCGCGCCGGGCGTCCTCGAACGACCGACGGAGCGCCTTGACGCCCATTTCGAGCGCGTCGAACAGGGTTGCCTCCTGGGCTTCGTCCCAGACGTACTGGGTGGGGTTAGCGAGATGCCCGAGCAGTCGCATGGCGTCCATCGCCGCGCTCGCCCTTGAGCTTGCCAGGCGCGAGAACGCGGCACGCTTCTCGGCATCACCCCGCTTCTTCGATGAGGTCTCGACCGGAGCAGTGGTCTCCTCGACCGGCTGACTTACGTCAGGCCACACCACCCCCGGACCCGCCTCAGCATCTTCCTCGTAGTACTCATCAGTCTCTACAACCTCGTGTGGATGCGTACCCATTACAAAATACTCCGTTTCTCACGACACGTATTTTTCAATCTATAAAAGATCTGACGTCCCTCTGTCTACCTCCATCAATTGTGTCAGGAATAGGATTGGAATAGTATTCAGTCATTCGGGATTCCCGAACAGCTCATGGGTGCTACGTAGCGTTAGATAGCAGTCAGCCAGCGCGAGAGCTGAAGCTACCCGGATACCGCTTGGCGCCAAGGTCCAGGACCGCCGTAAACGTCCCGCTGATGGTCCGGATCAGATCGGCCACCGTGGGGGGCTAGACCGCGATCGACGCCCCACGGGGCGCCGACCGGGCGCCTGGTGGCCAAGGACGCGCGCATGGGCGCACTTCGTCGATGGGGGTTGAGCAAGAATGTTGCGTGCCCCCCACTCGGTCCTATTATTTTTTTTCTGGCCTTGCCCCACATTTCGTATTATGTAGACGTCATGACAGGTGGACACAATTTCATCAGCATGCGCGGGCGCCGCTTCGGCAGCTTGGTGGTCATATCCGAGGTCAGGCGCCGGACTGGCCGCGGCAATGTCGTATGGCGGTGCCAGTGCGACTGTGGGCTGGAGACGGAGGTCCGCGGGTATCATCTGCGCGGCGGTCAAGTGGAAACGTGTGGCGCCATCGTGCATCGGAGCCAGATCGGTATATCGAAGTCGGCGGAGTACCGTTCCTGGCAGGCCATGAAGACGAGGTGCCTGAATCGCAACGCTACCAAGTTCGCGAGCTATGGTGGGCGCGGCATTCTGATATGGGCGCCGTGGGATGACTTTATGGTGTTCCTTGCGGACATGGGACCGCGGCCTGACGGTACGACGCTGGAACGCATCGACAACGACGGCCACTACGAGCCAGGGAACTGCCGGTGGGCGACGCGTGGCGAACAGGCACGCAACACACGGCGATCGCTGTACGTCGAGCACGAAGGACGCGCAGTTCTACTGTGCGACCTCTGCAGTGATCTGGGGCTGCCATACGCGGTGATTCATGGCCGCATTAGAATCGGGTGGACGCTGGACAGGGCCTTAACGGTTCCGGTAAAGTCTCATCGGTGAGACGTCGCGACGATGCAGGTTCGACCCCTGCCCACCGCGAGGTGTGTGTGAGAGTGGTAATTCATGGCGGCGCCTCACTTCTCCGTCTCACCGGGAATATGCTATGGTCACCTTGCTCCGCCCGGGTCAGGAGGCGTGCCATGCGTGAGTCCAAAGGGCTGTGACACGGCCAGCCACGCGCCTGGAACCACACGCGCCCACAAGTCCTTGGCGGGGCACCAATCAGAAAAAAATAGCAGCTTGCGCCATGCGGGGTGGGCAATTCGCGTGATCGCGCTATGGTATTGGTGGTCCCGCGGGCTGGCGTGAGGCCATTGTTCACGCGCGCCGCCGACGTCAACGAAGGAGCGCCCGGCCGGAGACCGGGCCGCACGCGGTCCACCAGATCAGCAGAGAGAGGGGAAGGGACCGCAGCCGTTTGGAAGGGGGGCGGGGTGGTGGCGGCTACGGTCCCGCATTCGGGAGATGAGTGAATGCATGGACATCATAGCGCCGGGTTCCCCCCGGTCAAGCTCGCTGCGCGCACGCTGCCGCAGCGATGCTTTCTGTGCCACCGGACCGGTGGGATCGAGGCCATCGGCGGGCACTCGCTGCGCTGCACCAACTGCCATTCGATCTGGCCGGCCAACATGGTCGACGTGTTGCCGACGCCGGTGCTCAATGGCTGGCAGGATGATGCCACGCTGGCGCTGCTGCGGCGCCGGGCGATCAGGCTGCCGGCGCCGCCGGCCGGCAAGCGGGTGAAGCACCTGGTACGCACCTGGCCGATGAAGTGCACACAGCAGAAGCGCGGTCCTGGCGGGCGGTTCGTGAAAGCAGATTGACGGCGGCACGAAAAAGCCGGAGCGTGTGGAGGACGCTCCGGCTTTGACATACTCAACGCATGAAAACCACGCACGCCAGTGACCAGCCGGCGCCATCGCAACCCAAACCATCAGAAAGCGTGTGCTGCCATGCCGATATATGCGAAATCCCCCCATGACGTCAAGGTGCCCCTCCCTCTCTCGCCGGGAGAGCTGACGCGTGGGTAATAAAATCCTGGACGATATGATCCTGCGCGGCTGTGACAGCGACAACATCATCGCGGTTGCCGAGCTGATTGCAGAGTCCTCGATGCTCAACAAACGCCGGGCCAGAAACCGCGAACAGATGGCAGCCTCCAGGTTGCGCAAGAAAGATGTGTCAACACGTGTTAACACAGGTGTACACATCGAAACACAGCCCGAATGTGCGCCTCTACTCTTCTTAACTCCTCTTCCTGATAGTAGTATTATTGTAGGGGAGAGTAACTCTGTAGAGGCTGACATTGTGTCGAAGGACATCCGCGGGCGCGCAACCAGAGGTACGCGACTTCCGGAAGATTGGAATCCTTCCAAAGAAGACGTATCGTTTGCCGAAGGACGCGGCTGGGGCGGATCTGATCTGCAGGATGAGGTGTTGAAATTTAAGAACTATTGGTGCTCAAAGACCGGCAAGGATGCCACCAAGAAGAGCTGGTCCAGGACGTGGCAGAACTGGATCCTCAACGCCCGCAAACAGAACGGAAGCAAGGTCAATGGAAGACTCGTTCAAGCCGCTGAGGGTCCTGGCAGGGCGTCAGGTGGAAGCGCTGCGCAGTTCGCCCGCCGGCGGGCAGAGCAGCTCGCTGAGCTGCGTAGACGCCGAGAAGAAGAGGGAAGTAGCGGTTGAGCGGGCAGCGCTCCTGCTCGGCTCCTTTCGCAAGAGCGAGGCCGACGAGCCTGAAATCTTCAGTCGCGCTCTTGAGCACGTCCTGAGCAAGTATGACATTGTCATACAGATTGACGTGACGGAGCCAGGGATGTGGAAATATCCGCCGAGCGCTTTCGAGCTGCGTGAAGCATGCGAAAAGATTGCCAACAAAATGGCGCGGGATAGATTGGTCGAAGACCAGATTCGGGACCAGCTCGCGGCGCGAAGAGAACGACAGTGACGATTTGTCGCGAAACTAAATTCATAATAGTTATACTAAAGTATAAACTATTTTGATACTAGTATATAAACTAGAAGTTGAAACTAGATACCCCACCAACTAAGTAGACTAAAGACCCCTTGACA
>Ga0099829_10000121_pt1 | contig 37836 bp, 38 predicted proteins | sample CZO8metaG_3_FD_79336 | JGI IMG/M metagenome (GOLD analysis project Ga0099829, IMG submission 79336) | Vadose zone soil microbial communities from the Eel River Critical Zone Observatory, Northern California, USA - CZOApr15con2H2.8 metaG | ecosystem: Environmental > Terrestrial > Soil > Vadose...
AACTGCGGAAGTCTTCTCGTTCTCCTGGGGAACCAGCGGCAAGAACCAGGCTCAAGCCGAGCAACGGTTGAGAGACACCCTCCTGTCACTTGACAAGCTAGGCATCAAGGTCCGAGTTGAAGAAGACACCGTGGCGCAGATTATCAAGACTCAAGGAAAGCTTGAGAGTTTTGGGGACAAACAGGCATTAGAGGAGAAAGTGTCGAAACTGGACGCCGTCGATTTTCTAGGCAAACAAGAACTCGCAAGCGTCGCCACGATGATATCACTATCCGACAAACAGTTTCTGGAATGGCTTGAACTGCAGAAGGAATTGAGAAGACTATTACGAGGACTTCTCACAGCCAAGATTGGACCTACTGGAAAGACAGGCGCCCGAAAATCATAGTTAGTCATGGCGCCAGAAGCTATTCGAGAACTTGGCCGATTGTACGTGGAATCGCTGGGCCGACCTCAATGAGGAGGATCTTGAGTTCTTTGTCACGGTCAAAGTTTTGAGACCATCTCGAACAAGACGGTGGTCGTCTTCCAGTTACGAGTCGTAGCCCTGACCGACAACGCTTTTTCGATTGCATTGTTGGATAGTTTGGTTCGTCCATATCCACTGGGACAGTGCAGGTAGATTTCATGAGCGGCGAGGTGGAATCGATCTGGAGTCGTTGCGAGTGATTCCAGTTTTTTCACGGAGCCTTTTTGCGCGGTTTCCGAGAGAAAAGTAACGTGCAGCTTCGAGGAATCGATGCCCTTCTCTTTCAAGAACGGGTTATTCGCGATGACATTTCCCATTTCCTTTGATGTTCTGACGATGACGGGCGAGTCGAATCCGAAGGATTGAAGAATTGCCTCATCGATATGTTTCGAGAGGGCAGCCGGATTTTCTGTCGCGGTCTGAAAAACTATGTTCCCACTCTGGATGTACGTGTCCACGTTCCGAAAGCCGAGACCTTCGCATATTCCGCGAAGAACATCCATCTTGATTGTGTTGTGTCCGCTTACGTTGACGCCTCGCAACATCGCGAAGTAAGCAGCCATAGTTCGTAGAGGATCGAGGTGCATCTAATTGGGGTTCGCCAAACTAAATCGCCCACCTGAAGTGACGACCCCGTCGATATCCCATTGAAGATTCGGGCTGCTTGGCCAGGATGCGAAGAGCTAGGAAAGTGTCTTTTATCTAATTGGCGTCAAAAGTAAAATGTTTTATACTTCTGTCGTCGTGCGAGTACAGAGGAGTATAGGCGCGTTTACTTGAGCGAAGATATCGGAGACATCAGGAAAGAGCTCCGGGAGGAGATCCGGTCGTTAAAGGATGAGGTCCGGCGACAAGTCTCCAAGGCTATCGAAAAGTCGGGAAACGGTTCGATCAGAGTTGACCTCAACAAGGACGACGTGGCTCAGACAGAGCCTTCCTTTGTTGTCGTCAAGGACCTTGTCAGACAGATCCGCGAGAACGTCAAATCAAGTCTAGCCACGAGGGGCGAGATTGCCGTCGACGAGCTCGTCGATAGCATGCCCGAGACCACCGCAGCCGACCTCCTCAAATCTCTGGCCAACACTGACCGGCTGAAGATGGTCAAGATGCTCTACTCGACAAGGAAGACATTCTCAGACTTCAAAACAGCAACCGGCCTCGAAGCAGCCTCGGTCAATAATCACTTGAAGAGTCTGTTGAATATGGGACTCGTTTCACACAGCGACGAAGGGGGCTACGAACTTACAACGAGAGGGAGATTACTCGTTAGGACTCTGGCATTGATGAGCGAGGCACTTGGAGGAGAACAGATTGATTGAGATAGGACGCGACTCTACAATGTCACTAGTGTTCAGGCAGATCGCAGGCACATTCAGTGGCTTGTCAGCACTCCTCGCTCTAGTCTGGTTGATACGAGGACCCCTCGGAATACAATCATCCTCTACTACCCTACTGCTCACTGCTTTCGGCCTATTTTTCGCGAGCCGAATTCTTCGGACTGAGAATAACTCAGGAGTGGGCAGAGCACTTGTCAGCCTCCTCTGGAACCTCACGGCCGGATTCGTGGGGATCATATTGTCGATTTGGATCCTCGGCTGGATCGCGTCTTTGCAGTCAAGCGTCTTCCCAACCATGATCTCAAGCTGGGTCCCCGACCTCGTGATCGGAGCAATCGCCACTGGTCTCGGAGCATATGCTGTGCAAAAGTCCGGCCTTGCAAAAAGGGCTGTGAAGCCGTTTCTGGTCGCCGAAGGCAGAGGTCCCACAATGAAAGGAACCAACCTAACAGTGAGACAAGACACGGTCGGAATGCCAATCCGACGTGAAGGACGGACCATCGGCTGCGTACTACTCGGTGAAGTATCAACCTCATTCAGGACCCCGATGGGAATTGTGAGCGCATCGCTTCCGGGTCCCGTCACGACAGTCGGAATCCCGTTTCAGGGACAAACCGTGACCAACGATGAAGCTCTGAAAATGACAGGGAAAGAACCTAGTCAGCTGATCGAGGAGACCACTTCGCGCGCAGCGAATGTGGATGTTGGACGAATAAGGATCCGCGACGGGTGCATGGGGGACCGGTGGAAGATAGGTCCACTCATCTTCGACTGGGACGGCGACGGGGAGCACCATCCCAAAGAGAGATGGCTGGCGAAGGGAACAGGCAGCGCTTACGTCACAACCGACGGCCACCGCTCCACGGCAAAGTGGAACGGCAGCAACCTATCACTCGGGGATGGTTCGATGGAACTAGCGGTCGGCTCCGACAGCTTCTCCTACTCTCCCACGGAGGTGAAGACGGCATCCCCACTCCACTCGCTCCATGTCACCCAGGACAAGATTACTCTTGACACTCGAAAGTTCACGCTGAAGGTCCTAGGGGACAATGTTGTCTTCAGGACTGAAGACAAGACCAGCAGAACTGAATCGAAGGCACTAGCTAACGACCTACGAGCGCTTCTGACCGAGGCAGCGAAGAAGCAGGTGAAGGACGTGATGGAAGAAACCCCCATCGACCTAGTCGAGATGCTCAACACGACAGAGGAGGTACTCGCGAAGTATGACTAGTCCAGTTCTTGAAGTCAAATCTCAAGAGGCTTCCACGAAACTCATGAGAGCTATCGTCCGCAAACGATACGGATCACCGGACGTTCTTCAGATCAAGGAAGTAGAGAAACCTGTTCCTAACGATGTTCGCGGAGTATTGGTAAGGATCTTCGCGTCCTCCGTAAACGCCGCAGACCGCCATGACATGAGAGGCCCTCCCCTCATCATACGACTTGTCGGGCCTCTCTTCCGACTGAATGCGGGATTGCGCCGACCAAAAGAACCAAGACTAGGCACGGACATCGCTGGCAGAGTGGAAGCAGTAAGCAACAACGTGACCCAGTTCAAACCCGGAGACGAAGTATACGGCGTATGCGTTGCCGCTTATGCGGAGTATGGTATTGCCCGTGAAAACAGAATAGCCCCGAAACCAGAGAATGGTTCGTTTGAGGAATATGCTGCGGTCCCGATTGCAGGATTCACCGCGTTACAAGCTCTCCGCGACAAGGGACACATCAAACCCGGCTACAAGGTGTTAGTCAATGGTGCTGGCGGCGGAGTAGGCACATTTGCTGTGCAGATTGCCAAAGCATTCGGAGCGGAAGTTACTGCCGTGACAAACACAGAGAACCTAGACATGATGCGGAAGCTCGGCGCGGATCATGTAATCGACTACACAGAAGAAGACTACACCAAGAAAGGAGAACGCTATGACCTGATCTGTGACATGGCCGCGTCTCATTCAATCCCCGATTACAAACGCATAATGAATCCAAACGCCACCTTCGTCCTCGTCGGCATTGGAAACAAGATCTCCATCAGGCGTCTACTCTATTTCCTGATCCGAAGCCGATTCTCATCAAGGGGAGACAAGAAGTTCACATTCTTCGTAGCAAAATCAAACCAGGAAGACCTCGTGACATTGAAAGAGCTAATCGAAACAGGAAAGATCACGCCTGCCATCGATAGACGCTACCCGCTAACTGAGACAGCTCAGGCCATTCGCTATTTTGAAGAAGGACACACCCGGGGCAAAATAGTAATCACAATGGACCATAGCAACGGCCCACAAGCCTGGTCCGACTCATACACGCCGTCCAGGAAGGAGCAGTCACGATGATTCTTGTTGTCGGCGGTCTGAACGGCTTCATAGGCTCAAACACAACAGAAGCTCTAGTTGAGCAGGGCCAGGACTCCGTGGTGACCCGGCACGAGAACACCGAAGTCCCCCGTTTCCTTCAGAAGCATATTGATCATCGCCATGTGATCATCGAATCTGCCGACTCAACCTCAATTGCACAGTTACGAAAGATCGGCGAGAAACACAAGATCGATGGCATCGTTAACGTCGCTGGAGGCTTCGCCTCAGGGGACGGTCCGATGCGCGGTCTTCGGGGATACTTCGACATGCTCGACGCCACCTTCCAGGTTGCGCAGGAGTGGAAGGTCAAGCGGGTGACATTTTCGAGTACAGGTGGAATGTACCTCGGGCTCCAGGGAACGGCAAGCGAGGAGCATCCTCTCTTTCTCCAAAGTCCCTTTCCCATTCTTGCATATCAGAAGATCGTCGAGGTGGCCGCGAGCGAATTCGCAAAGAAGACCGATATCAGCACCATCTGCGCTCGACTAATGGGAATGTACGGCCCGTTTGACGGTAATCAGTTCGGCCTCGAGTCGCGACTAGTTCATGCAGCTGTAAGCGGAAAACCGGCGAACCCCGAGAACGTGTTTTTCGGTAACGCGGAAGATACGGGAGATCCGTGCTACATCAAGGATTTGGCCTTCGCCATCGCACTGGTTCAGACTGCAGAGAAGCTCCGGTACGACGTCTACAACATAGGCTCAGGCAAGCTCACCTCGAATAAGGAAGTTGTGGAAGCGGTCAAGAGAGTAGTTCCAAATTTCAAAGTGGACCTTCCCCCAGGGCGTTTTCCATTTCCACCGCTACCTCTCATGGAGACCAAGCGATTACAGGCGGACACCGGCTTCTCGCCGAAGTTCGACACTCAGTCGGCGATTCGACACTATGTCGACCGGCTCAAGGCGGGCAACCCCAAGTAATCCAGATCCTTAACGATTCGGCCGGTCAGCAGGTTTAGTGTTTTGGGAGCGCTAGCCCGTCCAAGGTGGGAGCTTCAAGGCACGCTCATAGGCTTCACGATCATGCACTGGTTCATGGTCGCTGTGTGAAATGATAACTTGTTCAAACGGAAGCTGTAGCAAGTCTCGCATCGCTGGCAAGGCTCGTTTCTTATGCCATGGTGAAGACCAGATCCGGAGTACTCCGGCCCTTTCTGTCAGTGCGTCTCCAAAAACTATGACCCTCTGCTCGGGCAGCCAGAGAGGCGTCTCTAGCCGCCCTCTTCCATCGTAAAGCGCAACAAGGCCCCCGGGAAGCAATTGGTCCGGTTCAATTATCTCCAGTTTGGACCTCGGCACGTCGTCGGGCCAGAAGAGTCTCGGGCCGAATGCACGGACCCGATAGCGGCCGACGAACTCGTCCACGTCCCGGACGTGGTCAGGGATCGTTACCGCAGCGATAGTAGGCGGCCTGCTGTCTAGACGTTTCCACAATTCTTCGGCGGATGTTTTGGGGACGAGGGGGTCAATCACCAACTTCTCGCCTCCCGATTCGACATAGGTTGATGTGACGATCGGCTGCCAGTCATCGCCCGGCTTCCAGTGATGATGTTCCGCGCGCCAGATCCATAGGCCAGGTGCTATATCGCGAATCTCGACCTCAGCGGTCACAGACTGCATGATATGTTCTCAAACACCAGTAGGTAAGATAAGTATTGAGCCGTGCTGCGCCGGCAGATTAGTAAGAACCTTCAGATGGTCCTTCGCGTTACAACAGTAGGGGTTCTGCCAGTCGCCAAAGACGTGATCGTCTCGAATCCAACCTTTTCGAACATTCCGACTGTTCCACAATACATGAAGTTTGATCCTTGATCAGTCTTACTCACCGGATAGGCTTCGACGAGACCGCCGCCCTTCTTCCTTATCGCTTCCAGAGCCTCCTTCAACGCTGCACTAGCCACGCCACGCTCCCGATAGCTTTTGTCGACGACAAAGCAGGTGATTCTCCATAACTTGTCTGTTCCATCTCCAAGGGCGAGTCTTCGATACTTCTGGGTATTTTCGGCAGGAGGAAGCTCCTCTCTGAGCCCATATTGGCACCATCCTATCGGTTCTCCCTTTGCATAAACAAGGATCCCGTGGGCACATCCATTCTCGACGAGCTCTGCTTTCTGGCGATGGTTTCTCACCGCCCTCTTGGCTCGGGTCCGCGGTTGCGGGTTCTCAGGCAAGGAGTAAGATGACACTTGATGATGCATGCACCAACACCACCAACCATCCCCTACTACTCCCTGTTTCAGAAAGAGCTTTTCAAAATCAGGCCAAGTCCGCTTCGACAATTCCTTCGTTGAATACTCGTCAGCAAGCCGTGCGGACATTCCAAACACACGATTGTCTCTAACCGGACTAGAACCATATCGATTAATGTCGAATCAATCTTGGTTTGTTTGACGTCCTTGCCGGGTGGACAGAACAACCCTTATTCAGATTCAGCCTCAGAATGGAGATCGTTGCAAGAAATCATCGACGCCCACGTGCACTTGTCTGAACAACGAGAAGACGCCCTAATCCGATTTGCACGTATGAACGGACTGAGATACACCCTAGAAGAGTTGTTACAAACGATGGAGAGGTACGGGATCACACGCGGGCTCCTTCTTAGCCCGCCCTTACAAGGAACCGTCGCCCTTCCAAACGAGGAAGTCGTCGCGCTGTGCGCGCGCAGCGGGGGAATGCTCGCGCCTGTGGTTACGGTCGAGCCCACTGCCAAAGACGTGAAGGCCGCAGTCAATCTCGCGAACGAGAACAAGAAGGAGGTTAAGGCCTTCAAGATCAGGTTGGGTTATGTGAAGGCATCAGCGGAAAGCCCAGTATTCAGCGGGCTTTACGACTACGCCGAGTCCGAAGGGTTGCCAGTGCTCTTCCACACGGGCGACACAGCCTTCAGCACGGGGGACCTGTCCCGCTCGCATCCTCTGACGCTTGACGGACTTGCCAACAAAAGGGAGGGGCTGACCATCATCGCCTGCCACTTTGGCAACCCATGGTTTGAGGACGTTGCCGAGCTCATCTACAAACACCCGAATGTCTACACGGACATTTCCGGATTGATTACAGGAAGTAAGGGATACGCGGAGAAGTATGTTGAGTGGCTTGCCAAGAAGATAAGCGAAGCCATCTACTTTGCAGGCGGCGCAGAGAAAGTAATCTTCGGAACCGATTACCCAGTCACGAAACACTCCGAAGCATTAGACTTGGTGAGGAGATTGGATGTAGAGGAAGGTGACAAGGACAAGATACTGTGGAGCAACGCTGAGCGAGTCTTTCGCTTATGATGGCAAAGGAGGATGCCGTGATCATAGACGCTCCGACCAGGGAAAGGGCTAGCTTAGGATGGATACTTGAGGAGAGTTTCGAAGGATGGTACCTACTACAATCGAAAAGGACCCTTCGAGACATAGAAGTGGTCCGAGTCGCTATGTCATCAGGCAAACCGGTGGGGTTGGTCATGCTGAAAACCTTAGAAGGGAACATCGGGTATGTGTACTACATCGCCGTAGCAAAGGCTTATCGAAAGAGAGGCATCGCAAAACTCCTTCTGGAGGACGCGCTTCGAAGCTTCAAGATCTCCCACATGGAAGAAGTGTTCGCTAGCGTAGAAAAGAACAACAAACCTTCTGAAGCCCTGTTCGCGTCAGAAGGATTCACACCGACGAGCTTCAGCGAGGTCTCCAAGAGACACGGGAATCTTCACACTCTCAACCTGTACAGAGAGATGCTAGTCGTTCCCGGAGAGGTCCTGCTACGCAAAGCGATGACCTGAGATTTTCTATCTATCGATTGAATTCAACTGAAATCTTTGCCCCTTGATACTCAGCGTAGTTTGCAAACTCTTCTTCAATTGACCCTTTTTCTCTAGCTCTCAAGGGTCGCAACGCGCTTATGTTCACTCTCATTCCTGCGCGATTTTTCTTCCGCTTCCAGGTCGCCGCGACAAATCCATCGAGAAGAATTGTTCGGTTGACCGCCGCGAAGCTACCAAAGACGTCCTTGATTCTGTCGTAAGAAAGGAATCTGGATTTGTCCTTGTATCCCATCATCAGGCTGTCAAACTCAGGAAGAATAACCACTCTAGGCGGTTCAAGTGCCTCGCCGGAGCTTTGTCCGAACGAAAAATATTCTCTGCTCGAATGGAGGTTCTCTTTGGTCAGGTCATCCTTGAAAGCATCTAGGGCTGTGTCTACTTGGTCCTTTCGAAGGAACGACCAGTACCCAATGTCTTCACGAGTTACTGGTCCATAACGTTCGATGTATTTGCGAACCAACTCAACAGTGCACTCTTCCGGGTCGGGAGGTGTGCGTGGCACGGCAAGATAGTCCGCCGATCCCATCCAGAGGCTCTCAGAGCCTTTCCTTCCCGCATTGACTAGGAGACCGAGATAGGACATCTCCGACATACCCGTCCATGATGGCCCGTGGGTCGGCGTGCTTGACCATCCTCGTTGCAGTTTCATTCTGCTCCGCAGACCATGTTGTGTTAGCCTTTCAATCATGAACTGCTTGACTTCGTTCGACGATACCGCTCGTCCCTTGATATGATCCAGGAACGGCTGGTAGAGAAACCGGACTCTGAAATCTCGGTCGGGAATTCCACGTTTCCTCGCCGTCCTGTCGAACCAAGGTTGGAACCGTCTGCCTGGACCACCGAGTACGTATACCCAGTAGTCGTTTGACGGAATGGTGTGCATCGTGCTTCGGACAGTCCAAGTTCTGACAAGACCCCCTCTGGGTCTGAGTTCGGATACAAGGTCCGAGTCTCGAAACCTATCTACCCGGGCCCAGAATGATGAGTAGCTCTCGAGAAGGTCCTGAGAATTCATGCCGCAGCATGCTTCAGCGACCTTCACGGCAGCGCGTGGCCCTGAAGCTTTCCGGGAGAGATATTGTGAAGTCAAGAGCCTTCTGTTAAGAGCTCTCAAGACTGGCGAATCCAGCCGACTCAAGAGATTCACAGATGTAGAACACTGGAGCAGAGACTTATGCATTAACCAGTATGCGTAGTAACGTGATGCGAATCCGCTCGATCCTTTTACAAGTCTTCTCTACGAGTAATCGCGTCTCCGGCCCTATTCAGTAGCAGGTTGATCGACATGCCAGTGAAGCCAATTGAGACCGAGACCAACCCCACAGCCAATGCTGGAAGCGCGACCGGTCCCAGTATTGTTGCGAGCGCTTCTGAGACCAGCACCAGCAGGATAATCGGCGATACCATGATCAAGTTGATTATTGTCTGGAAGAGGAACCGTCGGATGTCTGCCAGCTCCTGCGCCTGCGACGACAGAATATCATCCGCGCTGCTCTGGCCGTATCGTGATGCGAAGTACATTCCCCCAGCCATTGTAATCCCCGCAATTTCCAACGCGCCCGGAAGCGCCAAGACCACGCCCAGCAATAACGACGGTGTGGAAAGCTGACTCAAGACCAAGGGAACACCCACCGCTATGGTAACTGGGATAAGATAGATCAGCAAAGGTGCAACCCGCGCCCGATAGACTTCTTTCACGTACCTCCGCATACTAACGGGCGATGATTTCAGGATCCAGAGGCGCTCCTTCTCAATCCACCGAGACGCTGTCCCGGACCCGAAGGATCCGATGATGAAGAGGATGAAGAGAAACGAGGTCGGTGAAGACTGGAAAGATCCGGACAATGCATAGATGACGAGGAAGCCTGAGAGGAACATGGCGTTGATGAAGAGAGCCCGGGCTTCGCGAGTCCTGCTGATCAGGATCTTCTCTTTCAGTCGAACTATCGACCAGATCGACCTTCCACGGGGATCCAACCGAGAAGTTTGGTTCGGGTGATCGAATTTTTCCCCGCCGGGTGTTGAGACTTCGAGAAGTTCGTAGAAGTGTCCGCGTGCCATCCGCACGCCGAGAACCAGAAATCCTCCAAGCCAAGCAAACAACAACAGAAGATCAACGAGATAGTCGAGTCCTCCTGGGGTCCCGCTCACGAGACCAACACTGACAATTGCAGCAAGCCCGTTCGGGAGGACCCTCGTAATATCCGCGATCTCGATCGGGATTCCAGGAATCAGCAGAGTAATTGGAAGCAGACTCAGAACTAGGACAAGTACGATGAACAGGTTTCGCCACAGTTTCTTCCTCTCCCCGACTCCGTGGCCTAGCGAGAGCGTGATGTCCGCGGCCAACAACAACCCGATTACGAGGAAAACAAGAGTTACTAGCCCGGCCAGAATGGCGGCAGTCATCGGAGTATGATAGTATGCTGAGAATCGCAAGTAGAGGACGATTATCGGAGGGAACCCGAACAGCACAGTCGTGAGTGAGTTCAGCAGGACCTTGGCTGCAAAGACCTCCCGCGGTGGCACTGGAGAGGTAAAGACATAGTCGACATCGCTCGAACTAACAGGCAGCCCGCCTCCATTGAAGCCGCTCTGTATCAGCCCAACAAGATACAGTGCGAGAACGAGGCTCCCGGCAACTTCCGAGAGGCCGGTTGTCAAGCCAACTTTGTTTGAGAACGAGAGGTAGGTGGAACTGCCGAAGAGGATGAAGACTACAGAGAAAGCTTCCCCGATAATTAGGCCTAGAATTGTAGCCTTTGTGAATCGTCCTTTTACCCAGTATCGGACCAGGACTCCAACAGTTCCGAATGGACTCGCAACGCTCATCGTCGAGCAGGGTCCTCACCCTTCTCCTCTGTCAATCGCAGGAACACGTCTTCTAGTCTCGCATCGCTCGCAGTATTCGCCATATGCCGAAGACTCTCAATATCCCCCACCGCCACAATCTTCCCATGATCGATGATCGCAATCCTTCCAGCGTGCGTCTGAGCCACGTCGAGATCATGGGTTGACAGTATCGTCGTGACGCCTCTCGCCGTCTGTCCGCCAATCCATTCCTTGACCGAGACGCGAGTCTTCGGATCTAATGCTGTCAACGGCTCATCCAACACCAGAACCTGGGGATTGTGCAAACTCGTAGCAATCAACGCCACTTTCTGCTTCATACCTTTCGACAAGGTTCCAACCAGACTGTTCCGTTTCTCCTCCAAGCCGAAGCTCTTGAGCGACTCGGAAATCTCCAGGTCGAGAAAATCATCCGCGACCCCTCGAATCTTCCCAACAAACTGCAGAAACTCTTGCGTGGTAAGACCTGTGTAGAGACTCGGGTTCTCCGGCAAGTATCCAATCATCTTCTTCGCCTTCCCAGGGTCCGCGACGATGTCTATGGCCCCGATTCTGATCGTCCCGGTCGTCGGTCTGAGGATTCCTACCAGAGTCTTCAGAAGAGTACTCTTGCCCGCTCCGTTCGGTCCGAGCAGCCCGAAGACTTCACCTGAGGCTATCTTGAGGGAGACGTTGTCGAGAGCCACGAGGGTTCCATAATGTTTCGTAAGGTTCTCGATGGATATCTCGACCATGTTCGTCGACCCTTTCTGGAAGACCGATGAGCAAGACATGTAGCGATACTTAACGACCAGCTCGACGCATCAAGGAACCCATCTTCGTCCAAGAAGCTAGGTCCCCATCATTACTGACACTGACTTTCCAATAAGACAGAGAAAGAAAAAGGGAGAGTGTAATTCTCGATCGGACGATAGTCTAGTGGTGAATCAGTCCGTGACCAGTGCTCTGGCCGCTGAAGCTCTCGTGGCCCCGATGAAGTGCATCGTAGTGGACGCCGCAAAGGCTCTTACCGCAGCTGTTGCAGAATTCCGTCGCCCGCTCAGTGCAACGGTTGCTCGTCGCCATTGTCTCGTCGAACGAGCCGAACCCACCAGTCTCCATCTCTTCACAAGTCTTAGCCTTCAGGCTCTCATGAGCACCATGCTCATGGGCTGGACTGCCCAAAGTGGTCGGCTGATGCGCTGGGTTTGGATGAGCACTCGTAGTAGTGTGCGGATTCGGATGGGGCGTACCCGTGTGATGCTCTGGATTGGTGTGCGTGTTACTCTTGGGCTTCGTCTTAGATTTCATGTCGACTCATCAAGGAAAAAATCGCGGCCCGTCATAGTCTATTTCTAACCCGCACTCTTCGAGCCCAGTAACAACCAGCGCCCAATCCATGCTAACGACGGGACACCAAGGATTGCGGACAAGTCTTAAATGGAAATCTCTCGGCGATGAGCCTCAGGCGCGTGAGTGGAGCCTTCCACCCGTTGCGCCTCGCAAGAAAAACCCCGGAGTAGGGAGGCAGAATGATCAGACCAGAAAATAGAAGACAATGGGTTCCTAAAACTGCAGAGCTAACACTCGCCGCTGGCCTAGCAGCCACATACATTATCACAACATTCATCCCATTGACGCCCTTCATCGGCGGCCCAGGATTCATCACCCTCGAGATAGTCATGCTACCAATAATCGCCGCACTCCTGAGACCCATCGCAGCACTCGCAACAGTATTCATCGGCAGCCTGGGAATGGCCCTTGGACAGCCAAGTTTCTACCAAGTCTTCGGACTCCCCGGACTCCTCATTCCCCTAGTCGCCGTCGGAGGAGGCAGCATAGCCTTTCACTACCGTTTAGGTGCCATCGTCCCATGGGCGTACGTCTTAGCAGGCGCAGTTTACTACGTCGCCCTATCCAAGGGCGGGACACTCTTCTGGCTCGTCCCCTACCTCCTCGTAATCATCTCCCTGCCCGCAGCCTTTCGGTTGAAGAACAATGCACGAATTGGATTACTGACTTTTTACATTGCCATGACTGAGCAGGTTACGCTGAACATTCTCAGCATAAGCATCCTAAGCCTCACAGGACCAGTCTGGTCAGTAATAACACCCCTAATGTACCTGGAACGATCAATAGCCACACTGGGAGGAGCGGCAGGAATCGTTGCCCTTAAATCGGGACTGGGAGGCAGACTCGACCTAATAGAGCGGTCGCCGAGGGAGGTGAGACAGTAGAAATGTGTGTTACACCAGTCGTGAAATGCTGGCATTGTGGAGAATGGTTCGTCAAGAAGTCTAACAGGGAGAGCTTCGAGGCATGTCCGAGCTGTGGAAAGGGTTTCGAACAGCTTAGCCCTGAGGCACAACGGGCCGTGAAGGCAACGCTAGCGCCATTCTTTGAAGTACCTAGGCTGAAGGCAGAGCAAATCGCAGCCTAGGTCACCTCCATTTTTCTTGGATTAGCAAGACCCGAGGATTTTCTTTGTTTTACGAGGCGAAGTGATGGAACTGTTACTAGATTTTCAAGGCGTGAGTTAGATGTGGAATTTGACCAACCGTGAGCCTTCTAAGAATCGGTTCTAATGAAGTCGAAGAAGAAAGCTAAGACTCGTTCAAAATCTAAATCTCGTGCCAAGTCGAAGTCGCACGCGAAGAGCAAGACTCGTGCTCGCAGCGGGACAAAGACTGTTCATTCGGCCATCGTCGAATCGATTCCTAGCCCGAATGTCACCCTGAATCCTGCGCTGAAGACTTGTCAGGAGGTAGAGGTTGGCGACATCGGTGGATTCGGGAGCCCGGACGAGCTGGAAGAGCATGAGAAGCGATGCAGTGAGCCAGCCACAGAGTTCTGCACCAACTGCGGCAAGAACCTATGCCGAAACCACTACGACCTAATTCATAGAGACCACGATACCAGCGGACATTCCACTAGCTCCAGCATCGCCCAGCAATAGACGACTCCGGGTCAAACCCTGATAGCCCCTGCAAAACGCCCTAGAAACGCCTTGGAATCGAAAACCTGTCTATCAAAATGCTAATCCTCCACAATCCGCGACGACAAACCAGCCGTCCAACCTGAAACCTCCCAGCAAAACGTCGCCAAGTCTAGAATCCTAGAATATTTGTATACGACCGACCCTCGCGACACAGATCCGGATGATCCTATTTCCGGCTCTAGGCTAACAGCCAGTCTCTTTCTTTCTCAGAACCTAGGTGTAACAACAGACGGGTAGTGACCATTCCGGTTTCAGTTATTTCTAGTCTTCGCCGCTGTCTGGACCGCGAGCTGTTTCAGGAATCTGGTCCCAACAGGGTCCGTCGCGGCCCGAGTCTTGCTGGTAAAGGGCGACTCTGGCACCCGAGCATACATCATCATGTAAGGCGCCATCGCGAGGACAATCTTACTCTCCGCCTTACGAATATGCTCCTCCAAAGTACTGCGCGGCGTTCCCAGCCTCCCAGCCAGCTCATCCGCAGTCGTCCGTTTCGGAATCTCGTAGTATCCTCCCTCGATCGCAGCCAATAACGCCTTCATCTGTTTCTCAGTCAAGTTTCCAAACAGACTACTCAATGACAAGAGGAAGGCGTCGTCGGTCATGCCTTCAGCAGATCCCTTGTGCAACACCTCAGTCTTTCCCACTTTATCCAGACCCTTCAATAGACCTCTGACGTCGTTGTCTTCGAAGCCGACAAGGCGGTGATACTCCCATCCTCCGAAGAAAACGGGTGGAGGCATCTGGAGGAAATTGTTCGCGCGGACTATTGAGCCTACGGAGGTTCCCTGACCGACACCGCAGATGCAGGTGCGGACCACCATCTGGAACTTGTCCTGGCATAGGGTTTTCGCGATGATCTTGCTCTGATATTCTTTGGAATAGTAGACGAGCTCCTTCTGCATCTCTTGAAAAGAGTCCAAGCCATCAGACTCGATCTCCAGAATATCCGTATGATCGTTGCACCACAACGCGATCCTCGCCCCGGGAAACTTCTTACTCAGACGATTGTGAGGATCCTCGTTTCTCTCGTCAGGCTGAACGCGTAGGAATAGCTCGAACATACATTACACGGATGAGAGTTCCCGCCCCGATGATATAAGGCGTGTACCAGCGTACGCCAGCTAGATAGTACCATACAGTGCCCCTCAAACTGATGCCGGCGCTCGCCTGCTCAAACATAATCCGATCCGACGGAACACAGTCTATCGGTGAAGATGAAAATGGCAGCACGTGAAGATTGGGCGAGAATAACCCGAGGAGTCCAAGACATGTTCTCCGGTCTCATTGGTGCGATCGGATCCGTTCGTACAGCGAGAAGAGACAGGAGAGCGAGGCCGCGAAGCATTCGACTGGTCTCCTGGGCGGGACGCGCCGACACTGATGGTTGGTTCCGAGCACAGTTGGAACAGAGCAAGAACCGAGGCCTAATCTACCACACCAAGAATCAAATCAAGTAGACGCGCCCGACCCCCCACCGCCCGCTCACGTCCGTTACAGTGACGTTTTGTGCGCCAAGCCGGGAGTTCAATCCCACAGACGGACGAGCCAAACTTGGCCTCTAAGCCCGTAATGCTACTGGGAAACCTTGCCAGCATACTCCTTACTGTAGTCGCTCTGCTTCAAGCGCTCTCCTGGACCATTGCTGGATTACTGATACTCGCAACTCTATCCATCACTACACTACTGCCTCTCGGAAATACCGCCGGTGGACCGCGCGGCTCACAGAACAAAAAGTCTGCAAACCATCTGGGACTACCAGAGTCAAAATATCCTCGTGAAAGAGCCCAAGATAAACAGACTACCAAGCCCCATCAAGTGCCGGCAAACCCGGAACAGAAACCTCTTTCAAAACATGAGCCATCAAAATCTCCGTCACAACTAAAGTCAGACTTTCAGAGAGCGATGATCCCGAAGATCATACCACCGAAGACTATTCCCGGAGTTGTTAGCCCCGCCAAGTCCATTCCAGAGAAACCCAACGCTCCAAACCAGGCGTTACTCAAGCCGATTCCGCCAAAAACGACCCCTGCGATACTGATCCAGCCTAAACCTGTCCCGTCAGAACCAGAGCTCGGCAACCTGACAACAATAGAGAAGGGCGACTATGTGAGCTTCGACGTGCAGTTAGATCAGGGCAAGTCGATTACTTGTGATGTGACCGCGAACGGCAGAGTCAACTTCTACCTTCTAGACGAAGATAACCTGACGAGCCTTGACCTGGGCGAGGAGTTCTGGAGCGAGACAGGAGAGGAGGATACTGAGAAGGCAACGCTAGAGTTCAAGGCTCCTCAGAACGGAAAATGGTTCCTTGTAGTCGAGAACACTGAAGCGAGAGATGTTTCGGCAACAGTCAACGTCAGAAAGATCCCGCCTAAGATTGGACCCGCGGCGTAACGGACTCGTAGAAATTTATAGATCAGTCTGATCCCGAGCTTCAAAATAACAACTTGTGAGGCTAGGCTGTCCTTCTTAGTAAAGCCTACATTCCCCACGAGAAAAGCCGCGAGGCCAACTTGTCATCACATCCCGGTCGCAATTTGCTGGAGCCCTCCCGGGACTCCCTGAGCTCCTCTTTTTTTAGTAGCTTGATTCTATTGCTCTTGTTCATGCTTAGCTTGGCAGTCTATTGTAGCTCTGTTTCGGCAGGAACCAACTCTGTTTCAATAATCGGAGCCCCTAAGGGAATCAGACATGACGCCACCACAGCATTCCCGTTCGCGGGCTCCCCCTCCGCTGACTTCACTATCACTGCAATCGGCCCAGTGAGCTTCACGTCAGGCTCTACGGCCACCTCCAACGTGATCGTAACCCCTGAGAACGGATTTCACTCTGAAGTAGCTCTTACGACGACCGTATCTCCGAACACCGGGCTCTTGGCGTCCCTGAGCCCTTCGAGCTTGATCTTTGGCTCGGGAATCTCGACGACCACTTTCAGCTCCTCCATACCGGGAGAATACTCTGTCACCATTACAGGCATAAGTGGACCGCTCTCCCACACGGCTACACTAACTGTGACAGTGACGGCGGTCGGAACGCCGGACTTCGGAATCTCCGCGAGCCCCAGCTCGGTCAATATTCAAGCAGGCGATTCTCGTACAGCCATAATCACAGTTACTCCTAAGAATGGATTTGCGGGCACGGTGACACTCAGCCCATCATTTTCACCGTTGGGCCCCGCGGCAACTATGAGTAGCTCGAACATTTCAGGCGGTTCAGGCACGTCAATTGTGACTATCCACGCCGGCAGTAGTGTTGCGGCTGGACCCTACACCGTTACCATCCAAGCGACTAGCGGGAACCTCGCCCATTCCAAGGCCATAACCGTCACAGTTACTGGCACACAAGATGTTACATTGATTGCCAGCGCCTCGTCGCTTAGCTTCAACAGTGGCGCTTCAGGAACAGCCACTATTGCCGTTGCTCCGCAGAACGGTTTCACCGGCACGATCACACTTGCCATCACATCTCCGACTGGTGTCTCATGCAGCCTCAGCTCTAGAAGTATCCAATCCTCGGGAACAAGCACCCTGACATGCAACAGCAACACAGCAGGCGACTATACAGTCACCATCACGGCTACAGGCGGAGCAAGCCCCCACACCAACACCGTCAGTGTGCACGTAGCCGCTGTCTCGCCAGCAGCACCAGCACCCTCGACGATTCTGGGACTCGCTCCAACGATCTTCTACGGCATCATAGCAGGAACAATCGTCGTTGTCATCGCGGGAATGGTTCTAGTGCTAAGAGCAAAACGCTCTGGGCCCTAATTCTCTTTGCGACATTCTCGACTCTTTTCCTTAGGCGAGAGGCTCATTCGCTCAGCTCGGAGAAAGAGATATGAAGGCTACTTTTTCCAAACGCACATCTTCTGATCGATCAAATGGGCGTGCATCGGGTAGGCGTCCTGTTCAAACATTTTCAGCTTGCACTTGACCCCGTGCTTGGGACATAATGCCTCGCAGGGCCTTACGTCCTTCTGCATTGTGGCGACTGTCATAGTCGCAACCTTATCGAATCCTTGGTTATCTCCTTATCCTCGTCTAGATCCCACGTTCGGATTATGCTCTTTTCTCTAGACTTGAACGCCTAGACCCTTCAATTTGAACCGCAGGTGTTTCTCCATGTTCTTCGTCATTAGGAGTCCGCTCTTCATGCTCTTGTAGACAAAAAGCCAGTAGTCTATCTGAGATGTCTCCTTCCGGGCATCATCCAGTGTGTATAGTTCGAGTTGGTCCAATAGGTTCATCACGTCTCGATCTCTCAAGCGCTCGACCTTCCACTACAGGAAGCCCTGTTCTTTCATCCACTGGTCAGAGAAGATTTTGCTGAGATAGTTACGCCCGCTATCAGGCAGGAGAGTAACAATCATCTGCTCTTTACTCATAGCCTCTGCGACCCTCAAAGCGGCGAAGACTGCTGCCCCGCCGGATCCCCCTACGAGTATTCCTTCTTCTCTTGCGAGACGTCGAGCGAAATGGAACGCATCCCGGTCTGAGACAGCGATAACATCGTCTACGACTTTCATATCCATGGTCTTGGGCATAAAGTCCTCTCCAATCCCTTCCACTTGATACTGGTGGGGTCTCTCCGTTGTTCCGTGATAGCGCGAGTAGAATATTGACCCTTCGGGATCAACACCGACCACTTTGATCATTTTTTTCTTCTCTTTCAGGAATCGTCCGGTCCCGCTGATGGTCCCACCCGTCCCCATTCCACAGACGAAAACGTCTATTTTTCCGCCGGTCTGCCGCCATATTTCCGGCCCGGTCGTCTGGTAGTGAGCCGTAGGGTTGGCCGCGTTCACGTATTGGTTCGGCATGAAGGAGTTCGGTGTTTCTTTGGCGAGTCGTTCGGCTACTTTGATGTAGTGTTCGGCTGAATTTGGTGAGACATTGGTAGCCGTCACTACCACTCGGGCTCCATAGGCTCGTAGGAGGCTTCGCTTCTCCTCGCTCATCTTGTCAGGCATCGTGAAGATCATCTTGTAGCCTTTGACACATGCGGCTATCGCGAGCCCGGTACCAGTGTTTCCGGATGTCGGCTCTATGATCGTCCCGCCAGGCTTGAGGAGACCTTTCTTCTCGGCCTCCTCTATCATGACTCTACCTATCCGATCCTTTACGCTACCGCCAGGGTTCAGATTCTCCAGTTTCGCAAGAATTGCGGGTCTTGTGCCTTGAGTTATCTTGTTCAGCCGAACTAGTGGAGTATTTCCGATAACATCCAGTATCGTGTTGTGGACTTCCGTAGAAACAAACGCTCCTTTCTGGACGAGACGGCGCTGGCGTGGTTTATCTGAATGATGGCCTCACTTGCTAGCCGTCTTTTAGGAAAATGGATGTGCCTGCGGACCCATGATTCCATTCTACGAAACGCCACTCCGGGTAGGGAATCTATAAATCGCGGGATTGGTGGCAGTCGGAGAACTCTGAAACGATGAACAATCATGGCTCCTCTACTAGCATTCGTGGACATTTTCGTCGAGTCAGCCCACATGGACGAAGTAGTCCAGGCACTGGCCAAACTGGACAATATTGAGGAGCTCTACGAGGTTACTGGCGAGTTCGACATCGTAACCCTCGTCTCAGCAGTTGACATAGAAGAATTCAGGGATGTTTTGAAGAACAGGATCATGAAGATCAAGGGTGTCAAGAGCACCGTCAGCTCCATCGTCCTGAAGACTCACAAGGGAGCCCGGGTCACCGGCGAGTTTCTCAATCCGACCGCTCACGCGTCGGTAGCCGTTAGCCACAAAGACTAGTACCGAGCCGATCATGAAGCCGCTGCTCAGCAAATGGGAGCCTGCCTGCCCTGATACAGCCCGTCGACTTACTCACGCTAGTACTGATTCTTTCCACAGCGGTAGTTCTAGGGCGCCTGCTCGCACCCTACATTACCGCCATCTTTACTAGTGCACCGAGTCGGATAGATAGGGTTCTCACTCCTATCGAGAATCGGATCTATCGGCTAATCGGCGTAGACCCAGCTCACGGCATGGGATGGAGAGAATACTTCCTCTCAGCCCTCATCGTGAACATTTTCCAGATGAGCCTCGCCTTCATCATCTTCGTCTTCCAAAATATTCTACCACTGAACCCTCAAGGATTCCCGGGTCTCAGCCTCGATCTCGCCTTCATGCAGGTCATCAGCTTCGCGACCAACACAAACCTTCAGCACTACAACGGAGAAGGCGTATGCAACAGTCTTCCAAACTGTCCTTCTATGTCGTCTATGCCTGGACTCTCCTATCTCAGCCAGATGACCGCGGTCCAGTTCCTACAATTCACCAGTGCTGCTACAGGCCTTTGCGTGGCCGTAGCCATGGTTCGAGGTTTCGTTTCTCGCAGTCAGAATTTGGGAAACTTTTACACCGACTTTGTTCGGTCTCTGACCAGACTCTTCCTTCCGCTCTGTTTTGTCGCCGCTCTCATCTTTGTAGGATTGGGGGTTCCCCAGACCATCGGAGGGTATCAGACCGTCCAAACAGTAGAGGGAACAACCCAGACGATTCTGGTGGGACCCGTCGCATCGCTTGTCAGCATCATGCAGATCGGCACGAACGGTGGAGGCTACTATGGAGCAAACTCTGCCTACCCATTCCAGAACCCGAATCCGGCCTCGGATATTTTCCAAATTCTCCTAATGCTACTCGTCCCGACAAGTCTATGCTTCGTCTTTGGGCAGCTGCTCGGAAAAAGACGGGAGGCTCGTCCGATTATCATCGGCGCATACTCTCTCTTCGCTCTTGACTTGTTGCTAGCCTTCATTCCCAGCTACGGCCTTGGTCGAGGCATAGAGGTTCGTTTCGGAGGTTTCTTCTCCACATTCTGGACCGTTGTGACGACAGCTGTCACAACGGGCTCGGTAAATGCAAGCCTGGCCGGTATGAATCCACTGGTGATCCTCTCTGGCTTCATGGGTATGCTGATCCAATCCACCCCCGGGGGAAAGGGCGTGGGTCTGATGTACATGGTGATGTACATCATCATTACTGTCTTCATTGTGGGTCTGATGTCTGGCCGAACACCGGAATATCTCGGGATGAAGATCAATGCCCGTGATGTGAAGATCGTAATGATTGCCTTCCTAGTTCATCCTGTTATCATCCTCGTCCCGACAGTCCTCGCATTTGCAACTGGCGCAACATCTGCGATAAAGGTCTCCACTGATTCAATCGGCTTTACACGGATCTTCTACGAGTTCACATCAGCCGCATCAAACAATGGTTCTGACTTTCTCGGCGCTGCAGGAAACACTCCGTTCTTCAACATATCCACCGCGCTCGTCATGTTCATTGGCCGCTTCGCCCCAATCGGACTCTTACTCGCTCTAGCCGGGTCAATGATCAATCGCAAGAGATCCACAGAGATTGGCCTTAGAACGGACAGCATCACGTTCACGATCGTACTCGTAGGCAGCATACTCCTGCTCGTCGTTCTCACATTCTTTCCCTTCCTCGCACTGGGGCCGATTCTCGAATTCTTCCAGAAACTTGTAAACGGGTTCTGACAAAATGACTTCAAAGCCAAACAGACCAACTTCACCGCGCTTCCGAAGTAATCTCACATCAACCAAAACGCTTCTCGATTCGTTGGTCAGGCTGAATCCATTATCCCTGCTCTCGAATCCTGTCATGTTCATTGTAGAACTAACGTTCTTCACAGTCGCGGCGATGGCGATCTATCCTCCCGCGTTCTATCCAGTTGCGAATTCGAGCATGAGGATCTACTATGTCGAAGTCTCCTTGATACTTCTGACCACCGTCTGGTTCAGCACTCTAGCTGATGCGTTGGCGGAGACTCAGGCGAAGAACACTGCGAGTAGTCTGCGAAGTCTGGAGTCGGAAGTCCAGAGCAAGAAGATCGTGACTGAAGCGGATGTTAGGAGGATCGTTACAACGCCATCAACTGCACTTCGGAAAGGAGACTTGATTTTGCTTGAGAAGAACGACGTTGTCCCTATCGACGCGGAAGTGCTTGAGGGAATTGGAATGGTTGACGAGTCCCTCCTAACTGGAGAATCTACACCCGTCAGAAAGGCACCTGGAGACGAGGTCATAGGGGGATCGAGAGTGATCAGTGATACTCTCACCGCTCGGGTCACGGTGAATCCCGAGGATACCTACATCAGCGAGATGATTAGGCTAGTAGAGTCCTCGAAGAGGCCTCGGACTCCTAACGAAGTGGCCGTGACCACTGTACTAATTGGTTTGACGGCGATATTCACAATAATTGTCGTTGCACTTCTAGGCCTCTCGATAACTCTCGATCTCGCCGTGGACCTTTCGATCCTTATCGCGCTCTACGTCTGTCTACTCCCAACGACAATAGGGGCCTTGCTTCCATCCATAGGGCTCTCGGGAGTATCCCGGCTCTACAGGAGAAAGATCGTAGCCAAGTCAGGAAGAGCAGTTGAGAGAGCAGGAGATACTGACGTGATCATCCTGGACAAGACAGGGACGATCACGGTCGGCAACAGGCAAGCGGTAGAATTCATCCCCGTCAACAGTCACACTGAGAAGGAGGTGGGTGAAGCCGCGTTTCTCTCTTCCTGGCATGATGATACACCTGAAGGCCGGAGCCTGATACGGCTAGCATACGAGGATGGCTTCGTTCCTAGAGAATTGAACGCATTGGGGGTATCTGAAGTGTACGAGTTTTCTGCGAGTACTAGAACGAGTGGTGTCAAGATATCTCAGGGCACAGGATTCATGCTTCCCAAAGGGGACAAGTCGGGCCGCGAACGGGGGAGGCTGCGGAGAAAGTTTGAGGCTCACCAGGAAGCCGGGTCCCTAATCGGAGAGGATGAGATTGAGATAATCAAGGGTGCTCCCGATGCGATCAAGAAGATCGCACGCTCCATCCCATCGAACTTCGATGCGTTGGTGGATAGTACCTCGAGCCAGGGAGATACGCCGCTAGCTGTGACGAGAAACAGGGAGGTTATCGGCATTATCCGGCTGAAGGATGTTCTGAAGCCGGGCATCAGGGAGAAGATTCTGTCCGTCAAGGTGATGGGTATTCGCCCTGTCATGTTGACTGGTGACCAGCCCCTCACGGCGAAGAGTATTGCTGGCGAGGTGGGGATCGATGAGTACAGGCCGGAGGCGAAGCCAGAAGACAAGTATGACATTGTGACGAAGGAGCAGGCTGAGACTCGTGTCGTTGCGATGATCGGGGATGGGACGAATGATGCACCGGCGTTGGCTGTAGCTGATGTGGGTCTGGCGATGAATTCTGGAACTCAAGCAGCCAAAGAGGCGGCCAACATGGTTGACTTAGAGTCGAACCCGGCCAAGATCATCGAAGTTGTCATGCTAGGAAAACAACTACTCATGACCCGGGGCGCAGTGACGACGTTCAGCATCGCCAACGATGTAGCGAAGTATTTCGCGATAGTCCCAGTAATGTTCGCAGCTACCCTTCCAGAACTGAAGGCTCTGAATATCCTCGGCCTCGGACTGAATACCGCTGTACTGTCTGCCCTCATCTTCAACGCAGTCATCATCCCGCTTCTGATCCCTCTGGCCATGAGGGGAATCCGGTTCAAGCCTACCAGCACAATGTCTCTCTTCATCAAGAACGCGCTCATCTACGGAGCCGGAGGGATCATTGTGCCCTTCATAGGAATCAAGCTCATCGACATAGCACTCTTATCAGTAGGAGGATAGAATCAATTGAGTATCAAGAACGAAGTCAAACGAAACTATGGACCCGCACTCAAACTAGCCATCATCTCAATGCTGCTCTGCGGGCTAGTCTTCCCATTGGTCGTAACGGGGTTTGCGCAAGTCCTGTTACATGATCAAGCAAATGGCTCTCTAGCCAATCTCAACGGAACTAATGGCAGAAAAGTAGGCTCTTATCTTGTAGCTCAGAACTTCTCTTTCCCGTTCTTCTTCCATTCTCGAAACGTAACGCTGTCAGCTTCGGGTGTAGACCCGGACATCACCCTTGCAAATGCACTCTCGCAGATCCCACGAATATCGGGCGCCACCAATATCACACAAGGCGACCTTTCTAGCCTTGTTAGTCAAAACATTGAACGGACGTCATTATTTTTCGGCGACGAGTATCTGAACGTTCTCAGGCTGAACTTGGCACTGATCCATAACTTTCAGACGACATATTGCTCCACACCGCCCCTTTCTTACTGTGAATAACGAATCGGTCACTCAATGCTACCGGGAGTCTTCCCAGCGTTGGTCAAGCTGCTGTTACAGCGGCATCGACGGACCTAGGAATGGGGTGATGTCCCGTGATTCCGTGTACGATGTTTCTAATCCCCACCAGGAGCAGAGCGAAGGCTAGTATGGCTGCAAGGATACTCTGACCTACTGACATGTTGAGGATGACATAGACCGAAAGGATGATTGTTAGAGCGCCAATCGCTAGAATCACCAGTCTTAGCCATGCTGGTGGGTGTCTGGCAACACCGACCCCAATCTCAACTGCTCCAACAAGGAGAAGGGCTACGGCGAGAATTCCTACCAATGTAGCCACGGCAGCTTGCAGATCGAGTAAAGCTGCAGTTCCGAGAACTAGGGCGATGACGCCTCCGGTCACGTTGAGGCTTCTCAATGGGAGGGCAAGACTGTCGCGAAGGCGCCCACGGTGATCCTGAAGAGACCGCCGAGGATTAGGCCTGCTGCAATCACAATGACTAGTGTCCGTATTGTAAACTGAGGATCGGCCAGTGCGAAGATTGCTAGGGCGATAACTATGATACCGCCTAGAATCTCAACTGCTCGCCATCGGCTAGAGGCTCTGACCTCAATCTTGGTCAAATGTGGCAGGTCGTGGTTGAGACGGTGAGTATTTAGTACCTTTCTCGATTCGGCTTGTCGCTTGATAAAGACGTAATACTGCTTCGCGGCATCAGCATCATCATGGTCAAGGGCGTTCTCGGTCTACACCACGTCACCGCGATATCTAGCGACCCGCAGAAGACGCTTGACTTCTACACTCAAATTCTGGGCTTGCGTCTCCTCAAGCTGACGGTCAATTATGATGACCCTAGTACGTATCATGTCTACTTTGGTGACGAGATCGGACATCCTGGATCTGTTCTAACGTTCTTCCCATGGCCCGGTCAACCTAAGGGTCGCAAGGGCGCGGGACAGGCCACAAACACTTCCTTCTCCATTCCACAAGAGTCGATACCTTACTGGCAGGATAGACTGAAATCGCAGAGCGTTCCTCAGGAAGCTAATCAGAAGCGCTTCGGCGAGACTGTGCTCTCTTTCCAAGATGAGGACGGACAGGGCCTAGAGTTGGTCGGAAACAAGGAAAACACGGGGAGAACTGGATGGACACATGGTCCTGTCCCGAGGGAGCATGCAATCAGAGGATTTCACGGCATCACGCTCTCAGAAGAGATCTTGGAGAGGACAGAGTCGGTCTTGGTGGATACTCTTGGCTTTCGGCTCGTAGGCCAGGAAAAGAACCGTTTCAGGTACGAGGCAGGCAAGGGAGCCCCCGGTATGATTGTAGATATTGTTTCTAGGCCCAATGCTCAGCGTGGATTTGTGAGCGTCGGAACAGTCCATCATGTTGCGTTCCGCGCCGCGGACGACGAACACCAGAAGGCTCTGCGTCAGGAGATCGTAAAGGCAGACCTAAACGTGACCCCGGTGATCAATCGGAACTACTTCCACTCCATCTACTTCCGAGAGCACGGTGGAGTTCTCTTCGAGGTGGCCACGGATCAGCCCGGATTTGCTATCGACGAATCTCCAGAGCGGCTAGGGACACGCCTCGCGCTCCCGCCCTGGCTCGAACATTCGAGAGCGGAAATTGAGAAGAACCTGGCGCCTGTCAGTCTGCCCAACCGAATTGTCGCGTAGGCGACCCCATCATGCCCACGCCAGATACAGCGGTGAGTATCCAGAAGAACGTTAGAAAGTACATCTTCGAACACTTCGAGGAACACGCGACCGCTCCAGTTCTGGAGCAGATCATGCAAAAGTTCGTTTTAGACAGAATTTCTGCGTTTAACGGCTGGTCGAACTCCAGTCCGCTCGACACATCGCGCTACTGCCCGGTACGCAGAGAATCCTGATGACATTTCCCTTCTCAAGCATAGTGACACCCTTCAGGGTGCGAACCGCGGGAAAGGACAGGGACTACTTTGCGAACTGCGCCTGGGACGCAGTGGCCATTCATGTAGCTCTGGGGAAGGAGCAGTGGATAGCCTCCCACTGTCACCATTGCGCGGAAGACATCAAGATTCATCTCAGAGACCAGAGGATGGTCTCTCAAGGGTCCCGGAGTGAACCTCTGATCTATCTGGCGCTGCCCGCATCGAAATGGTGGGAAAACATCGTGTTGACATGCTCGAACAATATGGTGTTCTTTAGCTCGAAGAACCACCTTTCTGAATGGATCAGCTCAGGCTCTGTAACTGGAGGCGAGGCGTTGACAATCGACCAGACATTGAGACTTAGCGTCCCGATCTATAAGGACAAGATGAGCCTCGACTATGCAAGACCCTCAAGGGAGCGGACAATTGCCCACTTCCAATCCCTCGGGCTGACGGGCGACTTCTGGAAAATCTAGAGTAATGCGATGAAAGAAGTAAAGCGAGTCCATGTACTAGTTCCTCGGCGAGCTATAATCATAAAATGTAGGTGGTAAGAAATAGGATTGAAGGAGTCGGTGGGTTATTCGCTTGTCTTGACTTCGTGTATCCAGTCCAGTTTGATGACGATCTTTCGGTGGCGTTTCCCCACCGCTTCCTTGTTAGGGGCGTTTAGAACGCAGAAGACTTTGTGCTCGGTTTCACTATATATGATGCTCTCGTTAGTGACGCCGAACTCGTCTTTGCCGCGCTCTGAGCTTGCCTTGATCCGCTGCTCGGTGGGAGGATTCATCTTGTGCACATCGATATACTTTGGCACGAGTCGGAAGTTTTGTCAGTGACAACATAGGTCTTGGCGAATTGTTCCGGCCAAAGCAATCGGTTGCTGGACTCGCGCCCAGACTTTGGAGAACGGGTAGAGGCTGCAATCATGTTATTTCTTAGTAGAGCAGACATTCAACCAGTCGTCCTTCAACTTCCTTCGGACCAAGTAGGTCAGGATTATGGAACTCGACTATGACTTGCCGGTCTCGGACAGATACGTCTCGAACGGCTTGGTTCATTTGTGGCTGAGCCTCAATTAGGATGCTTCTGACGCGCTCGATGAGTTGCGCAGGATCCTGTTCGCCGATCTTTCTTCCCGCCTGAAAACCTCTAGCCCACCATTCATGTAAAGGTCCCAGAATTTCCTCATCCCGCCGAACTTTCTCTGGGTTCAGTCTCCTTTCTTCTAGGTAATCTATGAAATCTCGACCCTCCCAGCCGCAGGTTGAAAGGACCGCGGGGCAACGAGGATGAAACCGGCATCCGGCGGGGGGGTAGACGGCATCGGGAACTTCGCCTCTAGGAAGAATTTTTGGCGCGCGTCTCTTGGGATCTGGAATGGGAATGGCGTTGAGGAGAGCTCGTGTGTAGGGGTGCTTTGGATTTTCATAAATCCGCTTAACCAGTCCCATCTCGACGATTCGCCCAAGGTACATTATAGCTATGCGATCACAGAGGAATTTGGCCGTGGCGAGGTCATGTGTTATGAAGACGTAGGTTAGGTCGTACTTGGTTTTGAGATCTAGCATCAGTTCAAGAACCCTTGCCCTGATGGACATGTCAAGCATTGCAACGGGCTCGTCAGCGACGATTAGGCGGGGTTTGAGAATGATGGCTCGTGCGATCACTGCGCGTTGTTTCTGTCCCCCACTGAGGTCTCCTGGATATTTGTCGAAGAGTTGTTCTTCGGGAGTCAATCCCACTTCTCGCATGACTCGAAGTACGGTGTCCCGGACTTCTCCATCGTTCGATGTAAGTCCGTGGATTTTCAACGGATGGCCTATCGCTCGGCCGATGGTCATGGCCGGATTCAGAGAGGCGTGAGGGTCTTGGAAGATGATTTGTATTCTCCGTCTCAGAGATCTCATGTCCGTCTCTTTTGCTCGTGTAACGTCGATTCCTTCGAACCTGATTATGCCCGATGTAGGCTCTACTAGCCTCAGAATTGCTCGTCCGACAGTAGTCTTGCCGCAGCCGCTCTCTCCCACTAACCCCAGAATCTCGCCTGGTCGAAGCGTTAAGGACACGCCGTCAACCGCGTGAACTGAGAGTTTCTCGCGTGAAAAGAGCCGTTGCACGAAAGATGTCTTAACGGGATAGTGAACGACAAGATCTTCGACTTCAAGCAATGGATTTGGACTGGAGACTGCGGTTTGTTGGGCGGCGATCAGAGGAAATCCTTCCCGAACAGGCAGGACGCGGGTTGCCCCGAACGAAACTCTACGAATGGAGGAACTTGCTCTGCGCAGACTGGTTGAGCATATGGACATCGGGGATGGAATCGGCATCCGGACGGCGGATTCACAAGATCCGGGGGCGTTCCCTCTATGGAACGCAACTCTTTCGTGTCCAGGCTTATGATGGATCGGAGAAGTAGCCTAGTGTATGGATGGATGGGCCGGGCAAAGATATCCTCGACGGACCCCAATTCGGCCAGTTTTCCAGCATAAAGTACTGCGACTCGATCGCAGACTTCCGCAACGATGCCTAGGTTGTGAGTGATAAGCACCAGTGACATGCTTGAGATGCGTTTCAAATCTTCAAGAATCTCAAGGATCTGTGCTTCAACAATCACATCCAGTGAGGTAGTTGGCTCGTCAGCGACGAGGAGTGATGGCTTCAGAACCAGGGCTAGTGCGATCATGATGCGTTGACGCATTCCTCCAGAAAATTCGTGCGGGTAGTTTCGAATCCTTGACTCTGGAACTCTCATAGAGGTTAGAGCTGCCACGGCTCTCGCACGAGCCTCAGACCCCGAGACTGACTCGTGAGCCTTGATTGTCTCGACAAAATGGTCCTCGATCCTCATGAGAGGGTTGAGCCTGGTCATCGGATCTTGGAAGATCAGGGCAATGTCCTTTCCCCTAATTCTCCGAAAGTATTCAGTGTCGATCCGAGTAAGATCCGTTTCGTGAAACTGAAGTCTTCCTTCGATCCTCGATTTGGGCGGGAGGATCCCCAGGATTGCTTTTGCAAATGTAGACTTGCCACTACCCGTCTCGCCAACTATTCCGAGCGTTTCTCCTCTGCCGATTTCAAGGTTGATTCCGTCTAGTGCGTGAACATATCCTCGCTTGGTTGAAAAGTGAACCGATAATTCTTCGGCTTTGAGCAGGGTCTCCATCTTAGGCCCTCTCTTTCTTTAGCAATGGGTTGACGATGTCGTTTAGTCCTTCTCCCAGGAAACTTAGGCCGACGGTCAGGAGAATTATCATCAGACCTGGAAACAGAGATGTCCACCAGATTCCTGCACCTAGAAACCTTTGCGCGTCACTTAGGTCGCGGCCCCAGTCTCCCGGGACGTCTATTTCGAGTCCGAAGCCGAGGTAGCTTAGCCCGGCAGCGGTCAGAATTGTATCCGCAGCGCTTAAGGAGAATATGGCTGGTATTACTATGACAACATTGAATGCGATGTACGACAGCATGATCGTTCGAGGTCTTGCTCCCAGGGCTCTTGCGGCTTCAACATAGAGCTCCTCTCTGGTCGAAAGAGTCTGGTTCCTTGTCACTCGGAAGTAGAGAGGAATGTAGATTACTGTAATGGCAATTCCGATGTTGAAAATCCCTTTTCCTATCACGACTGCAATGAGAGCCGCAAGGAGTAGACCAGGAAACGCGTAGATCGAATCCATGACTAGCACCAGAACGCGATCAATCTTGCCTCCAGCGTATCCTGAGAGAAGCCCTAACGGGAAGCCGACTATCAGAGCGAGGAGGGCTCCGATTGCCATTATCTCGAGTGATGTTCGGGCCCCCCATATTACGCGGGCAAACACATCTCTCCCAATACCATCAGTGCCCATCCAGTGTTGAGGACTTGGAGGCTGAAGAATCGGGTATGCGAGGGCTTTCGTCTGGTCGATCGGAACTAAGAGAGGCGCAGTGATTCCGATGAAGATGAAGGCTACGAGTATGCCGAGACCCATCCACGACAATATCCCTGCCAGTGTCCTCTTTTCTCTGATCAATGGACGGAATGGACGGAATAGATATTGACCAAGCCGCAGCAAGTGGAATCGGAGGATGCTGAGCCGTCTCGAGCTAGCAGATTTCAGTATCTCACTCTCGGGTCGATCAGACCGTTAATCACGTCGATCACGACTGAGACCCCCACGATAATCAGGGCATAAACGACAATGATCCCTTGAACCATAGGGTAATCGGCCGAATCGATCGAGTTTAGGAGGAGCAAACCCATTCCATCCCACGAAAAGGTCTTTTCGGTCAGCACAGCACCAGCGAATAAGATTGCGAACTGGAGCCCTAGGACAGTTATCACTGGAATCAGCGCGTTCTTGAAGGCATACCTAGAGATTATCCTCCCCTCTGGAATTCCTCTGGCTCTTGCCGCCTCAACATAATCGGCCTTGACAGTGCGCAGTAGATTGGCTCTGACTGTTTTCGTGAAAAACCCGCTTAGGACCAAGCCAAGCGTGAGAGAGGGTAGTACCAGGTGATCAAGTGCTACAAAAAACTTGTCGAGATTTCCTTCCAATAATGAGTCGACAGTGTATAATCCTGTAACGTGGGCAGGTAGCGGTAGACCTGAGAAACGCAATTGCGCAGGAAACCACCCGAGTTCCACGGCAAAGATAAGTTGAAGGATCTGACCGAGCCAGAAGATCGGTATGACGAAAATTATTGTTCCGTAGAGTCGCAGGGCGACGTCAGCTGGCTTGTCACGATTGGTCCCGGAGATAACCCCCGTAACGATGCCAACGGTGGTGGCTACTATCATTGCGCCAACTGTAAGCTCTATCGTTCCTGGTAGCTTGCCGAGGATTATGGCAAGGACGCTCTTTCCGTGATAGTTTTCTCCGATAGATGTGCCCAAGTTTCCGGTAAAAATTTGGGCGAGATAGTTGACGTATTGTTGCCAGTACGGTTGGTCCAGTCCTAACTGATGTCTCGTCAGCGCCACGATTTCGGGCGATGCTCGGCCTGCGAATAGAGCTGCGACAGGGTCGCCAGGAATGATTCTCAGGACCGCAAACACAATTGTCAGCAGTATGAGCAGCATAGGCAACGAGAGAAATAGACGCGTTACGGCGTATGCTAGGATGGAGCCAGATTTGGGCAAATACGTCTCTTCGCTAAGTGATTGTGATCCCCTTCCGAATTGTAGGGATCATATCATCGAATGCCCATTCCCCACCGCCGACCCTGAATTTGGAAGGGATTCTTGGAGGTTCTCGCGAATTACTGAAGTGATTTTATGTCAGTCGGGTTCAAAGTTCTATAGGCCATGTCGACCTGCCCTGATACTAGGGCGTTCTTCAGACCCGTAGCATCAGCATAATGTAAGATGGTGATTGTGTTGATGATTGGGATCGTAGGGATTCCGTAGCTTGAGTATATACTTGGGTTGTAGTAACTGGGGTTCGTTTTGAGAACTGTTTGCTGATCCACCGTATAGGAAGATACCATGTAGGGTCCTGTACCGACTATATGGGCGGGATCATCTGGCGGAATAGTGGGAGGATTAGTGTACTTGTACGACTTCATTGAGACAGGCGCAGATTCGGAGAATGCCATGATCGAGTTGAAGAATGAAGTGGCATTGTGCAGATGGAATCTTATCGTGTAGGGATCAATGACGGTTATGTTGCCGTTACGCCCGGTTGCATAGTTAATCGGACCCAAGTTGGCCGAGTCGTATAGCAAGAAGCCTGCACTGCCCTCGTAGTTACCTCCTCCGTACCAGGGATTGCAATTTGGATTGACTTTGGGGCAGGCAAAACCAGGGTCGCCCATACCCTCAGCGCGTTCAATTGACCATTTCATGACAGTGGCGTTGAAATCGCTTCCATCCGTGAACTTCACTCCCTGACGGAGATGGTAGGTGTAGTTCATCCCGTCGGGGGAAATCCCTCCGTTCGCCAAAGTAGGAACTACTGTGGCTAACCCTGGGACGAGCGACGCGTTGTTAGGAGCGTATACCAGAAGAGTGTCGAATACTTGATTGATCACTTCTATTGAGAAGAAGTCGTAGGCGCAGGCTGGGTCCAGGCATACCACAGAGTCGGTCGTTCCCACTGTCAGCTGGGAAGCTCCCGGCTTGCTGATAACGAAGTACTTGAAGGAGACCGGGTGCAGATAGACACCCGTGATACCCGCTTTGTACTCGACGTCAGCGCTCTGCTGCCAGAGTGGGATGTAGGGAACATCAGTTGCAGACTTGTTCTGGATGTTCGTAAAGTTTCCAGCCCGCTGAGTGTCTACCGTCGCGCTTGCTTCACCCTTAAGCCAGGAATCCATCTGAGGATCGCTGTAGTAGGAACCTTGCCCTACCGCACCGCTGGTACCGAAAAATGGAGCGGCATAGTCGTCAGCGTCCAAGTAATCGGGGTACCATCCAAGCATGTAGAAGGGAAAGGTGCCCTTAGCTAGAGCTCCTCTGTAGGCGGCCCAGGGTTCTGATTTCAGGGATACGACGATCATTCCAGTCCTTTCAAGAGTGGTCTTGATGACGAGGGCAACCGAGGGTTCGGTATCACCATAGTGGCCGTCACTGTTGTACCACAGATCGATGTACAGTTTGCCGCTCTTGCTGGAATTATATCCGGCGGCACTAAGAAGGTTTTCTGCAAGTGTTAGGTTGGGAGACCCTCCATATTTCGTCTTGAAGACTGCCTGCGAGTAGGGCATTGATGGGGGAATCATGCTGTAGATAGGAGTAGCCAGCCCCAAGAAGATATTGGTGTTTATCGCGTCACGATCGATTGCGTAGGCAAAGGCCTGCCGGACCTTCGTATAATTAGCAGCAGAAATCGGACTGCCGTTTGGTCCCATCGGCGCCGTTTGAACATTGAACCCGACGAAACGGATTCGAGGACCTGCTCCGACATCTACCGTGACAGCAGCCGCAGGGTGGCTTAGGAGGACGGCGGCACTAACGCCCGCAACCACGACAACGGCTATGAGCGCGATCGCCAAAACATACTTTCTCTTCTTGTACCACACAACATGTGGAACGCTGCTCACGGGAACCTGAGCCATGAGGAAAGTCGTGCTGTAAGTCCGACTTATGAGCATTATTGTTTTCTACGAGTAGTACTCAACACACCCTATTCTCGACTATCCGCTTCCATGATTGTACCTTCTGCCTCACGCGAAATCTTCCCATAATTCCGAAATATGCGGATTCATAATGTCATTGCATGTCCCGAGACATACTTACCGGCCCTTTCAGGCATGGACTTACCTTCATCGCAACACTTGCCTTTGTCGTTAGCTTCTTTGGCTCTAGACTGTTCGCGACCCTATTTCCCACCACTGTTGTAATGCAGGGTGGGATCCATCTTCATCATTTCTGGTATGGTATTGCGTTGATCAGCGTAGCGGGCTGGATGGGTATCGCTTGGAGGAATGAGAGGCTCTACCGGCTCTACGCTGTCCTGTACGGACTCGGCGCAGGATTCGTCGGAGACGAGGTCGGTTTGCTGTTGACCTTCAACAACTACCAGTCCGAGCTCACATACCTGTTCTTTATCGCGGCCATTTCTTTCGTAATAATCGCGACACTCTTTCTCCGATACCGGGCTCAGTTGCAGGAAGAACTTCTCAAGCTAAGCCTACGGGAAAGAGTGGCCATGGTAGGCGTATTCCTCACAGGGTTCTCCGTGTTCTTCTTCTTCCTCTCATCGGGAGTTAGCCTTGTGGGGATCCCGTTGTCTCTTGGGGGCCTGGGGATTCTAGTCTGGGTCTACTCACGACGGAAAAAGCCCAGAGTGGTTCAGCCCGCCCATTGAGATTAGAGAAGGTTACGGTTCGAACGTGGACCCATCTATCCGGTGGGTATAAAGCAAACAACTTGTGAAAATTGAACAGGAATCTCGTGCGCTCTTACAATACACTGTATGCCGCGAGCCACGCGGTAACAAGGATCGCCCTACTTGTAATTCTCATTTCCATCCCTTTCTATGCTCACACTCTTCGGGATGATCAAAAGGTTGTGAATTCAGCCACCCACTCTCCGTCGTCGCCCACATCCCTTCTGACCCAGACGGCGATTCTCTCCAGTCCTCTACCGGTGCAAAGTGGAGTAGGATCGAGGCATCCGCTGACTGGCTTACTTCCAATTTCCTGGACTTCCCAAGTATCCTCTTCAATTCCTCCTGCGAATTATGACGAACAGCTCGGGACGACCTTCAGCCAGAACTTCGTGAGCATTGCCTACAATGTTACGGCGGTTGCACAGTCAGACACTTACGGCTATGGTCCTGCGTACCTCTTGAATGGTCTGAGTTCTTCTGGGTACTGGTACCAGATTGGAATATCTTATGATTGGCCGTTTACCGCGGGCGGATACAATCCCGGGTTCGGAATGAACTATGAGGTATTTGATCCCCAAGGAGCGTCCATATTTCCTACGTCAGGTGGTGGCGGACTCTCCAGTGTTCATGTGGACCCTGGAGATTCTGTTCTGTTGAAACTCAACTTCTCGGGTCGAAATGTGATCATGTCGGTGAAGGACTGGAACACAGGATCGAGTGCATCTCAGACGTTCAGTGCGGCGAGAGCCACTTCCTTCCTGGGCCTAACGAGCGCTTTCGCCAATCAGAACGGTTTCTTCACGGGATTGATGACGGAATGGTACCATGTGGCCCCGTATTACAGTAATGAGGAAGAGTCAACCTTTTCCAATTACAGCCACAGCCTGCCTTCAGCTTGGTTGTGGATGGACGAATTCAACGTTGCAACAAGCCAATTGCTATTCTCGGACGCCTCAAAGACGCCTCTAGCATTCTTGTCTAGTCCGAGCCAGCTTCAACCCTTCTATTCGCATGGAGCCTACGAGGCCGTTGACGCCTACGAATTTGTAACAGGCTTCCAGCCTCCTCCAGTTCAAGTGTCAAGGCCGATTCTAAGAACAGTTTCAGTCGACGTGGGCCAACTTGCATCATTCACCTGTAACGCAACAGGAGGCATCCCCCCATTCACCTACTCGTGGACCTTCGGCGACGGTTCAGTCGCCACCGGGCAAAATGTTACTCACCCATTCAGCTCGCCTGGGACTGTCGATGTCCAATGCACCGTGATCGACAGTTTGCAGACTACTTCACAAAATGCCACGTCTATTGTAGTCCTGTCTGACCCTTCGATCAATCTCCTCACTGCTAATCCGACTTCCAGCGACCTAGGACAAACGGTCACTCTCGCTGTCGAGGCCACTGGAGGCTCAACCGATTACACCTATGAATGGATGAATCTTCCCACAGGCTGTAACTTAGGAAACACGGCCTCCATCTCATGCCAGCCAACAACAACAGGAACATTCGAAGTAGCTGTCAACATCACCGACTCGAACGGATTCTCCCTTATCAGCAGTAATCTATCAGTTAACGTGTACCCGGACCCATTGACCTCTTTCACAGCGTCCTCCAGCAGCCTAGATGAAGGTCAGACGATCGAATTTGCAGCTTCACCATCCGGAGGCGTTGGAGATCTGTCACTCGCGTACTACAACCTTCCCACGGGCTGTGAGTCAGCCAACTCCACGAACCTCGCCTGCAGTCCGGCTACCAGTGGAACCTATCAGGCGACTGTGACTGTAACCGATTCCAATGGATTCACTATTAGCAGCAGTCCGGTGACCATCACTGTTAATCCTGACCCAACCGCGAACATCATCGCTTCTCCCCCTTCCATCGACCTTGGCCAGACATTTGCAATCACCCTTTTGGTTCACGGAGGTACGGGACCTTTCTCCTATTCTTTCACAATGCTTCCTCCCGGTTGCGGAACATCAACCTCTTCTGAACTCTCATGTACGCCATCAGCACTCGGGAATTACACAGTCGAGGGGTTCGTCTCTGACGCGACAGGACAAACATCGATCGGCTATCTTAGTGTGACAGTCAACTCAGTCATTCGAATATCTACCTTCACTACATCTCCGGAAAGCGTCGACTCCGGCCAAGAAGTTACCTTAGCCGTCTCAACAACCGGTGGAGCTGGCCCGTTGACTTACTCCTATTCAGATCTGCCTATGGGTTGTTCATCAACCGATTCCCCTATCCTGCATTGCACACCTTCAACCAGCGGGACATACCTTGTCAAGGCGACAGTGACTGACCACGCTGGCAAGAATGCGACTTCTTCGTTGAATATCACTGTGCTACCAGCAAAAGTCATTGGTCCATCTTCCAATCAAGCGGAGCTACTCGTAGGAGTCATAATCACTTCACTTATTGCCATAGGCGTAATGATTACGGGCCTGTCCAAAAGGCGGAAAGGACCATAGTCCCCAACTCGCAGTATAGAATTTAGATATTTTTGAATGCGACCGAAGAAGTATCCAAACCATCGTAAATAGTCGATCCTACGTTTCCAGTCCCTCTCCGTGAGGAAGTAGCAGTGAAGATATTCGAAACGTGCTAGACTGTTACTGTTGCTTCTACAGGCTTGGCCATTTCGAGGGCCTTTTCTCGCGGGACTTCCATCTGATGGATGTCCCTCGCGTGGAGTTGCACGTGCTGGACTAGCTCGTCATCTGATTGGGCTCTTACCATGAAGCCGCAATCGCAGTTTACTTGTTTTGCCATTTTCTCTTCGCCGGCGATTCGTGGTGGTGCCTAATAAAATGGCTAGCTAGGCCGAGGCGTCGGGTAGATCCGGTTCTACATGTGCTTTGTATTGTGGAATCTAGGCGTTTTCTATGCACTATTTTTCAATAGGTTCTTCTGGACGGGCTGTGAGTTCTTGGTGCACGGCGTCGAGCCTCAGCGTCATATGGACCCTGGTGTGGGTCCGATACTATTGTTCGCAACCGTCGGATTCCGCGGCTGCATAGGCAAGGGTTCTCGACCATAAACTCAGGAGCACTTATCAGAGACGTAGCCGATAATGCGCAGGTGAAGGCGTCGAGCCTGGCATAGACGAGAATTGGGGCTCCTTCGTCGAATAGACTTTCTAGCGCTCCTGGGTGCTATTGTAGCGCTGTTCCTAGGACCAGCGAGCGGGCCCTGGTGGATTGTTACTGGACCTACGACGAGTAAACTTCTGACCGTCCAAGTCTCTCCGTTCTACTTACAAGCCGATGCTACTGGACTATCCGCAAGCACATTCTTCTCTGTTCCTTTAGGATCATTCACGAGCCTCTTGTTGATCCTGAGCTTGATAGCTCTAGGCGCTTCGAGCATCCATCGCGGGTCCTGGTGGAACAAGCTGGCGGTTTATTTCAGCCTCTGCTCTATGACTGAGCTCTACCTCAGCTTTCTCTTAATGTATCACGGCGCTTTGACTATGTTGCTTGGCGCGTACGGTGTCCTGCCACCATACTTTGGCACGAGCCGCCTACTGGCCAATATTGTCGGTCTCGACCTCAACAGCCACCCCAACCCACTCGTGACCGCAAGTTTCGGCCTTCCGTTCTACCTCGGCTTCCTGAGCATTGGACTCATCACGACAAGTCTAATCGTCAACGGTTTTGTCGAAAGAAGAAAGACGCGTGAAAGGCGAGGCGTCGGCGCTATTTTCACAAATGATTCATAATTATAGGATCGTCCAAAATGCTTCTCTGCGGCTTGTGGTTTTTCGAGGACATCGCTGTCAAGCCCCCCGCGACTACACATTATTCATCAATGGTGACAGCTTTGACAAGCTCATGGGCGAACATGTTATCCAGACGACAGGTTTGTAGCATTACTATCAGCCCGAGTACGTTCCGTCAGCAATCCGTCTAGCTCGACTGACTGGCTCATCGGAAAATGTGGTGTTAGTTCAGGCGAGCATCCGGCAATCAGGGTGGCCTCGAAGAAGTAGCAGATTGCGGGACCTGACTAAGGAGTTGTTGGAGGCGTCGGCGGGGATGAGACCGGTGTAGGAGTTGCTTCGGGCATCGCGTTTCTGCGCTCTCTTCGTGTGAGCCAGAGGCTGAAGGCGATTATTGCTCCTGCAGCGACTCCGGCGACGCTGAGAGTC